>TARA_R110001599_G_scaffold56412_3_pt1 | contig 53844 bp, 41 predicted proteins | sample TARA_R110001599 | Tara Oceans TARA_R110001599 (sample SAMEA4398360) | marine metagenome | biome: Polar Biome; feature: [MES] marine water layer (ENVO:01000295) within the mesopelagic zone...; material: water (ENVO:00002006), including particulate matter (ENVO:01000060) such as...... | reverse complement strand
GATTATCAGCCGACCGCACACTACCCTGATGTATTGCTGCCGATAGAAGCGCTGCCTGATCAAAATCTACAACGGCGCCCGGATTTACAAGCCGCGTACCTAGCCATTGAGGCCAAAGCCTTACGCAGCAAGGCCGCTTACAAAGACATGTTACCCAGCCTTAGCTTGCAGGCGGCACTTACGGACTCAGCGACATCCCTCTCATCGGCATTACTAAAAAGCCCTGCTTGGTCGCTGTTAGGACAATTAGTCGCGCCGCTATATCGCGGCGGCGAGCTGCGCGCCGCTGCAAAAATTGCTGATTTAGAAACTGCCCAAGACTACCAAGTGTTCAGAGAAGCACTTCTCACCGCAGTTGCCGAAGTAGAAGATGCACTTGGCAGTGAACAGGAGTTAGCCAAACGTCAGCGCCACATTGCCGATGCACTCGCTGCCGCCGAACGAACTGCGGCTCAGTACCAAAGTAAATACCGTGCGGGCTTAGTAGACATTCTCGACTTGCTCAGCGCGCAACAGCAAAGCTATGACCTTGCCGCGCAACTGGACAACCTCATTTATCAACGACTCGCGAACCGAATCTCACTCGGTCTCGCCTTAGGCCTTGGAGCACAAGCATGAGCCGACAAATATCTTCGAAAGCGATTTTACTGCTAACCCTCGCCCTACTCGTCGCGGTCGTACTCTATGTTATGGCCGCCAGCAGAGCGCAAATGAATAAGCCCATGCCAAAGGCGACTTTGCAGCATGAAAAAGCAAGCGTTAGCACAACTACCGTCAATGTAGGCCAATACCAAGCGAATATTATCGGTCACGGCGAAATGAAAGCCCGCTACCAATTATCCTTAACTGCCTATGTTAGTGGCCGCATTGATTCTTTATCGACCGACTTTGAAGCAGGTCAACTGGTGAAAGCCGGCACCTTGCTCGCAAAAATTGAAGACAGCGACTACCGAGCTGCACTGGCAAAGGCAAAATATGATTTGGAATCCGCCAAACAAGCCTTATTGGAGGCAGAACGCGAACAGGCCCAAGCCGAAATAGAATGGCAGTCTTCGGGTTTAGACGGTGAGCCAGACTCAGAACTCGTCCTACACAAACCTCAAGTCGCAACGGCTAAAGCGGCCGTAGACCAGGCGGCAGCAACATTGCGCAGTGCGCAAAAAGACCTAGAACAAAGCCGAATTACAGCACCTTTTGATGCAGTAATCGTGTCGCGCGATATTGCACCCGGCAGCTTTGTACAAAGCGGCACCGCAATAGGGACCTTATACAGTGCCAGCCGCTTAGAAGCGGAAATTCCACTTAGCGCTCAGCAATGGCAGAACCTGCCCACCACAAGCAACATCAATACGACGCCCCTCCCTGCGCTTATTACCGACGTGGAAACCGGCGCACGCTGGTCAGGCCATGTATTGCGTACCGAGGGCCACCTCGATAGCAGCACCCGCCAGCGTGCGTTGGTAGTAACCGTAGAATCGCCCATGGCACAATCGCCACGCTTAATTCCTGGCACCTTTATTAAAGCCAGTATTCAAGGCCGCCCAGTTGACGGTCTATGGGAACTACCTAGCTCAGCGCTGAGCCAGCGCGGCAAAATTTGGTATATCGATACCAACAGCCTACTAGCGAGCTTCGACGCCACCCCTGTTTTTAGTGTTGGTAACAAACTCTACCTAACACCACCAGCACACCTCGCCAACAATGCTCAGCAAGTACTTACCCATCCATTAAGCAGTTATACCGAAGGTATGGCGGCACAGCCTCAGGAGTCAGACCATGAATAACGGTGGCCCTCTACGGGGAATAATCAGCTGGTTCGCGGCGAATCCAGTGGCGGCTAACCTTATGCTGCTGTTGGTGATCGTGCTAGGCGTCATGGAAATGGGGAGTATTCGCAAAGAAGCTTTCCCCAGTTTAGAGCCCGACAAAATTACCGTGTCGATGGTCTATGACAGCGGCTCGGCTGAACAGGCCGAAGAGGGCCTGACTATTAAAATTGAAGACTCACTAGAAGACGTAATTGGTATTAAATCTGTTACCAGTAGTTCGACCGCCAACGGCGTGTCAGTAACAATAGAGAAAAAATCCAACTACGATTTAGACGTATTGCTGCGCGACGTAAAATCTGCCGTCGATGCGATTTCAAATTTGCCCGACCAAGCAGAGCAACCGATAATCCAGAAAGCCGAACGCCAAGAACACGCCTTGTGGCTCCAGCTCTACGGTGAGATGAACCGCCACAACCTTCAGCAACTTGCAGAACGACTGAAAACAGATCTACTTGCCAACCCCAATGTAAGTAAAGTCAGTATTAGTGGCAAGCTCGATCCTATGATGTCGATCGAGATAGATGAAGGTCGTCTACAAGCCTACGGCTTAAGCCTGTCAGACGTTGAAACTGCGGTAAACAACGGCTCCACAACCACGCGTACACCTGTGCTAAATGAAAAAGACACATACCTACAATTAAAGACTGCTCAACAGGCCTACGAGAAATCAGAGTTCGCCAATATACCGTTGTTAGCGACTACCTCAGGCACTGAAATTCGCTTAGGCGACGTTGCCACAATCAAGGACACCTTTGACGACGAGGGCTCAGTATTGTCGCGCTTCGATGGCAAAGACAGCATTGCGCTGCAAGTCATCACAACGGGCAATGATGATATTTCCAATACGGTAAAAGGTGCCCAAAAAGTTGTCGAACAATGGATCGCAGATGCTCGCCTACCGGAATCAGTGCAGCTGGCAAGTTGGTACGACCGCAGTGAAAGTATTATGGATCGCCTCAATCTGCTAGTGAAAAACGCCCTGCTAGGTGTTGTGCTGGTATTTATCATGTTGGCCTTATTTCTCAACTTAAGTGTCGCAATCTGGGTTGCGCTGGGGCTGCCATTTATCTATTTCGGCACCCTGTTTTTAATGGGCGACAGCGTCATGGGCATGTCACTCAATGAGTTCACTACGTTCGGATTGATCATGGCACTGGGGATAGTCGTCGACGATGCGGTAGTCATCGGCGAAAGTATTTACACCCAACGTGAAAAATATGGTGACACACTGGATAACACAATAAAGGGCACAATGAATGTTGCGTTGCCGACGCTCTTTGGGGTGCTCACCACAGTGGCTGCCTTTTATTCGCTGTCGAAGGTCAGCGGTAATCTGGGTAAAATTTATGCCCAGTTCGCCGTCGTCGTCGGTATCTGCCTATTATTGTCAGCAGTGGAATCGAAATTGATTTTGCCGTCTCATCTCGCGCACCTAAATACCCGCAAAAAATCAGCTAAGAATCGACTTAGTCGCGCATGGCAAAAACTACAGAATACTATCGACGTCGGCGTGCAATGGTTTACCGAACATTGCTACCGCTCAGTGATCGAAACAGCTTTGCGCCAACGCTACGCCGTGCTGGTATTATTCCTCGCGATATTCATTGGCGTGGTGAGTATGCCCTTCACTGGCGCAGTAAAAATGAGTTTTTTCCCAGCAATAAGCGGCGATACCACTGAGGCGGCACTCACCATGCAGGCCGATGCCAGCTTCGGTATCACCCATAAGAATTTACTCGCCTTAGAGAGCGCGGCGTATGCCGCTGATGCTCAGCTCCGCGGAAATAGTGGTGAATCGAGTATTCTCAATCTGCAATTGCTTTCAGACAATATCCAATCGGGTAAAGTTACCGTAGAACTTAGCGATGACGCACCCTACGACATGAATGCCTTTACAAGTCGATGGCGCAAGATTGCCGGCAATTTAGAGGGCGTGCTTAGCCTAACCATTCGCAGTCACCGACATATGGCCGATGCGCTGCGGGTGGAATTGCGTTCAAGTGATGACGATGTCTTGGCCGCAGCGGGCCAAGCGTTGAATGAAAAACTAGAAGCCATCCCCGCAGTGAATGGTATTGAAGATAATCTGACCCCAGGCCAACCTCAGGTAGTACTGAAGTTAAACGACCAAGGAAGAGCGCTAGGATTAACAACTCAAGCACTGGCAACCCAAGTGCTTCAAGCTTTTGAAGGGCAAGTCGTACAACGTTTTCAACGCAGTACTGACGAAGTCGAAGTAAAAGTACGTTACCCAGAAGCCGACCGCGGCAACCCCTCCAACTTGCTGGCCGCCAAGATACGAACCAGCGATGGCAGTGTAGTACCGCTGTCGAGTATTGCCACCATTGACTACGGATTCACTCGGCAATCAATTGCTCGAATCGACAATATGCGCGCCATTTACATTTCATCAGATGTCGACAAAAACATGCTATCGTCGACAGAGCTAGTGGCCCAACTACGAACCCAGGTTATCCCACCGCTACTTAAAAAGTATCCGGGTCTTGACGTGCACTTTGCCGGCGAAGCTGAAGAGCAAGCAGAAACCCAAACGTCGATGGCAAACGTATCGATCATGGCACTACTGATCATTTTTATGCTGCTGGCCATTCCGCTGCAATCCTATGTGCAGCCGATTATTATCATGACCGCCATCCCCTTTGGTGTCGTCGGTGCAATTCTTGGTCATTGGTTTAACGATCTGCCCTTAGGTATCCTTTCATTTAACGGCATAATCGCCTTAAGCGGCGTGGTGGTGAACGATAGCCTACTATTGGTATCGCGGTTCAATGAAGTTAAAAAAGAAACCGACAATATCCACGATGCAATTAGCGATGCCTGCCGCAGTCGCCTACGCGCTGTGTTTTTAACATCGGTCACCACATACGTTGGACTAGCCCCGTTATTAGGCGAAACCTCGACGCAGGCACAATTCCTCATTCCCGCCGCAGTATCACTGGCATACGGTATTTTGTTTGCAACCGTCATTACGCTTATCATTATTCCCTCACTGCTGTATGTTCAACACGATATTGCCACGTTACTTACGCGGGTAAAGAATCGATTTCTTACCCCCACCACCACATAATTGAGCCGTAGCCGTTATGAATATTCTGCTAGTAGAAGATGACATTGATCTGGCAGCCACCGTAGTGGACTTCTTTGAACTGGAGTCCACCATCTGTGACCACGCCACCAATGGCGTGGCCGGACTCAGTCTTATTCAACAAAATACCTACGACGCTATTGTCCTCGATATTAATATGCCGAAGATGAATGGACTTTCAGTATGCGCGGCAATGCGTAAAGAAGGGATCGATACCCCAGTACTAATGCTCACGGCCCGCGACACCCTTGACGACAAACTTGAAGGCTTTGCATCCGGTACCGATGACTATCTAGTCAAACCCTTTGAACTCAAAGAACTATTGGCCAGAGTCAATGCACTGGCCAAACGCCGCAGTGGTCAAGTCGAGAAATTTTATATCGCCGATATAGAGATAGACACTCGACAAAAACAAGTCGTGCGCAACGGCGAAACACTCAAATTATCACCGACGGGCTTCGTCATACTTGAAACACTTGCTAGGCAAAGTCCCGCACCCGTGAGCCGCGAAAAACTTATGCAAGCAATTTGGGGTGACAATATACCAGACAGCAATAGCCTAAAGGTTCACCTATATAATTTGCGCAAACTAATTGATCACGATAATAACAAAGCGACAATTCAAACCATAGGTAGTCAGGGCTTCGCCTTACGCACCTCCGCTGATTAGAGTAAAGATAAATGCAAACACGAAAACTCGGTCTAAGCCTCCGCCTCTACGTCTTACTCAGCCTACTGTTTCTTATCGCCAGTATGGTCGCACTATATTCAGTGGTAACGGTGCAGTATTTTATTCAGGGCTTGGACACCATCACTCGCAAAAATATGATCGACGTAGCCGAAGCCGTCAAACTGGACGAGAACGGACGAGCAACACTTCTCGATTTTCAGATCAGCGACGACTGGGCAAAGGTACCGGCGCTTGTTAGAGAGCACATCAGTGAACCACCAAGCCAACCCTATGAATTCAAAAAATTTGTTATACAGCCCAGTATATTTTCCAAACCTGTCGCTGCCTATTTTGTAACTCAAGCCATAACCGCAGATGGCAAGCTATGCTATATCTCTCGCCATTCTACGCGTAGAACCTTTGAGAAAGTGGCCTTCACTCGGAAAATTAACCCTGTAAGCGGAGCATTATTTACCGCGATCGCAGTGCTTCTAGTGTTTGGCACACTCTTACTATTAATCCTGCGGTCTGTCGCAAATCCGGTTGAAGCACTGCGTGACTGGGCAAAAAGCTTAAACGCCCAGCGTTTAGTCCAAGACCCGCCAACATTCCGCTATAGCGAACTCAACACCCTCGCGGAGCTCATTCGCAATAGTCTATTGTCAGTACAACAGTCACTCGATCGCGAACAAAATTTCCTCCGTCACGCCAGCCACGAGTTACGCACTCCCATCGCCATCATCAGCAGCAACATAGAATTACTGAACAAAATTCATCCCAATCCCGAAGCCAATGAAAAACGTATTATCGACCGTATTGACCGGGCCAGCGCGACCATGCGCCACCTTACTGAAACATTATTGTGGCTGAGTCGCGAAGACGGAACGCAATTACCAAAACAGGCCACGCGCTTAGATTCCCTGATTCAACAATGTCATCAAGAATTGCAGTATCTTTTGCAGAACAAAGCCGTGACTGTGCACATTGATACCGAGGAAGCCACTCTCTCGCTACCGGCTATCCCCACTAAAATTCTCTTGGATAACTTAATCCGCAACGCTTTTCAACATACCCACGAAGGTGAAGTCCGCATACACCAAAGGGGCAGCCGCGTCCGGATCAGCAATCGCGAAACAGAGCCCGACAAAGCATTGAACGAAGACCTGGGGTTTGGTCTAGGACTGGATTTAAGCCGCAAGCTAGCCGAACGTTTTAATTGGACATATCGCAATGAGCACAACACGCTAGGTCACGAGGCTGAGATCGAATTTCGCTAAGTTCAAATACACAGTAGGCACAGGGTGCGAGCTCGCTATACCCGCAATATTAAAATCCGTAAACTAGCGCCACACACTAGTGAGCAATTAGGATGACTACAGGCTTATATCCGCGCTCGACCAGTATTTCGACAGTAATCAACACTGAGTCCGTGCATCAAATCTACGTTGAAGCGAGTGGCAACCCTCACGGTATACCGGTGGTTTTTCTGCACGGCGGCCCAGGATCAAGCTGCAATCAAAATCATCGCCGCTATTTCAATCCGGAACATTACTACATAATTGCCTTTGACCAGCGCGGCTGTGGGCGCTCGACACCAACGGGCGAGCTTTGCAACAACACCACCCAAGACCTAATTCATGACATTGAAGCGATTCGCCAGCATTTCAATATTACGCAGTGGCTAATATTCGGCGGGTCTTGGGGCGCCTGTTTGGGTTTACTTTACGCGCAGGCCTTTCCTCACCGCGTTAGCGGCATGATCCTACGCGGCTGTTTTCTAGGCCGGGAACAGGATCTATTTTGGTTTGCCCAACAAGGCGCCAGCGCACTATTCCCCGATGCTTGGCAAGCGTTTATCCAAGACATTCCCGAAGCCGAACAAGCGGATCTGGTGAAAGCATTCTATCAGCGCCTGCATCGCGGCGATCACGCCAGTCAATTAAAATATGCAGGGATCTGGTTAGATTGGTCGAGCAAAGTCGCCACTCATAACCTGAGCTCCGGTGCATCAGCAAGGGTGCCGGATGACGCGCTTATTTTGAAAGTAAGGATAGAGACACACTATGCGCTACATCGCTACTTTATCGACGAAAATCAAATACTGAACAATATCGATAAACTCCCCAAGGTACCGGTCACCATTATTCACGGTGAATTCGACCGCACCTGCCTATTAAGTGCATCACAGCAACTGTCGGCCAGTATTGCTCATAGTGAACTGATCGAACTCGCCAACACTGGCCATTTAATTGAAGAAAAAAACATGATCGACGCACTCGTGAACAGCACCGACCGCTACGTCGAGATGTTACAATACACGGCCAAGACCGCTACTAAGTAACGGCAATCCCACGACTTTTGAAGAATATACCCACAGACTTTGCGCTGCTAATCTTCGCGCAAAACTTTTAGCGAGATGTGCACTATGGAAAACATCGTTATTGTTGGTGGCGGCGCCGGTGGTTTGGCACTTGCGACTCAACTCGGCAATAAATTCAAACGTAGCAAAACCACACAAATAATCTTGGTCGACAAACACCCTAGCCATATCTGGAAGCCTCTCCTTCACGAAGTTGCAGCAGGCTCACTCGATTCTGCCTTTGACGAACTCAACTACCGCTACCATGGTAAGAAAAAGCATTTTAATTTTCTGCAGGGCAGCTTAGAAACCATAGATCGCGAACAGCAAAATTTAGTATTAGCCGCACGCTATGACGAAAACGGCGAATTGATTACCCCAAAGCAATACCTGCCCTACACCTATGCCGTGATCGCCATTGGCGGCATTAGCAATGATTTCGGTGTACCTGGTGCGAGAGATAACTGCTATTTCTTAGACGACAAAGCCCAAGCCGAACGTTTCCATCAACATTTATTAAACCAGACCGACCGCCTCAGCTGCGAATCCTTAAATGGCGACAAAAATACCGCCGAGCGTAAAGATCCGGTATTACGTATTGGCATCGTTGGCGGCGGCGCCACTGGAGTAGAGCTCGCAGCCGAACTACAGCACACTGCCGCAGGTCTGTCGGGCTACCAGCGCAATGCGGCCGCTAAGGTAAATTATAAAATCACTTTGATTGAAGCTGGTCCGCGTATATTACCCGCACTTTCTGAAAAACTCTCAAAAGCCGCCACGCGAACCTTGGAAAAGATCGGTATTGAAGTGCGCTGCGATACCGGCGTAAAACGCTGCTCTGACGAGGGTTTCACAACTTCAACGGATGAGGCCATCGATTGTGATATTCGTGTCTGGGCCGCCGGCATTAAAGCGCCACCGCTGTTAGCCGAGATTCCAGGTCTAGAATCAAACAATCGCAATCAGCTACTGGTTTTACCCACACTGCAATCAAGTAACGACGAGCGTATTTTTGTGATTGGTGATTGCGCCAGTTGCGCACTCCCGGCCGGTGGCTTTGTACCACCCCGCGCCCAAGCCGCGCACCAAATGGCCAGCCTCGTATATAAAAACCTCCTGCGCAGCCGCCGCAACAAGTCCTTAAAAGACTTTCGCTATCGAGATTTCGGCTCCTTGGTATCGCTTAGTAATTACAACACCGTCGGCGGCTTAATGAGCGGATTTGTTGGAAGTGAAATGCGCATTGGTGGCCCCATTGCGCGCCTAGCGTATTTATCGCTCTACCGTATGCACCTATTGGCAATACACGGCATTTTCAATTCCTTGCTCATTGCGCTGGCCGGCCGCATTCACCGGGCGATCAAACCGAAACTTAAATTACACTAACGCAACAAGCACTCTATGGCAGTGGCTTATAAATTCAGCCGGCCGCTGCCATATGTTGTCGTAGATTAAGACTAGGAATCAGGGGCGTGAAACCAGCATCGAGATCGCTAAACCAATACCTGCCGAGTACTCGCAATATAGTGATGGACCTGCTGTTCCGTTTCAGGATCGACATATTCAACAGGGCGCCGATCATTGGGGCAAGGCATGCGCGGGGTAGTGCCAAACAACCGACATATTAACGGCCGCTCGCCATACACAGTACAACCGTTGGGGCCTAAGTGCACGCAGCTAAGCTCACCCAAGGCCGCTTCATGCTCGGCGTCTGTCTTCACCGGCAAGCGCGACATCTCTTCCGACGAGGTCGTTACCGGCCCGCAGCAGTCGTGACAACCCGATACACATTCAAAAGATGGGATACGTTCACGCAGGCGCGCGATAATATCTCTATTCTGATACATATAATTCAGCCTCCTCAGAAGAATCCGCCGCGAGTTCACACTCTTCGTCTCTGAGTGTAAGCACCTCATAAGCGTCCGCGGTCACCGCGATGGTGTGCTCCCACTGCGCCGACAGCTTTTTATCGCTGGTCACCACAGTCCAACCATCCTTTTTGGTTTTGACCTTTGCCCGACCTTGGTTGACCATGGGTTCTATGGTGAAGGTCATGCCCTCTTCTAAAAGCAGCCCCCTACCGCGCTGGCCATAGTGTAAAACCTGAGGCTCTTCGTGCATTTCTCGGCCAATACCGTGACCGCAGTATTCGCGGACGATGGTGTAGCCATGTCGTTCGGCATACTGCTGAATGGCGTGACCGACATCACCTAGCCGAGCGCCGGGTTTCACTTCTCTGATGCCCGCCCACATCGCGTCGTAAGTGACGTTAACCAGACGTTTAGCCTCTGGCGCCACATCACCAAATAAATACATTTTACTGGAGTCCGCAATAAAGCCGCCCTGCTCAAGGGTGATATCGACATTGACGATGTCACCAGACTTCATCCTTTGATTACCCGCAGGAACGCCATGACACACCACATTATTCACAGAGGTATTGAGGGCGTATTGATAGCCATACTGGCCTTTGCTTGCTGGCCGTGCACCCAGCCTGTCGACAATATAACGTTCAGCGAGGTCATTAATCTCCATCGTAGAGATTCCAAGCTCCAACTGCGTGTCCAAATAACGAAATACCGACGCTAGCTGCTGCCCCGATTCACGCATTACCTGCAATTCTGCTAGGCTTTTTAGTCTAATATCAGCCACCGACAATCTGCCGTGTCTCGACATTGGCGCGCTTCATCTCTTCATTCACAATCTGCGTAAACGACATGCTCGGATTCGCCTCGGCGAGCATCCCCATTTTCATCCAATATTCAGCTTGAGCATTGATTGAACGCACCATAACTGCACTGGCTTTACGAATCTCTTCATGCAGCTCATCACTTATTTTCACAATACCCATGACCAACCTCAATATACGGTTTATATACGAATTGTATACTTCCAATATGTCAGCGGCAAGTTGGGCAAATAATTTTTACAATGAGCAAGGCGCTATTGAGCAGATAAAAGCGGCGAACCTACTCGACCCTGCGCCGAATTAGCGCCAATGATTGGCCACATGATCTTAACGAAAGACTAATAAAGAATAGGAATAACAACACCGACATTGCCTCCGCAGCAACGGCGTCCGAATCAGTTAACCAACAAACAACAAGCCCCATCGCAGCCAATAAACTGATTCCCGCAGGAAAATATTCTCTGCGTGCCATAAAGCCAAAGGCTAAGACCGTGACACTTACACCGATAGCGCTCCACTTCAGCCATGTCGCGACGTGCAGTTCCAGCAGCAACGCTTGAATCGAGGCCGATTCCGCAAGGGCACTGCTTATCGCAAGTAAAACAAAATTTTCTTGGAGATCAAATGGAATAATCAACACTGCTGACATCACGCCGACCCAAGCAATGGGACGGCCACTGTAGACCTGCTGCAAAGCCAAAAACGCGATAAACCCTGCATACGCAAAAGGGAATAGCATATCCCAATCAAGGCCGGCATCCATTTTTGCTCGATTGAGAACGCTGATTTCACTTGAGCCAGCCAAAAACGCCAAGTCGGCCTCTGTTCGGGCAAACTCAAAAGCAATAATCGGCGTTCGAAAGCCCGGCGATAAATCGGCGCTCAGCGGAAATATAAATAACATTACAATTCCCAAAATGATCGTCGCCGATCCGAAAAATGCCGACACGACCACTATCCCGTTTCTCGAACAAAGCATCTCAACATCCTTGGCAATGAGTCCACGCCACTTTTGCTTAATCGTCTTCGCAATACCATAACAAAGACACCGAGGTGATAAATACAACTTGCAGGAAGCCAATAACAAGGTACTCGAATCACTAGGCCGGCGCGGCCAATAGAATCCACTACCGGTCTTCTACCGTAAAAACCTTAATAATACCCACTAATTTTGCTTTTAACGCTTATTTCACAGCGCCCGCCGGTATGCAGAGCGAAACATAGACCGTAGCAGCCTGCCACGACGTATAATAGCAATCTTGACACTGTCTACATAGCGCGTTAACCTTCACAAACTTGACACCGTCTAGTTACGAATTCTGACTCAAAAAAATCAATCGGAGACCGTTGGCATGAGCCTATACCCAAATATGTTAAAACCGCTGGATCTCGGCTTTACCGTGCTGAAAAATCGCGTAATTATGGGCTCTATGCACACAGGGCTAGAAGAAGCTGAGAATGGTTTTGAGCGCATGGCCGCCTTTTTTGCAGAGCGAGCACGCGGCGGTGTGGCGCTTATAGTCACCGGCGGCTTTGGCCCCAACATACGTGCAGCGACCCATGAACACACCAAAATGCTGCGCAGCGAAGAAGACTGTGTGGGTCATCGCATTGTTACTGATGCTGTGCATGCAGAAGACGGCAAAATCTGTATGCAGATCCTGCATACCGGACGTTACGCGTTTAACGAGAATCCCATCGCACCATCTGCTATCCGTGCTCCCATTAATGCCTTTACCCCGGAAGCAGCCAGCGTCGATCAAATCGAAGAACAGATTCAGGACTTTGTGCGCACTGCGGTACTGGCCCAGAAAGCCGGTTACGACGGTGTAGAGATTATGGGTTCTGAAGGCTATTTCATTAACCAGTTCTTGGCCAAACGCACCAATCAGCGCGATGATGAATGGGGCGGTGACTACGCTAACCGCATGCGCTTGCCCGTTGAGATCGTAAGGCGCGTACGCGAAGCCACTGGTGAGAACTTTATCATTATTTACCGCTTATCGATGCTCGACCTTGTTGAAGGCGGCAGCAGCTTTGATGAGATTATGACCCTAGGCAAGGCAGTTGAAAAAGCCGGCGCCACCATTATTAACACCGGCATCGGCTGGCATGAAGCGCGTATTCCGACCATCGCCACCAAGGTGCCCCGCGCCGCGTTCACTTGGGTCACAGCAAAATTCCGCGAGGGCCTATCGGTACCGGTCGTCACCTCAAACCGTATAAATACACCCGAGGTTGCCGAGGAAGTATTGGCGCGGGGCGACGCCGACATGGTCTCTATGGCCCGTCCCTTCCTTGCCGATTCCGACTTTATCGTCAAGGCCGCAGCGGGTCGCAGCGACGAAATCAACACCTGTATCGGCTGTAACCAAGCCTGCCTCGACCACATCTTCAGTGGCAAATTAACGAGCTGTCTGGTGAATCCACGCGCCTGTCACGAAACCGAACTGACGATCTCACCAACAAATACCCGCAAAAATATCGCCGTGGTTGGCGCCGGCCCTGCTGGACTCGCTTTTGCCTGCACAGCTGCAGAACGTGGCCACAGCGTCACTTTATTTGATGCGGCTAGCGAGATCGGCGGCCAATTTAATATTGCCAAGCAGGTTCCCGGCAAAGAAGAATTTAATGAAACGATTCGTTACTTCTCTAAACGCCTAGAAGTAACCGGTGTTCAAACCAAGCTCGGCGTAAAAGTTGATCAGCAGGCCTTAAACGAAGGAAGTTTCGATGAGGTTGCTCTAGCGACCGGTATCGTGCCCCGCATGCCGCCCATTGCAGGCATTGATCACCCTAAAGTCATGAGCTATTTGGACGTAATTCGTGACGGAAAAGCGGTTGGCAAGAAAGTCGCCATCATCGGCGCTGGCGGAATCGGCTTTGACGTTGCTGAATTTCTTACCCACGACAGCGATGCGAGCACAAATATTCAAACCTTTATGCGCGAATGGGGTGTGGACATGACCATGCAAGCCCGCGGCGGTATAGAAGGTATGAAAGCAGAATTAGGTGAACCATCCCGCGAAGTGTATTTGCTACAACGCAAAGCCTCCAAAGTTGGCAATGGCCTTGGTAAAACGACCGGCTGGATTCACCGTACTGGCTTGCAGAAAAAGGGCGTCAACATGATTCCCGGCTGTGAATACCTGAAAATTGATGATGCTGGCCTGCACATCCGTGTGGGTAACGAAGAGTCTGTGCTCAATGTCGACAACATCATCATTTGCGCCGGCCAGGAGTCACTCACTGAGCTAAGCGAAGGTTTAAGCATGCCATACCACTTGATCGGCGGAGCACACCTTGCAACAGAGCTCGATGCAAAACGCGCCATTGATCAGGGTACTAGAGTAGCCGCAACGATTTAAACTGCAGTGCTTGTGCAGGGGCGGCATCGTGTTCGCCTCTGTACCTTTTTCCAATCAAGCTATCCGCACACAGCCTCTTATTGCTCTTCTCAGGCGACGACAAACTACTCCGCTATGGCGTAGCCAAATTGACCCCTGGCGACATATAAATATCATCGTAACGTACACCACCGTTGCCATACGGTGCATCTATTGGCCCGGTATTACAGATGGCCATAAATGAGATAAGTGGCTCAGCCCTCGCCATCCGAAAGTCAGCCCCTGTAAATACCTTCTGCTGACGCGGAAACTCACCTCCACGTAGATATAAATCAAATGTTTGACCACCATCATCTGCGGTCGCGTTATTGACCACATACCACATCTCATACCAAGTATCGGTTTGCATCTGCCGCGCACTTTCACCGGTAACAGGATCAATGATATTGGCGTACTGCTTAAATCCCTTCGACACCATCAAGGCACCCGTATTTTGTATACCATTGGATTCAGCTTTATCGGTAATACGGATCATTGCTTCAAAAGCATCATAATTAAGCTCCGCAATTTCCGACGCCGTTTTATTGCTTAAACCAAAGGAATGATTATTAGGAAAGTATTCAACGCTAACGCGAGTATAAAAGGTATACGTTTCCCCAACTTTAACCGCCACTGGCAGAGGTCGCGAGCTTAGCGCTTTACGATTTCCAACTACCCCATCCGCCGCCGGCTTTTTGATCATATAGCGATTCCCAGTTGCTACATCAGTTCGTATTTCGGTTATTTGCGGCGTCTCTACACGGGGCTGGGTTTGATTGTCTGGATCAGCTAAAGACCAAGCTTGAATTCCATGGTTGGTTTCAAAATTATCAATTTCTATCCAATCAGCAGCGTTCGTCCTGAACGACGCTGCCAACAAAATGGAAATAATCAGTGCAATATTCCGTATAGTCATCAATACGAACCTCAATCCTTTAAAAAACATCGTACGCCAGTTTGCAAACACCGCGCCGAACCACAAGTATTACAATAACAAGGCGTGCTATTGCCCTGCTCGCGAGGGATACAATTCGTAAAGAATCCGCCGCAGTCCTCGTTCAACTTCCGCGCGCTCTGTCGACTCAATAAAACCAATTGAAAAGCTTTGCGGTGTATCCAAAAACTTTTCCTTGCCGCTGCGACCAAAGCCTAACACCGTCATATAAGGTCGACTAACATAATCATCAGGATACTCGTCGTCCTCATGATGCAGTATGTAGAGCATTCGTGGCGATTGTACATCGCCAAAGGCATACCACTCCGGCGCTGGCAGGTCACCCTTAAAGGGCTCATTTATTAGATGGGATTTATGATCCACAGAAGCGTACCAAAAATCATCTTCATTCATCTCACCCCCTGGCACCCCTTCATACTGCACCCAATAATGATGGCCTTCACTGATTTCCGTCATAGTGAAATCGCAGCGGTCTGGATAAAAATCCCACGTCCCCTGCCACTTCTCATTTCCTGACGTAAATACTATTTGCACATGATGTGCTTCCGCTATTGAAACAACAGACGTCGATGGGTCGGTTCCCGCATTGATAGCATGAAAATAGCTGCCATCTTGCTTGTGTATTGCATTGGGAAAGCCGCGATACTCGCCCTTCCAACCAGACCCCACTTCCGGCTTAAAGCCAATCCAATCAACGCCGTCGCTATCGATCAAGCTTGAAAGGCCGCCACCTTCCTTCTCTAGGAAAAACGTCGCATTCGCGATACCGACAATATAAGCGGAAACGCCACCGGCCGAGTCATCGACGCCATGCGCCAAACGCACCGTCTTTTCAGATGGGACCACCGCACATGCGGACACCAAGAACATAAGAATGAACACTAGGAAGACTAGCTTTCTATCTTTAAACATAATATCTACTCATCTTCTAATTATTTATTGAAAATACTGCAACGTAATCATTACCGTCATTTCAAATACAATAACGGTTCATGCAGATCGTCCTGTATTTGTAAAAAGGAATTGTCTTAAACAATTCTTCCGCAGGAATCATTGCAAATGCCCAAAAAACAGAAATATCAAAATATAGAACTAACACTGCACAAAGAGGAATCGACATCATCCACTGGGTGAAGAAATGAATTTTTAGAACACGTGCGCTCTCACCTAGGGCCCTCAGAATATTGCCAGAAACCGTATTGTAGGCACGAATAACGGGCAATATAATGTACAGCGGCGCAATAGTGGCCAACGCCAACTGAGTTTCAATTTCAATATTGGGATAGATATATGGCATACATTTGCTAAGTATAAAGAAGACCGCGGCGACCAACATAGACATCACAACTCCCACGCGCATGCAGTCGTTAACAAAATCTCTTAGCTGGTGAGCATTCAGCGTCCCTAGGGCTTGACTGATACTAATTGCGCTAGCCTGAGCCCACGCATTAGTAAATTGCGTTCCTGCTCGCAGCCAAGGAAAGATCAGCGTAATCGCAACAAATGAAAACAATTCAAGCTGTGCATACAGTAATTGGTATACCGTCGCCCCAACCGACAAGACAAAGAAATTGGCCGCAATAGGAAATATTTCTACAGACTGGGGCCGAATTTCGGTCAGCAACGGACGACTCTTGGGGTAACGGAGATCCACTTGGGCATCTATTTTTAGTGAATAATAGAAGTATATGGCACGTAAAAGCACTGCAAAAACACTACCCCAGGCGGCGCCATCAACACCAATACCCTTAAACGCGGAAAGACCGTTTATTAATATATAACTCACCAACACATTCACAGGCAGCTCAATTAAGAAACCTTTAAGTGCTACCTTAGAACTCCCACAGCCATTACAAAATGCCGTGCACACTTGCGTATAAGCAGTAATCAGAATCACGTATTTGCTTATCGACATATAACTCTCAACCAACGGCGAAAGCGCTATATCACTCGTAATTGCGGCGACAATATCGCCACTAAAAATACTAATTAAGATGAAAAACAAAAATGCTGTTGCCACGTTGATAATCAAGCCAACCCAATAGGCAACCGCAAGGTCGGCTTGATTTTGTCTACCGTACGCGCGCCCAACAAGCAGTTGAATGCCGTTGGCGATGGCCACTTCTATCCCCAAAGCAAAAGCGACAATCGTCGCAGCGATACCCATCGCGGCAACGGGGAGCTCGCCGAGTGGCGCTACCAACAGCGTGTCGATCATTAGCATCGATTGAACCAATAGGGCATTGACTGCCAGTGGCCACGCTAACGCGAAGTTACTGCGCATACCGTCATTGGATTTCACTAGGATAAACACCCTTTTACTGAGCCTTCACAGCTCGCCCCAAATGTCACAAGTAAGTCTAGCCGACAGCAGACAGAGACCATCGGCGTGCAGCCACACTACAAGTAATAACTCGTCGTGTGGCAGCAAAGGCCTAAACCGCTGCAGACCTCTTTGTCATCAACGGTAGCTTTGAGCTTTTCTGCAATAATATGCCAATTGTTAAAATGATGGCTGCGCATATGACGAACATCAGTCGACCCCACAATGGATTCGGTATCAAGCACATCAGCATTATCGCTGTGCCCATTATCATCACCATCAAACCTAATTTATGGCGCTGCTGACTATCGGCCTCTCCTTGCAATTCATCAGCAATATAGGGCGTTTTTAGGTCTTCAAAAAAGCGCTCAGTTTCTGCTCTATTCTTATCTGCAGTTTCATTGTAGAAAAATGAGGTAGCGCAGAAAAATCCAGCAGTAATAAACAAATGGCCGCCAATCGTTAGGATAATATTCATATCCACAGTTTCACGATTTGTGAGTGACTCAATCCCCAACATTGCTGCAAATACGTCTGCCGTAAAAACATTCATCACAAACCATGAAACAAAGAAGCCGACCGCAACCGTCGCCCAGGATGCCCATGGCGGTGTTTTCTTAACAAAAATCCCAAATAATAAGGGCACCAGCAATGGTACTTGCACCATTGTCGACACAGACATCATTAACTCAAATAGGCTAAGTTCTTTGAGGGACGCAAAGAATAAAGCAGCAGTGATTACCAGAAGGCCACTTATAAAACTAATAAGCTGACTAATTCGCAGCAACTTCTTATCGTCTTTGATCTTGTTCCGCCGAGCCAAAAACGGCTGGTATATGCTTCGAATGAAAATACCGGCGTTCTTGTTCAAGGCGGAATCCATCGACGACATAGACGCCGCGAAAAGTGCCGCCATCAGTAGGCCAACGGTCCCCGCCGGCATAACAAGGCGAGTGAACTCTAGGTAAACCGCATCTTCCGCTTTGTTGCCGAGGTCCGAATAAGCTGCCGCCGCATCCGGATACAGGGATGCCGCCGCCCAAGGGGGGATAAACCAAATAATGGTACCAATGCCCATTAGCGTCATTGCCAGCAAAGAGGCTTTACGGGCATTTTCGGAGTCTTTTGCGGTTAGAAACCGAAATGAATCATGTAGATTCATAATCGTAATGATTTGCTTCGGTATAAAGAACAGAAACGTACCGACCAGAATCATGGTGTGATTCATATTCGGACCGACGAGAAATCCCCCCGGGAAATTGCGAACCATCTCTACTGGGCCACCTACTTTAACCAATGCCACAATAGCGCAAGCTACGGAGATTACAGCAACCACCAATGTCTGCACGAAGTCAGAGGCGACTACGCCCCACGCCCCAGACAGCACCGACACAAAAACCACCGTCAGTCCTATGACAATAATGGTTAAGGTGATATCTGCACCAAACACCGCACTGGTAAAAACCCCTAAAGCATTTAGCCATACACCAGCGTTAAGGAAGGAAAATATAATTAGCGCCCACGAGAAGAAGAGCTCATTACCGTGACCAAATCGCCGCCTAACAGCTTCAGTCGGCGTATCAACTCGCATCTGCCTGAAGCGATGGGCGAAAAATGCCCAGCCCACAAAGTACGCAAAGGTATTGGCAATATAGACAAGGGAAATAGCAAAGCCATCAGCGAAAGCCTTGCCGGCGGCTCCAGTGAACGTTACGGCGGAAAATTGCGCCATGAATGCCGTGGCGCCAACCATCCACCACAACATCCGACCACCGCCTCGAAAATAATCACTGGTCGATTTTTCCGCCATTCGTGCAAACACGGCACCAACGGCAAGGATCATGACAAAGTAAACAGCGATCACAATATAATCGTAAAACATGATTTTACCTATCTATTGCAGATGACTTACATCTGTCCAGTTATTATTATTTCTGATTAGGTCAATGAGTTGTTGATACTGACTGCCTTCCTTGAATGATGGGTAAGGGGTATATGGTTCACCACTAATATCTTTGATGAATTGCCGGGCTAAGTAATGCCAGTTCCGCTCAGTGTCGCCAGATATATCTGGCAAATCGTCAACAATATCTTTGGGTATCGGTAGTTCTTCCCAGGTTTTACTATCGCCCCAGTAAAACAAAGGGCCCATGCCGTAATGGCCCTTGATATAAATCGCACCTTTTGTGCCGTGAAAAACAATATGATTATCATCAAAATTAGGCGTTAGCCCGCCGTGCTTAAATAAGGCTGACACAGGTTTCTTCGCAAAAGGGCTTTCTAACTGTGCAAGTACTGTATACGACCACTCGACATTGCTCTCGCCCCACTTCAACGCTGGGTCGTTCAAATCCTTAGGAATAAAATCTCGTCGTGTCTTGAAGTTGTGCACACCCTCTACAATGGGGGCTCGACCGAGGTCATCTCGCACCTCCCCCATGATCGATAGAATTTTTTCACCAACCACAGACGTGACAATCGAGATCATATGAGTGAAATTATTATTCAGGCGACCACCACCCTCTTCCTTGCGATGGGACCAACCGAAGGGAATGTCCCGTTCCAGGTTAAAGTGCGATATACACTCAACTTCAACCGGCTCCCCGATCGCCCCACTCGCCACCAGCTGCTTAGCGTGTAAGATATGCGCCATATACCGAAAGCTCGCCGCGAATGCCGTTTTAAGCTTTTTCTGCATCGCCATTTGGTATAGCTCGGCAGATGTTTCACCGCTGTCGGTAAGCGGCTTGTCACTGAATACATGGCAGCCAAATTCTATCGCTTGTTTAATCGCATCATAGTGTGCCCCGCCGGGCGTCGCGATCGAGACGATGTCCGGTCGGCAGGCTTGCAATGCCGCTTGCCAATCTGTGCTTGCGTAGGGAATAGCCAATTTTTCTGCAACGTCATTCAGCACGCTGGGCGTTCTGCCAACAATACCGACTACCTCAGCGCCAGCACTCCGGAATGCGTCCGCATGCCCTTGGCCTGCAAATCCGGTCCCCAAAATTAGCACTTTTAATTTAGCGTCCATTTTTCCTCCTGTTAAATTATTATTAAATCCAAGCGCTATGTGACTACCAGTTCCACATAGTGCCGTCTTCCAAACGACTGACTGGCAAATATGAGCGTTTATAAGGAAAGGCTTTAGCAGCCTCCTCATCAAATTCAATACCCAGACCCGGCGCATCACTGAGATACGCCATACCATCAACGATTTCCGTGCTGTGTTGAAAAATTTGGCGTAGATTCTGGTCGCCAAAGCCAACAAACTCTTGAACACCAAAATTAGGTGCCCAAGTATTCAAATGCATATGTGCAGCAAAGCAAATAGGCGACAGGTCTGGCGCGCCGTGGGGTGCGGTTTTAACGTTGAAAATACTGGCAAAATCTGCGATTCGCCGCAGTGCCGTTATGCCACCGGCATGTGTCGCTGCCACCCTGATGTAGTCAATGAATTGGTTCTGAATAAGGTCCTTACAGTCCCAAATGGTGTTATAGGTTTCACCAATAGCCAGTGGTGTGGTGGTGTGCTGCCGAATAAGCTTGTAGTTCTCTTGATTCTCAGCCATTGACGCATCTTCAAGAAACATTAGATTGTAAGGCTCTAGCAACTTGCCCAATCGCGCCGATTCAATTGGTGTGAGCCGGCTATGAACATCGTGAACAAGCTGCACCTCATTCCCCAGACGGCTTCTAGCACGCTCAAATAAATCGACGATCATGTTGAAATATTTTTGCGTAGACCACGCTTCTTCAGGAGGGAGCGGCCGATTACCTTGCATTTCAAAGTAATCTTTCTTGTCACCCAACACACCATAGGTGACCGCAAGCCCCGGAATGGCAGATTGCAATCTGACGGCTTTAAAGCCTGCAGCGACATGCTGCTCGGCGTTGTCTAGGGTGTGCTCAATATTCTCGCCATTGGCGTGTGCATACAAAGTCACGCCTTTGCGGCTTTTGCCACCAAGCAACTGATAAACAGGGAGTCCAGCGACTTTACCCTTAATATCCCACAGCGCCATATCAATGGCGGCGACCGCCGCCATATTGATTGGCCCTTTGCGCCAATAAACACCGCGATATAGATACTGCCAAATGTCTTCTATATCGTGCGCATTTCGGCCGATTAAACAGGGAATAATATGCTCTTCTAAGAGCGTTACAACCGCCTGCTCGCGGCCATTCACCGTGGCGTCACCTACACCATAAACGCCTTCAGACGTAGTGACTTTGACTGTGACAAAGTTTCTACCTGGGCAGCACACAAACACTTCAATCTTATTTATTATCACTTAGCAAGACTCCGGAACTGCGAATATAAATCGATTTACTAAATCGGTTTAGTTGCTTAAGTTACCATAGTAAGGCAGTATGTCAACAGGTTTAAGAAATCATCAATTCAACGCAGAACACACTGAATGGCAAAGGTAAGACTGGTCGATGTAGCAGCCCACGCTGGCGTGTCCAAGAGTACGGTATCGCAATATTTAAGTGGGCGTTTCGACTATATGTCGAAGGAAACAAAGGAGCGGGTTCAACACGCAATTGCAGAACTCAATTACGTTCCAAACACCATCGCACGCAGCTTAAAGACCAATATAACCAAGACCATTGGCATCATTGCACGTGATGTCACGGGTTTTTATACCAGCCGGACAATACGGGGCGTTGACGACTACTGTAAAAGTAGCGACTACAACGTATTAATCTACAACACAGATTTTGACCCCGATAAAGAAGCCCAGGCACTCAATAATCTCAGACAAATCAATGTCGACGGCATTATCATTTCACCTTCGGGCACAAACACCAGCCTAATAAACCATTTTGTTGAACAGGGTTTGCCAATCGTCCAATTTCAGCTCGAGCACGATGGCGCTGAGAAAAACATTATTCTGTCGGATTACAAAAAAGCGGCCTTTGACGCAACCGAGTACCTAATTCAACTTGGTCATCGCAGAATTTGTTTCGTTACCCAAGAATTTAGCAAAGTGAAGTCGCGCAAAGATCGCTTCCTTGGCTATTGCGCCGCATTAAAAGCACATGGCCTGCAATTTGATGAAAGTCTAGTGCAGTACTGGCATCGCGAAGAAGGCTTTATTAGCTCACCTCTGGCCTTACTTGATCAAGAAAATGCCCCTACCGCTTATTTTACTCAGCACTTAGCGATAACCTCAGACTTACTCAAGCAACTCAATCAAACAGATTTAAAGATTGGCGAAAACATTTCCCTAATTGGCTTCGAAGACCTGCCAATGGTCGAGTTTTTCAAAACACCGATTACGGTGATCAAAGAAGACCCCTACAAAATTGGGACGGAAGCTGCCAAATCACTACTTACGCTGATTCAAGATAAAACTGCGCCCGCTAAAAAGCTCGTCTTGCCCTGCACGCTAACAATCCGCGAATCGTGTCATAAGGTAGTATAAACCTCCGAGGTTCGCCCCGTTTCCATTTGTTTGAAATCAGGGCGAGCGAGCAATCCGGATCAAGCCTAAGGGATAACAGCTACTATGCCTTACTCTTTAGGCTCCTTAGCCGGCCCCGTTAGCAAATTCAAAAATGTAACTTGCGCATAATCACCATTGGCCTTATCAATCTCCCACTCCCCAGTACCTAAACATTTTGGATACCAAAATCCAGGATCATCTTTAATACTGCACTGATTGTAGGCGCCTGCCTTAAAAAAATGGGCGTCGCCGGTATAGCCCTTAGGATGATCAAACTCATCAACTTTACCGTAGGCATCGACGTTATCAGCCAAATTTATTTGGTACTCAACCGTGTCGTGGCGCGCCGTTGAAAATCTTAAGTACATCGTATTTTCATAGACGTTAACTTCGTAACTAAATGCCTCGTCTAGCGCAATACCTGCATCGCCCGGATCAGCTGGGTCGCCCCAGTCTTTGCCCCACACTACATAACTTATATCTTTTCTAGATGGATTATCTTTCTCTAAGTTTCGTTCGTAATTCCAGAAAACCGAACCGTATTCGTGATCGGGCCATTTTTTATAATATATTTTTAGTGGCTCGTTACCCCAGCCATAACCCTCGCCCGCAGCGACTAACGCCGGATCCTTAGCGCCATGGATTTGACCAACCACCACCGAAAATGCCGGATTTTTCTCTGGGTAAGTCGCTCGCTTCGCAACATGATTTACCATGACTGTGGCCTGTAGATTGCCACCAATTTGCGAAAAATCACTAGCGCGCTTATGGTTTTTTAGCGCGAAATTGTGGGCAATACCTTTTGGCTGACCAGCAGAAGCGGGAATTACATGATGTAATTCGCTGCGAGTATTTGTTGAATTTGGGGTTGTAAACGCCTTATTCGGCGCCGCGAATACCATATACCCCTCAGAATTTAGGTAGAAAAAATCAGGGTGTTGGTAGGCCTGAATTTCATCTACACCAATTTCGTCGACTTTGCCGTTATTGTCACTGTCTGTTGGAATTGTGATTTTCCAAGTGCTTAAATCAAACTTATCCGCAGGAAGAAGAACATCCTCATTAGGCCTCGTTTCGCTCGGCGAGCCACAAGCAGAAAGGAATAATGGCGTTAATAGCATCATTTTTCCTAGGAAAAGAGTTACACCAAATTTCATAATATTCACCAAACTAATTATGAGAAAGCAAAAAAGACGGGGCTCAATAGACCCGTCTTTCTCCACGCGTTACTTACCTATTGCTAAATTTAGCCAGCGCTAGAATTTAGCCCGCACTCCCATCACGAAGCGGCGGTCTGATTCTTGTACTTCCCACAGCGTACCTGTAGCACTGCGATTAACCGTTGGTTCACCAGTGAGATTGGATACGTTAGCAACCAGACTAATGGTTTCATTAACATCCCAGTTAGCAGACAAATCCCATTGCTGCAATTCGTCTCGGTAATCATTACCTGTGGTTGGGTCATCGATGTCAGGGTTATTATACGCAACCAATTCACCAACGCGCTCTACTCGCTTTTCGTTGTTTTCATCGAGGAAACTGTCACGGTAGGTATAGGCTAAACGAACGCCGACACCGCCGTATTCCCAATACATCTGCAAGTTATACGAGTTCTCTGAGATATCAGCCAGAGGCACACCATCCGGATCCTCGCTCTGCGAGAGAGTGTAGTTGGCATTCAGCCCCAAGCCAGACCAGTAGCCAGGCAAGAAGTCAAAGTTTTGCTGATAGCCAACTTCAAAGCCTTGAATAGTACCAGATGAGCCGTTTGTGGTCGTCGATGTCAAGATACCTCGACGACCTTGCGCATCGTAGGCATCAAATTCTGCCTGATCAGATGTGAATACATAAGTGGAAGAGTCACCGGTTGCCTCAGGTCTTATACAGATATTTCCAGGTATTGTTTTATTTTGTATCGCAAGCGCAGTAGGCTCATAAGCGCAATAGGTTTCCGTTTTTAAGAACGACGCAACAGACTTATAAAACAATGTTGCCGACACCATATTACCGCTACCGAAGTAGTGCTCAAACGCGATATCGAATTGCGTCGCGCGGTAGGGATCAAGTGCAGGGTTACCCCGAGTCGCAAGGATATAATCACCATTAAAATTAAAGGTCGGGCTTAACTGCTCAAAATCAGGTCGCGCCATTACTTTTGCAGCAGCAAAACGCATTAAAGTGTCATCGGTAAGGTCGATAGTTGCATTAAAACTCGGCAGGAAATCTTGGTATTTATTGGAATCACTGACCAAGGCATCACCGGCTTGGTTATAAGCAATAGAGGTAATTTTCGTTTCGACAACACGACCACCAATGACAAATCTTACGTGATCAAAGTCCATATTTGCTTGTATGTAAAATGCCGTCGACTCCTCTTTGATATTCGCAAAAGCACTGGTAAGGGCCTGTAAATTATCTTCTAAGGAGCCCGTCGTAGCATGGCTGGTACCCGCTAGGAGCTGTTGCACCATTGCAAATGAAGCTCCCGCATTCTGCAACAACTGACCGTCATACACTGAGAAGTTGGTTAAGTGACTCGGTCCAACCATGCCGGAGTGGTCGAAGGCATCACCGGAGTAATTCTGGTTGACAATGGTACCGGGAAACATTGCGGCAATATCGTCCTGCCAAAACACAATCGGATCGCCATTCGCGTCTGTCACTTCGCTATGAAGATTAGGCTGACGGAACTGCGAAGCAGTTTTATTGTATTCATTCTCAGCTTTGCGAAAGCCTGTTTTTAAAGAGGAGATCCACGTCAGGCCACCCGGATTAAAGTATTCAAAATCGACGCGAAATGCCTCTTCTTCATTGTCGATATACTCGCGTTCATGCCGGAATTCCCGTAGTGCGAGGTTTTCCGTCATTAAATACGGGTTACCGTCATCATAAATAATGCTCGCAGCCTGGTTGTCACCCATGATTACCGTACCACTTGGCCGGTACTCATTCGACGCGGAAGGATTGAGCGCCTCCGCTTCGGGGTCCAGTGCTCGCCAATTGAATTCTGAACTTGGCAGGTAAGTGCTCGATTCCGCTGATGAATATTCAGCCGATACATTTAACTGATCGCTAAGATTCCAATCACCACCGAAGGCAAAGGACGAAGATTCAGTTTCACGAAACTCGCTCCATGTTTTCGGAATAATGAGCGCATTCTCAATACGATAATTATTTAAAGCACCATTTGAATCTTCATAGGTATCGCTGCTCGCAACCGGTGTTTCAGCCGCGTGCAATATAGAATACGCCTCTTGACCCCCGGTGCGCTCGGTTGCATTCAAATCGAGATAGACACTACCCGCCTCCGATGCCGGAGCCCACTGCATAGAAATATTATATGCAGTGCGCTCACGTTCTTCCGTAAACGGTTCAAACTTGTGTTCAGAGGGAACAACATAATCACCGCTAGCGGTATTTTGTGCATCGGGCAGCCCAAGTGCGGCGCCATCATAAATAAACTGACTTACCTGAAACGTATCTTGACGCAGGGTACGATCTTGATATGAAACCATCCCGATCAAACCAAAACTACCTGCGTCGCCTAGGTCCCAGTTATCACCACCGGCAACACTGACCACTGGCGCCCACTCTTTAGCTTTGTCCGCGTACTCTGCATCCATCGACACCGCAAACAAACGATCAGGCAGATCGAGAGGCCGCGCTGTTTTTAAGCTAATCGTGCCGCCTAGAGCGCCTTCCACCATATCCGGCGTGGGTGATTTAATGACCTCTACAGCCGACAGAAAACTCGCCGGGAAATCCTGAAAATTGACGCCATTACGGCCATCACCCATGGTGGAACGACCGTTTAATTCGACCCGGTTTTGGGAAAGACCACGTATAGAGACCTCCGAACCGACACCAAAATCGCGATTAATGGATACCCCGGTAACGCGCTGAAGGGCCTCAGCAATATTGTTATCAGGCAATTTACCGATATCCTCAGCCACGATCGAGTCGGCGATACGATCGGAACCTTGCTTCATGTCCGCCGCCGCCGCCATGCTGCTTCTGATCCCGGTAACAACGACCTCTTCAAGCAGGGAGTCCTGTGCAAATGAAGAGACTGGAAGCGCGGCAGCAATAGCGCTTACGAGAAATTTAGCCTTGAAACTTGGGCTGCGTTTGATAGACCCACGCTGGGTATCGCGTTCTTTGCTCATATTATTATTTCCATTTCTATATCTGGTAAGAGATAGCAGCACTTCCTATTGCCGAAACGTATACATAAATCGATTTACTAAACCGATTTATGTAATTTATCACAAGGATTAAATAAGTCAAATTACTTCTAAGAATGAGGATCTAGAATGGATATCAACATCAATGCCTTCATAACGGTGCTTGCTTTACTAAAAGGCCCCTCAGTTAGATGGCGATACCGAGTAACAGTTAAACCTCTGCTTATTTTCTAAAGATCACATAGCCGTCCACAAAAAAGCCCCGCATGGAATCCACGCGAGGCTTCATTTTGGCTGTCGCCGTTGAGCGGCGACATTAGTTAAATATTTTAGCTTTTTGGAATTTTAAACGTCCACACACTGCCACCTTGGTTCAGGTTCTTAGTGCGTTTGGCGACCTCGCCTCCCCACAATGGAATCGCGCCACCCCAACCAGAAACGATGGTAACGTATTGCTCGCCATCCTTGTCCCAGGTGATAGGGGAACTAACGATGCCAGAACCGGTATTGAATTTATAAAGTAATTCACCGGTTTTAGCATTGAAGGCCATTAAATAACCTTCTGGGTTACCCATAAATACGAGGTTACCCGCCGTAGCAAGGACACCACCCCACAATGGCGCGTTGTTTTTAAACTCCCATTTCACGGTGCCGGAGACCGGATCGATCGCTTTAAGCGAACCAATATGGTCGTCGAATATCGGCTTGATCGTGAAACCCGAGCCCAAATATGCCGCGCCCTTTTTGTAGTTAACCGGCTCATTCCAAATATCCATGCCCCATTCGTTTGAAGGTACATAGAAGTAGCCGGTATCTTGGCTATAGGCCATTGGCATCCAGTTTTTACCACCTAGGAAGGACGGAACAGCAAAGACCGATTTGCCTTTATTGCCATCAGTACCCGTCGTCGCAGGATTACCTGGCCGCATCGCCTCATCAAAGATCGGCGAACCGTCTTTATTCAAGCCCTTGGCCCAGGTCATTTTCTTAATAAAGGGCAAACCACGAATAAATTTACCGTTGGTGCGATCAAGCACGTAAAAGAAGCCATTGCGGTCAGCGGTAGCAGCTGCCTGAATAGTCTTGCCACCTTGCTTGTAGTTAAACGATATCAGCTCGTTTACGCCATCAAAGTCCCAGCCATCGTGTGGCGTAGTTTGAAAGTGCCATACAATTTTGCCGGTATCAGGGTCAATCGCGAGTCGTGAGGCACTGTATAAGTTGTCGCCAGGGCGCAGATGGGAGTTCCATGGTGCGGGGTTACCAGTACCAAAAAACAGTAGATCAACTTCGGGATCGTAAGTGCCGCCTAACCACGTAGCCGCGCCGCCGGTTTTCCACATATCGCCGGGCCATGTTTTACCAGCTTTGCCACCAGTAATACCATTCTCTTTACCGTTCAAGTAGCCCATATGGCCTTCAACGGTTGGCCTACTCCAAATCATTTCGCCGGTTTTTGCGTCGCGGGCCTCAACCTTCCCCACAATACCGAACTCACCACCAGACACACCGGTAATGACCTTGCCTTTTACAATCAGTGGCGCAGCAGTCATTGAATACCCTGCCTGATAATCGCCAACAGTTTTGCGCCAGACTGGCTTGCCCGTTTTAATATCAAGCGCAACCAATTTGGCGTCGAGGGTGCCAAATATAACTAAATCACCATAAAGTGCGGCACCGCGGTTAACCACGTCACAGCAAGGCATAATGCCGTCAGGCAGACGTGCATCGTACTGCCAAAGCTCTTCACCTGAGGCAATATCCACCGCATAGATCCGTGAGTACGACGCGGTAACATACATAACCCCATCTTTAATCAAGGGCTGGGATTCTTGACCACGCTGTTTCTCACCACCAAAAGAGAAAGACCAAATCGGCGACAGTGATTTTACATTTTTGGTGTTAACAATTTTCAAAGGGCTATAGCGTTGCCCCTGTGGCCCAAGGCCGTAAGATACAATATCACCCGTCGTTTTTGCGTCGTTTAGTATATCTTCATCAGTGACGCCCGCATTAGCGAGCGAACCAAAACCCACAGCAGCCACCGCAGCGGCAACCCTTACAGACCTTGCCAAGCACATTATTCTCATCGGAAATCTCCTTCCTTATACTTAGATTTTATTGTCAAACACTGAATTTAATAAAAAATCTCAATAAATAATTTTATTAAGCTATCGCAAAATCTCGCCCACGAATTATTAACATCGTGAGCATATTATTGCGATCCGGACCTGAGTATGTGGCGCCGACGAAACACTCACAATTGATCTAGAGGCGTGTACCTACTATCCATTGGTACTGGTTTAGTACTAAAAATTGCAAAATAAATTACTGAGGCATACAAGCGCGGCACGCTTATTCCGCGTCAAGTTCGTAGGTCGAGGGAAGGTGGTAGGAAACACGGTACTGGGAGAATATTTTTTCCATGTCGCCATTTTCAATCATCGCCGTAATAACGTCATTCACGGCGTAGCCAAGCTGGCGATAATTCTCTTTTATGGCAATACCAATATCCCAAGTTTTTCGCCCAAGGGATTCAAGGCCGTCGTCATCTATATCGAAATTGCCGGGTCGATTTGGCAAGCCCCATTCCAACTGCGAGCGCATCCCGGCAACTGCACTTAATTTACCGGCATTTAGATCTTTAAGCGCGCCGAAGACCGTAGAATAATGGTGAACGTTTTCACGCAGTCGGCCCTGATAGGTACCAACTAGAAAAAAATCGGGAAGGCTGTCTAATTCCACACCAATGGCTTGATACTGAAAGATGGCAAGATTTCTCACCTCACCGGTCTTGTTGAGGTCTCGCACCAGCTGCCAAGACTCTTTATGGTAGGGCGCAAGCATAACCACCATGTCATTGCGAGGCAGGCCGTAGCCGTCTTGAGCGTATGAGTACTCACGGTCATAGGGCACTCTCAGCATTACGTCCGCCTTTTTCCGATCGATAACACTGCCTTTCCAAATTGCATTACGCAAATCGTCGTCAACACTCTCATCGGCGGTGAGCCACAACCAACGCGCCTCTAGTCCAAGCTCCCGTGCAATGGACTTGCCGAGCTCTACATCAATACCGGCAGGCTCACCCTCTTGCATAAACGAATAGGGTGCAAAATCGCGATACACGGCAAACTCAATATATTTAGACGCAATCACGTCGTCATATGTTCGCGCATGAGCAAGACTTGCTGTCATCAGAACGAGCAGCGCATACAACAGCGTCGTCAGCTTAAACATATATGAGCTACCCATTATCGAACACCTATTCGTCAAGTTTACGGGTGTCTAAGTAAGCGCGAATTGCCCACATTGCCTCTTGACTGAGAATGCCCTCAAACGGCGGCATATAAACCCGACCGTCGATCACAGCACCATGCCGAACACGCGTCATAAACCACTGATCTGACTCTGGAAGATCAATATATTCAGCAGGATCATTCAATTTCCGCAAATCTGGAGTCATTCCACCGGAAATCGCCTGTAAACCATGGCAACGTGCGCAATTCTGATTGTAAGCAGAGTCACCCACCCGTATTGCCTCGGCATCGCCGCGATAGGGGTTCTCTTCACGCCATCCTTCACCCAATTGCGGAAGAGTGTCCGTGTTTACCGCCTGTGGCGTCACATCGCCGTGGGCCAGACTCAAGTTCGCTTGAAGACTTAAAAGGATACCAACGCTACCTAACACGGCACGCCTAACAGATAAATTACGCATAATATTCCTCAACCATTCTGGCATTATTTTTAAACTTGACGGCACCGCGTTCAGGCAATCCGTATTGTCCAGATAGACTAACAAACGGGGCATTTCCGACAATTGTGCTTTGGTGCCGTGCCGCAAGCCGGCAACTACTCCCTAAGTAGTAGTGACCGAAAATTTGGCGAGGACGAGTTAAGCGAGATTATTAGCAAAATAATCTACTACTTTAGTGCTAGTTCTTTGCGACCTTTTGCATATATCAATAGTGCTGCGCCAGTCATAGCATTAGCGGTAGATTAGGTCTTGTGCTTTGAATGCTGCTAGCACCCTAGGTATCACGATTATAAAAATAGAGATATAAAGTGTATGTAAAATATAGAACAACGCCCCTGCGCTGTTGTACTCGCGCCATTGTGCCACTGAAAAATACGTGGCTAGCGAAGGGATTTTCACTCTGCCTAGTAGCGCTCACGTCGGCAGCTTTAGCGAGCGCCGCTGAACCGCGCAATGTCTCCGTATTGTTTCTTGAACAAACTCAAATAGCAAAGCCGGTACTGTCACGAATTCGCATTACCCCCAGTAGCGCCGGTCTCGATGGGGCCAACGTCGGCATTAGCGACAACAATGCCAGCAGACGCTTTACCGGCGACCACTACCAACTCAAGAGCAAGATAGTTGAAGACGGCAGCGCAGCGGCGCTTGCCGCCAAAGACTGGCTAAAAGCGGGCAACAGTCTGATTATTGCCAAGCTACCTGCGGCCACCTTACTCAGCCTTAGTCGCGATAAAGACATTGCTGAACATGCTATTATTTTTAATATCGCCGCCAAAGACGACGCCCTACGCAACAGCCAATGCCTCCCGCGTTTGCTGCACACCATTCCTAGCCGCGCCATGCTCACCGATGCCCTAGCGCAATTTTTAATGTCAAAACGCTGGAAGCGCTGGCTAATACTGCGCGGCCAGCAAAGCGAAGATAAATTATTCAGCGCCGCACTCACGCGATCGGCCCGACGTTTTGGGGCGAAAATAATTGACGAGCGAGAATGGAAATTTAATGCCGATTTACGCCGTTCTGCACAGAATGAAATCAGCCTGTTCAGCCAAGCTAAAGATTACGATGTAACGTTAATTGCGGACGAAATAGGCGATATCGGCGAGTACATTCCGTACAACACTTGGCTGGCGAGACCCGCCGCCGGCACTCAAGGCCTTACGCCCACGGCCTGGCATTGGAGCATAGAGCAATGGGGAGCGGCCCAGTTACAACACCGCTTTGAAGACTACGCTAAACGCGACATGAGCGATCTAGATTATGCTGGTTGGCTTGCTGCGCGCGCCATCGGTGAAGCAGTGAGCCGAGCCAAAGCCACTGATGCCAAGCATTTATATACCTACTTGCTCAGCGATCAATTTCAGCTCAGTGCATTTAAAGGCCGGCCCCTAAGTTTTCGTCGTTGGAACGGTCAGTTGCGCCAGCCAATACCACTGGTGCAACCCAATGCGCTGGTAAGCCAATCGCCACAAGAAGGCTATCTGCATCCCAGTTCAGAAATGGACACCCTGGGCTACGACCGCCCCGAAGTACATTGCCTATTCGAGGTAAAAACACCATGACCCGCCCCCGTTCAACCGCAGCGTTTATTTTACTGGGCTTATCGGCCCTACCGCTCCCCAGCATCGCCGAACAGGTCTACGTGTCCAATGAAAAAGACAATACTCTGTCGGTAATTGATCTGGAACGCCTTGAGGTCGTTGCCACCATTCCCGTTGGCTTGCGCCCGCGCGGCATTACGTTTAATAACGACTTTAGTCAGCTGTATATTTGCGCCAGTGACTCCGACAGCGTGCAGGTATTAGACATTGCGAGCCAAAAGATTATTGCGAATCTGCCCTCAGGCGAAGACCCCGAGCAATTCGCCCTGCACCCAGACGGTAAACACCTCTATATCTCCAATGAAGACAATGCCGTTGTCACCGTAGTCGATACTGAAAAACGCGAAGTGATAAGCCAAATCACGGTGGGCTTAGAACCTGAGGGTATGGCGGTAAGCCCAGATGGCAAATGGGTGGTAAACACTTCTGAAACCAGCAATATGCTGCACTGGATAGACAGCAGCAGTCACGAATTAGTCGACAATACTCTAGTAGACCAGCGCCCGCGCCATGTGGAATTTAGTGCAGACGGTAAGCAATTGTGGGCCTCGTCAGAAATTGGCGGCACTGTCAGTGTTATCGATGTAGCGACAAGAACCATAGGCCAGGTATACCGCTTTCATATTCCCGGTGTACACCGCGACAAAGTACAACCCGTTGGCATTACCCTAAGCCGAGACAATCGCTACGCCTATGTGGCACTGGGTCCCGCCAACCACGTTGCCGTAATCGATATAGCCAAACAGAGCGTCATTAAATATCTACTCGTAGGCCGCCGCGTGTGGCATTTGGCCTTAAACGGCGACGAGTCCCGACTGATCAGCAGTAACGGTATCAGCGGTGACGTCTCGGTTATCGATGTCAAATCCCTTACCGTGCTAAAAAGCATCAAAGTCGGACGCTTTCCTTGGGGGGTCGCGGTCAAGCCGTGATAGACCTCATATGACACACTCTGCCCTAAGCATCAAAAACCTAAGTTACTACTACGGTGAGCGCTGCGCCCTAAATGAACTGAGCGTAGACATCGCCGAGGGCGTGTTCTTTGGTTTACTCGGACCAAATGGCGCAGGTAAAACCACACTTATGTCATTGCTAACACGGCTATTAAAACCCGCCAGCGGCGAGATTACGGTCTTTAACTACGCCTTAAACAAACAGGCCAATCAGGCGATGCGTAATATTGGCGTAGTATTTCAACAAAGTACCCTCGACTTCGATTTAAGCGTTGCGCAAAATCTCGCCTACCACGGCGCATTGCACGGCATTGCCCCAAAAGAAGTGCGCATCCGCATCCACCAGGAACTCACCCGCTTTGATCTCGCCGACCGCCAACATGAGCGTGTACGCAATTTAAACGGCGGACACCGCCGTCGTGTTGAGCTTGCCCGCGCCCTGCTACACCGGCCTAAATTACTGCTGCTAGACGAAGCATCTGCAGGCCTAGATATTGATACCCGCGCAAGTCTAAATCGGCACCTGCGGCACTTATGTCGCGACGAAGGTATTGCCGCACTGTGGACCACCCATTTGATAGAAGAAATACACGAAGATGATCAGTTGCTCATACTGAACGGCGGTCGCAGTCTCGCCCAAGGTCAGGTGCAAACCTTACTAAGCGAACACGACGCAAAAAACCTGCCCGCGCTATTCTCTCAGCTTACAAGGCCAGCGGCATGACTTTTTCTGCGTATTACTTCTGCTTTGTGGGTATTCTCAAACGCGAGATGTACCGTTTTGTGCAACAGCGCACGCGGTTCTTGTCATCCCTCGTTCGCCCGCTATTATGGTTGGCAGTATTTGCCGCGGGATTTCGCTCTGCCCTCGGCATTGCAATTATCCCGCCCTATGAGACCTATATTAGTTACGAGGTCTATATCGCACCGGGACTCATCGGCATTATTCTATTGTTTAACGGCATGCAAAGTTCACTATCAATGGTCTACGACCGCGAGATGGGCAGCATGCGTGTACTACTGACCACCCCCATTTCTCGCGCCTACTTGCTGGCCTGCAAGCTCCTAGCAAGTTCATTGGTATCACTATTCCAAGTCTATGCCTTTGTTGCGATTGCGCGCCTCTTCGACATTCACCCCCCGCTGCTTGGCTACGTCTACCTGTTACCCGCCGCACTATTGCCAGCGCTAATGCTTAGTGCACTCGGGCTATTTTTATCCTCAGTAATACGCCAATTAGAGAATTTTGCTGGGGTAATGAATTTTATTGTATTCCCTATGTTTTTCCTCTCGTCAGCGCTCTATCCACTATGGAAAATGCGGGAATCAAATGAGATCATTTATCAGATTTGTGCACTCAACCCCTTTACTCACGGTGTCGAGTTAATTCGTTTTGCACTCTATGGCCAGTTCAACACCCAAGCTTTTGTCGTCTGCGCCACCACCACCGTGGTGTTTATGGCGCTGGCGATCATTGGCTACGACCCCAAGCATGGCCTACTCAAACGCAAAGCGGGGGGCAACTGAGCGCATGAACAGATCCAAGCAGACCAGCGCATTGCGCGTATTAGACATAAACAACACGTCGGTATTACGTTATATTACAGCCGCGTGCATGCACAAAAAAATAAATGTCTTATCGCCGCACGAGGTATCAAGACCATGATTCATATCATTATCGCCGACGACCACCCCCTATTCCGCGAGGCCATTCGCAATGCGACCCAGCAGCAGTTTCCCGATGCATTGATTGCCGAAACCGCATCACTAGACGAAAGCCTTGCGTACATTGAAGAAAATCCAGACGTCGACTTAGTGTTACTCGACTTGAATATGCCGGGAATGGACGGACTCAACGGCATTGTTACCCTCCGTAGTACCTACCCAGATGTGCCGGTTGTGGTGTTGTCGGCTGAAGAAGATAAAAACATTGTCCTGCAGTCCATGACCTACGGCGCGGTTGGCTTCATCACCAAGTCAATGCCCCGAGAAAAAATCATCGCCGCCATTGAGCAGATTCTCGATGGCCAAGCGTTTCTGCCACCAGACATTATTCGCCGTGGCGGCAGCGATAACAACAACCGTCGCCGTGAAAGCCCCGGCATACCGAGTGAGATTATCTCCTCCCTGACACGCCGCCAATTACTGGTATTTGAACGTATGGCAAAGGGCGAGTCGAACAAGCAGATCGGTTTTGAATTAAACATTGCCGAAACCACTGTTAAAGCGCACGTGTCGGCCATTTTACGCAAGCTAAAAGTCCATAATCGAATGAAGGCAGTACTGTGCGCGTCGGCAATTGATTTTGAACACTATTTACATCGCTCCCACTGAGAAGCAGGCGCAACACTAGTTTATTTGCTGCGCTTAGCAAAGCTTATTTTTCTGACAGTAAATAGACCAAAATCGATTTTAGTTTTAAGGGTTTTATCGGTTTATTCAATAAATGAAAACCCAAGTCCTTAACCTGCTGCCGCAGCTCGTTGCTGTAGTTCGCGGTTATCATCACACTGGGCACTGCGGTCGCTAAGCGCTCGCGAATAATGACTTCAGCATCTAAGCCCGTCGTATCGTCGTCTAGATGATAATCCAAAATCAAGGCATCTGGCGGCGGATCGAGTAATTCAGTTTTATTACGCAAGTCGTCTAAGCTCTGTGCAGATACAAGCTCGCAGCCCCAATTGCCTAGCACCTGTTCCATGCCATCACAGATCGACCAGTCATTATCGACTAGCAATATGCGTTTACCGCGTAAAGGATCCTGTAACTGCTCTGGAAGCTCGTCTTCCTCAACAAAGCTATTTTCATTAGCGCCGCCGTAGGGAACACACACCGAAAACACCGAGCCCTTGCCCAAGTTCGACTGCAGTTTAATCTCGTGATTTAACACGGTAGACAATTTATCGACAATGGCTAACCCCAAACCTAAGCCTTTATCCTCGCGCTGTTTTTTGGCATTGACCCGTTTGAATTCTAAAAATATTTCTTGCAACTGATCTGGAGGTACACCTACACCAGTATCGCACACTTGAATTTCGAGGTGGTTAGCACGACGCCGGCAGCCCAGCAGTATTCTTCCCTGATCCGTATAGCGAATAGCATTGCTCAAAAAATTACGCAGTATTCGCGCCAGTAACTGACTGTCAGAGTGAACAGAAATATTGCAGGGCACAAAACTAAAAGACAAACCGGCTCTCGCCGTCTGTTGCTCAAACTCATTGGCCAAGTTACGCATCAAATCATTTACCGGAAAATAATCTAAGATTGGCTCAACGATACCGGCTTCGAGCTTTGAAATATCAACCAAGGTTCCCAGTAGCGACTCAACATCACTGAGTGAATAACTTAAGGAGCTCACCAGTTTGATCACTTTATCTGGCAGCTCGTAATCCATTAAGGCCGTAGCAAAAAGACGCGCGGCATTTAAGGGCTGCAATAAGTCGTGACTCGCGGCCGTCATAAATTTTGTCTTAGAGAAGTTAGCCTCTTCGGCCTCCCGCTTTGCCTCCAATAGCGACTGCTCGGCTAAAGCACGCTCGTCAATTTCTATGCGCAGCTGGTGATTTAGCGCCGACAGCTCAACCGTACGTTCATGTACTCGTTGCTCCATATGCTTATAGGCATTTTTAAGGGCCTCAGCGGTACGCCGTTGTTCAGTAACATCTTGATAAGTATTAACATTGCCGCCACCGGGTATCAGGTGGCTCTTAATAGCGATTACTCGGCCATCGTCAAGCAGTTGTTCGGTTTCAAATAATGAGCGCTGTCCGCGGTGGCTCGCGGTATCCGGCACGTACTTAAAACGTTGAAGTGGCGAATCATTAAACAGCTTATCAAACGGCGTGCCACGATCGAGATTTTTCGGTTCTAAGCCAAGTAAATTGGTAAAGTGCTCATTCCAGGCCTCAACCTGGTGCTCCTCATTTACCAGCACAACGCCAAGAGGTAGATTGGCGATAAGTGATTGTAGTATTCGGTTCTGTTCAGCCAAGACTTTTTCTTGTCGGGCAATTTCGCTTTCTTTAACCTGAGTAATATCGCTGTATGCAACCACTAAGCCGTCATCGGCGGTTGGCCGTTCAGAAATTTGTAGCCACCGCCCATCAGCTAGACGAATAACGGTGTCGCGAAAAACATCACCGCGTTGTACGAGTTTTTCAAAAGGCTGACCTTCCGGATCGTATATACCGTGTTCAAGGGCCATCGGTGTAAGTTCTTTAAAGGTAGTAACACCCACTTGAATTTTTGCCTTGGTGTTACGCCAGAATTCATAGAAATGACTGTTTGCTAGAACTAAACGGCGATTTTTATCGAAGAGTACAATCGCATCAGAAATACTTTCAATCGTATCCAACAAACGTTGCCGAGAATGGGCAGACTCAAGACGTGTTTCAGTGAGACTTTGATTAGCTTCTTCGAGTTTATAAAGCGTCTTACGCAGCTTTATTGTGCGGTCTTTTACTTTGTCGGCGAGTAAAGCAGCATTCTGAAACGAGCGGTAGGCATCGCCGTAATTTGCCCAGCCCTGCTCCACCCGTTCGATGAGCACCTGGTTCGTCTTTTTGAGTTTTTCGTTTTCGTAGCGCAGAGCTTCAATTACGCTTTCCACGCCGTCAGTTTGCGCGATATTGCTGTCCATCTTCAGTACTCGTTTGCCATTGGTTTACACGGACGTCAAGCAGTGAATACACCTGCCTCACCGATAACCACACCGGTAAAGGTGTGATTCACATGCATGGCGTCACAGTGTTCGCCGTAAGTGTTAAAGCCAACAACCTTATAGCGTTTATACAGCGCCGATAGTTCCCCATATACGCCCTTGCCTTCCGCCTCCATACGACGGTGAATACAGTCGTAACCAATGACCAATTGCGGCTCGCCAATTTCCGCAACGACGTTTTCCATGCGCTCTTCAAATTCAGCAACTAAACCGCCGTCGCGCATTTTGGTCAGCACAATGCCCGTATCGATCGCACAAAAGAAGGTTAAGCTCAGATCATCATTCACTTGTTGTATAGAGCGCGCAAAAAAATTATCACCCACTTGTACTGATAATGGATGTAAGGCATACGACACAGAGCTCAACTCGTCAAGGGAAATCCCCATCACTCGGCAATACTCTAAGGCCGCGGGTTCAGCATTTAATTCATGGGCAATACGCTTCGCTGGATCGGCTTTGGTCACCACCATTTTCTCGCCGTCGGCGACCAAATGATGACCACTCAGCACGCTAAACGGGCAGCTTGTATTAATTAGTATAATAACCGCAGCATTGCTAAAAAACTGTTTATCGTAGTAAACATGAGTATCGCGAAAATGCAGATTATCCCCCGCCGACCCACCAACCAAGGGAATACCTGTTAGCGCCTCATTCAAGGCGCTGAGCACTAATTCTTCGCGAATCGACATTCCATCGAGTAGCGACAGAGCAAAACTATTGTATGCCATTGGCGCCAATGCACGGCTTTCCATCCGCTGCATCATTTCCTTTACGGTGTCGTAGGCGCCGCGTTCTGAAAATGACGCTAAGTTCTGCAGCAACGCGGTTTCAACTACAAAATAGTCTGCCGACAGACAGAATCCGGTAATGGACCCGGGTGGCAATCCCAGCGGCGATATCTCACCCGCAGTAGTGCAACCTAGCACCGGCACATCACCGAATAAATCAGCCAAGGTATCACTCAACTGCGCGCGATCATATTCGACACAACAGAAAAAAATCACACAAGCGGGACGCGCCATAGCAAGGCACTGATAAAGCTCTTTTGCGGCGTCAATGGCATTCGCTTTATCGGAACCGCCGTAGCTAACCGCCGGACCCAGTTGATTGAAGTACTGCTTTTCTGCGGCATTCATTTCCTGCTCCTCTCTGCTTATCGTTATTTTTATTGAAACCGTGCGACGACCGAATTTTCGCTAAGCCATTCGTCCGTTCAGCAGGTCTACACAATCGCCCAAGTCTAGATTTAGAGAATCAATATCCTGACGTCGACGTGGACGCGGTAATTCGATGATTTCTTCTCTAATGACTCTTGCTGGCGAAGTCGACAAAAACAATATTCGGTCGGCCAAAGCGACGGCCTCGTCCAATTGATGGGTAACATAGACAACCGTAAATTGTCGCGCCTGCCAGACACTGAGCAATAATTCACGCAATTCCGCTGCCGCCGGCTGATCTAACGACACCAAGGGCTCATCGAGTAGCATTATATCGGGCTCGGCCATCAGCGCCCGTGCCAAGGCCACCCGACGCTGCATGCCACCAGAGAGCTGATTAGGATATTGCCCAGCTAAGCCGGCCAGCCCTACATCATTTAAGAGCGTATGCGCGCGCTGAATAGTCAGTGTACTCTTTTGAGATTCTGACACCAAGCAGACATTTTCAAGCAAAGTGAGCCAGGGCATTAGCCGCGCTTCCTGAAACATCATGCCCACGTTTAACGGCGTTAAACCCGTTCTTTGGTCGCGAATACTACCTTCAAATTTGCAATCAATACCGGCAATAAGGTTCAGCAAACTGCTCTTACCAGCCCCGGAAGGACCGACAATAGCCACGAACTCACCGCTATTGAGCGCAAATCTCAAGTCTTTAATAATGGGCACGCTCGCATTGGGATAGCATTTTTCTGCAATGTGCACATTCATCATTGTCGCCACCTCATAACGGCATTTTCCCAGCGGCGGATCACGCAGCCGTCAAGCAGCAATACAATACCGACAAAGGCAAAGGTGTAAGCCAAGATACCGGCAATGTCAAAGTATTGAAAATAGATCCCCAGCTGAAAGCCCACCCCATCGCTGCAACCCAACAGCTCAGCAACCAGCACGATTTTCCAGACCAAGGCCAGTCCAGCGCGGGTTGCCGCCAATAAATAGGGGTATAGTTGCGGGAGGTACACTTTGCAGAGAGTTCGCCAACGCGAGATGTTAAAGGCCTTGGCGACCGCCATCAGCTTGCTATCAATGGCTTTACCACCCTCGCGCAGGGTCACCACAATAACGGGTATTTTGTTAATCACCACCGCAGCTACCGCAGCCACCTCATTTAAGCCCAGCCACAAAAAGCACAGAATAATAACGACCAGTGCCGGAATGTTCATGAACACGGTTACAATACCGTCAAGTAGTAAATCGGCTCGACGGGAATAGGCCATCCACAAGCCAAGGGGAACGCCAAACAGCATGGCAAGTACAAAGCTAAAGCCAACACGCTGCAAGGTCGCCAGCAAATTTGCCAGTAAACTGCCCTGTGCCGTCTCATGCCAAACGCGCAGCCCAATTATATAAGGGCTTGGTAACAGTTCTGGATGCCAAAACATGACGGCGGCCTGCCAGAATACTAGCACCCCGAGAAAAGACATAAACCGCCACTTTGCTGTTACCACTTAATTCACATTAAGACTCCTGGCGCTGCAAAAACTGCCACCAGAACATCCCCTCGTCGAAGTTATTATTCTTATCTTTTCTATTGGGCTCGGTATTTTTTAAGCTCATCATTGTTGTTGCATCCACCTCCTCCACTAAAGTGGACGCCGTAGACGGATATAAAATGCCGTATATTTTGCGTATCGCCACGGCGTCGGCGGGGCTTAATGGCTCAGGAATACCTGCGCGATACGCTGCTTTCAAGGCGGAAAACACCGCATTGCTGTCGGCTTTTAGCAGGGGCCGTATTGCCTCCCACTCGGTATCTGACTCGGCCAGAATCGACTTGGCCTCAAACGAGGCAGCAAAAAAGGCATTCATTAGCTCTGGTCGACGCTCAGCGCTGCTGCGCTCAAATACCCAGCCGAGCATCGGCACTTTGTGCTCAATACCAAACACCCCAAGCAGCTCCTCGGTACTCAGCAGGGTTTTCATCCCCGCCGCAATGAGCCGCGCGTTGTAATGCCAGTAATTAATCACCGCGTCTAATTCACCCGCTAGCAATAGGTGGTTTAACAGGGGCGGCGCGGCAAATTTAATATCGCTTATCTCGTTTAAATCGACTCCGAGTACTTTTTTACTGTATGCGCGAAACAGCAACCAGCCCTTATCCACCGGGCCACCGGCAACCCCGATGCGCTTGCCACGCAAATCCGCCAGCGAATATATATTGGCAGCTGGCGACACCACTAAGCCGCCAATCGCAGTGGAATACGGCGAGTAGCCATATTCACGGCGACTGTTTTTCTGCTTGTTGACCCACACCCAGTCGTTCACCACTAGGTCGACACGACCACCCTGCAGCGCAATGACCGTCGCTTGGGGTGAACCGAGTTCAACCACTGCCAGTTCAAAACCGTGTTTGTAATCTAAGTTGTGACGTTTTATGACGTCCAGTTCCCAATTCACGGTGCCGTATTTTAAAGCGCCAACGCGCAACACCTCGGCGGCATTCACACTGAAACTGGCAATACCTAGCAGCACCGCGCACAAGCAAAGGCAATGTTTAATTAGCCCGCGCACAGCGTTCATGACTCTGCCATCTGCCGAGAATTTTTGGCATTTCTGAACAACAGCGGTCGCACATCATTGTGACTTTGCGCTTGCGCCACCGCGGCTTGAATCAAATGGTGATGGGAGGATTTATCACACACAGGATCAGCATTATCCGCGCTACCGGTAAGGTGATAGGCCTGGCAGCGACAGCCGCCAAAATCATCGCCTTTCTCCGGGCAGCTCCGGCAGGGCTCAGCCATCCACGCATCGCCACGATACTGATTAAAACCGTCTGAACCGTACCAAATATCGTTTAAAGGCGTGTCCTTTACATTCGGAAACGCAATAGGCAAATCCCTTGCACTGTGGCATGGCAGCGCAAGGCCGTCTGGCGCCACCGTCAAGAACAGCGAGCCCCAGCCATTCATACAGCCCTTGGGCCGGGTTTCATAATAGTCAGGCACCACAAAGATCAGCTGCATTTTTTGTTGGTACTGTTTTCTATAACGCTGGGTAACTTCCTCGGCGTGGCGGAGCTGCTCTTTAGAGGGCATTAAGCTCGCGCGGTTATGCAAGCCCCAACCATAATATTGCACATTAGCGAGCTCAACGTAGTTGGCGCCAATCTGCACACAAAGCTCAAGTATCGATTCAATATGATCAATATTATGGCGATGCAAAACAAAATTAATCACCATGGGGTAGTCAAACTCTTTGACTACCTGCGCCATCGCCAGCTTCTTATCAAATGCCTTGTGGCTGCCGGCAATCTGATCGTTAAGCTCTTTATCGCTGTCTTGAAAACTAAGTTGAATATGGTCGAGGCCGGCCGTTTTTAGCGCAGCAACCCGCTCTCGACTTAAGCCCATTCCTGAGGTGATTAAATTACTGTAATAGCCTAGGCTGCGCGCCTCGCCGGCGAGGTCTTCTAAGTCTTGACGCAGCAGAGGTTCGCCGCCAGAAAAACCGAGCTGCGCGGCGCCCAGCTTCCTACCCTGCCGCAATACTTGCAGCCACTGCTCGGTATCCAATTCATCCTTAATTTGCGCAAACTCAATAGGGTTCGAACAATACGGACATTGCAGTGGGCAACGGTAAGTCAACTCCGCTAGTAGCCAGAGTGGCGGGCCGATACGCTTAGGTGCCACTGGGCCGGATAAAACGGGGCTAGACAAAATGCGTCCAACCTTTGTCATTTGCGCCTGTAAAAAAATCGATTACATCTTCGGCAATACCTTCACCCTCTGGGTATTTTTCTTCGAGGAAACGACTGATCTCAGCCACGGACCGCACGCCATTACAGGCACTTAAGATTTCACCGGCACTTTCGTTTAGTTTCACCATACCCTCGGGATACAGCAGTACAAAGCCGTCTTGCACCGGCTCCCATTGCAGGCGAAAGTGCCGATGTAAGATTGGTATTTGCTGAACGTCGTTCATAGACTCGTCCTCACAATCTGCTCATCACCGAGATGATGGTAGGGTGGCTGCATATGCACATGAGCCATACTAATGGCGTCTAATAGGCACCACAGAATATCCAACTTAAACTGCAAAATATTCAGGGCATGCTGCTGTTGTTCGGCGCTGCGAAAATGCGCCAAAGTGACGCTTAAGCCGTGATCGACATCACGACGCGCCTCGCCCAATCTTTTACGAAAGTAACCGAGGGCCTCGGTATTCACCCAGGGGTAATGTTCTGGCCAGCTGTTCAAACGACTTTGATGAATTTCGGGGGCAAACATTTCGGTGAGCGATGAACATGCGGCCTCTTGCCAGCTCGCTCTTCGCGCAAAATTAACATAGGCATCGACCGCAAAACGCACACCCGGTAATACATGGCGGTGGGTGAGCAAATCATCTCGGTTCAGCCCACACGCCTCGCCTAAATACAACCATGCCTCAATACCACCCAAATCGTCACCACGGCCGTCGTGATCAATGATGCGTTGCAGCCATTCACGACGAACCGCTTTGTCGGGACAGTTCGCTAACACCGCCGCGTCTTTTATTGGGATATTGCTTTGGTAATAAAAACGATTAGCCACCCAGGCGCGGATCTGATCCTTGCTGCACCGCCCCTCATGCATCGCAATATGGAAGGGATGGTGGATATGATAAAAACGACCTTTGTCGCGCAGGCGCTGTTCAAACTCCTGCCGCGACCATGGCGCACTATAGTCGCCGTTTGGCCAATTACTCTGCGCTAGCTGGCTCACCGGCTCGCTCCCTGACTCAGTGGCCGAGCCGCCTTATCAAGACTCGCAGCCTGGCTTGCATTTACCCCACTCCTGCATGCCTCAAGCATAATTTCCATACCATCCGCAGCGACCTCGATACCCTCGCCGGTTAATATCGCCCGCTCGGGGGAATCTTCATCAAGAATCGGATTGGTGTTATTGATATGGATAAGAATTTTGCGCTGGTGACTGAATTGGCGCAGTTTTTCGATCATCCCGCCGCGACCTGATTGGGGAAGATGGCCCATCTCTTTGGCCAATTTAGTACCGACACCCGCAAAGATCATTTCGTCCTCGCGCCAGAATGTACCGTCAACGAATAAGCAGTCACTTCGCTGCATAAAGTCGACAACGCTATTGTCCAGCCCGGCTAATCCCGGCGCGTAGAACACGCTGGTCCCCGCGTTTACATCTTCAATATAGAGCGCGACATTGTCACCGGGGTACGGGTCGTGACGATGAGGCGAATACGGCGGCGCTTTTCCGCAAATTGGCACGGCGGTGATACGCAGGCCGTCAAAGCCATCTGGGATGACGGCGCTGCCATCAATGGCCAGTTCGCGGTAATTGATACCGCCGTTCCAGCTTTCCAGCATGGTAAAAATAGGAAAACCACTGCTTAAATCTTGATGTACCATGCGACTGGCATAGACATCAAAGGGGCAGCCCTCGCGCAACATCAGCAAGCCGCTGCTGTGATCAATCTGGCTGTCGACCAACACGACGGCACCAATGCCGGTGTCGCGCAAACCACGTTTGGGCTGGAGGGCGACATTGGCTTCTAGCTGGGCGCGGATATCCGGTGAAGCATTAATCAACAGCCAAGAAATACCGTCGATACTCACGGCTATGGACGATTGGGTTCGCGGCACTGCGCGAATCTTGCCATGGCGAACGCCGTAACAATTCTGGCAATTGCAGTTCCATTGCGGAAATCCACCGCCTGCGGCAGAACCTAATACATGAACTCTCATTGCAATCTACTTCTCTGAGGCGGCCACCTAAACGGGGTTCAGGCGGCCAGCAAATTTAACGGTTTGCAAAATACATAGTGACTTCAAAACCTAATCTCAGATCTTGGTACGCTGGTTTAATCCACATAAGATTGACCTCTGTTATTCAAGTAATTATTGAGTTTGTGCAGCAGAGAACCGGGAGTCGTGTTTCTGCCACCCTTCGATAGTAAGCACCACGCCTCGGCGCGAACACTGTACTTTAGGACTATACCCGACGACTTTTAGTGCTAGATTGCACTGGAGCCAACAGACCATAAATCCAACGAATAAAGCCTGATAGCCACAAAATAGGCAAAAAAAAGCCGCGACCTTAAGTCGCGGCAAATACAACGTCCTACCATTGCCCAGCGCGCCCCCTGACATAGGCAGCGCCAATTCAAATCACGCATTAGTACTGCGACGTCGCAATAGCCTTCACTTCCAAAGCGCGCCCGCTAAGCGTTGTAAACCGCTGCGATTAATATCCCCCTAGACTCAGAAGAAGCCCAGTGGACTGGTGCTATAGCTCACCAACAGGTTCTTGGTTTGCTGGTAGTGATCTAACATCATTTTGTGATTTTCGCGGCCAATACCTGACTTTTTGTAACCACCAAAAGCGGAGTGGGCTGGGTAGGCGTGATAGCAGTTAGTCCACACCCGTCCAGCTTGTATTCCCCGACCCATGCGGTATGCTCGGTTCATATCCCGCGTCCATACACCCGCACCCAGACCGTACTCAGTGTCATTGGCAATACTCAATGCCTCTGCTTCGTCTTTAAAGCTGGTAACACCCAGTGTCGGACCAAAAATTTCTTCTTGGAAAACACGCATCTTGTTGTTGCCGCGCATCAAGGTCGGCTGCATATAGTAGCCACCAGCAAGATTGCCTTCTAATACATTACGGCTACCGCCAATCAACATATCAACGCCTTCATTGCGGCCAATATCCATATAGCTGAGAATTTTCTCTAGCTGCTGCAAGGACGCCTGTGCGCCAACCATGGTTTCTGTATCCAGCGGATTACCCTGCTTAATTTCCCGCGCGCGAACCATAACCCGCTCCATAAACTCGTCGAAAATACTTTCTTGAATCAGTACGCGCGATGGGCAGGTGCAGACTTCGCCTTGATTAAAGAAACCCATCAACGTGCCTTCAACGCATTTGCTGATGTAGTCTTCTTCGTAATTTAAAACGTCTTCAAAAATAATATTGGGTGATTTACCGCCGAGTTCTACGGTAGACGGAATCATGCTGTCGGCGGCGTATTTAAGAATTTGCTCGCCCACTGCGGTTGACCCGGTAAAGGCAATTTTGGCGATACGTGGGCTAGTGGCTAAAGCTGCACCCACGTCCTTACCGAAGCCGTTAACAATGTTCACGACACCAGCAGGCAGTACATCCGCAATCACTTCCATTAGCACAAGAATACTTGCTGGCGTTTGCTCTGCTGGCTTCATTACCACGCAGTTACCTGCCGCCAATGCAGGTGCCAATTTCCACGCCGCCATCAGCAGCGGGAAGTTCCAAGGAATAATTTGACCAACTACGCCCAGTGGCTCATGGAAATGGTAAGTAGCGGTATTCTCATCCAGCTCCGCAGCGGTCCCTTCTTGCGAGCGAATGCAGCCAGCAAAATAACGGAAATGATCAACTACCAATGGCAGGTCAGCATTGAGCGTTTCACGCACGCCTTTGCCGTTTTCCCAGCTTTCCGCTACTGCGAGCATTTCAAGCTTACGTTCAATACTGTCGGCAATTTTAAGCAATACATTGGCGCGCTCACCGGGCGATGTCTTGCCCCAGGCATCCTTCGCCTTGTGTGCAGCATCCAGCGCGAGATCAATATCGGCGGCAGATGACTGCGGCACTTCACAAAATGGCATACCGGTTACCGGCGTGATGTTTTTGAAGTATTTGCCGTCTACGGGAGCGACCCATTGGCCACCTATGAAATTCTCGTACCGGGGCTTAAATGTGATTACTGAGCCGGCTTCACCTGGTTGCGCGTATATCATTTTTCCAACCTCGCTTTATATTATTAACATGATCGATTCTAAATTAAGCCCAGCAGTCGTCAGGGCTGGTATTCATCATGCTATGTTGATTAACGACAATCATTAACTGTACTTTGGTCGCTTCGATCCTAGTCACTTAGTAGTAGACCTAGTTCAACAGCCAAGGCAGCCGCGCGCGCCAAAGAACACAATGCTTATTATTTCCGCAAAAAATCCGGGTTCTCTCGGTGAGAAAAGCCCGGAAAGCATCGACCCTAGGGGAGATAAGTATTAAAAGTTTGCGATAAGACCCAACGCAATAGTGCTGGTTTCTTCGTCGTTGCTGCCAATATCCAAGGTGTTCACGTTGTATTCCACCACCGTGCGTAATACCGCATTTATGTCGTGAAACCAGGCAACCTGGCTGGTGCTGTTATTCCACTCTGTCGCGGTCTCTACCGTAGTTTCACCGTAGGAAATAACATAGCGCTCAGCGCCCATGGTGTACGAGGCTTGCGCAACATAGCCATTGCTGTCGACTTCTTTCCCGTTCTCAGAGATCAAGCCCTGCAACGCCAAGGCCGAGTCCGTCGCAGGCCCAAGCAGTAGACCCAAGCCTTCGCCCGAGAACCCAGACAGGTTCAAGGCCAAGCCACCAGTTTTAAATTTGGCACCGTACGAAAGGCCCTGCGAATCAACATCGGCAACGCCCACAGCGTCACTCTCTGAGCTCTGTTTCAAAAATCCCAACCACGCAGTGAGGGAACTCCCTTCACCCAAAGTGGTATTGTAGGTAAGCTCGCCTTCAAAGCGCGGCATGCTCTCTTCACTGCTGCGACCGGCGCCGGTATCGGTAGTGGTATTACCCGGATCAATTAAGCCAAGCGCCAGTTTAAAGCCATTGGCAAAATCGGGACTGCGATACGTGATCTGTGCATGAGGGAAGGGATAGTGGTAGCCGCTACCGATATGACCAAACGACACGCCTTGGCCGTCGATTAATCCCAAGGTGTCGTTAACCGCGCCGTAGCCTTGCAACATTTCATCCAAGAAAATATTTGATCGGCTGAATAATGTGAAGTCCTTACCAAACAGCACCTGCCCCCAATCAGCGTCGACCGTCGCGTAGAATTGACGAACATCAATACCCGTCGAGGTTACCGCTGTGTCGCTGTCATTGATCGTTACCCAGAAGGATGAGCGTCCACCAATTTTCAGGTCTCCCATCTGCTTACTAAAATTAAATCCAACCCAGTTTGGCAACAGACCCATTTTGATCCGCGATTGCGTACGATCTACGCCAGATATATTGTTATCGGTATCGCTTTGCACAAAGAAGGTATTGAACGACGCATCTATCGATACGCTCGTTTCGTCTTGATTGTAAATTTCTACAGCCGACATAGCCGGAATACTAAAAGCCAGCGCTGTAGCGCCAGAAACCATGTGCCGTATTATTAATTTCTTATTCATGAGTTCCCCCAAAATTTTGGCTGGTATAGCCATCATCAGCGCCGCAATAAATTGCTCGCTACGTCTAAAGATATCCCCGCTCTGCGGCGACGCACTTAATATGCGTTTTTTTATGTCATTCCCCCATACCACCTTGCGACACAATAGAATGTCTTTTTGGCTATGAGACCCCAGCGATAAAGTGCTACTTCTAAAGGATTAAATGCCGCCACTGATTAGGCCTGGCATTGCCCGAAACGAGACAAAACTCGAAAACTAAGGATCAAAAGACCAGGTAAGCAAAGGACTTAGATTCAGGAAGGGAGATAGGCCGCAGAAGGAATCCTTCGCCCCGGCGCTTTACCGAGACGAAGACGAGGTCTTACCAGCTGTATTTTACCCCTAGCGCCAAACTACGCGGTGCTGCTGGACTTAGGAAACGGGGACTTTCGTTGTCTAGATCATCAAGTACTTCGTCGGGTTCCCCATACAAACCAAAACGCTCATAGTCTTGATCAAATATATTCTTGGCCTGAATATGCCACACCATATTCTTTAGAAGCTGATATTCCACTCCAGCATTCACCACCGTATATGACGATGTTTTGTCATCTGCATTGGCTTCATCGCCACGTAAATACACACCGCTACTACTATTTATCGCAAGACTGCTATTGAGTTTTTCGGTCCATTGGTAAGCGAATGACAGCTTGACGCTGTGCTCGGGAATTGACGGAATTTTATTACCTTTATCTACTTGCAGCGCACCATTAACGCTATTTGGGTGATTCGGTGAGAAAGAGGTAAAAGCCGTTTCATAGTACGCATCCAGATAGCTGTAACTTGCGTCCACTAGCCACCTACCACGATTGAGCGAGGCGTTTAACTCAAGTCCCTGATGCCGCGTATCGCCAATATTGGTGAAGAAGCCTTCGTTAGACGAAACACCGCCCACTGTTTGAAAATGAATGTCATCACGATTAATTGTCGTAAACAGTGCCGCACTCCATATCAATGCGATAGCAGATTGCTGCAGCTTCCCACTCAGCCCCCATTCAACACTGCGGGCAACAACATCCTTCAGGGGCGGGTCGGCGAGGAAGGTATTGGGTAATACGCAGGGTGCATCAGGATGCGAACACGCCAACTCTACCGGCGTTGGTGCGCGAGATGATTGATACAAACCGGCATAAACACTCAGCGCCTCGCTCACTAACCAGCGCGCACCAATACCGCCATTCAGACTTCTATAGCGATGCCGCGCAGTTAACTCAGGTCGCTCACCACTCAAATCCTTGGCGCCAACGCCAACATCGTTATAACGTAAAATGGCCGTTAAACTCATGCTATCGCTAAACCGAAACGTATCGGAAAAATACCACGCCGCCATGTCGCTACTCGCGCGCAACACGGTAAAGCCTTCACCGTCATATAAGCCAGAGCGCGTGGTCGATCGTGTTTCCGTTAAGCTGGCAAACTCGACCTGTGAGTTAAAATCAGTGATTCCCGCCAGATAATCCGCGCCCATGGTAATGTGGTGTTTTACCCCACCCGCCTCGTAGAGCCAATACAACTGGGCGCTGCCGCCCCAGCTTCGCTGCTGCCGACGACTAATATTATTCACCGCGTCAAACTCGCTACTCACCGGCTCACCAAATTGATCACTCGCCAATTCATCACTATCGTCTTCGCAGAGAAAATCACTGTTTACACCGTCGCACTCTTCAAACTCAGTGCCGTCGCCGTTAAAACTATTACTGTAAACTTGCCGATAGAAAATATTTGAAGAGAACTTTACATCATCCGCCAACCAGCGCGAGTAAACGATATTCGTCATACTCATTTGATTTTCAGTTAAATCGGGATGTGTAAACACCGCCTCTCGGTCGGTTTCCAGCAAACCCAGGGGTACCGCGCCATTACCCTTTAGATAAGTGTCTGAAAAATTAAAAAACACATCCAACTCGCTCTGCTCGTCGTGCCGACTTAGCGCCGCATAGAGATTCCGCGCCTCAGTCGGCGAATAATCGCGCCATCCGTCTTCTTGGTATTTTTCTAACGACAAAAATCCACCCCAATGATCACCATGAGCGCCCTGAGACACCGCCACAGCAGATTGGCCAAAGCTACCAACGCCGAGTTCCGTGGCACCTCCCGGCGCGGAAAAACCGGTCTTGCCTTTAATCACGATGGCGCCACCGAGCGCATTTTGACCAAAGATAGGATTAACCCCAGCAACCAAGGCCATTTCTTGTACGCTGCTTGCGGGCAATAAATCCCAGTTCACGGTATCGCCGAACAATTCATTAACGCGCACGCCGTTGAAATACACCACCAAGCCCTGCGCGGAGCCCAGTAGCGGCGACGCAGCGTAGCCACGGAAGCGAATATCCGGTTGCAGAGGATTATTCTGTGCGTCGTTCACCGAAATGCCACCGCCGTGCTGGTCTAGAAATCCTGCGACCGAGTAGGTTTTATCTTTCGCCAACGCCGCCGCCGAAAACATTTGCACCAGAAACGGCGAAAGCTCGGTAAGCGAGCCTACGCCCATCGGCGACATACCCACCACTCGCACGTTTTCAAGAGCCGGCTTTTCAGTTGCAGCAACAGCCAAAGACGTGACACCAGCCGCGAGTACAGCGCCAAGCAAAAGCCGCTGAGTAAAGGCCACTAAACTGTTCATTATTATTCGCCACCGTACAGTTTATAAACCACCAAGCTTACGGACTGGGCCCGGAGCTACAATCCAACCAAAGTGGTTAAACTGAGGTGCGAAGTACTACTTTCGTCTCATTCGCCACCAAAGTAGTAACTAATTAAACGTTAAGTGCTATTCATGCGCAGCAATCCCTACGAGACACTGATATTCAATAAATCCGACACAGCCATCCCTGAATAACATATAAAATAATTCGGTGTCGCCATGACTACATCACGCCCATCTCGCCAGATTTTGCGCAGCAAATACCAAGCTGAAGAGTTCGCCGCTTCAGGCTATCAAACATCAATATTATGCATTTCAAGTAGGCTACTAACGCGGGTTTACCAAGGCCTGAATCTGGCCGCGATGCTATTGCTGCTACTATTTTGGCTAGTGCTACCGGGTGCCGCCTTTGCGAGCGTAGACACCGGCGCAAGCACGCAGCAAGACCTCGAGAGTGACATTCTCGCCTTGTTCCCCCGCGCAAATCGTCCGCCGAAACTTGACCCTACAAGCGGAATTTGGTCGGTGTATCAGCTCAATGAACTGATCGGCTACGCCTATGAATCCAACAACTTTGTGGACTTCAAAGGCTTCTCAGGTGAACGTATCAATGTATTGATCGGTCTAGACATGGATGGCCGCTTCGCTGGTCTACACATACTTAATCATCATGAACCCATTTTTCTGCATGGCCTTGGCCCCAAGCCACTAAAGGAATTTATTAAGCAATATCCCCAACACAGTTTGTCGGAGCATATTCTTTTTAGCGACCGTAAAACCGGACAAGGTGACGGCGGCAGCCACAACACTTACTTCGATGGCGTGACCAAGGCCACGGTGTCGATCATCGTTATCAACGACACCATCCTCTCATCCGCGCGGGAAGTTGCACGGCGAGTGCTTCCGGCTTTTGCACAACAAGCGCCCGCGGTGGTTCGCTCCGATGTATTTACTGCAATGGATTGGCAGGCGCTATTGGCGAGCGAGTTTGTAAAACACTGGACCATCCCCAGCGCGGATTTAGAAGCCAAGCTTGGCCACTCGCTGTCGAGCTATTTAGCAGACCAAGTTGACCTAAGCCAGGCAGAGAGAAATGGCGATAGCAAAACTGAGCTTTACTATGCGTATCTAAATGCACCGAGTATCGGTAAGAACCTGCTTGGCGAGGAAGACTATCAGCGCTTAATGACCAAGCTCAGTGACGGCGAGCAAGCTATCGCCATTATGTCTAGCGGGGTTTACGACTATCTCGGCGCCGACTTCCGCCCCGGCACGATTCCAGAGCGGGTCAGCCTTGAGCAAAACAATATCCCTATCACTCTCCGCGATATAAATTTCTTTGATAGCAGTCAGCCCAATCTCCCTGAGGGCGCGCCAGCGCTCGACAACCTACGGATATTCAAAATTCGACCTCAGGCCGGTTTTGACCCCAGCAGCGCCATGCAACTGATACTGAATGTAAAACTAGATCGCAATCATTTGGTTCATGACAGCATTTATGTAAAGAGCGACTACGAGTTACCCGACAAGCTCTTTAGTCAGCTAAGCACACCAGAAGCTAGCAAACCCGACGCCATGTGGGTCAAAATTTGGAAGGGCCGCCTCAAGGATATTGCAATACTCCTGTTGGGATTAAGCCTACTCACTGTCGCTTTTAGCCTTCAGCGCAAAATCGTCAACCACAGCCGTGGATTCCTATGGTGTAGACGTGGTTTTTTACTCTTCACCCTTGTTTATATTGGCGTTTACGCCCAAGGCCAACTGTCTATCGTGAATCTTATCGCGTTGTTTATGGGCGCTATAAATGGCTTTGATATCACTGTATTCCTGCTCGACCCCATCATATTTATACTTCTCGCCTACACCGCAATCAGTCTTGTGTTTTGGGGCCGCGGGCTGTTTTGCGGCTGGCTATGCCCTTTTGGCGTGATGCAAGAATTCCTCGCCAATGCCGCCAGCAAGCTGGGAATAAAACAGTGGCATATTAGCCCTCCGCTGCACCGCCACTTACTCAAGTTGAAGTACCTGATCTTGATTGGCTTACTCGGCACTGCGCCCTTCTCCCTTACCGCCGCAGAAAAAATGGCTGAAGTTGAGCCCTTTAAAACTGCGGTCACATTAACGTTTATGCGCGACTGGCCGTTCGTTATGTACGCGGCCATCCTACTTGTACTGGGTTTATTCATTCATAAGTTTTACTGCCGCTATATTTGCCCGCTGGGCGCGGCACTGGCAATTTTGGGAAAGATTCATCGCTTTGAATGGCTGGACCGACGCCAAGAGTGCGGTAGCCCCTGCCAGCTGTGTAAGCATCGCTGTGGTATTAACGCGATCGACAAGAAAGGCAGCATCGATTATGACGAATGTATTCAATGCTTAGAATGCGTGGTTATTTTACAAGATCCAGCGCAATGCGCGGCGGCGATGTCTGCTGAGAAAAAAAGCCAGAAAACCCGCGCGCCACGCATTGACACTGTCACCATTTTTGAAGGCAACAGTACTTCTTAGTGTGCGGTCGCTCTAAGCAAACGCCCCATCGGCTTGTTGCCAAACTGACTGGAGAATTCATCATTTTCCCAGGCGATATTACCGGCAATCATGACCAGCGGCACCACACCGTCGGAGCGATTCACTAATTGATCGTGATTGTATTCGGTGCGGAACTGGCGAATAACGTGGGCTTCGCCGTCGTAGTTCGCCAGCGCCTGTGGGTCAACTAAAATCAAATCTGCAGTATCCCCTTCGTTGATCGTGCCGCCTTTAACACCAAAGAGA
>TARA_R110001599_G_scaffold353859_1_pt1 | contig 53875 bp, 49 predicted proteins | sample TARA_R110001599 | Tara Oceans TARA_R110001599 (sample SAMEA4398360) | marine metagenome | biome: Polar Biome; feature: [MES] marine water layer (ENVO:01000295) within the mesopelagic zone...; material: water (ENVO:00002006), including particulate matter (ENVO:01000060) such... | reverse complement strand
AATTGGTGGCACCACACCTGCCAAAACAACCAACGGAGACCGTTCGCCGACGTCGCAAGGTACGCGGCGAGATTGCCAGCCTGCCAGCGATTTTTTCTGCATTACTGTTGTCATCAGTGCCACAGCGCATTATTTCACGGCATACCATGTCTACGAAGCCCGCTTGCTCACCAGCCAGGGTAAAATACGTTTTCATGGCGTTATTCAATACTTCGAACAACAGGGCATTACTCGAAAAAAAACGCTCACCCAGAAAGGACCGGTCAAAGAACACTTTGTTGATCGGCCGCGAAAAAGTGACTGGAGCACCAAAGTAATCTTCCAGCGCTTCGCGGTTCTGGTCGCATGCGTGATTGAACCAGACATACCTGACGGGGAATCGTTGTCGGGTGGCATTGCCCAGCGCCTGCATCAAAAAAGCCATCAGATATTCGTTGATCTGATCGCCCTTGACCTCGTCGGAAATGATCAGCCTGGCACCGAACTCGGCAAGCGGGGTATTAAAATTGTATTCCGTCTCAATGCCGCTATCGACAAATTGATCGTAGCGATTCAGACACCTGAGCCCATCCTCCACTGAAGGCGCGGCCAACATAGCGAGTATGAGTAAACTGGCTGATTCGTAATGATAATCCTGCCCCATACTCATGCCCATGCAGGAATTTTGGGAGTGTTGCGCCGCCAGTTCGAACAGTGTGGCTACTTTCTGAACTGGCAGGGGACAATCAAACTCTTCGTCTTTGGCTGCCTCGATACCGCACTCGCGAAATATCGGTGTGGGGTCGATCTCCCGGTCCAGAAGGTAGTCACGCACATAGGCCACAAAACGGGCTGAGAGGGAGGGTTCGAATTCCATGTGGTGGGTGGTTTACATGGAAATACCGGTCAGGGTGCCAATTGGCTGTAATACGCCGCCAGTGCCGCATATTCCGCATCGCCGAGATGAGCTATTGCAGCCTGCATCAACGGGTTGATCCTTGTGCCATTTTTGTAGGCCTGCAGCTGTTTTTGCAGATACGGGGCGTGCTGCCCTGCGAGAACAGGCCATTCATCAGCAACGGGCTTACCCGCCATGCCGTGACAGGCCTTGCAGTAGCCCGACAGGCTTTCACCCGCCGCGACCAGCGCGGGATCACCGGTCGCTGCCGCTGCCGGCGCCTGACTGGAGTAATACTGTGCAAGTGTAGTGATGTCCGCGTCTGTCAGGCCGGCAACGAAGGGAACCATGACCGGGTTGTTGCGACTACCGTCCCGAAACGCCCTTAGTTGTATAGCGAGATAGTCTGCGTGCTGTCCCGCCAGGTTTGGCCAATCGGGATTGCTGGAGACGCCAGATTGGCCATGGCAGGCAACACAGGCCTGGGCTTTTGCCGGCGGCGCGTCGGCCAGTGCAGGGTTTGAGCCGAACAAAATCAGTATGCTGGCGATAATCCAATTTTTCATAGGGGGCCTACTCTCTCATATTGGCGCTGGCGATATCTGCGAGCAATTGCGCGCGGTACTGTACAACTTCATTCAGCGGTTGTTGCCGGAGGCGCCCTACCTCTTGCGATGAGTAGGGTTCGAATGATTCTTTCGCACTGCTGCCGGCAAACTCCACAACAATCCAGTTGAGTACCTCGGCCAGTTCAGCGTCGTCCAGCGCCGATACCGCAGAGCCGGGCACCCGTACCAGATATTCCCTTCCCGTCTGCGTGACGAGAAAATTGCCAACGTGGTCAAGCATTCGCGGCACCGAATTGGCACCACTGCCATCGGGAGCATGACAGCCCTGACAGGACATCTGGTAGTTAAACTGGGCGCGCTGCAGATTGAGTTCGCCTGCCACCGCGGAAGTCGTCAACAGCATCGCCAGTATTGTCAGACCTGTTTTCATTTGCCCTCGAAGGCTACTCCCACCACGATCGCTGTAGAGCAATGGTAGGTTGCGCTGCTGGTACCCAGGCACCAGTTGATATCGTTGGTTTTATCAGGACGGTAGGCGGGTCGGTCACCCTCGTCCCGCTGGCACAAGCAGGCGCCACAGGAGGACTTGCCGCAACAGTCGTTATAGGAGATCACATAATTGCGCCCGTCTGCAGGATTGCGGCAGGTGCCAATCCAGGTCACCGGCGACATCTCGGTACCCGGCGGGCAGGTATTTTCGCTGCCACCACAACAACTGCAGAGAAAACCGTCTATTGCACAATAACGCCAATAATCACAACTGGCAGGATCACCCTCCTCCACGGGCTGACCGGGTGCCTCCGCAGCCGCCGCCCTCGCGACCGGCAGTAAGGGTATGGCGCCCGCACCGACCAATAGGCCGCCCAGCCCCTTCAGTATGCCTCTGCGCGAACTGCGTTGCGCGAGCTGACGTGTCTGTTGCTCGAATAGCTTGTCGAATAATCCGTCTAGTAGTTTCATGCCTTGTCTGCCTCTACATACTGTTCCGCGCTGCGTTTGCTCATATAATCCTGGATCGAGGCCACTTTACGTTCCTTGGCTTCAAACAGACTGTCCAGGTGTTCCCTGGAATTGATAATACCCATAGATGCGATCTTGCCCTTTTCGTCGATCAGAACAGCGTAGGGGAGTTTCGAAACTCCATAGGTTTTACCCAGCAATTCAGATACGACGTAAGGAAATGCCTGCAGCCCCTTGCGCTCGATATAGGCGCGGTGATCCTGTTCCTCACCATCACTGGCCAGAATCACCCGCAGCCAGTCCGCCTCGGCCCGGGCCGCAGACTTGAGCGCTGGTGTTAATTCGTTGCACACAGGACAATCCGGTGACAGGAAAAACAGTAACTGTGACTTGTCACCCGCCGTCTTACCCAGTTCCAGGGTCTCACCCTCAAGGGTATTCACAGCCAACACGGGCGCCTCGGCTCCTACCGCCAGTTTCTGGTTCATCATCAGCGCTCCGGCAGGTGCAACCCGCTCATACAACACACCGATCTGCCGGGCCAGGGCAAGGTTTACCAGGACCATGGCAATGAACCCGATCCACAAAACGATATTAGAGCCCACTAACCAGTCCACTATCTCTCTCCTGCTATCATGCTTCTTCAGCCATCCACTGCGCATTGCTGACGATCTGTTCAGCGGTCAGATATACCAGCGCCGCGAACAGCGCCAGAAAAGCCGCCAACATAAAACCCATCCAGTTCACGTCTGTAGTGGCAGTCCCCGCCAGCCCCAACAGCGCCAGCGCAGCGCACACTCCGTTGCGCAAAACCAGCGCCCAGCTAACACCCAATGAAGAATCCGGACCAGCGCAACCGCACTGCGCACCCGCTCGACCGCGCAACATCTCGCTGGCCATCAATGCACCATAGGCCAGAAGCAGAGCGGCGGCGGCAATCAGGCCAGCAGCGCGCCAAGCCGGCACTAAAAGACTAAGGGCAATCCCGGCTTCCAGCGTGGCAACCATTGCCACCCACATGCGGCCACCACCCATTGCAGGAACATAGCGCTGCACCAGTTCCTGGTAGTACCCCGGTGCGTTGATTTTATGAAACGCCGCCTGAGCAAACAGCCACACCAGAAACCACGCGATGCCTATGCCAATTGCAGCGGGCAAGGTCATATTCTATTTTGAACCGTGAACCATCAGCGGGGTTTCTTGACCGAAACCGGTGATGGTCCTGATAAATTCACCGCTGCTCGTGTTGTACATTTCCAGGCTCATATCGGCAGGGTTAACCACCATCAGTACAGGGTTCTTGCCACGACTGACCGCCAGGCTCAACCCCCATGACTGCAGAGGAATGCGTTTCAGCCGCTTTTTCGCAGCCCCGTCGAATACCCATACCTCGGGGCCACCACCCTGGTAGCTGCCGTCTTTGGCATCCGGGTGCATGATGATATAGAAGTGCCCCTGGTCGTCCTTGTCTATCAGGCCGATACCGGCGGGGGCCCAGTTCTGTGCACGCTCAGCTTCGGGCACCAGGTTCCAGGGCTCGCCCACCTTGGCGACGGTGCCGCTAACATCTACCGGATAAACCAGCCCGGCAATAGACGGGAAATATGCCGTACCTCCCATCACCGCCGGTCGCTCAAAGATAGGTGATGTATCCGAGTTAAAGAAGGGCTCAGTACGGGTTTGCTTTGCCACACTGCCATTGGCCGCGAGCTCAGTACTCAGGAAACGGCCGTCGGCACACAACGAGCTGAAACCGCGCTCTCCGGTGGGGTAGACCAGCACGCAACCTGGTGTTGGTATCTCACTGACAATCGCCCGTGTCTCCAGATCGACTAGCGTGATAGAGGTTGCCGGGCTGAAATTGGCCACTGCCAGCCAGCGGTCGTTGTTCATGACGAGCATCGCGTAACGCTCTGGCATACCCATGAAACGTTTGCCCGTTGGCAGGATCACCTCGCCCTTCGGTGCCAGGGTTGTCTGGTCAAAAATGGTGAGCACATCCAGACGGTCACCTCGACTGCCGCGTGTGTGAAACGTCTCGGTGGCGTAAATTTCACTGCGTTTTGCGGATTGTGTGAGGTTGCCGATCAGGGACACATTAAAGGTGCCCTTGACCTGCTCCGCCACTGTGCCTGCCGCCGTGTCGATGATATAGACCTTGCCATTCCCCATATGGAAGAAGGCTGCGTCATGCACCAGGAACCAACTCGGCGGATAGGTGGCGGGCAGAGTTTCAATCACCCCGGTGGGTTCAATGGGCAGCGGCGGCGGTGTCGCTGCCTGCGCATACATACCACTGGCGAGAACGAATCCGGCTAATGCTCTGAGCAGGCAACGGCCTTTATGAACGATAATCATGGCGTGCATCCTGTTTCTTAAATCTTAACCCTTGGCAATATAAAGGGATTGGATATTGGTATATTCCTCGAGCCCATAGCGCCCGAACTCCACGCCCATACCCGATTCCTTGACACCACCAAATGGCATATTAGGTTGGATGGCGGCGTGACTGTTAACCCATGCGGTACCACATTCCAGCCTGCTCGCCAACGCACTGGCAGCGGCTACGTCGCTGGACCAGACCGAGCCGCCCAGGCCATTGCTACTGTCGTTGGCGCGGCGCAGGGCATCTTCCACGTCACTGAACTTCAGTATCGGCAGAATGGGACCAAAGGGCTCCTCCGCTACCAGTCGCTCATCATCGGCTATATCTGCCACGATAGTAACCGGGAAGAAATAGCCAGCACCAGCGGTAGGCTCACCACCGGTGAGAAAACGGGCGCCACTGGCTTTCGCTTCCCGGGCGATGGTGCAGACTTTCTCGTATTGGGTCTTGTTTTGAATAGGCCCAAAATCCACATCACCACTGCCATCCCCTGTAGTGACGCTCCCGGCAATCGCGGCCAGCGCCGCGCACATTTCATCGTATATATCTTCGTGCACATAGAGGCGTTTGAGCGCAGCGCAAGTCTGGCCATTATTGAACAGCGCAGTGGCGAAAATTTTTGGTGCTGCGGCTGCCACATCAGTATCGGCCAACACAATGGCGGCATCATTGCCTCCCAGTTCCAGGGTGATGCGTTTCAGGCTGCCGGCAGCGCTTTGCATAATCTTCTTGCCAGTGGGAGTAGAGCCGGTAAAGACAATTTTGTTGATATCCGGGTGGTTGGAGATGGCCGCGCCCAGGCCGCCATCACCGGTGACGATATTGAACACCCCCGGCGGCACGATCTCATTGATAATCTCTGCCGCGCGCAGCGTCGTCAGCGGGGTAAACTCCGAAGGTTTGATCACCACCGTGTTGCCGCTGCGCAATGCCGGCATGGTGTGCCAGATGGCAATCATCAGCGGGAAGTTCCAGGGGGTTATTGATCCAATTACTCCCAGCGGCTTGCGATGCACCTCTATGCGCGCCTCGTCGTTGTCCTGGATCACTTCCACAGGCAATTCCAGGTCTGCCGTGGCGTGGGCCCAGGCCAACGTGCCACCAATTTCATACCCGCCACCCATACCGGCAAAACCCACGCCAGGTTTGCCCTGTTCGAGAGTCAATAGTTTGGTCAATTCCTCGCTGTGCGCCTCCAGTGCATCGGCGATGGCATGGACAATCCGCGAGCGCTCGGCATCTGGCGTGGCACTCCATGCCGGGAAGGCACGACGGGCGGCAGCAACCGCCTGGTTCAAGTGCTCCTCTGTGGCCTTGGGGCACTGGGCTATCACTTCTTCTGTCGCGGGGTTAATAACGGGAAATGTCTCGGTGGTGGCGACCTTTTTACCGTCGATTATCAAATTATATTCAGGCATGGGATGCTTCCCTGATCATTGGTCACTGTGTATTAAAGCACAGTTTTTGCATACTGGATGGCCTGTAAGCAAAGCCCACAACGGACCCGGCCACAAGCCGCTCTGGTGTGCCTGACGCAACCTGCCGTAACAAATCGGCACTTCAGTACACCCAAAGCATACCATATCAAAATTAGGTCGAATGAACTACTATCGCTGTAAACAAATTCAATGTCGCCCAACAGCGGCATCGCCCAACGCTGCGAATCGAAGCAGCCCAGACTGGCGACATGCACCAGCGACCAGGAGTTGACACCTTGCCGGCCAAGAACAGAAATACTGCCACCAAACGCGGGCGTTCGGGAAAGGGCCAGCATACCTCGCTGGCAATTCTGCTGGCTGCGGAACAGCTGGTGGTCGATGAGGGTTACCACAACTTTTCCCTGCGCAAAGTGGCGGCCGCGGCAGACCTGACTCTGGGGAATTTGCAGTACTACTTCCCCTCAAAGGACTCGCTACTGAAAGCCATGCTCGACAACTGTATCGAGCGCTATCTGGACAAGTTCGAGGCTATTCGCGCTGAAGCCGGAAAGGACCCCCAGGCGCAGTTTGTTGGCCTGATTACAGAAATTCTTCGCGATCTCAACTCCCGGCGCACAACGGTATTTTTCCCCGAAGTCTGGTCACTGGCCAATCACGATGACCACGCCACCGAGTTCATGGACGCCATGTACGACAGGTACCGCTCCGTACTGATCGAGGTCATCGCCCAGCTCAACCCCGCGCTTTCCTGCGACCAACAGAGGCGGCTGGCCATTTTCATCTCCTCGTCCATGGAGGGGCACACCATGTTCATCGGTCACGGCAAAGTCTGGACCGGAGAAACGGACAATATCACCGCTATGGCTATACAGTCCTTTCTCTGGCTAATACAGTCGGGGACAATTCCGGAATAAGCTTTCGAGATCCGGCTCAACAGGTTTAGGTCTATTGACATATTATAATTACAGCGTATGCTGAAATTTCCATCTATAATGACGGCACCACTCACAAAGCACTAATAACAGGGAGAGAACCTCATGCCCGGTCCAACTGGAAGAAAACTGTGCCTTGCCAGCCTCTGCATCTCGGCACTGCTCGCTGCGACCAATAGCCTTGCAGAATTACCCGCCGAACCAATACCCAGCGTCGCCAAAATCTCCCCGGATTATCCCGACAGCATGATTTTCGCACACGATGCGAATTTCGATGCGCTGATTGCAGGCAGAGTGGTGCTGCTCGATGTGGCACCCGAGACCCATAACTACCAGGGTGCACTGGATGCAGCTCAGTTTGCCAGCTTCACTGAGTCGGCGGCGCGCAACGAACTCTATGTGGCGGAAACGTTCTACTCCCGCGGCACGCGTGGCGAACGCACCGACGTGATCACTATCTACGACAAGGAGCACCTGAAACCTGTTGCCGAAATAACCCTGCCCGGCGGCAAGCGCGGCCAGGTGGTGTCCAATCGCTATACCCTGCAATTGGCAGACGGTGATCGCTATTTGTTCCTGTTCAATTTTACCCCTGCCGCATCTGTGCTGATGATCGATGTCGACAGCCGTACCATTCTTAGCGAGACCCCCATTCCGGGCTGCGCCCTGATTTACCCTACTGGTAAGCGCGGTTTCTCCTCCCTGTGCAGCAACGGCTCCATGTTTACAGCCCAATTCGACGAAAAGGGTCAGATTACCAAACAGGAAAAAATTCCACCGTTTTTCAGTGTCGATGACGACCCGTTGTTTGATAAGCCGGTCTACATCAATGGCACCGCCTACTTCCCCACCTACAACGGGCAGATGCAAGCTATCGACTTGTCAGCTGACACGCCCAAAGTGGCCAACGCATGGTCACTGGTGACTGATAGCGAGCGCGCCGAAAACTGGCGTCCCGGCGGCTGGCAGATTGCGACCGTTGATGCCAGCGGCCTTATCTATGTGCTGATGCATCGCGACGGCGCCGATGGTACTCATAAATCAGGGGGCCCAGAGGTGTGGGTATTTGATCCCGCCAGCAAGAAGCGAGTGAAGCGCTTTGAGCTCAAGGAATGGGGCGTATCCATCGAAGTCACCCGTGGTGATAAGCCCTATCTTGTGGTCACCAACGGCGATATGCAACTGGATGTGTACGAAGCCTCCAGCGGAAAATGGCTCAAAATGATCGGCGGCGCTGCCTCAATGCCATACAACCTGCACGCACTGAGGTAAGCGTTTCATGCTCATCACCGTGCTGGCAACAATATCAACACTATTGCTGAGCTACCTGTTTGTGGCAGGTGGCTGGCAGAAATTGGCAGACACTGCGTATTTTCACCGTGTCATTACGGACTACCAAATACTGCCCGCGAACTGGTCGCCCTGGTTGGCGCGCGGCTTACCTGTTGTTGAAATTTGCGCGGGCCTGGCTTTACTGATTCCCGCCATCCGGCTTCCCGCCCTGGCCTCAGTTGCACTCCTGCTCGCCGGATATACCTTTGCCATGGGGCTGAACATTGCCAGGGGCAGGCGTGATCTCGACTGCGGCTGTGCGGGACCCGGCCAGGAACAAACTATCAGCGGCTGGTTGCTGGCTCGCAATCTGCTGCTGATTTCGCTGGCCCTGCTATCGGGTTCCGCGCTGCAAGCACTCTCCCTGGGATGGCTGGGCTGGTCTGTCGCGCTATTGGGCACCACTGTGCTGGCCCTGCTATATCACACCTTCAATCAACTGATCGCCAATAATAATCTGCTGCGGAGGATCGCACGCCATGGATAACATCCTGCTCATTTCCAACCTGATTTTGTGGGTCTTTGTCATAGGTCTCACCGTTCTCGTATTCGCCCTTACACGCCAGATCGGCGTATTGTACGAGCGCGTTGCGCCCGCCGGTGCGCTGATGATGAACAAGAAACTGGAGACCGGCGCCGTCGCACCGAAAGTTCAGGTGCAGGATATCAATTCCGGTAACACCCTGACCGTTGGCGAAACACATGACCGCTCCCAACTGCTGTTCTTTCTCTCTCCCGACTGTCCGGTCTGCAAATCCCTGCTGCCCATGGTCAAGTCCATCGGACATGCTGAATCAGACTGGCTTGATGTCATTCTGGCCAGCGACGGCGAGTTGCCGGCACACCATGATTACATCGAGCAACACAATCTGTCCGCTGACGTCTATGTGTCTTCCGAAATTCTGGGCAAACAGTATGCTGTTTCCAAGCTCCCCTACGCCGTATTGATTGACAACAAAGGGCTAATCGCTTCGCTGGGCCTGGTAAATTCCCGCGAACACTTTGAAAGCCTGTTCGAGTCCATGGAGCGCGGCATACCTTCTCTGCAGGCTTATATGGCTGCAACCTCTACCCCTATCATTCACGATCCACAACAGGCCTAGGAGATTGACATGAAATGGCTCGATAGCTTTACCGCACAGTCTTCACGCAGCCTCGCCCAACGCACATCCCGGCGCAGTTTGCTGACCAAACTCGGCACACTCGTGGTCGGTACTGCCAGTATCCCCCTACTCCCGGTTGCCCGCGCAGCAGGCGGCCACGGAGACGGCATGTACCCCGGTGTGGCGCCACAGAGTACCGGCAATATGGCTGACCCAGGTGACCCCGCAAGCTGTGACTATTGGCGCTACTGCGCCATCGACGGCTTCCTGTGCAGCTGCTGCGGCGGCTCGCAAAACAGCTGCCCCCCGGGGACTGAGATGTCGCCACTCACCTGGATAGGTACCTGTCGCAATCCGGCAGATGGTGTGCACTACATCATTTCCTATAACGATTGCTGCGGTAAAACCAGCTGCGGTCGCTGCCTGTGCAACCGGAATGAAGGAGACAAGCCCGCATACCGGGCACAGTCCAACAATGACACGAACTGGTGCCTCGGTACCGAGAGCTCTGTATACACCTGTTCCACGGCAATTATTCTGGGCGTAGCCACAGATCAGGCGGCCAATTGAAGACTCACCTGCTGGCTTGCGCTGTTGGCTTGTTAGCTGCCGGTAGTATCTGCGCAGACACTGGCGAAGCTGATTACCAGCGCTGCGCAGCCTGTCACCTGCCCACCGGCGAGGGAGTACCCGGTGCATTTCCGCCGCTCAAAGACAAGGTAGCCAACATCGCTGCAAGCGACGAAGGCCGCTCCTACCTGGTATCAGTAATTAATGCGGGACTGATGGGCAGCATTACCGTGGACGGCGTTCCCTATATGGGTGTCATGCCGGCCCAAGGGTCGAGTTATGACGCCGCCGGAATCAGTAGCGTGCTGAATTACACTGTTCAGGTGATAGATCAGGCCAACGTCCAACCGGACTGGAAGGCGTTTTCCGCTGAGGAGGTCGCAGAGCTGCTCAAGGCAAACGCCGGTGCAACCGGCCAGAGTAACGGCAAACTGCGCGAAGCTCTGCTGCAGAAACACCCCGCGCTGCAGTAGGCCTTTATTGATGCGACTACTGCTTTCATTACTGTTCTCCGTGTCTGCCCTAAGCTTCGCACAGGCTGACCCGGAGATTGATCACGCCAGGGCCCAAAGCAATTACATGCTCAACTGCCAGGGCTGCCACCTGGCCGACGGTTCCGGCCTGCCCGGCAGTGTGCCCAGCATGCGTGGGATAGTCGGAAGTTTTCTCACCGTTCCCGGCGGACGAGATTTTCTGGTGCAGGTACCAGGTTCGGCCAATGCGCCTCTGAGTGATGCCGCGCTGGCGGAATTACTGAACTGGATACTCACCACTATGAGTGCCGAGCAGCTCTCGCCGGATTTTCAGTACTATACCGGGGCAGAGGTCGAGAAAATGCGGCAACACACGCTGGTCGATGTTGCCGAAGTCAGGTCGAACCTGGTCGCAAAAATGCAGTGAGCCGGACGTTCAGCTAGTTCATCTTCCCGACAGATTCAGACAGCTCCGCCACCATCTGATCTCGCATCAGGAATTTCTGCATCTTGCCCGTTACCGTCATGGGAAAGTCGTCCACAAAACGGATGTAGTATGGGATCTTGAAATGGGTGATCTTGTCCCGGCAGTAATCCTTCAGGTCATCAGCCGTCAGCGAACCCACTTCCCGTAATTTGACCCAGGCGCAGGTCTGCTCACCGTAGCGGTCGTCCGGCACGCCAAATACCTGTACCTCCTGAATGGCCGGGTGTGTGTAGAGAAACTCCTCGACCTCGCGCGGATAGATATTTTCCCCTCCGCGAATAATCATGTCCTTGATGCGCCCGGTGACCTGGGTGTAACCCTCCGCATCCATGACACCAATATCGCCGGAGTGTAGCCAGCCTTCACTATCAATTGTCTCTGCAGTGCGCTCTTCATCGCCCCAATAGCCCAACATCACTGCATAACCCCGGCAACAGATTTCGCCTTTCTCATTGACGGGCACGACCTCACCCTCGGCATCGACAATCTTGATTTCACAGTGTGGCGCGGGCCGACCAACACTGCCCACCCGTTTTTCAATAGAGTCATCAGTCGTCGTCATATGGTTGACCGGGCTGGTCTCGGTCTGGCCGTAGCCTATCAACACTTCACTCATGTGCATTTGTTTCAGCACTTTTTGCATCACCTCCACCGGGCAGGGCGCGCCCGCCATAATGCCGGTGCGCAGGCTACTGAGATCAAAATCGGCAAACGCCGGGTGGTCCAGCTCGCCCATAAACATGGTGGGAACCCCGTGCAGTGCCGTACACCGTTCCTCCGCCACTGCCGCCAGGGTAGCGCCCGGATCGAAGGCCTCACCCGGAAAAATAGCAGCACTGCCATGCGTGATACAGGCAAGGTTGGCCATGACCATGCCGAAGCAGTGGTACAGGGGCACAGGAATACACAGGCGATCATGCTCGGTAAAGTGCATGCCATCGCCCACCAGCTTGCCGTTATTGAGGATATTGCGATGCGTGAGTGTGGCGCCTTTCGGGTTGCCTGTGGTGCCGCTGGTAAACTGAATATTAATAGCATCGCCGGGGGAAAGATCAGCGGTTATTTGCGTCAAACGCGTTTTCTCTGTGTCACTTCCCATGGCGAGTACCGCCGGGAAATTAAACATACCTGCGGTGCTGGCCTCCCCCATCCGGATAACCACTCGCAGGTCAGGCAGTTTTTCTGCCCGCAGCCTTCCCGGTTCGGCAGTCGCCAGCTCAGGCGCAAGTGCCTGTAGCATGCCGAGGTAATCACTGGTCTTGAAGCACTCGGCAGCAATAACCGCTTTGCATTGCACTTTATTGAGAGCGTACTCAAGCTCATACAGGCGATAAGCCGGATTGAGACAAACCATAAGCGCGCCAATTTTTGCCGTAGCGTACTGGGTCAGGCACCACTCGTAGCAATTAGGTGCCCAAATGCCGACCCGGTCGCCGGGTTCTATACCAAGAGCGAGCAGGCCGCAGGCCAGACGATCGACTTGTTGCTGGTATTCGCGGTACGTCCAGCGTATGCCCTGGTGTCTTACGATCAGCGCATCGCTATCGGGAAAACGCTCGACTGTGCGGTCAAAGGCCCGGCCGATAGTTTCATCAAGTAATGGTTCAGTGGTGGGGCCCGCTAACTGACTGTGGGTGAGTTGCTTGCTCATTCTTATCTCTCTGGGATCTGACTCTGCTGCCATTCCTGTTCACGCAGTTCGACTCGCCGGATCTTGCCGCTGACCGTTTTAGGCAGCTCTTCTACAAACTCGATGCGGCGCGGGTACTTATAGGGCGCAGTCACAGACTTCACATGGTCCTGCAATGTCTTGGCCAGAGCGTCACCGGCTTCAAAGCCGGGAGCCACAACCACGAAAGCTTTGACTACCTCGCCACGCTGTTCGTCCGGGCTGGACACCACGGCGGACTCTGCCACGGCGGGATGCTCGATCAGAGCGCTTTCCACCTCAAAGGGACCAATGCGGTATCCAGCTGACAGGATGACATCATCGGCGCGACTGACAAACCAATAATAGCCGTCCTCATCCACCTGCGCGCGGTCGCCGGTGATATACCAATCGCCACGAAAGCTCTCTGCAGTTTTTTCCGCCTCACCCTTATAGCCCAGAAACAGGCCCTGGGGAGGGGCCGGCCTGACCCTGACGGCGAGGTCTCCCTCCACACCGGGGGCAAGTATTTCGCCCTTATCATCCACAACCTGTAGATCGATACCCGGCGCGGGTTTACCCATGGAACCATAGCGGCTCTCCATGCCCGGGTAATTGCCACAGAGCAATACTGTTTCGGTCTGGCCGTAACCATCGCGGATGGTGATACCAGTAGCCCGTTGCCAGGTTTCTATAATTTCGGGATTGAGCGGCTCACCAGCTCCCACACAGTGACGCAGTGTGCCAAACCCGAACTCCGCCAGGTCTTCCAATACGAACATGCGATAAATGGTGGGTGCACCGCAAAATGTCGTCACCGGGTAGCGTTCCAGCAGTTCCAGCGTACGCCGGGCACTAAAACCCTGGGTATGGTGAACAAACATGGCCGCACCCTGATACCAGGGACCAAAATAACTGCTCCAGGCGGCCTTGGCCCAGCCGGTGTCCGAGCAATTCCAGTGCAGGTCATCGGGCGTGAGATCAAGCCAGTATTTGCCGGTGGTCTGGTGTGCCAGGCCATAGGAGTGCGAATGCAGACACATTTTGGGATAGCCGGTAGTGCCAGATGTAAAGTAGCACATTGCCTCATCATCCGCCGAACTATCCACTGCAGCGAATTGCGCGCTCTGCTGCGCAACTGCCTCGCCATAATCCAGCCAGCCATCCCGGGCGCCATCTACCACTACCCTGACGGCAAGGCTGGGGCACTGTTCCACGATCTGATCGACCTTGGCCGCGTTGGCAGCATCCGTGACAATACAGGTCGCTTCCGCGGCGTTGACACGATAGGCGATATCCTGCGCGGACAGTTGTGTCGTACCCGGGCTGATCACTGCACCCATTCGCAGCGCTGCAGTAAAGACTTCCCACCAGGCCATTTGACGCCCGAGGATCATCACCACGTAGTCGCCGGGGCGTACCCCTGCGTTCTGCAGCAAGTTGGCGACGCGACAGGACGCAGCGGAGATATCGGCAAACGTCCGTCTCTCCTCCGCACCCTGGTCATCTACCCAGAACAGGGCCAGTTTATCGGGATCGCGCTCAGCCCATTTATCGACTACGTCCCGGGCGAAGTTGAATCGCTCGGGACGTGGCCAGCTGAAGTCGCGATAGCTGCTGTCGTAATTATGTTCAGCCATCGAGTTTGGGCTCCCGCCTCAGTGGGTGAGGCTTCAGCCCCCGAAGTTGTACTGCAGTGACACACCCCACCACTGAGGACGGCCGTAGTACTGCTCGGTCATACCCAGCACATCGGTGCCGGACAGGTCGAAGGTTTGTACCAGGTATTCCTTATCGCCCACGTTATCGACGAATGCTCTGGCCATCCACTTCCTGTCCTCGGTGGTATAGGAGAGGGAAACATTGGCGACGGTGTAGCCGTCCTGCTTCACCGTTTCCGCACCGGTCAGTGCAAAGTAGACCGTGTCGATATAGACCGCGTCAGCCTGTGCCGCTACATAGCCGCCGAACATGGGCCACTCATACCGCACCATGGCATTGAGATTCCACTCGGGCGATACCACCGAGGGCACATCACCACCGGGCAGTTCCACATCGATATCGTTGTAGGAAGCACCCAGCAGAATATCCATTCCTTCCATCGGGCTGGCCTGAAGCTCCAACTCGGCTCCGACACTGGTGGCGTCCGTGTTAAAGGTAATAGTGTCAACGCCCGTGATGAAGAAAGCCTGGTAATCCTGGTAATCGTAGTAATACATGGCACCATTAAAGCGTGCGAGGCCATCCATGATGGTCGACTTGAAGCCAATCTCATAGGAGTACAGAATCTCCGGATCATAGCTCATGGTCGCGTCGTCGTAATCCAGAGGCGGATTGAGTGGGAAGGTCGGCGCGTTGTAACCGCCACCGCGCACACCGCGGTTCCAGCTGCCGTACAGCATCCAGTCCTGATTGAGGTCCCAGTTCAGAACCGCTCTGCCCGACCACTCGCCATCTTTGCGACTGCCTGTGTAGCTTGCAAGCTCCGCCAGATCGACAACATTATTTTTTGCGTCAAAGTCTCGCTGGTCTGGATTGATAAACTCCACGACAGAAGTCTTGTATTTGAAGTCCTTCTCATCCTCGATATAGCGAGCACCCAGAACCAACTGCATGGAATCGCTCAGGTTGTAATCGATCTCGCCAAAGATCGAGTAGGAATCCAGCTGTGATGTGTAGGGGTTTTGAATACCCCCCTCTGCGCCAGGTGTTGGCACAGGGCCGAAAAAGGGATCGCTGATCACACCATTGGAATCGTCGAGATCCAGACCCAGATAGTACACGCCCGTCACCCAGTTAAAGTTATCGGTCTCCCCACTGAGGCGAAATTCCTGCGAAGTCTGTTCGGCATCTGTGTTGAGGAAAAAATTGAAAAAGGAAAGTGGCGATGCGTCAGAATCCTCTATATATTTGCGTTTTGTCGTTGAGTAGTCGCTAATCGAGGTCAGGGTCATGCCGCTGAACTGCCAGGTCAATGTGCCTGTGTAGCCATCAGTTTCCAGCTCGTTATAGCCAGGGTCGTTATATTCACCGGAGTAAACATCACCGGTATTGTCGGTATATCCATCCAGAACCGGGTTGGGAACCCCGGGGGTCAACTTACCGGTCTCCACGGAAGAGACATATTTGAAGAAGCCGGTATCGATATTTTGCTCGCCGTGGCGGATATTGAGCAGCAGATCAATATTTTCATTCGGAGTGAACAGAACCTGAGCGCGATAGGATTTGTCATTCGCGTTGTTCAATTTGTCGCTGTTGGGAAAGCGGTTGTTAATGTAACCATCCGCCTCGTTATAGGCTCCAGAGAAACGCACCGATACCATCTCGTTGCCGCCGCCGACGGCACCCTCGACCTTGTACTGGTCATATTCACCAACCGTGCCCATGATATAGCCGTCCAGCTCTTCTGATGGCTTTTTGGTGATGTAATGCACCAGGCCACCGGTCGCATTGCGACCGAACAGGGTTCCCTGAGGGCCCCTGAGTATCTCAACCCGGTTCATGTCATACAGTAGGAATCCGGCCCCGGACATCTGGCTGATATAGACCTCGTCGACGTACAGCGCCACCGGGCTCTCCACATTGGTGGTAAAATCACTGTTAGCTACACCGCGTATTGCCACGGCATAATTTGCCTCACCGTTGGGCTGGATGGTCGTAACGCCGGGGGCCATAGCCGTAACCTGCTGGGCATTCGTCCAGCCCAGTTGCTCCAATTGGTCGCCAGTAAAGGCGGTGATTGCGATACCGACATCCTGAATGCTCTGTTCCCGTTTCTGGGCGGTAACCACCACCTCTTCCAGCACAGCGGCGCCGGCACTGGCTGCCATCAGGGACATGTGAGCGGCAACGGCTACTGCCAGACGTTTTGAATTGAACATGGGCTGTGTTCTCCGTGATTTATTGGAATACTGGGTACTACACAAGGTCTGGTTCTTTGATTTTATCGCAGACCATCTGCCGGAATACTAGCGGCAAGCTCACTTGGGCCACAATTGCCCAAAGGGAGCATGTTATTATACTAAAGTAGCAGACGAACGGGTTTTCGCCTAAACCCGCCTAATTCCTTGGTACTATTTACCTTTTCTGCCCGGTCACTATCCTTCTAGCAATGGGGTCGAGCTCGGCACGCCGGGGCGATTCTGGCTGCCTGACCCCCATACCGAGGATAAAAAAGGAGACGTAAATGACCGTGGCCATGAACGACCTGAGCACCATAAGGCCCGCCACCAGAGAATTTCTCCGCGCTGACCACCAGAACTTTATCGACGGCCAGTGGCAACCAGCCATTAGCGGCAAAACGCTACAAGTAGTGGACCCTGCCACCGGCAGGGTCATCAGCCACGTGCCGGACAGTGACAGCAGCGACGTGAATCTGGCCGTCGATGCGGCCCGCAGTGCCCTTGAACAGCGCAACTGGCAACAAATAAAGCCGGCCGGCCGGGAGCGTCTACTGCATCGCCTGGCGGATCTTATGGAAGCCAATATCGGCGTACTAACCGAACTCGAGTCCATCGATAATGGTAAAAGCGCGGCGGGGGCTGCCATGGCCGAGTTGGCCTGTGCTATCGACTGTCTCCGGTTCATGGCAGGCATACCATCCAAATTGAACGGCAGCACCCTGAAACCCTCCGCCCCCTTTTTACCAGACACAGAACTATTAGCCTTCGCCAATCACCTCCCTGTCGGCGTGGTGGGCGCCATCGTGCCCTGGAACTTCCCTACCCTGCTACTGGTCTGGAAAATCGCCCCGGCTCTGGCAGCGGGGTGTACCATCGTTCTCAAGCCCGCGGAGGAGACCCCCCTCACCGCCCTGTTTGTAGCCAAGCTGGCCGCAGAGGCGGGTTTTCCACCCGGCGTGCTCAATGTCGTAACCGGTTATGGTCATACCGCCGGTGCCGCTGTTTCAAGCCATCCGGGCATCGACAAAGTCACGTTTACCGGCTCTGCAGAGGTCGGCCGGCTGATCCTGCAGGCCGCTGCCGGCAATCTGAAGAAAGTGACGCTGGAACTGGGGGGCAAGTCCCCCGCCATCGTTATGCCCGATGCCGATCTGGACATAGCTATCCCCGGTGCAGCCAGCGGGATCTTCTTTAACCACGGCCAGGTTTGTACCGCTGGCTCCAGGTTGTTCGTGCACAGAAGCCAGTTTGACCGGGTGGTTGCAGGTATCGCCGACATCGCTGGTAAAATGAGGGTCGGCCCAGGTCTGGATCCGGCAACGGAAATTGGGCCGCTGGTATCCAGAGTTCAGCAGGAGCGGGTTTGCGCCTTTATCGCCTCGGGTAAGAAGAGTGGCGCGCAAGTGGTGGCCGGTGGCGACAGCCCCGCCGGGAACGGCTACTTTGTGAACCCCACCGTGTTCGTAAATACACACCCGGACATGAAAAACGTCCGTGAGGAAATTTTTGGGCCGGTGCTGGTGGCGAGCCCCTTCGACGACATTGAAGACCTTATTACACAAGCAAAAGACACCCCGTATGGACTCGGGGCAAGTATATGGTCCAGAAATAGAGCCCTGGTTCAGCAGCTGGCACCGAGAATTCGTACGGCTACGGTGTGGGTCAATTGCCACAATATACTCGATGCGGCATTACCGTTCGGACTATTCAGGGAATCGGAACGGGGCCGGGAGAACGGTGTGAACGCAGTAAAGGCCTATACAGAACAGCAGACCGTCGTATTTCCCCTCTAATGAGGTTCGCCTGGATCCCGGCGCGTGTTGTGCTCAACCCCCGTTTCGCCAGCAGCTCAAGTAGATTATGATCCGCTGATGGCTGCAGGCATTTTTACCGCTCACTCTGAACTCTCGGACACTAACGACGCTATTGCAGAAGTAGCGCGGGCGCTGCCATTGGATTCCGCCGAATTCGTTCTGTTACTGCACGGCCCGAATCATACCGGCGACACTCTCGAGCACGCGCTGAGCCTGAACGCCGGTAAAAAATTCTACGGCTGTTCGACATCCGGCGAGATAGTTCCGGCTGGCTATCGGGAAGACACCTTGTCTGCCATCAGCTTCGACCGCAGTGCGTTCAGGTGTGTGTCCCGGAAAATAGAGAGCGTGAAGGATTTTGGCTTCCAGCATGCGCGAGACCTCGTACTGTCCATGCAGTGGGAACTGCAGGAGAACACACCTGATTCCAATTCCAGCAACACCTTTGCTCTATTATTGATCGACAGTATGAGCCAGGCAGAGGAGTTTGTTGTTGCCGCACTGGGAATTGAATTGGGGACAATACACCTGATGGGCGGCTCTAGCGGAGACAACTGGCAGCTTGAGCGTACCCCGGTGCTGTATGAGGGCCAATTACAGGACGACAGCGCCGTGGTACTGCTGGTACATACCAGGTTGGATTTCAGGCACTACAATTTTCACAATTTCATGCCCAGTGACAAACGCGGAGTCATTACCTCCGCCACCCCCGCCAAACGCCTGGTACACGAGATCAATGGTGTGGTGGCAGTGAAGGAGTACGCGCGGCTGTGCTCGATTGATGAGGATACACTCGACCAGGAACTGCTGGCCATGCATCCGGCCGTCATTACGGTCGGGGACAGAGCCTACCCTCGCGGCTTCATGCAGATTCTGCCGGACGGCTCCATGCAATCAGCCTGCGCCATCGACGAGGGGGTGGTTTTCAGGGTACCAACGCAACTCGATTACGTGGAGCAGCTCAGCCAGGCTTTCAGACGCATGCGCCAGGAACTCGGGAACAATCTGGTCGTGCTTGGCTTTGAATGCGCCGCGCGCAAGCAGTTAGTCCAGCAATACCACCTCGAAGCTGCGGTGTACGAACAGTTCACTGCCTGCAATGTCTGGGGTTTTTCCTGCATGGGTGAACAATCAAACTCACTGAATATGAATAACTCCTTCAATTGCCTCGCTTTCAGTATCCCATCGTGAACACACCCACTAACCAGACAACGAGAGAAGTAGCGCCAAGCGAGCAAGCAAGGTTGCGCGAACTGGAAGAAGAAGTGATGCGCCTGCGCAAAACCAACGAAGTACTGCTGGACCGGGTGGAGCATAGAATCAATGTAGAAGGCGGCGCTTTTGCCGCGTTCCAGGCGGCCAGCAACCTGGAAAAAACAGTGGCCGACCGAACGACTGAGCTGCGCCTCTTGAACGAGCGACTGGAACATGAACTGGACCTGCGCCGCAATTTTGAAACCGCCCTGCTGCGTGCAAAAACGCAAGCAGAAGAGGCCACCGCAAGCCGCACTCGCTATGTCGCAGCCGCCAGCCACGATCTCCGCCAACCACTTAATGCCGCCGTGTTATACCTTGAGACCATTGACCAGAAACACCTCAGTGCTGCCGATGCGGAGGGCTTACGAGGGGTCGAACTGGCACTGGGTACACTTAACAACCTGCTCGCAACCCTGCTTGATATCTCGCGTCTGGACAGTGGTGGATTACATCCCGAACCGGCGAACTTCGGTTTACAAGGGCTGTTCGAGCGCCTTGCGGTTGAGTACAGCTCCATCGCCGACACTACCGAGCTGGAATTGCGGGTGCAGACCACTTCGGTGGTTGTCCACAGCGATATCATGCTGCTGGAAACCGTGCTGCGAAACCTGCTGAGTAATGCGCTCAAATACACGGAGAAGGGCCGCGTGCTTATGGGAGTGCGGCGCCGTGGCGACAAGATCAGCATTGAAGTGATTGATACCGGGACCGGAATATCTCCCGAACACATTGACAAGATTTTTCAGGACTTCTGGCGCGCACCGGGGGCGCGCAGCGGCGCAGAAGGCAGTATGGGGCTGGGTTTGTCCATCGTACAACGCATCTGCCAGTTGCTGGGCTCCAACATCCAGGTCAAGTCCTCGCCCGGTAAGGGCAGTATATTTTCTCTCGAACTCCCTCGCGGCGCAGGCAAACTTCCCGAAGGGCCGATACAGCAAGATACTATACCCCAGGCAATCGGCTTTAATCGCTGCATTGTAGTGGTAGTGGATGACAACACCCAGGGCCTGCGAAGCATGGCGAGGCTGCTGCAAAGCTGGGACTGCAAAGTCGTCGCCGCGACCGCGGTAGAAGAAGTACTAACAACCATCATCGACCAGGATATTACGCCACAGCTGATCATTGCAGACTTTCACCTGGCGGAAGATTACAAGGGAGCGGCCGCGATTGAGGCGATCAACGCGGAAATCACCGAGCCCGCACCCGCGATAATGATTAGCAGTGATAATTCCGCATCTCTGGTAGAGGCGCTCGATAAGCTGGGCATTCCCTTACTCACCAAGCCCGTGGACCCGGCAAGGCTGCGAGCCGTGATGCATCACCTGTTATTGCAGCAAAGAAGCCCGGTTTAACCTAACGCTTGAGGGCACGCGCCACAACAACGGCCTGCACTCTGTTATCTACCCCGAGTTTGCGCAATATAGCGGATACATGCGCTTTTACAGTAATTTCGCCTATATCCAGTTCCCGTGCGATGCTCTTGTTGGACATGCCCTTCTCCAGCAGCGCCAGCACAGCCAGCTGCCTGGGGGTGAGGTCGGCACAGGGATTCCCCCTGCCCTCCAACTCTGTGGCTCGTCCGCCGGGTGAACTCTGTACGACCGATTCCATCAGCGCCTGGGACGGCACATAAACACCGCCGCTCCTGACCAGCTGCAAGGCGTGTTTCGTGACCTCTGTCCCGGAGGATTTGGGCAGGTATCCGGAAACACCGTATTTGAACGCCTCCCGAACCAGTTGCGGATCATCATGTGCTGAGCAGATGATTACCGGAGTGGCCGGGCTGGCCTCTCGCAAGGTCCGCAAGCCGTCAAGCCCGTCGGCGTCAGGCATGGACAAATCGAGCAAAACAAGATCGATTGCACCCCCGGCGAGGTGATCCAGCGCAGAGGCGACATCTTCACACTGCTTGACTTCAACATCATCAAAAGCCGCGCAAACCAGATTACTCAAAGCATCCCGGTACAAGGGGTGATCATCGGCAACCAGCACACGGTAAGCCGTCATACGCATTCACTCATACGGGTCTTCTCGCCGATCACAAGTGTACTTCAAGAGACTTGCCCTTTGCCCCATATTCAGACCGAAGCAGCAGGTCATGATAATTGCGCCGGTCGATTATTGAGCGTGCGGAGCGGTCACTCACAGAAAAAAACCAGGTGAAGGCCAATGCCAGTGGCAGTGTAAACAGGGCTGGATAGTCATAGGGGAAGAGCGCCTGCTCATAACCCAAAACAGAAACCCATACCTGTGGCCCGACGACAATCAGCACCACGGAGGACACCAGTCCCACCACACCACCGGCGATCGCGCCCCGGGTAGTGAGGCCGGGCCAGAATAATGACAGGAAAAGAATGGGGAAATTCACCGAAGCAGCTACAACCATGGGCATCGTTGCTATAAAGGCGACATTCTCATTTTCGAACATTATACCCAGCACGATGGCGATAACACCAATACCCAGCGTTGTAATGCGGGTCAGTGCCAACTCCGTCCGCGCGTCGGGGTTACCCTTGCAAATCACCTCGGCGTAGATGTCGTGTGAAATGGCTGCGGCACCCGATACGGTCAGGCCAGCGACCACTGCGAGGATAGTGGCAAAACTGACCGCCGACATAAAACCCGTCAGCAAACTACCACCCACCGCATTCGACAAATGGATAGCCGCCATATTGTTACCACCCAGAAGCCCGCCATCCGAACCAAAGTACTCAGGTTTACCATACAGTAGATAGATAGTACCAAAGCCCAAAATAATGATGACGAGGTAGAAATACCCCATGAACAACGAGGCGTAGAACACCGACTTACGGGCTTCACGCATATTGGGCACGGTAAAAAGACGCATAAGAATATGCGGAAGGCCGAGAGTGCCGAACATCATCGAAACCATAATGGTGGCGATCTGAACCGGATCCCGAAACAGTACACCCGAACCGAGTATAGCCTCGCCGCGAGGGTGATTCTCCGCCGCACCCTGCAACAATATATTGATACTGAAATCGGCCTCTTTCATTACCAGAAATGCCGCAACGGTTGCCCCGAAAATCAGCAACAATGCCTTGATAATCTGCACCCAGGTAGTGGCAAGCATGCCCCCGAAAGTGACATAGGTAAGCACCAGTACGCTCACCAGAATAACCGCCACCTGATAGGGCAAACCGAATAGTAACTCTATCAGTTTACCTGCACCAACCATCTGTGCGATCAGGTATAGAATCACTACTACAATGGTGCCTGTCACGGTTACAACGCGAATCGGGTTGCGTTCCAGGCGCTGTGACACGACATCTACAAAGGTAATACTACCCAAATTGCGAACCCGTTTTGCCAGTAGAAATAGCATCAACGGCCAGGCGGCGAAAGCACCAAGCGCAAGTACCAGCCCGTCAAAACCGCCAAGAAATACCAGGCCCGTAATACCGAGAAAAGAGGCGGCAGACATGAAGTCACCCGCGATAGCAGTGCCATTCTGCAAGCCGGAAATACCACCTCCCGCAGTGTAGAAGTCTTTACTGCTGCGAGTTTTTCGAGAAGCCCAGTAACTGATAGCCAAGGTGACCGCGACGAATACGAGAAACATGGTGATAGCGGTTGGGTTGAGGGCCTGGCGCTCCACCACACTATCGATTGAACCGACTGCGAAAGAGTCGTCCGGCCATAGCAAAAGCGAGAACAGTGCTGGCACTCTCATGTAAGTATGGCTAGTGACCAAGTCGGCTTCCTTTGGCGTCGGGCTCGTCGTCACTGTCCAAACACAAAAACACCAACTCCAGCAGGATAAACATCACTATTAGGCCGGCGAACATTGCCAGTGAGCCGGTGATCCAGGACGTCCCAAGCCGCTGTGCCAGAAACTCTCCCGATGGCAGATAGTTAAAAAGGTACGCGAAGTACAGGACAAGTATTACCAGAGAAAACACCAGTCTGTGGCGCGTCTTTCGCCTCACGGCGCGGAGCATTACATCCTCTTCCACCTTGTTACTCCCACGACTTATTATAATGCACATCAATATACCAGAGGCTGACCAAGAGCAACACGCCGCAGACACATCTGCAGCACGAGCATCAATGATGACACAGCGAACACTGCCGCAATGGCCCCGAGTCGCCACCGTGTGCCCGTTTTTCTACATGACATCCACGACAAAATTCATGGAACATGCGTTCCATTTCCGGAACCAGCTCTGGTGTTAACTTGTGGCAGTTGTAGCAGGCACCACCGCCGGTGTCATCCACAAAATTGTGGTGACAAACGGCGCAGGGCTCAGTGTTGTGATCGATGTGTTCGAAGGCCACAGGTAAAAGGGGTCGCTCATGCAGTACTGCCTGACGCCAGGCAAAAACAGCATAGGAAAGTACCAGTAAAAAAGCCGCCAGCAAGCCCAACAGACCTGCCTTCCTGGCATTGCTCACACCGGCACCCTGACCACAGCCACAATAATCGCAGCAATAAACAGCATCACCAGCGAGCCTAACACTATTCTACGAGAATAGAGTGCGGTGTCACGTATACGGCTTTGGCGCTGCGCCGAGCGTTGCGGGAAATACCGCCCCCGCAGATAAAAAGCAAAAACAGTAAGGGTCACCAGGGCTCCGATCCACGCCTTAATCCCCGTATTGAGATAAAAGTGACTCTCAAGAGTATGCCAACAGGCTAAAGCAACACAAGCCACAGCCAGCAAGGCGTGCAGGAATCTGAAATGGTGATAATCGGGCCATATACGTCTGCGCCAGTGGGGAATGGAGCTGACAACCAGAATCAGGAGTATCACAGATGCCACCAGACCGGCCAGCATATACATAGGGGCCGCCGGCTTGAGGTGCTCCAGCAACAGGGGTTCGCTGACCAGTAGAAGACCCACATGAGCTGTCAACAGTAGCAGCGCTATATAGCCGAGATCGCGGTGCAGATTGGCAAAAAAACGGCCGCTGAAAGGTGGAAAATGCCGCGGTCGTCCCGCGTAGACAAACAACAGCAGGCAGCAGGCCAGCGCCAGGTAACCCAGTAAGTTGGCCAGGTCCCAGACAACCCCGACGGCTGGCGCCGTCGGCATTTGCATTATTAACAATATGGGCAGGGCCAGGCAGGCGCTCAACCCCGCAAAAAACCGCAGGGCAAGGCGCCGTCTCCTGCAAGGCAATTTCTCCATTTACTGGCCGACGTCGGTCATTCGATCAAAGGCCACCGAAACGGCTACCATAAGACGGGCTGGCCCCAGGTAGCACCCCCTCTGCTGTTTCCATGGACTCAGCAAGATACATCTCGGCCCGGGGCGCTACCAGCCGGTAGATGCTATCGACAAGCAGCAATGCTTCATGCCCCGCCCAGTTATCGGGCAACAATTTGGCAGGCAGGTCGCTGTCGCGCAGAAGTATTCGACGGTACTCATGCACCAACAGCGTTCGCAACTGAAAGGCCTGTTCGGCTGACAAGGTCTTCACGCTTTGCACGGATTTTAACAGCGGTGAGAAGCGCGCCAGAAAATTGCGGTATCGTTGCGCCAGTTCCTGCAGGGGCCAGCTTTCCTGTGCAAGCTGCCGCAGAGCCACTTCTGAATTGATACCTGCGGTGTGTGCATCCATTACCACGACATTATCAGAGAGGCCAAGATCGCGCAGGGTTTCGCTCAAACCACTGCGTTCACCACCGGCATGCAACAGCACACTGTTGCTGATCTCGCCGTAGCCCAACCAGGAGAGCTCTTTGCGCAATCGCTCCCGGCCTTCATCCTGCAGCTTGTCGCAAATCACCAGGGTCCAACCGCCATCCCAATCGGGTGGGCCACCGGCGTAAATCCGCTGTGCTGCCTTTTCGTAGCGCCGCAGCCCTGCCTGCGTGAAGCTGTAATAGGATCGGCGTCCAACCTGGTGGGAGGTCAACCAGTCTTCCTGGCTCAAGCGGTGAACCGCTGTGCGAATAAGCCGTGAATTCAGCCCGAATGGTTCCAGGGATTTGATAATAGAACCCAGCCAAACGCTGTTGCCGTGCTGGGAAATCGAGTCACCAAACAGGGTGATGATCAGGGAACCACCACGCAGGGGTCGCTGCTGCCGGAAGGATTCCAGTAAGGCATCAATCGCTTTAAGCCTGGCCATACGGTGCGCGGGCGCCCTGTTATTTCTGGTCGAAATCGACCACCACCCTATCACTCACAGGGTGTGCCTGGCATGTCAGGATAAAGCCCTGTTCAATCTCCCCCGGTTCAAGCCCGTGGGTGATATCCATATCGACTTTACCCTCCACCAGTTTGGCCTTGCAGGTAGAGCACACGCCACCCTTGCAGGAAAAAGGAAGATCCATGCCCTGATTAATTCCGGCGTCGAGAATATTCTCGCCATTGACAGCAAGTTCGAACTGACTGGAGCGGCCATCCATAACAATGGAGACATCGCTGGTCTTGTCACCATGCTCCAGCGCCCGGGCATGGTGTTTCCTGATTACCGTCTCCGCATCCTCAGCAGACGAGGCGAATAACTCAAAGTGTATTCTCGATTCTTCAGCGCCAACACTGCGCAGACCACGGGACACCTCAGAAATCATGGATTCCGGCCCACATATAAAGTATTCGTCGAACTCGGCGAGATTGACCAGACGCCGATTCAGCTCGCCGCCTTTGCGGTTGTTCAACCTGCCGTTCAATATGTCTGAGCCCTGATCTTCGCGGCTGAGAATATTGACCCACACGAAACGCTGCATATAGCGGTTCTTCAGAAAACTGAGCTCCTCTCGAAACATGATGGTATTAGTGCGCTGGTTGCCGAAAAGCAAGGTCACTTCACTGTCCGGTTCGGTTTGCAGAATGGCCTTGATATTGGAAATGACGGGGGTAATTCCCGAGCCTGATGAGATGAACAGATATTTGGTCCGATGCGCCGCAGAAAGTTTCGTGGAAAAACTGCCCTGCGGCGGCATCAACTCTATATCATCGCCCGCTTGCAGGTGTTCATTGGCGTAGTTGGAAAAAATGCCGCCCTCTACCCGCTTGATCGCTACCTCCAGAAAGCCCTCTGACGGTGCCGAGCAGATAGAGTATGAACGCTGCAATTCCTGGCCATCTATGTGGGACTTCAGGGTGACATACTGTCCCTGTACGAAGTTGAATTCGTCACGCACTTCTGCGGGGATATCGAAGCGCACACGTACAGCGTGCTCTGTCTCCGCTGCCACTTGATCGATCTTGACGCTGTGAAAATGTGATTCAGCCATAACAGTACCTACAAATTCTTGAAATAGTCGAAGGGTTCAAGGCAACTCTGGCAACGGTAAAGTGCTTTACAAGCGGTGGAACCAAACTCGCTGACCAGTTCCACCTCATCCGAATTACAATGTGGGCAGCACAGTGCCTGTTCTCCCGGGGGCGCTATGCCGTAGTTGCGCAATTTGTCCCTGCCCTCGGGAGACATCCAGCTGGTTGACCAGGCCGGTGCCCACTGCATTTCGATCCGATTGCGGGTATACCCCGCCGCTGTCAGGGCGGAACTGACATCTTCGGCAATGGCGTCCATTGCGGGACAGCCTGAGTAGGTTGGCGTAATGATGACCACCACTTCCTCACCTTCCATTTTGACACCCCGTAAAATTCCCAACTCCCATATACTGAGTACCGGAATCTCCGGATCTTTCACCGAGTCGAGTACGTCCCATATCTGCGCGTGCGCTGACTCGCGGCGCGCCGTCTCCACCGCATACTGCTCAGCGGGCATCAGGGCAATGGTCTGGGGTGCGGCCACCGGTTTACCACTCCAGCCCGGGGTAGGCGCGCTGTAAAAACTGCAGTTCGCTCAACAGATGCCCCAGGTGTTCCGTATGCAGCCCTCGTCTGCCACCGTCTACCTGCCAGCTGGAATCGGGAATGCTCACCCCTGCTGTAGTCAGGATTGAACGCACCTGCGAATCCCAGGAATCGGCCAGAACGGCGCGGTCTACCGCGATCTCTTCAGCCAGCAGGCCAGATTCCAGTTCATCCATCGAGAACATTTCTGGCGTAAACCCCCACAGCTCGTTGACAGCGTCCTGCAGCCGCCGCTGACTCTCTTCGGTACCACCTCCGAGGCGCAGCATCCAGTCACTGCTGCGACGCAGATGATAGGTGGACTCCTTAACTGCCTTACCGGCTATTGCCGCCAGGGAAGCGTCACTGGATTTCTGCAACCGCGTGAGGAATTCGAGATTGAACACATCAACCATAAACTGGCGCGCCATGGTGAAGGCAAAATCGCCCCGCGGCAGTTCATATATCAGCAAGTTGGTGTATTCACGGCAATCGCGCTGATACGCGTAATAGTCCTCCGTCGTTTGGTCCTTGCGCAGCTCGGCGGCGTAGCTGTAGAACATTCGGGCGCGCCCGAGAAAATCCAGCGCCACATTGGATAACGCCAGGTCCTCTTCGAGGAAAGGGGCATTACTGGACCACTCGGACAAACGGTGGCCGAGCACCAGGGCATCATCGCCCAGGCGTACGGCGTAGGCTTCCAGTGGAGTATCAATAGCGATCTTGGTCATAGGCAATGTCCCGCTTACATGTTGTTAACGGCGTCTGGCAACTGGTAGTGGGTTGCGTGCCGATAGGGTTTGTCGTCCATGGGATCGTAAAAACTTGCGTTGTCGTCTTCCTGCGAGGCAAAAATATCGGAGGAATTGACTACCCAGATACTCACCCCCTCACTGCGTCGCGTATACACGTCGCGTGCGTATTCAAGCGCCTGTTCCGGGTCCTCCGCGTGCAGGCTGCCCACGTGTTTGTGGTCCAGACCGCGCTTGGAACGAATGAACACCTCGTATAAATGCATATTGTCTTCTGACATAACTATCCCTCCCTTAAGCCGCGGCCTGCTCAGCCCGCGCTTTTTGTTTATCCCGGTAAGCCCGCATGGCCTCTCGCACCCAGGCGCCCTCTTCATGTGCCTGTATGTGGTGCGCCACCCGCTGCCGGCTGCAGGGCCCACCGCCGGTCATGGAGCGCTTGAATTCGTCCCAGTCAATTTCACCAAAATCGTAGTGGCCCCGCTCCTCATTCCATTTCAAATCCGGGTCGGGCAGGGTCATTCCCAACACTTCAACCTGCTTCACCGACTGGTCGACAAACTTCTGGCGCAATTCATCGTTGCTCTGGCGCTTGATTTTCCACTTCATGGACTGGCCAGAGTGGGCTGAATCCGCATCGTGTGGACCAAACATCATCAACGAGGGCCACCAGAATCGGTTGATGGCATCCTGGGCCATGGCCCGTTGCTGTTCATTTCCACGGGACAACGCCAACATGATTTCGTAACCCTGCCGCTGGTGAAAGCTCTCTTCCTTACAGATGCGCACCATGCCGCGGGCATAGGGCCCATAAGAGGTGCGCTGCAGAGACACCTGATTAACGATGGCTGCGCCATCTACCAGCCAGCCGATGGCCCCGATATCCGCCCAGGTCAGGGTGGGGTAATTGAATATCGAGGCGTATTTAGCCTCGCCGGATTGCAAGGCGGCGATCAATTCCTCACGGGTGATACCCAGAGTTTCTGTCGCACTGTATAGATACAAGCCGTGCCCGCCCTCGTCCTGCACCTTGGCCAGTAAAATTGCCTTGCGTCGCAATGTGGGTGCCCGGGTAATCCAGTTACCCTCGGGCTGCATACCAATGACCTCTGAGTGTGCATGCTGCGATATCTGTCGTATCAGGTTCTTGCGATAGGCCTCGGGCATCCAGTCTTTGGGTTCAATCTTCTGTTCATCGTCGATACGGGCCTGAAAAGTGTCGGTCAATTCCGCTTCTGTCCTGCTCGGGGATTCACTCATGTCGGTTTCCTCGCCTCTATTCAACTGGGTTCATCGGTTTTTAACTACGTTCGATAATCAATGCAATCCCCTGCCCCACACCGATGCACATAGTGCATAGCGCGTAACGGCCTCCGCTGCGCCGCAGTTGCCAGGCGGCGGTGGTGACCAGGCGTGCGCCAGACATGCCCAGCGGGTGCCCCAGGGCAATCGCTCCGCCCAGTGGGTTGATGCGTGCGTCATCATCGGCCAGCCCGAGCGCCCGCGTCACCGCCAGGCCCTGGGCGGCAAAAGCTTCGTTCAGCTCAATCAGATCGATATCTGCCAGGGACAGGTGCGCCAGGCCGAGAACCTTCCGTGTGGCTTCCAACGGACCGTAGCCCATAATACGCGGCTGCAGACCACTGCAGGCCATGGCGACAACGCGCGCCATGGGGGTCAGGCCGTGTTGCGATGCCGCCGTTTCGGAAGCGACCAGCAAGGCACAGGCACCGTCATTAATGCCCGAGGCATTACCGGCGGTCACTGTGCCGTTCTCCCGGAAGGGCGTGGGTAGCGCAGCGAGACCTTCGGCGGTGGTATCAGCACGCGGGTGCTCATCAGCGGACAGCACAAGCGGCTCTTTCCGGCGGCGGGGGATACTCACTGGGACGACTTCATCGTCGAAATCTCCACGCTCGATGGCCGCTGCAGCTTTCTGCTGGCTCCAGAGGGCGAACGCGTCCTGGTCGGCACGCGCAATGGAAAACTGCTCGGCCACGTTTTCCGCTGTTTCCGGCATGGAATCCACACCGTACTGCTGCTGCATCAATTTGTTAATGAATCGCCACCCCATGGTGGTGTCAAACACCTGAGCATTACGGCTGAAGGCCGCTTCCGCTTTCGCCATAACAAAGGGCGCGCGGGACATGGATTCCACGCCGCCGGCAATGACCAACTCAGCCTCGCCTGCCTTGATGGCGCGCGCGGCTGTACCCACCGCATCCATACCCGAACCGCACAGCCGATTAATGGTGGCGGCAGGTACAGTGACCGGCAAACCCGCCAATAGGCTGCTCATACGTGCGACATTACGATTGTCCTCACCCGCCTGGTTGGCGCAACCATAAAACAGGTCATCGACACTATCCCACTGCACTGTCGGGTTGCGTTCTTTCAGCGCCCGCAACGGCACCGCGCCAAGATCATCAGCGCGCATGGTTGCCAGGCCACCCCCGTAACGCCCTATGGGTGTGCGCACCGCGTCACAGACAAAAGCTTCAGCCATGATCGAGAATACTCCCTTGAATACGGAACGAATTTCCGCGAAATAGCGCCAGCTGTTCGCCAGCTTCATTGCATACGACCACATCGTATACACCCGTCTTGCCACGCAACGACACCTCCGTGGCGGTAGCAATTAACTTATCTCCTGCATGCGCGGGGGCGAGAAAATCGATGCGCGCACCCGCCGCAACCGTGTTGGCGTTATAGCTGTTGCAAGCAAAAGCAAATGCGCTATCTGCCAGGGTAAAAATGAAACCACCGTGGCAGATCGCATGGCCATTCACCATATCGGGCCGTATCCGCATGGATAAGGCTGCACACCCGGGTGTCACTTTTTCAATGTGCATGCCCAAGCCACGGGATGCCGCGTCGAGTTCATACATTCTTGCCGCGGCGGCTTCGGCCAGCGCCTGCTTGTCCATCTATTCGCCCCGGTATTGCGGTGTGCGTTTGGCCAGAAACGCCTGCACACCCTCCTGGTAATCGTGGGTCTGACCGGCGGCGCGCATCAGGTCTCGCTCCAGATCCAGTTGCACCTCCAGTGTGTTGGCAGCTGACGCGGCGAAGGCCTGCTTGGTAAAGGCGAAACCGCGGGTGGGTTGTGTCGCCAAATGACGAGCCAACTCCAATGCGGTGGGCATCAGCGCATCATCATCCACACACTGCCAGATCATGCCCCACGCCTCGGCCTGCTCCGCCTTCACTTTCGGCCCCAGCATGGCAAGGCCCTTGGCCCGCGCCATACCCACCAGGCGAGGGAGAATCCAGGTGCCGCCGGAGTCAGGGATAAGACCCAGCTTGCAAAAGGATTCGATAAAACTCGCTGATCGTCCGGCTATAACGATATCGCAGGCCAGTGCAATATTTGCGCCAGCACCTGCAGCAACACCATTTACCGCGCACACCACTGGCTTTTCCATAGTGGTAAGCAGGCGAATCAGCGGGCTGTAATAGGTTTCTACCGAGTGACCCAGGTCTGGCGCGGCCGCTCCCGGTGTTACCGAGCGGTCGTTGAGATCCTGTCCGGCGCAGAAACCGCGCCCGTTGCCTGTGAGCAGCACACAGCGCACCGCCTTGTCGGAAGCCGCCTGCGTAAGTACCTCGCGTACTTCCAGGTGCATGTCTACAGTGAAACTGTTCAGCGAGTCCGGACGGTTCAGCTTGAGAACAGCGACCCCCTGCTCTACGTTAAATTCAATATGCTCATAACTCATAGCAGTTCCCTCAGTCTTCGCGCCGGATGACCAGCGTCATAATGTCGTAAACGGCCACCGGTTTTTCTTCCTGGTTGGTCACTTCAATGGCCCACACCACGACACCGTTGGGCTTCTCGTCGCCGCGTTTGGCCTTCTTGACCTTCTGCTTGACGGTGAGCTTCACCCGGATGGTGTCGCCGGCGCCTACCGGCTCGATGAAGCGCAGGTTTTCCAGGCCGTAATTGGCGAGCACCGGACCCGGCGAGGGCTCTACAAACATGCCAGCTGCTGCAGAAATAATAAAGTATCCGTGCGCCACCCGCCGACCAAAAAAGGAGTCCTTTGCCGCAATCTCATCAAAGTGCGCGTAAAAGTGATCGCCGCTGATGCAGCCAAAGTTGACGATATCCGCCTCTGTCACGGTGCGGCGATGGGTGATCAGTGTCTCGCCTATTTTCAGGTCTTCGAAATACTTCTTGAACGGGTGAATATCGTCGCTGTAGGTTGTTGCGCCCGGGTGATATTCGCGGGTTATAGCCATCAGGCTGGTGGGGGAACCCTGCAGGGCAGTGCGCTGCATATAGTGCTTGATCGCCCGGGCACCGCCCAGCTCCTCGCCTCCCCCTGCCCGCCCGGGACCACCGTGCACCAATTGGGCCAGAGGCGAGCCGTGGCCCGTGGATTCAGCAGCACAGTCCCGGTTGATCACCAGCATTCTGCCGTGATAAGCCGCCGTGCCGAGAATCACCTGCCGCGCCTCGTCATCGTCATGAGTGAAAAGAGAACCGACAAGACTGCCCTTGCCCAGACGCGCGATGGCAATAGCATCCGCCAGTGTGTCATAGGGCATGACGGTACTGACCGGGCCAAAGGCCTCGATCTCATGCGCCGCCAGCTTGTTATAGGGATCGGTGCAACGCAGCAGTGTCGGCGGGAAAAATGCGCCACTGCGGTTGTCGGTACCGGTAAGCGGGAAATCGTCTTCACCGCCAAACACAATGTCGCACTCCTGCGCCAATTGACCCACCTTGGTACGAACATCCGCCGCCTGGTCGCGGCCTACCAACGCGCCCATGCGCACCCCTTCAACAGCGGGGTCGCCCACGGTTGTTTTCGCCAGGCGCGCTTGCAGTGCTTTTTCCACCGCTGCCAATTTCGAAGCCGGAACGATAACACGGCGGATGGCGGTACATTTCTGGCCCGCCTTGGTGGTCATCTCCTTTGCCACTTCCTTGATGAACAGGTCGAATTCCTCGTCCCCTTCGTTCACCGTCGCACCGAGAATGCAGCAGTTGAGTGAATCCGCCTCCATGGTAAACGGTATAGCGTTGGCAATAATATTGGGGTGGGTTTTCAATTTGCGGCCGGTGCCTGCGGAGCCGGTAAAAGTAACCACGTCTTGCTCGGTGAGGTGATCCAGCAGGTCACCTACGCTGCCGCAGATTAGCTGGATGGCGCCCTCGGGGAAGAAACCGCCGGCGATCATCTCCCGCACCATGGCCTCAGTCAGGTAGGCGCTGGGGGTTGCTGGCTTCACGATAACCGGAACCCCAGCTGCCAGACTGGGGGCTATTTTCTCCAGCATGCCCCAGCAGGGAAAATTAAAGGCATTAATATGAACCGACACACCTTCTTTGGGCACCAGGATATGGCGGCCGACGAAGGTGCCTTTGGCGGACAAGCGCTCCATATCGCCTTCGACCATAACCGTGTCGTTGGGAAACTCGCGAGCCACCAGGCTGGCGTAGGTGAATACCGTGCCAATGCCACCTTCAATATCGATCCAGCCGTCGTTGCGGGTGGCACCGGTGTGGGCTGATAGGGCGTAGAACTCTTCCTTCTTCGCCATCAGGTGTTTGGCCATCGCCTTGAGGCGCTCGGCACGGTCATGGAAGGTCATTTCCCGCAGGGCGACCCCGGCCTCGCGCCCGTGGCACACCACCGCAGCGTAATCTATACCGTCGCTGTTGACACCGCATACCGGTTCACCAGAGATAGCATTATTGACAATAACCGGTGTACCACTGCCCTCGTGCCAACCGCCGGCCACATAACTCTGCAGATTCATTCTCGTTCTCCACCTGGTTGTACTAAATTTATAATAGTCGTATGCCACCAAACCGCGACACGTATTATGATACACATTTTCGTTGATCTACAACATTTTTTGTAATACTTTAGCAAAAATCATAAAGACAGATTTAAAAAGGTGACCACTATGAGCCTCGACCCGATTGAAAAGGCCGGCGCAGATTCACTGCGCGAGCTACAACTGGAGCGCATGCAGTGGAGCCTGCGCCACGCTTACGATAATGTCCCCCATTACCGGAAGGCGTTTGACGACAACGGTGTTCACCCGGACCACTTGAAGCGCCTCGAAGATCTGGCCCGTTTCCCCTTTACGACCAAGGCAGACCTGCGTGCCAACTACCCTTTTGGCATGTTTGCGACCCCGATGGAGGAGGTGGTACGCGTACACGCCTCCAGTGGCACAACAGGCAAGCCTACCGTTGTAGGCTATACCCAGCGGGATATCGACACCTGGGCCACTGTTGTCGCGCGATCCATCCGCGCAGCCGGTGGCAGCAGATCAGACAAGGTACATGTCGCCTACGGCTACGGCCTGTTTACCGGTGGCCTGGGGGCACACTACGGCGCCGAAAAACTCGGATGCACGGTCATTCCCATGTCCGGCGGGCAGACTGAGAAGCAAGTTCAGCTGATAAAGGACTTCGATCCTGACATCATCATGGTCACCCCCTCCTACATGCTGAATATTGCCGACGAGATGGATCGTCAGGGTATAGACCCGCATAAACTGGCCCTGCGCGTAGGTATTTTTGGCGCCGAACCCTGGACCGAAGCCATGCGCAGCGAAATTGAAGCCCGCATGGGAATCGATGCGGTAGATATCTACGGCCTGTCGGAGGTTATGGGACCCGGCGTGGCGCAGGAATGTCTGGAAACCAAGGACGGCCCCACCATCTGGGAGGACCACTTTTATCCGGAGATTATCGATCCCGAGACCGGTAAAGTGATGCCTGACGGCGAAGAGGGCGAGTTGGTGTTCACCAGCCTGAGTAAAGAAGCCATGCCGGTGATTCGCTACCGCACCCGCGACCTCACCCGCCTGTTACCCGGAACCGCTCGCACCATGCGCCGTATGGACAAGATTACCGGGCGCAGCGACGATATGATGATCATCCGGGGCGTCAACGTATTCCCCACCCAGATTGAAGAACATATACTGGCACTTGGATCGCTCAGCCCCCATTACCTGATTGAACTCGAACGGCGCGGCAACCTGGACCATATGACAGTTCATGTAGAACTGGCATCAAGCGCCGATAATTCAGGCAACAACGTTGCCGGCGACCTGCAACAGCGAATAAAGGCGCATGTCGGAGTATCCTGTCAGATTAATATCCGCGACACGGGCGGCGTTGCCCGCTCGGAAGGTAAAGCCAAACGTGTTATCGACCGCCGCAAGGAATAGTGCTAATGAATAATCCCGTCGTAGACTACCAAGTGCACGGCCAAGTTGCTGTCATTCGCATTGACAACCCGCCGGTAAACGCGCTGTCGCACACGGTACGCCGGGGTATCGTCGATGCGCTGGAGGCCGCCACAGATCACGCAGCCAGGGCAGTCCTTATTGTCTGTGCCGGCAAGACCTTTATCGCTGGCGCAGACATAAAGGAGTTCGGTAAACCGCCGCAGCCTCCCAGCCTCCCGGATGTGATAAACACTATCGAGTCGCAAACAATACCGGTGATAGCAGTACTGCACGGCAACGCGCTGGGTGGTGGGCTGGAGGTCGCGCTGGCAGCGCATTACCGTTGCGCCCTGCCCGCTACCAATCTGGGTTTGCCGGAGGTCAAGTTAGGATTGCTGCCCGGGGCCGGCGGTACGCAGCGGCTGCCGCGCCTGGTGGGCATAAAAGCAGCTATGGATATGATCCTCAGCGGTAGCCCCATCACAGCCAAACGCGCGCAGGAAATCGGCCTGATCGACGCACTGGTAGAGGGTGCCCCCGAAGCCGCTGGACTGAGCTTCACACAAAAGCTCCTTGAGGACGGCGCCCTACCCAGACCCACTGGTGAACGAAGTGTTGAGCAACTACCGGAGCCGGCATACTTCGAAGAGCAGCGCCAGCGAGTTGCCAGCCGGTTTCGCGGCCAGATAGCCCCTGCATATATTGTTGAACTGGTCGAGAAATCTGCCACCCTGCCAATCGATGAGGGGCAGGCGCTGGAACGGGAACGCTTTGTCACCTGTCGAAACTCACCACAGTCCGCAGCGTTGCGACATGTGTTTTTTGCCGAACGTGCCACCGGCAAAGTACCCGGTATATCGGCTGACGTTGCAGCCAGACCTGTGACACACATTGCAGTGATTGGCGCTGGCACCATGGGCGGCGGCATTGCGATGAATTTTGCCCAGGCGGGCTTGCCAGTAAAACTGGTTGAGACAAGCCAGGAAGCTCTCAACCGCGGCCTTGACCTGGTGCGCAAAAATTATGAAACATCACAAAAGCGCGGGCGTTTCACTGCCGAGCAGGTGAAAAAATTCCTGGAAAATATCTCGGGAACAACGGATTACGCCGATATCGGTTCCGCTGACATTGTAGTGGAAGCGGTATTCGAAAATATGGCGGTGAAGAAGGAAGTGTTTGCCAAACTGGATACCGCCTGCAAACCGGATTGCATACTGGCCACTAACACGTCTTATCTGGACATTAACGAGATCGCCGCCGCCACCAAACGTCCACAACAGGTGATAGGCGCACACTTCTTCAGCCCGGCTAACGTCATGAAACTGCTGGAGGTTGTGCGCGCAGAAAATACAGCCGACGATGTCATCGTCACATTTATGAAAGTGGCGAAAACTATCGGAAAAATCCCTGTGCTGGTAGCTGTCTGTCACGGCTTTGTCGGCAACCGCATGCTAAAAGGCTACGCTCGCCAGGCGCAGTTGCTGCTACTGGAAGGCGCGACCCCCGAACAGATAGACACCGCCATGCAGAAATGGGGAATGGCGATGGGCCCGTTGGCCGTGGGCGACCTGGCCGGGCTGGACATAGGCTATCGCTCACGCAGAGACCAGGGTATCGAATCACGCTCGCAAATGGAGACAGCACTGCCGGACACTCTGGTCGAAATGGAACGGCTGGGACAAAAGTCCGGCGCCGGCTACTACCGCTACGATCCGGACACACGAAAGCGCATAGCGGATCCCGAAGTCATCGAACTCACACGCACGCTGGCAAAGAAGTGGGGCATTGGCCAACGTGACATTCCCGAAGAAGAGATCATTGACCGACTGAGCCTTGCCCTGGCCAACGAGGGCGCGGAAATTGTGGACGAGGGTATCGCATCGCGTCCCAGCGACGTGGACGTGGTCTATCTCAACGGCTACGGCTTTCCGAAGTGGCGTGGCGGGCCAATGTTCTATGCGGACTCGTTGGGGCTGGAAGTGGTACTGGACAAACTACGCATGCTGCGCGACCAAACCGGTGACCCCTGCTGGGAACCGGCCCAACTATTCAGCCGCCTCATTAAAGATGGCAAAACCTTAGCGTCGTTAAACTGACGACAGAAGGTACTAACCCAGCCTTTTCCCAATTTCACTCAGTAATTGAATGGGGTATTCGCTGTACGACAAGATCCATCACAATTTACAAGCCTCTATTTTCAATGGTCACCAACGCCAGCGACAAACTGCAATAATCGCAGCTGAATATTGCAGTAGTATTTCAAGAAACCTGGATTCAGTACAAATATTGCATCTGGCAGTAGAGCTGTCATATTCCACGCTGCCGCTGATCTGTGTTACTTTTTGAGTAGATCAAAACAATAAGAGGCACGCTCAAATGATTCGCCCCGCTAATTTGTATCGCTCTCTGACTCTGCTAGCAGTCCTGCTCACCGCCGCGTGCTCTGACGGCAACAACAATGACAATGCGGGCACCGAGCCGGAGGTGCCACCACCCGGCCCGACTTGTGCAGAACTTGTACCCCAGGCCGTACAGGCCTGCCTCGGTGAGATGAATGCGACCGCGGCCGCCTGCTATGCCGATGGCGGCAGCGCATGCGGGCCGGATGACCCCGGTTTTGTGGCGGCACTCTCAGATTTGACCCGTGCGGTAGAGGGCACTTGCAAGGATGGGGACTTCATGGGTATGAGCACAGAAGCCACCGTCGGCAGAATGGGGTACGCCTGCCACTCGCAGTCAGATGCATTGACCTGGCGCAGTTTTGGCGGGCCTCAAGGTGCGGCGTGGCCAGAAACAGATGAGTCCTCTCAAGATTGCCTGCTGAGTGCGCAGCAAGCGGCTGCGCAATTTTTTGATAGCTCGCTCACAGCGCTAAACGAATGCCTGACCAATGGCGATTGCAGCAACGCTGCTGATGACAGGTCATCCGCGCTTCAGACAGCGGTGAATGACGTCTCTGCAGTGTGCGAAGACCTCCCGAGCCTTGTTGCGGTATCACCACAAACCTACATCGAGCGCTCGGCAGACCAGGTGGATTGCCTGGTGGCGACCACCCATGAAGATACCAATGGCCTGGAACTTACCTGCGGCCCATCGTACGTCAAATCGCTGCCGCCGCGGGGAGAATGGACGCAAATTATCCTGCCGGAGGAGAAATGGGGCTCGCGCTGCGGCGATGGCACAGACTACGCTATACATATCCGGCCCGCGCCTGAGGGCGAACCGCTGGACCGGGTATTGATAGCGCTACAGGGTGGGGGGGTGTGTATCTTCGAGGAAGACTGCCGCCAGCGCCTGGACTCTGGCCTGTTCAATGCCCAGGATGACGACCCGGCAGAAATAGAGGGCGGTATAGCCTCAAACGACCCGGATAATCCCTTTGCAAACTGGACCAAGGTGTACCTGCCCTATTGCGATCAGGCGGTGTTCACCGGTGGCGGCGTGGTCGAGCAGTTCAGTGATTTCGAAGTAAACCGTTTTGGCTCAATCAACCTCCGGGCCGGCGTAAGAGCCTCCAGGGACATTGTCTGGAGCATGCTGGATGCCGCCGGCGGAACCGGCTACCGGCCCGACGAGATCATCGCCCTGTTCGGCGGTTTTTCTGCGGGTGCCTACGGCACTATCTACAATTACCACTTCATGCTGGACGAAATTCTATGGCCGCGCACATCGGCCTTCCCGGATGCCGGTGGCGCGCTGGATAACGGGGGCATTGGGGTGCGTACCCTGGGCGATGTGAAAATCCCCCAGTGGAATGTCACCGAATATCTTCCCCCTTACTGCTTTACCGGCGAGTGCGCTGTGGGTCCGGAAATCTACAAGGCAATGGCTCCGCGGCTCAGGCAGGTTCCTGAACAGCAGATACTGGTACTGTCTAACCAGAAAGACCTGACCCAGCAAGGCGATGCATTCTTCAGCGATGAAGCCCAGTGGATTAACGCCATGCGCGAGGCCTATTGTGAGACCAGAGACCTCAATGGCATCCAGTGGTACCTGACCAGTGATTCTGTCAACAGCGTACACGTGGTGTCCATTCGCGACGATCTCTACTACGGCGAGGTGGCCGGCGAGCGGATGGTTGACTGGTTCGCGCGGGCTGTTGAAGATCCCGACTCATTATCTGACTTTGCCGAAGAGGGCAATTTTGTCACGGATATTCCAGGTGCCCTGCCCTTTCCCTGTGATCTGCCCTGAGAGACACTTCAGAGCGCGGCCACAAGCGCTAATAGTGCTTCATGGCTGCGCAGTTGTTCCGCCTCATCAACCCCGCGCACACCGCCGCGCACGATGAGGTGGCTGATATTTAGCCGTTCGACATATTCAAGCAGTTTATCCCGGCAGTAGGCACGATCACCGACAATACCCCAGTCCTCCACAGCAACGCCCTGCTTGCGCATCTTTGCTGGTAACGCGTGTTCGATTTGGCGACGAAGCGCTTTGGCCTGCGTGTCATTCGGGGTGACAAATACCGTGCGCATAACCGGAATTGTGGACACAGGCTTATGCCCCAACTCCTTGACAGCCGCATGATAGCTGCTGTAATTCGCCTCAAGAACAGCAAGTGTCTCTATCGGAGAAGCAAGATAGGGCAAACCCAGGCTCGCTACCTGCTTTAGCGCCAGCGGTCCAAACGCGGCAACCCACACAGGAGGATGTGGCCGCTGTACTGGCAGGGGGGCCAGCAGCACAGGAGCACCCTGCTCCCTGTGTAGCACTGGTTCCCCCCGCCAGGCCGCCAGCATCACCTCCAGCCTGGCCTGAAAAATCTTTCGCTTGTCGCTGGCGGAAACAGAGAAGGCTTCAAATACTTCAGGCTGCATACCGCGCCCAACACCGAGGATTACCCGGCCGTTCGATAACTGGTCCAGCACGGCAACTTCTTCGGCGGCCTGTAGCGGATGCCGTATGGGTAACAGGTAAGATGTCGACCCCAGGCGGATTCGCGTGGTGCGAGCGGCTACCGCTGCCAGTAATGTCAACGGTGAGGGCATGGAGCGATGGTCGCCAAAATGATTTTCGGGCAACCAGAAAGAGTGGAAGCCCATGGCTTCTGCCGTCTCCGCCTGCTCACAGAGTGCAGATGCACTCCAGCCCACTGAGGAAGACCATGGCGTAACTGCCAGTTGAATTTTTTTTGACATTCGTGCAGCTTAGCAAGTCGGTTGTTACGAGTCGCGTGCAGAATACGTGAACTCTGCTATTCTGCCACGGGACCATTTCAAGGAGGGACAGATATGAACACGCAAAACGATAAAATCCAAGAAGTTGACGCGGTAGTTGTCGGAGCAGGATTTACCGGCCTCTATCAATTGTACAAATTCCGCCAACTGGGCCTCAAAGTGCAGGTTCTCGAAGCCGGAACGGCTGTGGGTGGCACCTGGTACTGGAATCGCTATCCCGGCGCCAGGACGGACTCCGAGTCCAGAGTTTATCAGTATTGGTTCTCAGAAGAACTGTTGGACGAGTGGAATTGGAGCGAGCGATTCCCGGCGCAGGAGGAAACCGAGCGTTACCTCAACTATGTGGCAAAGAAATTCGATCTGGAAAAAGACATCAAATTCAATTCGCGGGTAAACGCTGCCACATACGACGAAAACAGCAAGCGCTGGACAGTCACCACGGAAGATGGCAGTGCCGTGTCCTGTCAGTTTTTTGTTATGGGTGCCGGGGGCCTCTCTGTGCCGAACACGCCTGACATACCCGGTGTAGCGGATTTCAAGGGAACCAAGGTACATACCAGTCGCTGGCCCCACGGGGGCATCGATCTGGCGGGCAAACGTGTCGGCATAATAGGTACCGGCGCAACGGGCATACAGGTGATCCAGACTATTGCGCCTGAGGTGGGCAGTCTGACGGTATTCCAGCGCACACCCAACTACGCGATTCCGATGAACAACCCGAAATATGATGACACCGAGAGAAGTAAAATGCGCGCGGAATACCCCGCGATACGCGAACAGGTCAACAAAACCTTCGGTGGGCATTTCTGGGGCGCTGATGAACGGCCGTTTTTTGAGGTGGACCAGGAAGAGCGCGAAAAACGCTTGAAGGAGTTGTGGGTAGATGGCTCGCTGCAGTTCTGGGTGGGCTCCTACACTGATCTATTTCTTGAAGAAGACGTCAGCAAAGCCTTCTCCAAGTTTGTCGCAGACCGCATACGGGACAGGGTAGACGACCCCGCAGTGGCAAAAAAACTCATTCCCCTTGATCATGAGTTTGGCACCCGCCGGGTGCCACTGGAAACCCGGTACTACGAAACTTACAACAGGGATAATGTGACCCTGATCGATCTTAACGAGGACCCTATCGATCACGTGGATGCAACGGGTGTCGTCACACGCTCGGGCCATCACGACGTGGATATTCTTATTTTCGCCACCGGATTTGACGCCGGCACCGGCGCCCTGACCAGCGTCGACATACGCGGCCGCGACCAGCGCCAGTTGAGCAAAGAGTGGGACAAAAACGGTATCAATACCTATCTCGGGCTACAGGTCAGCGGATACCCGAATATGTTTATGGTGATGGGCCCTATGACCCCAGCCGCCGCTTTTTGTAATGTTCCCACCTGCATACAACAACAGGTCGACTGGATAACCGATTGCGTAAGCTTTGTGCGCAACAAGGGGTCACAGGCCATAGAACCATCGCGCGAGGCGGAAGTCGGCTGGGGGCAGCACCACGATGAAACGGCGGCCATGGCTCTGGTCACCAAAACCGACTCCTGGTATACCGGCGCCAATATAGAAGGCAAGCCCAGGCGCCTGCTGGCGTACATCGGAGGTGTGCCTGCGTATCAAGCCCACTGCGACAAAGAAAAAGACAGTGGCTATGCGCACTGTATCTTTTACTAATGGAGAAATAACAGAGGTGCTGTATTATCGGCCCTATTTATCGAAGCGATAAATATGGCCGAATATCTCGAACCTTTTCACATTGACCTGCCGAACTACGCCGCCGTTCTCGCACTGCTCCTGGCAGCCTGGCTGGCGTATTTCCTCACCTCCCGGGTGCTGCTGGTAGCACTGCGCTCCATTGCCAGGCGCAGCGCGCAAACCTGGGACGATGCCCTGCTCACAAACCGGGTCGGCCACAGGCTCACTCAGCTGTTACCGGCATTTGTTATTTACGAGGGCATCGATTTACTGCCAGATATCAGCGTACAAGTAGAAGACTTTGTACACAACCTGACCAGCGCCTACATGATAGTGGTGATCGCCATCACCGTGGTAGCGCTGCTGAATGCGGCCAACGACATCTATGAGGCCAACCCGCTAGCGCGGCAGCGGCCGATAAAAGGCTTCATCCAGTTGATTCAGCTGGCCGTCATGATTATGGGCGGGCTGTTGTTCATCGCGGCATTGCTGGACAGATCACCGGTGCTGCTGCTGAGCGGTTTTGGTGCCATGACCGCGGTATTGCTGCTGGTATTCAAGGACACCTTGCTCTCCCTGGTAGCCAGCGTTCAGTTGACAGCGCAGGATATGGTGCGAGTAGGCGACTGGATCGAGGTGCCACAGTTTGGTGCCGACGGCGATGTCGTAGACGTGGAATTACACACTATCAAGGTGCAAAACTGGGACAAGACCATCACGACCATTCCCACTCACCGACTGATCAGTGACTCCTTCAAGAACTGGCGGGGCATGTCGGTCTCGGGGGGGCGACGCATCAAACGCGCCCTGTATCTGGATGCATCCTCTATTCATTTTCTGAGTCCGGACGAACTGGATCACTGTAAACGTTTTTTACTTCTGAATGAGTATCTCGCCGGCAAAGAGGGTGAGCTGAACGAGTACAACAGGGATATAGCGGGTGCCTCGACAGAGGAGAAGGATGTCGGAGTCAACATGCGCAGACTTACCAACATAGGCACGTTCAGGGCCTATGCCCGGCGCTACCTGAAGGAACATCCGAACATCCGTGAGGATATGACCCTGTTGGTGCGGCAACTCCAGCCGGGCCCACAGGGCGTACCCATCGAGCTGTACTGTTTTACCAATACCACCGAGTGGAATGCATACGAAGATATCCAGTCGGACATCTTCGACCACCTGATGGCGATAATACCCGAGTTTGGATTGCGCTTGTTCCAGGAACCCGCAGGTACGGAGTTTTCGATAAAGTCCCTGGACGGACAAAATGCTTCCTAAATTGAATCCAACGCCATGAACCCAGTTCAATTCCCGGGCAGCACCCTGGTCGCAATAGCGATTTTCGCAAGTCTGCTAACGGCTTGCGGCCTGTCAGAGCAGCCACCACCGGTAGCCGCTGGCAGTGAGGCCACGTCATATACCGTTGCCATAAACAACGAATTTGCAGAGAACCTTGATCTCGCCAACCAGCAGGACTTTGAGGATGCCAGCAAGGGGCTCATCGCAGCAGCACCCAGTGTGCCCGTCACAGATAAATCGGGCACGCTGATCTGGGATGTCAGCAGTTACGACTATATCCAGGGCGAATCGCCCGCGACAGTCAACCCCAGCCTCTGGCGCCAGTCAAAGCTCATTATGCACAGGGGCCTGTACCAGGTTGATGAGGGCATCTATCAGCTCAGAGGGTTTGACCTGGCGAACATTTCCATCATCGAGGGCGATACTGGCTGGATAGTCGTGGACCCGCTAACCACCGAGGCAACCGCGCGGGAGGCAATAGCCTTTGCGCGTGAGCATCTTGGAGACGTGCCAATATCCGCCATCCTGTTCACCCACAGTCATATCGACCACTTCGGTGGTGCCTTCGGCCTGATGTCTATGGAGGAGGCCACAGGCAATGATGTGAAGATAGTTGCGCCGAAGGGCTTCATCGAAGAGGCAACCAGCGAAAATATCCTGGCCGGGCCGGCAATGACCCGCCGCGCCCTGTACATGTATGGAGAGCGCCTGCCAAGGGGACCAACAGGCCATATCACCACGGGACTGGGTGTTCAGCCAGTGATTGGCAGCGTCAGCATCATGGTGCCAAATGAAACTATTGGCGAACCGTTTTCCGACATGGTGATTGACGGTGTGCCCTTCGAATTCATGAACGCTGCTGGTTCCGAGGCACCGGCAGAGTATGTTTTCTATCTGCCTGGGCACAATGCCCTGTGCGGCGCAGAAGTGGTCTCACATACCATGCACAATTTATACACCCTGCGTGGAGCCAAGGTCAGGGATGCACTCAAATGGAGTGGCTATATCGACAGCATGCTGGGCAAATACGGCGGAGCACAAACCTTTTTCGGCAGTCACCATTGGCCGATATGGGGCAGCAATCGTATATCGGACTTTCTCGAGAAACAGCGTGATATGTACCGCTATATTCATGACCAGACAGTGCGGTGGGCCAACGATGGCCTGACGCCACGGGAAATAGCCGAGCGCATAGAGCTACCGGACTCACTGGCCAGTGAATTCTACAATCGGGATTATTATGGCACGGTGTCGCACAACGCCAAGGCGGTATACCAGTTTTATTTCGGCTGGTATGACGGCAACCCGGCAAACCTCAATCCGCTCCCTCCCGTATCCGCAGCCAAGCGCTATGTGGAGTACATGGGCGGTTCGGAGGTGGTCATCGAAAAGGCGGGAGCCTCATTTCAGAACGGTGAATATCGCTGGGTGGCGGAAGTTCTGAATCACGTAGTATTCGCCGAGCCCGATAACACAGAAGCAAAGAAGCTTCTGGCAGAAACATACCGGCAGCTGGGTTATCAGGCGGAGTCTGGCCCCTGGCGCGACATCTATCTGACGGGCGCCTATGAACTGCAGGTAGGTGCACCAAAAGACGGCTTTAATCTGGCTTCCGCAGGCCCCCTGCTGGCACAAACACCCACCATCGAGTTCCTGCGGGCAATCTCTGTACGCTTGAAGGCCGAAGAGACTGAGGGCCTGGAAATGGTGATTAACATCGTGTTCACCGACCTTCAGGACAGCTACGTACTGGAGTTAAAAAATTCAGTGCTGCATTATCGGGAGAGTGAACCGGTGCCAAACGCTAACGCAACCATCCGCATCACACAGCCAATGTTCATGCAGCTATTGATGGGGGGTGCCGGGGTGACCGACGTGGTGTTCTCGGACGACCTGAAAGTGGATGGCAGCAAACTGGATTTGTTGAAGTTCTTGGGCTTGCTCGATCAGCCGCGCGGCAACTTTAATATTGTGACGCCCTGACAGCATGCGATCACAAGCGGGCACCCCCCGCTTGGCGCTGCTCGTAATTGTGTAACCGGGAACAGCTACCAAACAAGCCCGACCAATACGCCGAGGCTGGCGCCGGCGACCATACCGATGGCCATGCCCATCCAGTAAGTATAATCAAGGGCTTGCCGGTAGTGCTTTTTGATCATTAATTCGTACATGCGCCAAGTGTATCGCGCAAATTGGCAAAAATAATCTCGCCACTGGTACCCAAAAAGGGCAACTGGCAGGCCCCAAATGGGGTATGCGCCGCCAGCACCGCGCTATTTCCCCGCGGGAGCTCCCAACCGTGCACTCAGGCTTTCTATCTCTACTAACACCTCATCTATGAAACCTTGCAACGCACCGGGGATAGGTCTGTCCGACAGCGTGGCAATTACTCCGGGCGAGGCGATATGGGACAGATCAGCAATATCCAGCATGGCAAAGTCATCGGGTGACAGATCCGGCGGAAAGCTATTGATAAGGCTTGCGGTAACGGCATCGGTTTCACGCACAATTCGCCGAATAACCGTCAGGTCATCTGCGCGTAAAAACAAGTCGTGAAGGTCTTCGCTTGGACGTTTTGTACTGTACTGCGCACCCAGCCAATCCAGATACCAGCCTGGCAGTTTGGGCACGAGCAACGGGTAAGGCAAAACATCGGCTATATAGAGTGCGGGCAATTGTGTCAGCGGGTGATCACGGCGACATATGATAACCGGTGAGGACAGAGCAAAGGTCTGGGTGCGGATACCCGAGTGCATATTTTCCAGCCGAGAGCCCACGTAAACATCAACATTGCGGGCCAGTAAATCTTCCTGCAATTCATCCCAGCCATGGGTACGCAACCGAAAACGCAGCTTGGGATATTTGCGCAACAGGCGCGCGAGAGCGGGAGCCACAATACTGTCTGCCATCCACGGGTCGGAGCCAATCACAACCTGCCCGCTGTCGAGATTGCTCAGCAGCTCCACCTCCCGTCGGGCCTGGTCAATCGTACCCAGGGTTTGGCGCGCCGTGCGAGCCAGTATTTCGCCGAACTCCGTGGCACTCACCCCGCTGCGGCCACGCTCAAAGAGCGGCACACCATAATCTTCCTCAAGACGGCGAATACTCACAGATAAAGCGGATTGCGTCAGACCCAGGGAATCCGCCGCACGCCGATAATTGCGGTGCTCACACAAGGCCAGTACATGGCGCAGTTGGCGAATGGACTCAGTCATGACAAAAACTCATCGAAATGCTTAATATTATGAATTTGACACTAAAAATGCGAATGTGTCATCTTAATTGCACACATAACACGTATAACACGTCTGGAGGAACACCGGCATGTCTGTGCAAGCGCTGAGTGCTGACGGTAGCACCGTCATTTATACCGATCGTCGCCGCTGGTTGTGGTCTCTCTCTCTGTTCTGGCCCCTGATGCCCGTAATCTCCTGCTGGATGGCTGCAAGCTCCGGCCAGCTGATCTGGTTCTGGGGAACTTTGATCGTGTGGTACGGCGTGGTGCCGATTATCGACCATCTGCTCCCCACTGATAGCAGCAATCCCCCCGAGGAAGTCGTACCGCAGCTCGAGCAGGACAGCTACTATCGGATACTCACCTACCTTACGGTACCGATACACTACTTCACACTGATTTATACCGCTTACGTGGTTGGCACCCAGAATCTGCCCTGGTATGCCGTGCTCGGGCTGGCGCTCTCCGTGGGTGTGGTCAATGGACTGGCGATCAATACCGGTCATGAGCTCGGACACAAGAAAACCACACTGGAACGCTGGCTGGCAAAAATCGTGCTGGCGGTTGTGGGCTACGGCCATTTCCTGATTGAGCACAATCGCGGCCACCACGTTGATGTGGCAACCCCAATCGATCCGGCAAGCGCCAAGATGGGACAATCCATTTACGGCTTTGCACGATGGGAAATTCCCAACGCCATACGCCGCGCCTGGGCTTCCGAGAAAACCCGTCTGGCACGTCAGGGCCGGGGCGGCCCCTGGACTCTGGAAAATGAGGTACTACAGCCGACACTGATCACACTGGTTTTATATGGCGGGCTACTGCTGGCCTTCGGCTGGATCATGGTGCCTTTCCTGATAGTGCAGGCCCTGTGGGGCTGGTTTGGCATCCTCACCAGTTCCAACTATATAGAGCACTACGCGCTGTTGCGAAAAAAACTGGAAAACGGGCGTTATGAACAGTGCCAGCCGCACCACTCCTGGAACTCGAACCACATCATGTCCAACTTGATTCTGTTCAATCTGCAACGGCATTCTGACCATCACGCCAACGCCACCCGCCGGTACCAGTGCCTGCGCAGCTATGACAACTTGCCGGAATTGCCCAGTGGCTATCCGCTGATGTATGTGGTCGCGATGATTCCACCCCTGTGGTTTGCCATAATGGATAAGCGCGTGGTGGCCTGGGCAGACGGCGATTTCTCAAAGTTGAACGTATTGCCTTCCGAGAAGGAACGTCTGATGCAGCGCTACGCGCCGGGCCAGGAGCCTAAGGCGATCTAAAAAGGTGTCCGGTCAACGTTGCCAGTCGCGTGGGTCCAGCCGGTAGTACTGCTGTAGCTCCTGAAATAGCTCGGGACGATTTCTTAACAGGTCGTCCGGTTTTTCAAAGAACGTCTCCGTGGCCACGGCAAAAAATTCCGCAGGGTTGGTGGCGCCATAACCGTCCATAACCGTTGGCTTGCCCTGCAGAACACGCGCTTGCAAATCTTCAAAATTGTCACTGAATACACTGGCCCATGTCTGGTAGCTATTGCTGCGCAGTGGCGGCGCGCCATTTGAACTACCCGAAGCTGAATCCAGCTGGTGAGCAAATTCATGTAAGACCACGTTATGCCCGTCTGTAAAATCCCGCGCCCCTTCCTCGACATCGTCCCATGACAGGATAACCCTGCCGTTGCCCCAGGACTCGCCCAGCAAATGATGCTCACCCGCTACCACCGTACCATCCTCCTGATGTAAATCCCGCTTTGCCGTAAAAGCGGTTGGATAGACGAGTATCGATTGCAGCTTCGGATAGACCGGGCCGGATTGGCCCAGTAACAACAGACAAGCCTCGGCGGCGATGCAGACCTTCATCACATCTGTGATTACCAGACCCGCGCAGCCGTAAAACTCTTTGTCATCCAGAAAGAGGTGTATCAGCTGCTCAAGCTTTCGACGCTCCTGCTCTTGCAACAAGGCATAGACAGATATGCGCTCTGTGAGAATCTGCTGCCACTTCTCCGGGAATGCCTTACGCAAAAGGCGCTTATTGCGCCACCGTTTCAGGTAGTAAGTGGCCGCGAAAACAAGCACCACTAACACCATCGGCACAAGGCCCACTGCACCCGGACTCAATTGCATTGCAGGACTCTACTTATCTCTCAAGGCAGCAAATGCGGCATGACACAACAGCCAGACGATAAGGATCGCACCCACCAATGCCAGACCAAATCCGACTGCGCCCAGAAGATTACTGGCACCCACTGGATTGTCACCAAAACTCAGTGCACGACTGGCCGAGGCATTACCAAACCAGTAAAAAGCCGTATTGGCCCAGCCAATATAGATAAAACCGTATACCGATATTTTGCGCATGCCTTCACTTAATGGCACCAGAGGCAGCGCCAATGCCACGCCGATTATCAGCAAGCCGTTGGTCAAACCGCCGACATGTGCACGAGCCCAGCCATCTGCCGTACCGTAATAGGGCATTTCGATAATATTACCCGGGTAGACCTCCAACCCACCGATCAGCCCGAAGCCCAGCATAAATCCCGCCAGCATGCCCATAACAATGACCAGGAAGGCATTGCCAATCATCAGCTTCTGATATCTTTCCATCACACATATCTCCTTATTTTATTTGCTCTACCCGTTCACGGGGAAAGCCTGCGTTTACATATTAGCCGCCGAGTGCCAGACTTGTCCCACGTTTTCGCATAAGAAGCACTGGCAACCAACTTAACAAGTTGATCGGTTAACGGCCCATCCTCCTTGCCAGGCGCGCCAATGAGGAAAAATAATAATGAACATTCAAAGATCGGATTACCTGGTAATAGGAGCGGGCGCCATGGGAATGGCGTTTACTGATGTCCTGATGTCGGAGTCAGACGCCTCGGTCACTATTGTGGACCGTTATCACCAACCTGGCGGTCACTGGAATGTAGCTTATCCCTTTGTGCGACTGCACCAACCCTCCAGTTTCTATGGGGTGAATTCCCGGAAACTGGGCAGCGACCGTATAGACACCATCGGCTGGAACAAGGGCATGTATGAACTCGCCGGTAAGGGTGAAATCTGTGCCTATTACGACAATCTTATGCATGAATTTGTCAGCTCGGGCCGTGTACAGTATCTGCCGATGTGTGAGTATCGGGAGGATGGGAAAATCGCCTCGCTCGTCTCCGATACCAGCCATAACATCAACGCGGATAGAATCGTCGACGCTACATTCATGAACGTCCAGGTCCCGGCCATGGGCGACCCGTCCTACGAAGTAAGCGAAAGCGTGGAGTGTGTCCCGCCCAACGGGTTAGTGGGCTTGCGGGGCGAATGGAAAAACTATGTGATCGTCGGTGCTGGCAAGACGAGCATTGACGCCTGCCTTTTTTTGCTGGAAAACGGCGTTAACCCCGATACCATCTGCTGGATCAAACCGCGCGAATCCTGGTTATGGGACCGTGCCAATGCGCAGGCCGAAGCACTGTTCGAAACGTCAATCCGTCCTTTCAGCCTTGGACAAATCAGATCTATAGCGGCGTCGGAGTCTGTGGATGACCTGTTCGCCCGCGCCAACACCGAGGGCCTGTTGTTGCGCATTGATGAAAACGTGCAGCCCACCATGTTTCGCTGCGCCACTGTCACTCAGAGTGAAATAGAAGAGCTGCGCCGCATCACCCATATTGTGCGTATGGGCAGAGTGCAAAAAATTGAGACTGATAGCGTGATTCTGGAAGAGGGATCTTTCGACTATGGTCCGCAGACCTTGTTTGTTGATTGCACCGCCGATGGCCTGGCGAGAAGAGCCCCGGAGCCGGTGTTTGCAGGCAACAAAATCACATTACAATCTGTACGCACCTGCCAGCAGGTATTCAGTGCCGCTTTTATCGCCCATATGGCATTGGCAGCGCAAGATGAGGCGCGAAAAAATGCTCTTTGCACACCAGTTCCTCACCCCGACACTGATATGGATTACCTGCGTAACACCCTTGCAGACCTGATTAATGGCGCCATGTGGCACGAGGATGAATCGCTACAAGCGTGGATGAAGGCATCGCGCCTGGATGGCTTTAGCTACTCGCAATCCGGCTCCCCCGAAGCCGATGCGGATTTTATCCGGAGCCTGCAGGAATACGGGCTGGTTGCGGCTGAAAAACTCATGGGGTATCTCGCGGAGCCCAGGGCTACCTAGTGTCCTTTAACATAAGTTCGCGCAGTATTTAGCGTACTCGATAGTCCGGCAATCGACTCAACGATTTGGTCTGCGGTCTTCGTCCATACAAATGGTTTGGGGGTTATCGTTATAGATGCAGTTGTGACGAAATATGGACGCACTATACGGCCGGTCCGAAAGCGGGCACACGGCTGATAATCTAGCCGATGAGAGCACTCTGCCTGTCCCTACTCTGGCGTCGGAAATACACTTCGACCTCGTTAACTCCCAAGTTGTGCGATCGGACTTCGATGGCTTTGTGCAGTTTGTAGACAATCCCGCTCTAATGAATCTGGCAGAGGAGCTAGATAGCGTTATTGTTCTGGATATTCGTCCCGGCGACTATGTCAGCAAAGGCAGCTATCTTGGATGGGTACTGCGCACGACTCACTTTGTAGCCTGGATCTAAAGGAGTTGCAGACGCGTCACGGTATTCTGACAAGCGTTCAACCCGGCAGTCGGCTAAATGACAGATTGGTGCATCAGTTTTATTGGCTTGACGGCGGAGCGTGACCCCGCTGCGTTAATATAGGCGACGCAACGGGGCGATCGGCAAGCTATCTGTCGGACTACCCGGCATGTATGTACGCTATCAAACATATAAGCTAGCGCGGAGATGATAGTATCTAGTTTACGCATTGAGAATGAGCCCTGGTACCCCTTCAAGGTGATATTAGTAATCGGCCATAGCGAAAATGACAACGAGATAGGAATCGGCCTATGCCGTCCGCGGAAGCTTTGAAACTGCATGAGAATCGCCTGCTTCGTGCTCTGCCTGCCACGGAGCTCACTCGTCTCTCTCCCTATTTGAAGCGGATCAAGATGCCCTTGGGCCAGGTAATTTGCGAGTCTGGAAAGCCGATGTACCACGTCTATTTCCCCACTAACTCTATCGTGTCTTTGCTGTATGTCTTGGAGAATGGAGAATCGGCCGAAATCGCGGTGATAGGCAACGAGGGTATCGTTGGAATATCTCCGTTTATGGGTGGCGGGACGACGACGAGCACCGCCGTTGTGCAGAGTTCTGGATATGCCTACCGACTTGAAGGTCAACTGTTGAAAGATGCTTTTTGGCGCGCAGGCCCGTTGCAGTTACTATTATTGCGCTATACCCAGGCGCTGCTGACCCAAATATCACAAACGGCTGTGTGTAACAGGCACCATCGAGTGGAGCAACAACTATGCCGCTGGTTATTGCTCAGTACAGACCGCCTGTCATCGAATGAGCTGAGTATGACTCAGGATTCAATCGCCAATGTGCTAGGAGTGCGCCGTGAGTGCGTCACCCTGGCAGCGGGAAATTTGCAAAGCGCGGGGCTGATCACTTATAAACGCGGTAAAATTACGGTGGTGGATCGGCGCAGAGTGGAAGCGAGAGTCTGCGAATGCTATAGGATTGTCAGGGCAGAGTTTGATCGTCTGCTACCGAAGCAGCAGGTTTTCTGACTGGATGGTCACTGGTTTTCAGACTACCGATCACCCCAACGATAACCGCTCCTGACATCGCTCTGTGTAATCGATTCGGGCTCATTTCTCGGTATCCGCTGTAGAGAAACCTCAGCATTGCATGCGCGTTGCGCCGCGCTTGCTGTGTTTATGTCAAGCCAAAGCGCCGCCGCTGTTCCTACAAAAAAAGCGATTAGGGCGGTGATAATATGCATGCTCTTCATAAGATCAGACCTTCCGCGCAAGTGCGATTGCATTGTCGAATAATCGCCCAAAACTACCTAGAAGTCCGTGCGTTAAAACACACTCTGGCTCAATATTGTCTGCAGTCGGCTGGTCAAATTGAACCTTGTAGACGAAATCCTCGAGTCGCATTACTCAAGCAATTCACCTTTTGGAATGAGTCGAACCCGCCTTGAATACCGGCAACAGTACGGAGTAGAAGTGGCACGGTAGTTGCTTGTATTACCTTAGACTCCGCTGCAATCAACAACCCAGAAATCGCAGTGCCATATCTAGTTTGACGGAGACTTATGCCGGACGCCCATAATCCTCGCCAGAACCAACTTCTCGCCGCCCTGTCAGAGGCTGAGACGAGCGCATATTTTCCCCATTTGGAACTGGTGGCAATGCCAATCGGCCTGTCGGTTTGCACCCCGGGTGTATCGATGGGCCATGTCTATTTCCCTACTACCTCTATTGTCTCCCTGCTATACACAACAGAGAATGGAGCCTCCGCGGAAACCGGATTGGTAGGCTTTGAAGGCGTCGTTGGTGTCCCACTGTTCATGGGAGACGAGACAGCAACCAGTCAGGCGGTGGTGCAAGGTACCGGTCACGCGTATCGACTGTCCGCTAAGCTCGCAAAGGAAGCCTTCTTTCTATCAGCTCAGATACAGCGTCTGCTACTTCTCTACATCCAGGCGCTGCTAACCCAGACGTCGCAGACGGCCGTGTGTAATCGTCACCATTCGCTGGATAAGCAGCTGTGCCGTTGGCTTCTAATGCGCCTGGATAGACTTTCAAGCAATGAATTGAGCATAACGCAACAGTTGATCGCAAGCACACTTGGGGTGCGACGCGAAGGTGTCACCCTGGCCGCGGCAAAATTGCAAAATGCGGGATTGATCAACTATAGACGAGGATTGATCACCGTGGTCGACAGACCTGGGCTGGAGGCCCGCGTGTGTGAATGCTACCAGGTAGTCAAGAAAGAATTTGAACGCCTGCTTCCAGTACGGTTTGCGGGTGAAATTTGATTTGTATGGGTAAGCTGCCTGGGGCTCGGCGCCATTGACATGACAAGACCCTGTAAATAATTCTGTGTATCTGCCAGGGTTAAATGTAGTC
>TARA_R110001599_G_scaffold183562_1_pt1 | contig 54021 bp, 55 predicted proteins | sample TARA_R110001599 | Tara Oceans TARA_R110001599 (sample SAMEA4398360) | marine metagenome | biome: Polar Biome; feature: [MES] marine water layer (ENVO:01000295) within the mesopelagic zone...; material: water (ENVO:00002006), including particulate matter (ENVO:01000060) such... | reverse complement strand
GTGGAGGATATTGAGAGCCTGCTGCCGTGGGCCTTGAAAAAAATCTCTGCGGAAACGTCATAGGCAACCCCGTAGTTAATAAACCGCTTACGAAATAGAGCGTGAACTGGGCGTGATGTTTCGATCCTTCATCGCGGCTGCAGAAAAATACTCGGGCTACACCATCACCATGGAAACAGATGTGGTTGGATGGATGTTTGAAGGCCTTTTTGAGACTCAGCTGTTCAACTTTATACAGAGCGGGGAGCCCGCCCAGGCCAAACAACAAATGAACCGCGATTTCCGCGATTTCTGTGCCCAGCTGTTTCCGGACACTGTGGGCCGCACTATATAGCAGTAATGCCCCTTAGGAAGCCAGTGCGTACACATCGTAGGCTGCCATAGGAACCGTCAGGTCGCCCTCGCCAATATTGATGCACTGTAACCTATTCAGCCACAAGTAGTTCTCATGGCTGGTGGTGAAGCGGGGCGCCGCGTGGATGGGAAACCGGGTCACCGGGTCACCATCGAGAAAGCGCTGATAGCCATCCTCTCCGAGATCCGCCACACCCTGGTAGCTCGCGTAAATGAGCGCGTCGTCGTGCGTTTTTATCGTCGCCCGCACATCCAGCAACGCTACACCATTAGGGCGAATAGTCAGCCAGTCCGCCCCAACCGGTAGAAACTGGCCCTGCAATTTCGGGCCAGTAATATCCCCCCCGGAGACATAAATATTGACCCTCAACCCCTCCGGCGTGGGCCCGATTACTTCGAAGTCCGGGTTCAGGCTGGCTTGGTAGGAGCAAATATGTTCGAGCTTGTAGGGGTACATATTCTCACCTCATTGCATGTTGACGAGATAGCGGCCAACGACTGTCCCATTTTTCAATTTTTCCAGACACTCAGGGACTTGCTCAAGCGAGATTTCTTCCACCAGCTCGCTCAGGTTGTCCAGCTTCCAGTCGCTTCCGAGCTTCTTCCAGGTGGCGTCCTTGCGCGCCCAGGGTTGCTCGACACAGTCCACGCCCAGCAGATTGACATCCCTGATGATGAACGGCATTACCGTGGCAGGCAGCCCCGGAGAGGCAGCCAGGCCACAACAGGACACGGACCCGCCATAATTGATTACGGTCAGAAGGTTAGCCAGGTATTCACCGCCCAGAGCGTCAACCGCATGGGCAAAGCGCGGAGCTCCCAGGGGCGGCTTGATGTCCAGCAATTCTTGCCGGGCGAAAACCTCGCTGGCACCCAGCGAACGCAACATATCAGCAGACTCGGGTTTACCGGTGGCTGCGGCAACCTCGAAGCCCAGCTTTGCCAACAGCGAAACAGCAAACACCCCTACCCCGCCGGTTGCACCGGTCACCGCTACCAGCCCATCTCCTGGCGCCGCTCCCATCTGCAGGAGTTTGTCCAGACAAAGGGCGCTGGTAAAACCCGCGGTGCCATAACTCATGGCCTCTCTGGCGGATAAACCCGACGGCATCGGAATGACCCATTCCGCCGGAACGCGGATGTACTGGCCCAGGCCACCGGCAGTACTCATGCCCAGGTCGTAGCCTGTAACAATAACCTCGTCACCCGGCTTGAACTGCGCATTGCCACACTCCTCAACCACACCGGCAGCATCGATACCAGGCTGGTGCGGAAAGTTCCGTGTAACACCAGGGTGCCCCTGGGTAGATAACATGTCCTTGTAGTTCAGCGAGGAATAGTTCACTCGCACCAGAACATCGCCTGCGGGCAGATCATCTGTGTTGCGCTCTACAACCTGCGTCGTAAACTCATCTCCGTCCGACTTCGTTACCCATAGTGCCTGATAGTTCTTTGACATGGTGTTAGATCTCCTGGAAATAATGTGAATTCTGTCTATTTGCCTGACGGTAAAACCTACCTGGCGATATAACCGCCATCGATGACCAACTCAGACCCCGTCATATACTTGGATTCATCGGATGCAAGAAAGAGTACCCCGTTAGCAATATCCAGCGGCTCGCCCATATGCCCCATGGGGATGTTGCCAACAATGCGAGTCGTGAACGCCTCACCATCAACCTCTGACATGGTTTCCACTGCCCCTGAGACCATGGCTGTATCTATGAACCCCGGGTGCACTGAATTTACCCTGATAGAATAATTCTCGGCACAGCAGTGCAAGGCAGCGGACTTGGTGAAGTTTCGGACACCCGCCTTGCTGGCATTGTAGGCAGCCACTTTTTGCTCGCCAATGATACCTTCTATCGACGATATATTAATGATGGAGCCGCTGCCGCTTTTCATCACTTTTATGGCTTCCCGGGTACCCACGAACACGGCGTCCAGATTAATGCTGGTCGTCAGGCGCCAGTCTGCCAGCGTGGTGTCTTCCACGGTCCCCACCAGGGCGATACCCGCGTTGTTGACCAGGACATCCAGCTTGCCGAATCGCTCGACGATATCTGCGAGTATTTCCGTCCACCGTTTTTCATCGGTTACATCCTGGTGCAAGGCAATGGCGTCGCCGCCAATTGCCCCGGCGACACGCTGAGCAGCGCTTTCATTGATATCGCTGACGACAACCGTCGCACCCTCTTCCGCCAGGCGAATGCTCATCGCCTCACCCAACCCGCTGCCACCACCCGTAACCAGCGCTACCTTGCCCTGAACTCTCATGTATCTACTCCGATTATGAATTATTTTTTAAAAAACTGTCCAGATACGGGCTTCAGGCCGCCGTCATACCGCCATCGACGACGAATTCCGCCCCCGTGCAATAGGAGGACTCGCCGGATGCAAGAAAGCGCGTCATTTTCGCGATATCCTCCGGAGCGCCGAGTGTTGCCAGCGGGATCATCTGTAAAATCGCTGCGTCGGCCTCCTCGAGGTCGGCTGCGAGGCCGATATCCACAAAGTCCTTGGAGACCAGCTTCCCCATATCGGTATCGATCACCCCCGGGTGTATAGAGTTGACCCGGATGCCGTAGCCCAGCCGCGCAAATTCCACCGCGGCGTGTTTGGTATAAAGACGCACGGCCCCCTTGGTCGAGCCGTAGGCACTGTGGCCGGGAACACCTATCAGGCCCGCCACCGAAGACAGGTTGATAATGGAACCGCCATTGCCAGCCTTGCCCCCGGGTTGCATGGCTTCTGCTGCGTACTTCATACCGAGAAAGATAGATTCGACATTAACCTGGTGTACCCGCCTGACCGCCTCGAGAGTGTTGTCGACCAGCGTGCCCCCGGTATACATCCCCGCGTTATTTACCAGGATATCCAGGCCGCCACACAGCTCGATGGTCTGATCAACCGCCTGCTTCCACTGCGCCTCAACGGTGACATCCTGGGCGCCAAAAAAGGCCTTGCCACCGCTGACATTTAGCGCCTTCGCCTGCTGTTCACAGCCATCAACATTGATATCGGTAAGCATTATGGTGGCGCCAGCGGCGGACAACTCACGCGCGCATGCCGCGCCGATACCCGTTGCTGCGCCCGTTACCAAAGCCACTTTACCGCTCAAATCTGCGAAATTACCCATCGAATTACCCTCATCGTTATTGTTAAGTTTTAGTGGCCGAGTGGCACCACCCCAGTCACGCGAGCCTGAAGGACCGCGTTTCCATGAGGGGTTGTTTCGGAGCTCAGCCGTATGAGTAAACTCGTCAAAGCTTACCTCAACGCCATCAACACAACATGTCTATGCATGACGTTGTTATTGTTAATCTGCGACAGGGTGGCAGCACCAGCCTGCCGCAGCGGGGGATAGGACCTCGCGGTGAGCCCGCGAGGCTACATCGGGCTCAGGCTGACGCGCTAGGCCTGGCCTGGACACGCGCCATCCAGGCGACGATGTTAGTATTTTCTTCGCGAACCGGCTGACCTACCTGGGAGAAGAACTCCATAAACCCGAACAACATGATGTCTGCCATGCTAAAGCGGCTGCCGCAAATAAAATCCCGACCCTCCATCAGGCCGTCCAGCCAGGTGAGCCGCTCCTGGGCTATCCCCTTGAGGTCATCGGCCGCGTGTGGAATCAAGGTCATTCTGCCGCGAAAAATGTCCTGGCCCTCGGCATAACGAAAGCCATTAGCCATGGGCTCCATGATGGCTATATCAACTCGCCGTGCCCACATGCGTGTTTCCGCCCGCTCCTGTGGCGTTGTACCGATCAGACTCGTGGACCCCTGCACATCATCAAGATACTCACAAATGGCCGTAATCTCAGTGATGGATGTTCCATCGTCCAGTACCAGGGCCGGTGATTGCCCAGCCGGGTTTACTTTCAGAAAGTCTTCCTGACGATTTTCGCCAGCCATAATATCAACATCTACTGTTTCCACATCGACGCCGAGTTCACTCAAAAACATGCGTACGACTTTTGGGTTGGGGCCGACTGAATTATACAATTTCATAGTTTTTCCTGTCTCTTTTATAGGTGGGCATCAGTTTATACACAATATTTGACCAAATGGCACCACCCTGCCGGGTAGGGCTTCACTTTGTTAAAGGGCAGGGGGATATGCGCCAGGACCAGCATGCTGACCATTGATTTCGCTAACTCCCCGCCCACCATTTATGGTGGGCAATATTGCCGCCCACCGGCCTATACTGTACACCAGAATCGCAAATAAAATGGTGGTAGTGTTATGCGCATAGGCATTATGGGCGATCCTTGGGATGCCAACCTGACAATTCTGGAGCAAGAAGTCAGTGTATTGCAGGCTGCAGGCGGCAGCACCTACTGGCTCACTCAAGTGTGGCGCTACGACGCACTGACGCTCATTCCGTCGTTGGCACTACAAGCCCCGGATCTGGAATTTGCCAGCGGAGTCGTCGCTAGCTATCTGCGGCATCCAATGACTCTCGCCTCACAGGCGCTGACTACCAGCCTACTCACCAAGGGCAAATTTACGCTCGGGTTAGGTTTGATGCACAAACCTCTTATCGAAAATATGTTTGAAATGTCTTACGAAAAACCCGCACGGCATATGCGTGAATACCTCGACATTCTGCTGCCGCTGTTACGGCAGGAAGAGGTCAGCGTGAGTGGGCATACCGTCAGCTATCATGGCGGCATGGACGTTCCCGGTGCGCCGGCTTGCCCGGTACTACTTGCCGCCATGGGGCCGCAAATGCTCAAACTGTGTGGCAGTCGCACTGACGGGGCGGTGCTGTGGATGACCGGCCCCAGGACGCTCAGCGGCCATATCATGCCTGCCCTGCAACAAGCCGCAGATACTGCAGGGCGTGCTTCTCCCCGCCTGGCCGCGCTTATTCCGGTGTACATCACCGATGATATACAAGCCGCACGCGGGTTCTGCGCCGAAAAATATGCGGTCTACGGTGAGATGCCATCTTACCGGGAAATGCTCGACCGGGAGGGCCTCACAGGTCCCGAAGACTATTGCCTGATCGGTTCTGAAGAGCAGGTCCGCGAGAAACTGGGGGCCTTCGCAGATGCCGGCGCAACCGATATAGGCCTACAGGTTAACGGCGAGGGCGACAGCCGAGCAAGGACGCTTGACTTCATCGCGGCGCTGGCGCGGGAACGCGCCAAATAGTGAGGCCGTCGACTACGCCACGCTCGGAGAGTCAGCAGATTCGTGCCGCAGTATCGGCATTACCTGCTGCATAAAAAGCGCAAGGCTGTTTTTCGCCCCAAGCTGGTCGATGCCACCAAACTTTACACAGATATTCTGCTCGTATTCGCCAATAACTTCCTGTCGCTGGCGAATTCTTTCCAAAATTCTTTCAGGTGTTCCGTACAGATTGCATTCGATGTAATCGTCCATCAGTACTTCGAAGTCTTCGCGGGCGTAGAGGGCTGCCTCGTCGCCGTAGGATTTGTATACTTTGCTGTTCTTAAAGTGATCGCCCGCAAGTTCGTAGTGGTCCATGACCGCGGCGAAATACCCCCCTATATGCGCTTTGGCGAGCTTTCTCGCCGCGTCCGCATCTTCATGACACACCACAAAATCACACAGCCGTGGTGGTTTGGGCTCGTCGCTGTGATGCTTGCGGTATTCCTCGTTATATATGTCGATAGACAGCTTCAACTTTTCATCCGTTTTGTTTGAAAACAGAATCATTTGTGCTCCCAGGCGTGCGGCCTGCAAAACCGAATCCGGCGACATGGCTACCGCATAAAAACGGTTCTTCCAGGTCGAGATAGGCCGCGGGCGAATTTCGGCCCGCGATTGCTTGTAGAACCGGCCTTCGCCTTCAATAAAGCCGGATTCCAGCGCGGCCATCACCATATCCGCAGATTCATCGAATCTCGCTCTGGATTCCTCCATATCAACCCCAAGGCCCTCATATTCGCGGCGAGCAAGACCGCGGCCAACGCCAAAAATGGCACGGCCATCACTAATGTGATCCAGAAACGTCATTTTTTCGGCCACACGCACAGGATCGTTCCAGGGTAATATCACTGCCCCCGTCGCGAGGCGAATCGTGGAGGTGATACCGGCCATATAGGCCAGGAACTGGGTGTTGTCCGGGCATGCCGCGTAGTCTGCAAAATGGTGCTCCACTGGCCATATCTCATCCATCCCAAGCGGTTCCGCCATACAGGCGATTTCGATCTCATTCTTCACGTGTTCCACATCCGGAATGCTGCTACCGTAGTTTTGGAAAACCAATTGCAGTCCGATTTTTTTCATGTCATTTGTCCTTTGGGCGCGTTGCGCCAGTTTGAATTCGCACTTTTCCAAAAGGCTTCAGTCACCTGCAGCCGTTCCTATTCGGCGGGATTGAGGGCAGTGACTTCTCACCGCGCCCTGTAGGCGCCATCCACGGGCAGCGCCGTTCCATTTACAAAACTTGAACGATCAGAACTGAGCCAGATAACCGCTTCAGCCACCTCGGCCGGTGTGGCCAACCGCTTCATTGGGACTGCGGCAATTACGTCGGTCAATACATCGGGTGTCGTCTTCATAACATGGGACACCATGGGAGTCTCAACACCACCGGGGCAAACCGCATTGATACGTACGCCGCGCAAGGCACAGTCCAAAGCCGCACTATAAGTCAGCCCCAAAACGCCGAATTTGCTTGCGCAGTAAGCGGCAATATTGGGCGAGCCGACCAGGCCCATCACCGATGCCATATTGACAATCGATCCGCCACCACTCTTTTCCATGGCGGGGATCTCGTATTTCATACACAGGAAAACGCTTCTCAGGTTGACCGCCAACGTAGTGTCAAACTCGGCGATATCCACTTCATCCAGTGGTGCCAGAGCGCCGTCTATGCCGGCGTTGTTAAAAGCACAATCCAGGCGCCCGTATCTGTCCAATGCCAATTGCACCAGACTCTGGACTTGTCCCGGATCAGACACATCGGTGGCAATAAACGTGGCCGCTGCTCCCGTCTCACGCACTTTAGCGAGGGTTTGTTCTCCAGTCTCGGAATTGAGGTCGGCCAGCACCAGAGTGGCACCCTCACCAGCCATCGCGAGCGCCGTTCCCTCGCCGATCCCGGAACCGGCCCCGGTGATAATAACCACTTTTTCGCCTAACATCGGCATCGCTTGTTTAGCTCCACTGTGGTCAAAGTCCCGACCGGGCCGGCTTTTTTCGCCAGTGTGGCTATCATACGAAGGCAGGTAGTGGGGAAAACCACCCGTTCTAGTAAAAATACGGCCACTCATCCAAGGGGGCGACTGGCTGAAAGCGTTATAAACGCAGCTGCCGCGCCACATTCACGGCGGCAGTGCGGTTATCGACACGGAGTTTGGAATAGAGGTTTTTCAGATGCCAGGCAATGGTATGAACGCTCACGTTCATTTCGCCAGCCAATTCCTTGTTCTTTTGCCCCTTGCCGAGAAGCCGCAACAGGGTGATCTCGCGCGGGGTCAGAGGCTCGATGCCCTTTAAATCAACTTCGAGGTCTGTCTCGGCGTCAGAGGAGACGGTTACCCCAAATTTCGCCCTCAGCAAATCTATATAACGTTGCTCAACACCCTGACCGCTTTTCGCCTCACCGTGGGGCCAACGTCGAAAGGATTCACGAAGAAGGTCCTGAACAATTGGGTCGGCATCCAGAAACGTTTGCATAAACCCACCTAAAGCCCCGAGGGCAAGCGCCTCTCGGATACGGTTGGCCGCAGACCTTTGCTTACCCAGCTGCGCCAGGGCCCGCGCTTCCAGTAATAGCACTTCCACAAGATGAAACTGCTGGCCCTGCTGTTTCGCCAATATTGATTGACCACTTAACAGACACAGGGCCTCTTCGGTTTTTTGCGTGGCCAACAGGTAGCGGCAGCAACCCAGGGCAACATAATAATTGATTTCGGACCAGCCCTCGGACTCAGCTTGCTGCCGGGCCAGGGATTTGAGGTCACGGTACACCACAGCTGCAGGCTCCAGGCTCTCCCGCGCCAGCAACAGGCGAATTCGCTCACACAGCATGGCCGCTACCAGGCGGTCGTAGCGATCATGTCGACCCACAGCCTCCCCTTCCGCTAATATTTGCAGCGCCCTCTCCCCATTACCCTCTTTGACTGCCAGCCGAGCAGACACTTGATAAACGCAAATCAGTGGCTCGATAACCGACGACTCCTGGCGAACGATATCGCGATTCTTCAAGTGAAATGATGCGGAGGAAAAATCACCCCGCTCGTAGTCGATTTCTGCCAACAGCGCGCTGGGTACGGTAAAGGGAATCCAGTGATCCCCAAATTTTTGTCGGGCGATATTCTGTGCCAGTTGGTACTGCTCCCTGGCGCTATCGAAGTTCCCAGCCAGGCGATAACCCAAGCCGCGAAAGATGTGTGTATACACTACCGCGCGAAAATTTATATCCGGGCTTGAAATTTCCTGCTCCGCGGCAAGCCGATGGCCCTGATCAAACTTGCCCTCGTACATGAGCGCGTAAACCAACGCGGTAATATAGGTGTCTCTAAAAAAACGCTGCTCCTCGGGAATGTCGATATCAGCGCTTGCAGCGAGTCTGGCAATCTCGGAAGCATTGTCGCTCACCACTATAATGACACCCCGCAATGCCACAATATCGCTGCGAATTTTGGCAAGAGGCCCTTCGGTTAGGGCGCCGCTCCGCTCCAACTCGGCAAGTCGTTCGCCAGCGTTCTCGAGGTAGCCATAAGCTTTAGCCACACTGCGTTTGAGAATCGCCACCCAGCCCAGGCCCAGTAACAATAACGGTCGAGACTCACGCAGCGCCTCAGGTAGCGCCAGAATCCAGTTTTCCAGCGTTGACAAGCGATTGCGGGAGAGCGCTTCCTGCAGATGAATCTCGATCGTGTCGGCGGCCTTATCCCAGTCGCCGACTTTCACCATATGATTGATAGCTTCGCGGATCAGTTGGTTACTGAGGCACCATTCATAGGCTCTGCGGTGCACCCAAGTGAGGTCTTCCCCAAACTCGGTGGACAGTTTCGCCTGCAGAAAATCCCGGAAGATAGGGTTATAACGATAGCATTCATGCTGCTTGTCGAGAGTGACCAGGAATAAATTCATCCTGCGCAATTCGGCCAGTACGGCAGCGCTTTCGCTTCTCTGGGTCACCACATCACAGAGTTGCGGAGTCAGCACCTCCAGGATTGAAGTCTCGATAAGAAACTTCTGCACGACGGGAGGCAACCGGGCAAATATGTCATGCTCTATGTAATCGGAGAAATCTCGTCCTTTGCCAGAAAATCCGTGTATGTAGTCGTCTATATCGGTATCCAAATCGATAGATAAAGCCGCTATTTGCAGACCGTTAATCCAGCCATCAATACGCTCCAACAGCGCAATCACATGCTCACCGCTCAAATCGCGGGAACAGGTGGCGGCAAGAATCTCGGTGGCTTCCGAATAACTCACGCGCAGATCGACGGAGGTGATCTCCAGCAGCCTCTTACGGGCGCGCATTCTGCTGAAAGCGGGAAATGCCGTGCGGCTTGCCAGCACCAGCCGCAAGTTTCCCGGAGCACCTTCCAGGAGTTCTGTCAGAATCATTTTGAAATCGGCTGACTCAGCCCGGTGCAAATCATCTAGAAAAAGCGTAATCGGCTGCCCAGCCAACAGCAGCTCGTTCATCAGTGTGGTGAGGATTACCGGGTAAGACACCCCCAGGCCGGCACCCAATAAAGACTGTGTCACACTGCCGACATTGCCCCCCAGACCCTGGATCGCCACCGAGATGCCTGCCAGAAAATGTGCCGGATCCGCATCTTCCTCACTCAGGGACAGCCAGGCCACCTGTGCCTGTTCTTGTCTTAAACTATTGTAGAACTGCACCAACAAGCTGGTTTTGCCATATCCCGCCGGCGCAAGCACCAGCGCGTTCATACCGGACTGCCGGGCCTGCTGCAGTAGCGCAGAGGCTTGCCTCTCGACCAGCTCGGTGGAATTCTGGGGCGGGCGCGTCCTGACAAGGCCTATTATTGATTGCTGGTTAAAAGTTGCCATAGTTTTCAGTGTATCACTCTGGAGCCGAATACCCGGTCACGTAAGCCTAGCTATCTCGCCCCACCGCTTCGCCACCACATATGGTGGGTATCACTTCCATTGATAACAATGGGGCGTGCCGCAATCGGCAGCTGAATAATGGTATTGTCAAAACTCACCCCAGAGGAAACAATAATGATTGAACCCGTAAAAACCGCATACCTGATGACCCTGGAGGGCACCGTCGGCGCCCCTGATCTGATCAATAATCTTATGGTTTTCAATGTCTTATCCGGTAGTGTCAAGGGGCCGAACATCGCTGGAGAGATGGCATCCCCATCGGGAGACTGGGCCAGGGTAATGCCCAATGGCAACTGGAAACTGGATGTGCGCTTTAACCTCATGCTGGACGACGGTCACCCCGCCTATGTCCACTACAACGGGGTGGTGTGCATGACCGAGGCGTTTCAGCAGCGCATCGCCGACGGCGGCACACTGCACGGCGACGAAATCTACTTTCGCAGCGCTCCCTATTTTGAAACCAATTCTGAGAAATACGATTTCCTCAACAATATCGTCTGTATCGGCAAACTCCGCACCTTTGGCGGTGGCGTTGTTGTATATGACATTTTCAAGGTGCTCTAGCGATGGAGTTCACAGATATAGAACACACCGCCAGTGCGGAAAATATGGCGGCAAACGGTGGCCCTGGTGACTGGAAAGGCGTAAACCCATTTGACCCCAACTACCGCGACAACCCCTACCCGGGAATTAATGCGCTGCGCGTGAGTGACCCGGTTAATCTCACTCCGGTGAACACCTGGCGTATATCGCGTTTTGACGATATTGCCCATGTTCTTAAAAATGCCAAAACCAGTCAAACCCTTTCCAATGGTGTATCACCAGGTTTCGATCCACTGGACAAACGGGGTAGCTTCCTGGACTTTATGCTCAATAAAGATGGCGCAGAACACGCTCGTCTGCGGCAGATAGTCATACGCTCGCTGAACATGAAGACCGTGCGGAAAATGGAAGGCGCGGTCGAGGACACGGTAAAAGAGGTGATGGGTAAAGCCATCAAAAATGGCGGCATGGATATCGTCAAAAACCTGGCCATGATTGTGCCCTCACGCATGGTGTGTACAATTCTCGGTATACCACCGGAAGATCGGGAAATGTTCGACGATCTCACAGCCCTTCGGACCAACGCATTTTTCGGCCGCTTCCTACCCCCGGAAGTTCAGGTGCTCACGCGGCAGGCTGGCAGCGACATGGCAGACTACTTTGAGAAAATGGTAGCCGATAAGCGTCTGAATCTGGGAGACGATCTGGTCAGCCAGCTGATTATTTCCGCCGATGAAGACGGCACCATCAGTGATTACGACCTGGTGGTACAGACCATCGGCCTGATCATCGCCGGCTTTGAAACCACTATCGGCCTGATCGGTAATGGCGTCAGGGCACTGATTGAGCACCCCGATCAGTTGCAACTGTTGCGAGAAGATCCCACTCGGGTAAACGCCGCGGTAGAGGAAGTATTGCGCTACGACACACCGATTCATTTTATCTGGCGAGTGCTGACCGAGCCCTTCGAGCTGGATGGAAAGGTGCTGCCCAAAGATGCCGTACTCTGGTTACAACTCGCCGCAGGCAATCACGACCCCCAGCGTTTTGTTAACCCGGGCGCATTCGACATACTGCGCGAAAACAATGCCAACGAAGCGTTCGGCGGTGGCGCCCATTTTTGCCTGGGCAACCAGTTGGCTAGAATGGAAGCACGCCATGCCTTGCGGGCCCTGTCCGAGTATACTCGCGACTTCGATATCGACGCAGACGCCATCCAGTGGTCACCTTCATTTTTCCGGGTCATGGCCCATTATCCTGTTACATTTAAGGCCCCAAAGACATCGCTTTATCCACGTTGAATAATTCTCACGCAAGATCAGGGTTACATGAGGCCACGCTTCCCGGTTAGACTTCACGACCGTGGAAGAACGGGAATATGCCGACGATCGTTACAGGGTGACTCGCCGGGGTTCTGTCTATCCAACATGCCGTATAATCCAGTGACACATTGGCTAACGTGAGGAAATCGATCGATGAAAAATACGCTATTTGACATGTCAGGCGAGACTGTCCTGATTACCGGTGGGGGCACCGGCCTGGGGAAACAGTTTGCCACGGTGCTGGCGGCAGCTAATGCGCGGGTGATTCTGTGTGCACGCCGGGTTGACAAACTCGAGGAGACAGTGGCGCAAATCCGTGAGCAGGGAGGTGATGCCCACGCCGTCCCCATGGACGTAACCAGCGGCGAAAGCGTCGTCGAGGGATTTAAACAATGCCTGGACATCGCGCCGGTAACCGTACTCGTTAATAACGCTGGCCTCGCGGGCGACTCCATGCTGCTCGCCATGACAGAAGAACAATGGGACAGTGTTGTGAACACCAACCTGAAAGGTGCATGGCTGATGGCACGCTCCGCGGCGCAACAGATGATAGACAACAACCGGTCCGGTTCCATCATCAATATTGCTTCTGTGCTTGGATCTTCTGTTCAAAAGGGCACCGCCGCCTATGCCGCAGCCAAATCGGGTGTTGTACACCTCACCCGGGCTATGGCCCTGGAATGGGCGCGATATGGCATCCGCGCCAATGCTATCGCACCCGGTTACTACCGGACCGACATGGCGGAAGAATATCTGGACTCGCCAGCCGGGCAACAGTTGCTCAAGCGCATTCCGCAAAGGCGGCTTGGTGCACCCTCCGAAATGGACGGCGCCATCCTGCTGCTCGCCTCATCGGCCTCGGCCTATATGACCGGGTCGGTGGTGACCGTAGACGGTGGGCTCGGGCTTTCTATCATTTGAGCTTTAGACAAGTTCGACAGAGTACCTTTTTCAAGGCAGGGCTAGACCCCTATGGGGCCTCGCCATTGGAAAATTACGTTACTTGCTATCCGACTTTTTTCGCTTCTTTCGTCGTGTCTTACTCTCCTCTGCAGGTGCCTTCCCCTGGAATACCTCGGAGTTAAATATGCCATAGCCAGATGCGAGGGACCTGGTCAGAAAGAAATCGGGGTTTCCGGGTTTGTCTTTCCACACATACCAGTCCGGCTGCTCAATCTCTTCGTACTCGATGATAAAGACGGCACCGCCCGGCGCCTTTCCCGCATTGCTTACGTGTGCTTCGATGTGGTCGTGGTTGATCCACAGACCTGGGTTGTTCATTTCGATAATGACATCGATTCGTTCACCGGGCATCATCGGTACCACATCAGCATAGTAAGGCTCCGGTATTGGCAGCCCGTCTTTATGGGTGACCAACATGTCGTGCCCGTGCGCATGAAAGGCTACGTGGCTGCTAACAGCGAAGAGTCTGAGCCGCAGGACATCACCTTTCTTCACGCGCAACGGCTCGGTGAGAGGAAAGGCCTTGCCATTAATCGAGAAATAATCCATTGGATCCTTCGGGTGCCCTCCCTTCCCGTACTCGTTAGCCACATCGGATTCCCAGCCGGAAAACATCAGAATGGCTTCCTTGGTGACATTGTTAACGATGGGATCAGGCTCTAGGGGATCGATGATAATTGGTCCCCACATACCGCGGGTGCCGACGTGCTCAGGAACATTGACGTGACAGTGATACCAGAGACTGCCCGGTTTTTCGGCAATAAATTGGTAGACATAACTATCCCCCGGCTCTATTGCCGGCTGGGTGATATCCGGGACGCCATCATTTTTCCAGTTGTTGGTCATATACTGGCCATGCCAGTGGATGGTATGAGACAAGGTCGTATTGTTAGTCAATGTCACCTTCACCTCGTCACCCTGTCTGACATGAATCATCGGGCCCGGTACTTGACCGTTATACGCCCAGACCTTGGTGATCAATCCCGGTGCGACCTCCAGCTCCACTTCCTCGATGGTCATCTCGAACTCTCGAAGTGCAGCGTGGACAGTCGCCGCAAACAGCATCAGGGCCACCAGACAGGTCCTGCCAAAAATGTGCACGACTGTTCTCATCATCTTGCCTCCGTGCAACACAGCTGCCTGAGGTAAGCGACAAGGCGATGTATTTCATCGTCGCTCAAGTTTCCTTCCCATGCCGGCATCAGCACAGATTTGTTCACAGACTTTCCTCCAAATTTTACCGCCTTGAACAGCTCCTCATCTGTGCGCGCAGACATTTCGTCAGTGTCGGTGTGATCCCTTGGCGCCACATCCAGATCGTAGGAGTTCACCCCGAAACCATCACCTTCCAGACCGTGACACTGGGAACAGTAGGCTTGATACAACTGTTTGCCTGTGGGGCCGATTTCACCCTCCGAATGGACGCTTTGTGTAGCTATTATGGAAACCAGAAACATGGCGTAAATCTCTATCCATCGCCTCTTCACTGCGTCTGCTCCTCAATCTGATTGAGATAATTCATTAGCTTGATAATTGCGGTGTCATTGAGACTCTTCGCTGGCATCAGCGTGTGTGGATCCCAGGCCCGGGGATTAGCAATATAGGAAGCGATATAGTCTGGCTGCAAACGGTTCATCGCGGTGTACAATTCAGGCCCGCTTACACCGCCAAAATCGGGTGTATCGCGGTGACAACCAGAACACCCCTTGAACTTGCGAAAGTCCTTTTTGGCCAACATCATATTCACTTTCGCAGGGGTATAACCAAAGTCCGGAGTGAGTTGCGGACTTGGTTTAAGCGTCATCAAGTAGTCGCTAACGGCATCCGCTTGTGCAGCTTCCAGTGCAATATGGTTCTTCAGCAGTGCTTCGTCTACCTCATCTCCATCCTCGGTAACAACCACCGCGTTCGACCAGAAATCACCCCCGGTAGGGGTAATGCGTGACGGGGACTGCAGCCAGTTTGTCAGCCAGAGCTGCTGATATTTCTGCCCCGAAAAATGCAGGGGCGGCCCCGTTCCATCAATTTTTCCCTGCATGGTAAGTGTTGCCTGTACCGGAACCTCGAGAGAATGGCAGGCAGCGCACCTGTCGGCGGCCAGTTGCTCCCCCTCACTATGTTCCGCAGCATTGCCTAAGGTCGCACCAGCCGTGGTTATTCCGAGCAAGAGGCCGGCGCGAATCAAAATCGTATTGAAACTACTCATAGTCACCTCAGTGTCCTACCGAATCACCAGATTTCCGTCTCGTCCTTTGTCGGGGTCAGCGTCTTCATTATTGAGCAATACGGTGATGGCACCGTTCAAGGCGCGCTTCATAGCGTGATCAACAATTGCATTATTGCTCGGTCGATCGCCCGGGCTTACCAGATCAACCGTGATCGCGTGTGCAGGTGGAATGTTGAAGGTCTGCATGCCGTAGCTGATATTTTTCGGGTTGCCATTGTCATACACGCGATCCCATATCCCTGCGATGGGGTGCAGCGCAACTGGGTCATTAATCTGAGCATTCACATAATAGAATCTAACGCGCTCTCCGGGTTTGGACTCCAGTGCCAGCGTTGCATTTTCATCGTGTACCGGATCGTAATGAAACATTTTTCCATTGATCAAGGCGCCCTGCCAATCCTTGCCCCACTTGCGATCTTCGGCGCTGGTACCCGCCTTGAATAAGTCGCCCTGCACGATGACATACTCGCGATCAGGCCTCGGATAGGTCTCGGAATAGCCCTCCCGGGGATCCACCAGAATTACGCCGTACATGCCACGCGAAATATGCTCCGCCATGGATGACGCACCGCAGTGGTACACAAAGGCACCGGGATATTTCGCCTCGAACTGGAATTTTTTGGTATCGCCCGGTTTTATCTCGGAAAACTCATCGAGCACATCCACAATCGCGGCGTGAAAGTCCATGGAGTGGCTGTTCTTGTTCGACTTATCGTTTATTAGCGTGAAATTGACAATGTCGCCCTGCTTCACCCGCACGACAGGCCCTGGCACCGTGCCGTTATAAGTCCACATTTTTTGTGTCGTGCCCTCGTTATCGACCGGAATATCCACTTCCTGCACGACCATATCGACGTTAACGACTTCCGCTTGCACTATCGGAGTAGACAATGTCGTGAGCGCCGCAAATACGCTGATGGAAAAGAGTGATACCAATTGATGTACTCGAGTCATGGGAGCTCCTGCATGATTAGGGTTCTGGTGGTCAACTAATGTGGCGGCTGCGCGGTCAGCTCTTGCCAGAGGCTGATACCGCAAGCAATCAATCTGCTTGTTGTGTGGTAATGCCATTGCCAGTTGTACCGACGATCATCGGCACCGGCCGGATGCCTTTAATGGCGACAGAATCTCCAACCTCGAAACGGTGATTGGGTGACCTCAGCCGGTGTACCTCGCCATCTTCCGTTTTGATCAGATAGGCATCGCCACTGACACCTGCGGCCTGTTGCATCTCACCGCCCAGCCAGGCGCCCAAAATACCCCCCGCGATTGCTCCAATGGGACCTCCCGCAGCACCGCCAATTAATACGGCGGTCGACCCACCGATCATTTGTCCACCCAGATTATCCGGACGCTGGGCCACGACCTCTGCAGCGCGCAACATGGGAGCGCACAGGAAAAGCATTAGTACGGCGGGAACAACGACCTTTTTGTCTGACATACCATCCTCCTGGTGAGATGAATCGGCGTGCAACACGCCGGGTTTCCCTCTGTATAGCGAGAACCATGCCAGGTTTTAGGTGTTTGATTTAGTTAGCTTTATTTTATTTTGCTATCAAAATGACACCGTATAAATGCTGTCAATATGATTCGAAGAGTCATTTTGATAACGATTGTGTACGTCAGTCTGGTAACGGTGACCCGATCGGCTGATCCGCCGTTACTTCATGCCCAGGCGCTTTGCCAGGCGATGCAGATTTCCGCGATTAACACCCAGACTCGCGGCTGCTTTCGCCCAGTTATTGCTGTGCAGCTGAAGGCGTTCATTTATCAGCTGCACCTGGAAGCTGTTGAGCAGTTGAGACAGTGACCGCAACTGTGTCCCCTGAGAGTGCATCGTGACTTCTGGCACTGCGATTGCTTGTTCGGATGTCAGATTATCCAGGTCACCTACTTGAATACTGGCAGGAGATGCCCCTTTACGGGCGCCAACCCTGAGCAGGGCTCGACTTATGACATGTTCCAGTTCCCGGACATTCCCCAACCAGTTGTGGCGCTCGAGCGATTGCAAAGCCTCGGGTGAAAGAGTGACCCCCCTCACACCAAACTTTAGAGACAGCGCTTCGATGAAATGGCCCGCCAATACCGGGATATCACCAATACGTTCCCGCAGCGATGGCACTAGAATAGGAAAAACACTCAAACGGTGAAAAAGATCCTGACGGAACCGCCCCTCCAGAACCTCGGTTTTCAGATTGCGATTGGTTGCGGCCACCACACGAACGTCAACATGCAAGAGGGCCTCTGACCCTACGGGTTGCACTTCACCACTTTGTAATACCCGCAGAAGTTTGGCTTGTTGACTGAGTGGCAACTCGCCAATCTCATCCAAAAACAGGGTGCCTTTATCAGCGAGTTCAAACTTGCCGCGGTGATCTATCGTTGCACCGGTAAATGCCCCTTTTTTGTGCCCAAACAATTCGCTTTCAGCGAGACTCTCGGAAAGCGTGGCACAATTCAGATAGACAATAGACTGGGCTGAGCGCGTGGAATGTGTGTGGATTGCGCGCGCGACCAGTTCTTTGCCCACCCCCGTTTCGCCAGTGATCAATACGGTGAGGTCGGAGGCGGCAACCAGTTCAATTTCCCGGCGCAGTTCGTGCATCGCGTTGCTCTGTCCCACCATATCCTGATCGGCATGTAACAATACCTGCTCTATCAGGTTCTGATTCAACTCATGCTCACGACTCGAGCTACGCTCAAGCACCGCGATATAATCCGCTGCCGACGCAGCGGCAGCCGCAAAAGCTGAAAAGGCCTGCACAAGATCGTCAGCGGTGGCTTCAAAGGCATTCGGTTGCAGGTCGTCAAATGTAATCGCTCCCCAAACCTTTCCTTGCACGGCCAGTCTCGCCCCCATGCAGGCGTGTACGGGCAGGTCACCCTCCACTGACTCCAACAAGCCATCATAAGGGTCTGGCAATGTGCTATCGGCATCGAACCGCGTAATTCCTTCGGTATCAATAATTCTTGCTAATCGGGGGTGAGCGGATAACTGGAAACGCCGGCCCATGACCTCGCGCTTTAATCCCATGGCTGCCAGCGGGCGGAGAGATTTGTCTTCAAGCTTCAGGATTGCAGCGGCACCACAGGGAATTACCTCCAGCGTAGTTGACAGCAAGCGTTCGAAACGCTCCTCGGTCGAGAGGCTGGCGGCGAGGTCAATGGCCATATCAAAAAGTGCAGCAAGCGTCTTACGGTTTGTTATCATAAAGCATCAGTAGAGATCGTTGCGGCCATTGGGGGATGTTATCTCTGGAAGGCGAGAGTCCAGCCCATTTACTGGCCAGACCGTTTGGCGAGCAGAGAAGTTTGGTGACAACACCTCGGTCCCGATCACGCAATTCCCGACACCCTACTCAGAGATTGGCTGGCAGCACCCTTTGATGTATTTTATATGTATCTTTATATGATGCAACCTATATACTTCTTTACGAACGATGAGTCCCGGCCATTTTTTTAGAGGTATTTACGGGGCTGAATAAGGCCCGAATAACTGTGTACACGCGATCCACGTATAGAGGTTGATGATGACTGACTATAAACGCCTCAAGAAGCCTGCCCATGTAAAGGAATACATTTGGCAGCAACACCTCCAATGGCTGGAAGTTGTAGGAAAGCAGGCACAGGAAAACCATAGAAAAATGCGCAAGCAGTCAGACGACCGCAAGCGCACTGATAAAACGTAAACGAATGCGTCCCACGGGACAAGCTCCCGGGGAGGTGGAACACGCTCTACTGGAGCGGCTCCTGCCCTTCCATCTGAGCCAATAATCGCCGCAGGGACCCGCACAGGCGATGAGTTGCATACTCGGGAAAGTCCTCTGCCGGATCAAAAGTGTCGGCAAAGCCCTCCTCGAGCCCGCACAGTAAATTCCTTATGTGCTCGATTGAACATCCGGGCTCATCCATGGATTCGGCAAGCACCAGAACCCGATTCCATATGGGTGACTCGGGAGCCAGTGTATTTTTCATGAGGTTTGCACCGCAACAACCTTGAGCTTCCGAACACCCCCGTTGGGCAAAGGCCACTCAATAACCTCATCAACTCGCAGCCCGATCAGTGCAGCGCCGACCGGCGCGAGAATGGAAATGCCATTCGAGAATCGGCCTACCTCATCCGGGTATACCAGAGTAACTGTAGAGCAGACCTCGGTCGCGAGATCGACAAAGCGTACCGTTGAGTGCATGGTAACCACATCGTCGGGTAACATATCCTCAGGCACAATGGTGGCGGCATCCAGCTCGTCGAATAGCAGGCTGCTCTCCTTAGTTTGGGCGTTGCGCAGCAACGCATGAATACGATCGCGGTCTCGTTGACCGACAAGTACAGAACGTAGGGATGACATACCCCCTCCTATCAACAATTGATTTCAGAAAAAGTGTGGTATTACTGGCGACTAAATCCGGACGGATTCAGTCGCCGACAGTGGGAATGGCGGAAAAACGACCCGATAGCAGTACGGGAATCAGTGCGGCAATGGATGAGATTAAAGAGAAGGAGAACATACCCGAAGTATACACGGAGAAAAGGTTTGGGCAATCGCCGGCGACGACCTGTTAAACCAGCGGGCCGCGACCATGGCTGGCGCTGCGGCCAGCGTCATGGCCGCTCAGCCCGCAGCCGCCTCATCTCTTCAAAGGTTGCCGTCACATCTCGCAATACCGCCACAATACCCGCTAGTGCGCCATCCCGGCCGGTGACCGGGGCGACGGTAAACTGGATCGAAAGTTTCTGTCCCGCCTTGTTCACCGCCGGCACGGCCAGTAATTTATCCGCTTCGTAGCGCGACTTCCCCGTCGCCATCATCCGGCCGTAACCCTCCCAGTGTCGGTCTCGAAGTCGTTCCGGAATAATAATATCCAGCGATTGCCCCAGGGCTTCGGTCTCGGAAAAGCCAAAGATCCGCTGCGCTCCGCTGTTCCAGAACCGGATCAGACCACTGCTGTCCGAGTAAACGACTGCATCGGGCAGTCCCGTCAGCAACGCATCAGCGATACTTGTCAATACATCGTCGCCCGGAACCTCGGGCGCAGCCCCAATTCCTTCAAGCCCCATATATGCGGGATCCACCTCATGCATGGCGCAAGGCGACGAGGCGAAGCCTGCGGCCTGCGAGTCGTCCTCGCTGTTTTTCGTCACTTCGTCACCTCCCTGCATCGCGGCACCCCGCATAGCTACACGTTGCTCACGGGCGCCACACATCGATAACATGTATTCTATATACGTTTTATGGAATTGACAATTGGGATCTCTGCATCTGCAAAAGACCCCGGAATAATGAAGTATTGTCATGCAGTTCAATCAATTTGGTCATTCACCCGCGCCACCGGTTAGCCGATAGTGGTGATCCTGCTTTCCAGGCCAGAGGGCCATGAATCATGACCTATCAACTTAGATACGATGACAGAGTAGTGGTAATAACGGGAGCCGGCGCCGGCCTCGGTCGGTCGCACGCGCTGGATTTCGCCCGTCGCGGCGCCAAGGTCGTGGTCAACGACCTCGGAGGCGGCCCCCACGGCGGCGGTAAAGGTAACTCGCCTGCTGATCTGGTGGTTGCAGAGATTATCGCGTCCGGTGGTGAGGCCGTAGCCAACTATGACTCCGTGGAGCAGGGCGAGTCCATTATCAAGTCAGCCCTGGATAATTACGACCGGGTCGACGTTGTCGTCAATAATGCCGGCATCCTCAGAGACAGCAGTTTCTTGAAAATGAGCGATGAGGACTGGGATTTGATCTACCGGGTTCACGCCATGGGAACTTACAGAGTCACCAAGGCGGCGTGGCCTGTGATGCTCGAACAAGGATATGGTCGAATCGTTAACACCAGCTCCGGGGCAGGCCTATATGGCAACTTTGGTCAGGCGAATTATTCATTCGCAAAACGCGGCATTATCGGTTTCACTAATACACTGGCACTTGAGGGAGCCAGAAAGGGGATAAAGGCGAATACTATCGCGCCTGTCGCCGGCTCCAGACTCACCGAGACCATCTTACCTAAAGATGTTGTCGATGCACTTAAGCCCGAATTTGTCACCCCTCTTGTGGTAAAGCTCTGTTCAGAGCACAGTGAGGAAAGTGGTTCACTTTTTGAAGTCGGTGCCGGGTGGGTATCAAAATTGCGTTGGGAGCGCAGCAAAGGGGCATTTTTTGACCCCAAAGCTGCACTGACTGCCGAGGCTGTCGAGGAGGCCTGGGGCCAGATTGCCAACTTCGACAAGGCGGACCATCCAGCCAGTATCCAGGACACATTCACGCCGGTATTCGGCAACCTCGGCATAAAAATGTCATTGGGAGAAATACAATGAGTAATGCACTAGTCGCCGGCGTGGATATGGTGAAATTTACCAAGCCGGGAAAGCAAAAACCGTATCGCGAAATGGCGTCAACCGCCATCCGGGGCGCAATGGCGGATGCCGGTATCGACCCGTCATTGATCGAACAGGCCTACGGGGGTTATGTTTATGGCGATTCCACCTGTGCCCAGCACTGCCTCTACGACGCGTTCATGACAGGCATTCCCGTTATCAACGTAAACAATAATTGCTCATCGGGCTCCACCGTTATCTTCCTGGCCCGCCAGGCGGTTGAAAACGGGGCCGTGGAGTGCGCACTCGCCTTTGGTTTCGAGGAAATGCAACCCGGCGCACTGGGTTCACACTGGGATGATCGCGAATCACCGTTCGATAACTTTCTGGGCGTCCTGGACCAGAAAAAATACCCCGACGGGCCACTGGCGCTGCGTTGTTTTGGCGCTGCTGGCCATGAATACATGGAAAAATACGGCGCCTCTGCCGATCTGTTTGCCAAAGTCGCGGTAAAGACCCGCAATCATGCCGCGCTGAATCCCGCGGCGCTATTCTCCAGCGAGCTGACTGTGGAGGACGTTATGTCGGCTCCGGTAGTCTACATGGATTATCTGACCAAACTGATGTGCTGCCCGCCCACGTGCGGCGCGGGTGCCGCTATCATCTGCAGCGAGGCGTTCGCGCGCAAACACGGTATTACACAAGGGGTCGAGATTGTCGCCCAGGCCATGGCGACAGATACGCCGGCAACTTGGGACAGCGCAATCAATCTCGTGGGCGCGGATATGACCAGACGCGCCGCGAACTCTGTCTTTGAACAAGCGGGCATGGGTGTCGAGGAGGTAGACGTGGTGGAGCTCCACGACTGCTTTACTGTCAACGAGGTTATCACCTATGAAGGTCTGGGCCTTTGCGATGAAGGGCAAGCTACGGCTTTTGTCGAGGCCGGGGACAACACCCACGGTGGCAAGTTTGTGGTCAACCCCTCTGGTGGCCTGATGTCCAAGGGGCACCCCATCGGTGCCACTGGTCTGGCGCAGTGCTATGAGCTGGTCAATCAGCTGCGGGGAACTGCCGACCAGCGACAGGTGCCTGGCGCCAGAATAGGCCTACAGCATAATCTTGGCCTGGGCGGCGCAGTCGTCGTGACCATGTACAGGGGATGATGATGTTAGACAGGAGTAAAATCGGACACGCTTTCGCACCCTTTACGGCGGAAGTGGAGAAAGGTCGCTTGAAGTTTTTCGCCAAGGCCATAGGCGAGACTAACCCCATCTACCTGGACGAGGAAATAGCCAGGAAGGCGGGGTACAGGTCCCTGCCCGCCCCGCCTACATTTACCAGTGTGTTGGACCAGGAGTCCACGGAGTTTTTGCCGGTGCTTAAACTGCTGGATATCGACATTGCAACGATTCTGCATGGCAACCAGGAGTTCGAATATTTCAGCACGATATGTGCTGGAGATACTATTGCAGTGGAGTGCAGAATCGTCGATATATTTGACAAAAAGGCAGGCGCGCTGGAATTCGTCGTCATGCAAAGCACCTACACCAACCAGAATGGCCAACTCGCAGCCAGGGCAACCAGCACCCTGGTCGTGCGCAACCCTTAGGAGGGCACACGATGTCAGCTATTGAAGCAGGGATGAGTATCCCACCGCTGGAACTGGCGCCGATCAGCCGCTATACCCTGGCACTCTACGCGGGCGCCTCCGGCGACCACAACCCCATTCACATTGATTCCGACTTCGCCAAGGCCGCAGGTATGCCCGACGTGTTCGCCCACGGTATGCTGTCGATGGCCTGCCTGGGCAGAATGTTGACCAACTGGCAGCCCCAGGCACAACTGCGTAAATTCAGCAATCGATTCGCCGCTATCACCCAGTTGCAGGATATCATCACCTGCTCCGGCACCGTGGTGGAACTGATCGATCGGGACGGCGAAAGGCTGGCTCGCTGCGAAATTCAGGCGGCAACGGCCAACGGCGAGAAAACCCTGATCGGCGAGGCCCTGGTAGCCCTGTAGCAGGGCGAGGAGTTACACCCGTGAGTGAAGAACTGGAACTGTTCAGAGAAAACGTGAAGCGTTTTGTAGAAAACGAAATGGCCCCCAACTATGAACACTGGGAACAACAGGGGATATTTCCGCGGGAACTATGGAATCGCTTGGGGAAACAAGGCCTGCTGTGCGTCGATATTCCAGAAGCCTACGGCGGGTTTGGTGCCGACTTCGACTTTTCCATGATTGTGCTGGAGGAATTCAGTCGCGCCAACTACAGCGCGGTGGGCGGGCCAATGGCGGTGCATTCCGATATTGTCGCCCACTACCTGCTCAATCAGGGCAGTGAAGCCCAGAAGCAAAAATACCTGCCGTCCATGGTGTCCGGTGAATGCGTGGGTGCTGTCGCCATGACTGAGCCAGGTGCCGGCAGCGACCTGCAGAGTCTGCGCACAAGTGCCAGACGAGACGGCGACGATTACATCATCAATGGCTCGAAGACCTTCATCACCAACGGCCAACATTGCGACATGGTGATCGTGGTGGCCCGCAGCAACCTGGATGCTCCGGGAGCGCGGGGGACGACCCTGTTCCTGGTAGATGCGACCACGCCAGGTTTCACCAGAGGTCGGAACCTGGAGAAGATTGGGCTGCATGCCAGCGACACATCCGAACTGTTTTTTGAAGATGTGCGCGTACCGGCCAGCGCCATCCTTGGTAAACTCGACCAGGGCTTTGCGGTATTAATGGGCGAACTGCAGCGTGAGCGCCTGTCACTGGCGGTGGGCGCGGTGGCAGCTGCCGAGGGTGTACTTGCGGAATGCGTGGCTTACGTAAAAGAGCGCCAGGCCTTCGGCAAGCCCGTTGCGGCGCTGCAAAACACGAAATTCAAATTGGCGGAAGTGGCCACCGATATACGCGTGCACCGGGCATTCGTCGAGGAATGCAAGCAGCTCATCACAGCGAGTGCATTGGACGTAGCCACAGCCAGCATGGCCAAGGTTTCCTGCACTGAAATGCAGGGTCGAGTGGCAGATACCTGTTTGCAGCTATACGGCGGTTACGGCTATATGCGTGAATACGGTGTGTCACGCGCCTTTGTGGACGCCCGGGTTCAGCGCATCTATGGCGGCACCAGCGAAATCATGAAAGAGCTTATCAGCCGCAGCGTGCTGGCCTGAACCGCGTAGCAACCAGGCATGCCCAGAACCACCACCCATTATCTGCGAGTTCTCACTGACCAGGCCAGGCGCCTCGGTCTGGACACTACACGGATTCTGCAGGAAACCGGCATTGATCCAGCGCTTGCCATTACCGACGATAACTTCATAGAGAACGAATACCTCACAGCCCTGATCAAGCGCCTGTGGCGCGAATCTGGCGATGAGGGCCTCGGTTTCGATCCGCAGCCGTTGAAGTTGGGCACCTGGGCTGTGGTCTGCGAGTATATGATCGCCGCAGAGACACTCGGGGAGCTACTGCGCAAGGGTCAACGATTGCTATCCTATATGGCGGCGGGCGCAGCAGGAATGGAAATTGAACAGACCGGCGATTCGGTGACTCTCTATCTGAATACCCGGGACTGCGTGAAGGATCCCGACCACTTCATCACTGAATTTGTTGGCATCGTGTGGCATCGCTTTCCCGGCTGGGCGATCGACGAGAATATCCCATTGCACAGAGCATTTTTCGCGTATCCCGCACCTCGCCATGCGACATTCTACGAGGAGTTGTTTCCCTGCGATATTGAGTTCGGAGCAGCCCGCTCCGGCTTCTCCTTCAGTCCTAATTACCTGAAAAAACCGATAGTGCGCAGCCAGGCTGAGGTTGAAGACTGGCTGCGTGACTCCCCCGCCAACCTGCTCTACCTGCCGGGGCGCGACACCAGTATCCAGGCGCAAATTCGCCTGATGCTGAATCGGGAGTTAAAGGACCGCCTGTCTTTTCCAGCGTTTGACAGTATCTGTCGCGACCTGGCGATGAGTACGGCGGTGGTGCGTCGACGCCTGGCCGAGGAAGGCACGTCCTACCAGCAGATCAAGGACACCGTGCGGCGAGATGTCGCGCTGCAGTTGCTGGCCATCCCCGAGATGCGAATCACGGACATCGCCGAACGCACAGGGTTTACCGACCCTGCCCCCTTCAGCCGGGCCTTCAAGAAATGGACCGGCATGAGCCCCGCCCAATACCGTGAGCAAGATGAGCGCGGCAGGGACGACAAAGCGTTGTTACCTCACCCGCCCGTTTGAAGCCGCGGCTTTCTTCACTGCTCTGGCAACATTGCGGGCCACACTCTTATCAAACACGCCCGGAATGATGTAGTCCGCTGACAAATTTTCATCGGGAATAGTTTCTGCAATGGCTCGTGCCGCAGCCATTTTCATTTCTTCCGTAATTGCCCTGGCATGGCAGTCCAGCGCACCGCGGAAAATTCCCGGAAAACACAGCACGTTGTTCAGCTGATTGGGATAGTCGCTTCTACCGGTAGCCATCACAGCTATGTGAGGCCATGCCGCCTCCGGCATAATTTCCGGTGTCGGGTTGCTCATGGCGAAGACAATGGCATCCTTGTTCATCGTTTTCAGGTGTTCCACCGTCAGAATCCCCGGGCCGGACAACCCGACAAACAGGTCCGCGCCCACCATGGTTTCGTCCAGTGTGCCTTTGATATTGTCGGGGTTGGTGATGTCAGCATAGGCCTGTTTCGCAGGATTCATGCCATCGCGCCCCCGGTGGAGAATGCCCGCGCGGTCCAGCCCGATAATATTGGTAATGCCGAGGTCCAGCATCATCTTGGTACAAGCCGTGCCGGCAGCTCCCACACCCGCAACCACAGCCTTGATATCTGCAGCGCGCTTGTTGGTCACTTTTAATGCATTGATCAGCCCGGCGACCATCACCACGGCAGTGCCGTGCTGGTCATCGTGAAACACCGGGATGTCGAGCTCTGCCTGCAGCCGCTGCTCGATTTCAAAGCAGCGCGGGGCAGATATATCCTCGAGGTTGATACCACCAAACCCGGGAGCGATGGCCTTGACCGTGCGGATGATCTCCTCAGTATCCTTGGTGTCCAGGCAAATGGGAAAGCCGTCCACATTGCCAAATTCCTTGAACAACATGGCCTTGCCCTCCATGACAGGCATGGCGGCCTCCGGGCCGATATCGCCCAGGCCCAACACGGCGGTACCATCACTAACGATGGCAACCGTATTTTTTTTGATGGTCAGGTTGTGTGCTTTCTGGACGTCATCGTGAATAGCCATACAAACACGCGCCACCCCGGGTGTGTAAGCCATCGAAAGATCATCCCGGGATTTGAGGGGAACCTTGCTGCGAACCTCGATCTTCCCTCCCAGGTGCATGACAAAAACACGATCGGAACTGTGCATGACCTTGACGCCGGCAATCTTATTCAAGCCCGCGCTAATGGCTTTCGCCTGTTCAGCACCGCTGGTATTCACAGTGACATCGCGAATGATAAATCCGTTCTCATAACGGACGATATCAATGGCACCAATGTTGCCGCCGGTTTCGCCGATGGAACCGACAACCCGGGCAAGAAGCCCGGGTTGATTTTCAATGCGTAATCGCAGAATGATCGAATTCTGCGCACTGGTAGGGAATTCCGACATGCTTTAACTCCTCTGGATATGTATCTGTGAACGTAAGATGTGGTGGGTACATCTGGCGAACCGCCCATATCGAACCGCAGATATTATAGATGGGATATTGATAACTTTCCGCAGCCGATGCTTGCTTTGTGTCCGTCTCAGTCCAATGAGCTCCGTTCTTGAAATTATAATAACGTTGCTTATAATAAGCGAAGCAATAATCTAGCCGGAAAACCCTATGATTGATCAGGATACAGCCGCACAGATCAGCTTCGAGCTGCACGGTGCCGCACGCCTTTGGCGCCGCAATTTTGACCGCCGAGCACGGGAGCACGACCTCAGCCGGGCACGCTGGCAGGTACTTTGGCTATTAAACCGCGCGGAAGGCCTGAAACAGACGGAACTGGCTGATCGGCTGGATGTAGCGCCCATTAGTCTCGGCCGGCAGCTGGACAATCTGGAGCAAGAGGGCCTGGTCGAACGCCGCCGCGATCCGGGTGACCGTCGCTGCTTTCGTATCTACCTGACTGGCGCAGCCCAACCCGCCCTGAAAGTACTCAAGACCCTGGCGGAAAAATCCCGGGCAGAAGCGCTGGCAGGGCTGACACAAACCGAGATTGTGCAGTTACACACGTTGCTGGGCCGCATCATGCAAAACCTGAGCGACGAGGAAGCTTGAATGGAAGAAACAGCTAAAAAAGGCCTCAATCGCAGGCTCTGGGCGGGTGCCGGAGTGGCAGTTGCCGTGGCCGTAGCGGCCTGGTGCCTGTATGACGGCACCACCATTGATACCGAAAATGCCTACATCAAGGCAGACAAACTGTCCCTGGCGGCGGAAGTGAGCGGCGTGGTCACCGAGGTAGCAGTGCGCCCCAACCAGCGGGTAAAAGCCGGCGACCTGCTAGTCGCCCTGGATGACTATTCGTATCGGCTGGCAGTGACCGAGGCCGAGGCCGAGGCTCACGTGGCCCAGGTCAAGAATCAGTTGCTGGCGAAGCGCGCCGACCACGCCGAGGCCGAGGCTGCGCTGGAGCAAGCGCAGCAGGACGCGGAATTCTATCAGCGCCAGTTGCAGCGCAACGAGAAGATGGGCGCGATTGCCATTTCCGAGTCACAACTGGATGAATCGCACCAGCTACTGAACCAGGCCCGCTCCCGCATTGCCATGACCGACCAGAAACTTTCCAGCCTGGCAGCGGAAATGGGCGGCAGGCCGGCGGCACCTGTGGGTGGAGGCCAACCTGAAAGAAACCCAACTGGCCAACATTCGGCCCGGGCAACACGCCAGGGTTGAGGTAGATGCTTACCCCGGCCAGGAATGGGCGGCGGAAGTGGATAGCCTCAGTCCCGCCAGCGGTTCCGAGTTCGCACTGATTCCAGCCCAGAATGCCAGTGGCAACTGGGTGAAAGTTGTACAGCGTGTACCGGTGCGCCTGCGCCTGCTGCCGGGCGATGGCAATCCGTTGCTGCGAGCGGGCATGAGCGCCCAGGTGTGGATCGACATCAGCACATCGGGCACAGTAACAGCAGACGCCGGTGTCGCTGCCCTGCATACAGAGCGGCCGATCGCGCTTCAGCAGTAATGCAACAGAGCCAGGGCAAAGAGGTATTGGTGACGGTCAGCATCATGCTGGCCACCATCATGCAGGTACTGGACACCACCATCGCCAACGTGGCCCTGCCCCATATGCAGGGCAGCCTCAGCGCCAGTATGGACCAGATTACCTGGGTGCTCACCTCCTACATCGTCGCCTCCGCCATCATGACCCTGCCGGTGGGCTACCTCAGCCGGCGCTTTGGCAGGCGTAAACTGTTCCTGTGGTCAGTAGCCGGCTTCACTCTTTCCTCCATGTTCTGCGGCCAGGCGAATAACCTGAATGAAATGATCTTCTGGCGCCTGGCCCAGGGGGTGTTCGGGGCTTCGCCCTGTTGGCACTGGCGGTGGCTTCCCTGCAGATGCTACTGGACCGCGGCCAACACGTGGACTGGTTTGAAGCGCGGGAAATCCAGTTCTATGCGATAGGCTCAATCCTCGCGCTGTACCTGTTCATCATTCACAACCTCACCAGCGATCAGCATTTTCTCTCCCCCGCCTTGATGCGGGACCGCAATTTCGTTATCGGCACCGTGTTTATCTTTTTTATCGGCATCGTGCTTCTTGCCACCATGGCATTGCTGCCCACCTTCCTACAGCAGTGGAAAGGTTATCCGGTGATGACCACCGGCATGGTGCTCATGCCCCGCGGTGTGGGCACCATGTTGACCATGTGGCTGGTGGCGCGGCTGATGCAGTTCATGGATGCGCGCCTGCTGGTGCTGATAGGGGTCGGTCTGTTCAGTTTCTCACTGCACCTGATGGCGGGATTCAACCTGCAGGTCAGCCAGTGGGCATAGGTGTATACCGGTTTCATTCAGGGCCTGGGAATCGGTTTGTTGTTCATACCAGTTTCCATCCTGAGCTATGCCACCCTTGCACCCTCATTGCGTGGCGAGGGCACGGCCCTGTTCAGCCTGTCACGCAATCTGGGCAGCAGTGTGGGCGTATCTATCGTCATGGCCGCGCTCACCCGCAACATCTGGATCAATCAGCAGGACCTGGCTGCGCGCATGCAGGTACCACCGGAACTGCTCTCTCCTCTGGCCGGGACGCCAGAGGCGATGGCCATGCCAATAGCCATCATGCAGGAAGTGGCCAGGGGCGCGGCGGAGATCGCCTACATCAACAATTTCCAGCTACTGACATGGATAACCCTGGCAGCGGCACCGCTGGTATTTCTCCTCTCCAAACCTGCGGTTGACGAATCGACAACTCGGAAACAGCACTAAACCGCCGGCTATTGCCATATAATCGGCATTATCAGGGGCATGGATTGCTGTCATGCGCAGACCTGGTCTACTCTGTAGCTGGTGAATGTAAGAACTGTTGATACCACATTGTTACGAGGCTAATAAAAACACATGAGCAATACGAAACATCTCGCCGTTGAGGCGAATAAAAAGTCTATTCAGTACGCCATGGACGGCAACAAGGCCGCATGGCTGGCACTCTACGCCGATGATGCCATTGTCGCCGACCCTGTGGGGGTGTCGCCCATGGACCCCACCGGGGAGGGCCACCATGGCAAGGCGGCAATAGAGACATTCTGGGATACGATAATCGGCCCGGCAACGCTCAGCATAAAGGTGGATAAACGCTGGACCAGCGGTGACTACTGTTGCTGCGTAGCCCAGGTCGCAAGTAGCGACATGGGGGATGGCAAGCACACCCACTGCGACATGCTCGCAGTCTACGAGGTCAATGAGGAGGGCCTGATCACCCGCATGCAGGCCCACTGGAACTTTGACGAGTTGATGGCACAGTTAACCGGCTGAAGACGGCTATCGCCGGATGGTCCGCATTTGTCTGAATGCACCGCGGTGTTTCACTCCCTCAACTCGGGGATCACTTTTGCGTATTCATCGATCATCGGCAGCGCCGCTTCGGGCTTGTCCCACAGGTCCATTGCAACGCCGATGGTCGCGCGCTGGATACCCATGTCTCGGTATTCCTTGAGCTTGTCCAGGTTGTGGGTATCCATGATCTGAATATTGATCTCGACATCATCGGGATTGCGGCCTGCCTGTTTCACCTCTTCGCGAAAAGCCGCCAGGGTCTCTGGTACGTTGCCCATCGCCACGTCCACCGGGTACCAACCGTCAGCCCAGGCCGCGGCATGCTTACGGCCCAGGGGACCCATAGCGCCGAGAAAAACCTTCGGCCCTCCCGGCTGCAGTGGCTTGGGATCGGCCCACACCGGATCGAAGCTGATGTACTGCCCCTGATAACCGGCCTGCTCAGCACTCCAGAGAATGCGCGTGGCTTCTACCGTTTCACGCAGCACTGCATAACGTTTGTTAAACGGGTGCGGGCTGATGTTCTCGAACTCTTCCTGGTTCCAGCCCACCCCGGTGCCGATCATGAGACGCCCGCTGGAAAGGCGATCCAGAGTAGCGATGGTCTTGGCCTGGGAAAAAATGTCACGCTCCATCAACAGCGCGATACCGGTACCCAGCCGCAAAGTCGTGGTGGCATTGGCCGCCGTCATCAACGACAAGTAGGGGTCCATCATCATTTTGTAAGGATCCGGCATCTCGCCACCTGCCGGATAAGGCGTGCTCTGGCAACACGGTATGTGGCTGTGCTCGCCATACCACAGAGACTCGAACCCTCGCTCCTCAAGAGCCCTGGCCAATGCCACCGGGTGCGGATCGTTGAGTGTGTTCATCGAACTGAATGCGAGGTGCATACGATTGTCTCCTTAGCTGCGGGTAGATTAACCCGGCGCAGCGTAATCAGCCAATCTCTCGCAGATTAAAGAGCTGGGTATTCCCACCCCTGGCCACCACGTTATCGGTGCGGGTTTTCTCCGTGGCGAAGCGCTGCAGGTAATGAGGGCCACCCGCCTTGGGCCCGGTGCCTGATAGGCCCTGTCCACCGAAGGGGTTCACCCCCACCACCGCACCGACCATATTGCGGTTTATATAGGTATTGCCGATGTGCGTATTATCGAATACCTCCCGCGCAAAACCGTCTATACGGCTGTGCACGCCCAGTGTCAGGCCGTAGCCAGAGGCATTGATATCCTCGATTACCTGTGGAAGATCCTGCACCGCATAGCGAATAATATGCAGCACAGGACCGAACACTTCCTCGGGCAACTGTGACAAGCGCTTTATCTCATACACATGGGGCGCAAAGAAATAACCTTGTCCGTGCTGTGATTGCAGCTCACAACTGGCCAGCAGAGTAGCCTCCCTACCCATTCTCAGCGCATGCTGCTCAAGCCTCTGACGTGCGTCCCGGTCGATAACCGGGCCTATATCGGTGGCCAGCGCAGCCGGGTCTCCCAGTGTCAGTTCGCGCATGGCACCGCACAGCATTGCGATCACTGCATCCGCCATGTCCTCCTGCAGGTACATCACCCGCAAGGCGGAACAACGCTGCCCGGCACTCTGGAATGCCGAGGTGATCACATCATCCACCACCTGTTCCGGCAGTGCGGTTGCGTCCACGACCATCACGTTAAGGCCGCCGGTTTCCGCAATAAGCGGGACTATGGGGCCCTCCCGTTCTGCCAACTGCCGATTGATCCGGTGCGCCGTGGCGGTACTGCCGGTAAAAGCCACACCGGCAATTCGCCGGTCACCCACCAATGCGCCACCCACTGTCGCACCATCACCCGGCAGCAGGTGAAGTACTCCCGGTGGCACGCCAGCCTCCAGCATAAAACTCACTGCACGTGCGGCGATCAGCGGCGTCTGCTCCGCCGGTTTTGCAATTACGCTATTGCCCGCCATCAAAGCGGCGGCAACCTGCCCCGTAAATATTGCCAAGGGAAAATTCCACGGACTGATGCACAGAAACACGCCACGCCCGTGCAGGGACAGCTCGTTAATTTCACCGGTAGGACCCGGCAATGCCAACGGCGCGGCGAAGCCCTGCCGCCCCTGCTGGGCGTAGTAGCGGCAGAAGTCTACCGCCTCGCGCACTTCTGACAGGGCATCGTCGAGAGTGCGGCCCGCTTCGGCCACGATCAAAGCCATTAACTGCTCGCGGTGCTGCTCCAGTAACTCCGCTACCCGATCGAGACAGGCGGCGCGGACCTCACCTCCCGCCTTGTTCCAGCTGGGCTGCGCTGCCGACGCGAGCTGGAGCGCTGTTTCGATAGCTTGTGCATCGGCCTCGATGACATGGCCGACCACGACTTCCGTCACCGCGGGATTGCTTACCGCCAGCTTCTCGCCGGGCAGCCACTCGCCGCCAACAATGGGCGCTGCCAGCAGCGGTTTGGTTGTGGCCATCGCAACCTTCTCCAATAACCCCGCGACCGCTATCGGGTCGGACAAGTCCATGCCCAGGGCATTCAGCCAGGGAAGCGGCGCGGCGCAGTACAGCGCTCTGGGTGTGGGTATGCCGGAGTGACGCCCGCCCGGTTGCGCCAATGCGCCCTCCACCGGGTCGCTCAGCAGTTCCGCAGGGGGCACCCGCGCATCCAGAAAGCGGTTGACGAAGGAGCTGTTGGCGCCGTTTTCCAGCAAGCGGCGGACCAGATAGGGCAGCAGGTCCCGGTGGTTCCCCACCGGGGCGTACACCCGTACGGAGACGCCGGGGTTATTATCCAGCACCTCGTCGTAGAGTAAATGCCCCATACCGTGCAGCCGCTGGAATTCGAAGGATTTACCCCCTGCCGTGAGCTCCTGGATTAACGTCACGGTGTAGGCATTGTGGGTGGCGAATTGAGGGTAGATGACATCCTGAGCCGCTAGCAGGCGCTGGGCGCAGACCTGGTACGACAGGTCTGTATTGCATTTGCGGGTAAACACGGGGTAGTCCGCCAGACCCAGCTCCTGGGCATGCTTGATCTCCCCATCCCAGTAGGCGCCCTTGACCAGGCGCACCATAAAACGGCGGCCAGTGCAGCGCGCCAGTGCCGCCAGCCACTCCGCCACCAGATAAGCGCGCTTCTGGTAGGCCTGCAAGACAAAACCCAGGCCGTCCCAGCCGGCCAGCGCCTCGTCACCGGCCAGGGCCGCAAAGATATCCAGCGACAGATCCAAGCGGTCGCATTCCTCGGCATCGATACTGAAGCCCATACCACCCGCTTTCGCCATAATGGCCAGCACTCGCACCCGCGGCAACAATTCAGCCATCACCCGTCGCTTCTGACGGAACTCGTATCGCGGGTGCAGGGCCGACAACTTCACAGAAATACCGTTGGTGACAACCACGGAGTCGTTTCCCGCCCCGTGGCAGATACTGCGAATGGCCGTGGCGTAGGAATCAAAATAGCGCTGGGCATCGGCGTCGGTACGGGCACCCTCCCCCAGCATATCGAAGGAAAAGCGCGTACCAGAGCGGTTGTGCTCCCGCCCATTCTTCAGACCCTCTTCGATAGTTCTGCCCAGCACGTACTGGCCGCCCATAATACGCATGGCCTGCAATACCGCCTGACGCACCACAGGCTCACCCAGGGAATTGATCAAGCGCCGCATCCAGGAACGGGTCCGGTCGGTGATGTCGTGGTCGAGTTTTACCACGCGGCCGGTGAGCATCAGCCCCCATACGGAGGCGTTCACAAAACGGGAAGCCGACTTCCCCTTGTGGGCACCCCAGTCCCCGGACTGGATCTTCTCGGCGATCAGGCGGTCCGCGGTTTCCTCATCCGGCACGCGCAGCAGCGCTTCGGCCAGGCACATCAGAGCAATGCCCTCCTTGTTCGACAAACCAAATTCCTGCAAAAAAGCGTCGAGGGTTCCGGCTTTATCACGCTTCTGGCGGCAGCGCTGTACCAGGTCAATGGACCGCTTGCGGATAGCATCCCGACGACTCCTGGACACGGAGCTGGCCGCAAGGAGATCGTCCAGCACCGCTTTTTCGTCGGCGCAATAGCCCTGGCGGAGGCGCAAACGCAATGCGTCCAGCAGATCAGTCGAACTGTTCATGCGCCATACTCCTGAATAATTCTGTTCGCGTAATTCCCATACGCTCTGAGATATTAGGCTCTGCGCTCCAGTTTTGTATAGAATGTACTCCAGCTATCTGCACGATAGTGGAATAATAATGAAGCTAGAAAAAGTCGTTCCGTTCGGTCGCTCACTCGACGAATACAGGCAAATGTTCCTGCTAACCGATGCTGGCATTAACAAGAACTTTTTCACGGTGTCATGCGGGTCCGTGACGCCCCCGGATGGCGCGGTGGTATTCACCGGAACTGTGACGGGTTGCTCCGGGTTTGTGGATGCCGACTCTGTTAGCTCACTGAAAAACGCAGTACAGGACAGTGTACAGCGCTACTGACAATTTGCTCGCCGGTACACCCTAAAGCGTTTTCAGATATTCCAGCAGACCCCACAGGGCGTCGGGTCCACGATCTCATCGTCGAGGTAATCTGTGAGTCGTTCACCTGCGCTCTACAACCTGGCGCTTGCCGCGCACCGCCTCAGACATCGCTTTGATGCCCTCGCCATCAAAGGCATCCACGCGTATCACGTCATAAAGTGCCGTCAGGGCCTCCAGCAAAATCTCGCGATCCTGTTCATCCACGATCTTCTCTGTCACCGCCCAGTCCACCAGTTCTTCACGTTGATGCCCCATCAGCAATGCGATGGCATCCACATCGTCTGGATCCTTTTGACGAATTTGATCATGCAACCGGTCGCGCAGCTGTCGTGTTTCATTGGCCAGTCGATAGCTGTACAGCACCCGTCCCAGAGGATCATCCGGGACTTCATTGAAGTACGCACCCTGCACTATCCGGTCACGGGCGGGGCCGTCGTCAACAATAGATTTGGCGACTTCCGCACCCAGCGAGTCATCGGAACGGCGCAAGCCAAGACTACCCAACGGAAACACCAAGAGGCGCAAAGGCCAGCGTAGAAGGGTGACCGGGAAATTATTGATCACTTCTACCATGTGCACCCTCAGTTCGTACAAACAGTTTTTCAAACACCATTCCACCAGTATCCGCTCAGTTTCTGGATACCCTTCCTCATGCCATTGCTTGATCACCGCAGAGGCATAGTACAGTTGCGTCAAACAGTCAGCCATATGCCCGGAGAGGCGCTGACGAGCCTTCAGGCCACCACCCACCGACAGCAGGCTGGTATCCGTAAGCAGCGCATAGGCTGCGGAAAAACGCGACAGTTGCCTGTAATAAGGCCGCAGGTCACCCTCGCCCGGGACTGGCTCCAGTAAGCCGCTGGTGAGGCCCAGCAGCAAACTGCGAAGGGCATTGCGGGCAGTATGAGCCATATGCCGGAAGATGACTGCGTCGAGACTGGCGACCGCTTGTCGATCATCTTCCATACCCGCCGCCTCGATCTCATCAACCATAAAGGGATGGCAGCGAATGGCGCCCTGGCCAAAAACCATCAAACTACGGGTTAGAATATTTGCGCCTTCCACAGTGATGGCGATGGGTACCGCCTGGTAGGCCCTGGCCATGAAGTTTCGCGGGCCGGTAATCACACCCCGGCCGGCAACTACGTCCATGGCGTGATCGACGACAACTCGCATCAGATGGGTGTTGTGGTATTTCAGTAGCGCAGAGGGAACAGCCGGACGCACGCCGCGGTCAAGCATCGACGCGGTGAGCAGGCGTGCACAATCCATCATATAACTGTAGCCGGCAATGGGTTCCAGCGCCTCCTGTACTCCCTCAAACTGGCTGATTGAACGGCCAAATTGTTCTCGTACGCAGGAATAGGAGCCGGTGGCCAGGCAGGCGATTTTACCGGCGCCTGTCGCCAGGGCGGGCAGCGATATTGAACGGCCTATAGAGAGGCATTCCAGCAACATGGTCCAACCCCTGCCCAACATGGCCTGGTCGCCTATCACCTGTTTCATTGGAATAAATACGTCGTTGCCCCATGTCGGTCCGTTCATAAAAGCCGTATTCATAGGTAAGTGACGACTGCCACTGTGCACACCAGGAAGATCGTGAGGGACCATCACGCAGGTAACCCCTATGTTCTCCTGATCGCCCAGCAACCCTTCCGGGTCATAGACCTTGATCGCCAACCCGATAAGGGTGGCCACCGGGGCCAGTGTGATATAGCGCTTGTTCCAGGTGACTTTGAGTCCCAGCACCTGCTCACCCAGCCAGTCTCCCATGCACACAATACCCTTGTCGGGAATCGCTCCGGCATCGGAGCCGGCAACAGGAGAAGTGAGGGCAAAGCAGGGAATTTCCTCACCACTGCAAAGGCGCGGCAGGTAGTGTGCCTTTTGCTCCTCGGTACCATACTCCATGAGCAATTCACCGGGGCCCAGTGAATTGGGCACCATTGCCGTCACCGCTACCGACACACTACGAGTTGACAGTTTCATGACGATCTCTGAGTGTGCCGTCTGGGAAAAGCCCTTGCCACCGTAATCCCTGGGGATGACCAGGCCAAAAAATCCCTGGTCTCGCATAAAGCTCCACACTTCCTGGGGAAGATCATATAGCTCGTTGGTAATAGACCAGTCGTCGATCATTGCACACAGGTCTGTGACCGGTCCGTCGATAAATGCCCGTTCCTCTTCGGAGAGCCTGGTGTGGGGATACTGCAACAGGCATGACCAATCTGGATGGCCCGAAAACAGCTCCCCGTCCCAATCGACGCTGCCTGATTTCAGGGCCTGGGCTTCCGTATCAGACAGCGTGGGCAACATGTCGCGCACTCGGCCCAAAAGCGGCCGACTCAGCCACTCACGGCGAAATTGGTTGGGTATGAGAAGAAACAGGCAGGCGGCAAAAAATGAACTGCCCGAGATAAGTTCCGACAGGCTTCCACCACCCAGATAAACCCCGAAAACCAGTGCGACCAGAAGTACAGCAATCGCTCGGCCGCCGCCAATACCCAGATAGAGTAGGCACAGGGCCGCAATAGACAGAAAAAGAACGCTCATATATTTCACCGTGACAGAAGCCGGGTTATGGAGACGCAATGGCAGTAACTACCACGATCCTCCTTACCTTCAGTATAGGACACCGTTGGTTTCTGAACCGCTACATGCTACAGAAATAAACCGATAGATAGCGACCCTACTGCGGCCAGAACTGCCATCAAAAAGCACTGCAACAACTCTGTCTCGCGGTCACCCTTGCAGCACGGTGTCCAGGGCGGCGAGAGACACCAGGCCCCGCAGTCCCTCCGGCATATTTTCTACGATGAGTTTCTTACCTGCGGCACGGGCAACGCGTAGCCAGGACAGTAACAGCGCCGTACCCGCGCTATTACAGTAGCTCACACCGCTCAAATCCACGCGACATTCCGCCGGTGCCCCCTCGCGCAGCCATGCCTTACCCTGCTGCTCCAGTGAAACCACGCTGGCGAAATCCACTATGCCATGTACTCGCATGATAGCCCCGTCAAACGAAAGCCGGGCCACAGTATTCATTTTCCCACTCCGGAGGTGATCTCCGGCGCGGAAGACTGTTCGTGAATCATGAGTTCGACCCAGTGATCCACCACGTAATCAACATCGCCGCTGTGGTTTTCCACCGCCTCGGCGAACTGGCTGCGGTAGATTTCGCCAAGGTTGATGCCCTCGACAATGACATTGGATATCAACCAGCCCCCCTCCGTGACCTTGTGCACGCTGTACTGCACCAGATAGGTCTGGTTATTGCTGTCGCGGATGGTCTGCTCCAGACTGGCCCGGTCGTCGCTGTCGTTTCCGGTTTTAATCCTGGCTATATCGATACTTTCGCCCCCGGTGCGAAGCAGTGCATCGGCGTACTTGACCATCCAGACGCGCTTCAGCGCAATCTCAAAGCGAGCGACCCGGTCGCGAAAGGCTGAACGCTCGGCATCGGTCTGCAGTGCTTTGTACGCTCTTGCACTGGCATAGGCGGCCATGACGCCGCGAGCGAAATACTGGATATCCATTACCTGGTCGAGCACAACCGAAACATCCGCGTAATAGCGCTCCCGGTCTTCGCTCACGTAATCTCGGGCCGTCTTCGAGATTTCCAGCAACTCGGCGGTGGCCTGCCTGAGCATTTCCTTGGGATCTGCCCGGGAAATATGCTCTGCGGGACCGGCGGTAACGGCAGACGCCCCCGCAGCCAGCATCAGGGCGACAGCCGCACACAAAAAGACTTTTATCGCTGCGACACTGATTTTCATGCTTTTCTCCGGCCTAATCACTTTTTATCACTGAAATTCGTTACAAACTTGCCTATCAAATCCTCCAGGATCATAGCCGACTGGGTGTCCTTGATGATGTCACCCGCCTGCAGGATATCCGGCGCGCCACCCACCGCAATGCTGACATACTGCTCGCCCAGCACACCGGCGGTCTTGATGGAGGCGATACTGTCGGTGGTGAGGTAATCGACATTACTGTCTATGGACATATCTACCACGGCGCGAACGGAAATCGGGTCGATATGAATCGCCGTGACATGACCAACCGCGACGCCAGCCACCATCACCTTGGCCCTGGGAGTCAACCCTGCGACCGTATTGAACTGCGCGGACAACGGGTAACTGTCCCGGCGCACGTCCTTAAAGCTGAGCCCGCTGACCTGGAGAACGAGGAACGTGAGAGCGAAAATGCCAAGCAGGATAAAGGCCCCGACGGTAATTTCAATGCTGCGCGACTGCATTTAGTCCACCCCAAACATGATTGCGGTCAAAAGAAAATCCATGGCCAGTACGGCCAGGGAAGAGTACACCACGGTACGGGTCGTGGCGGTGCTGATACCCTCGGGCGTGGGCTCTGCGTCGAAGCCCTCGAACACCGCGATCCAGGTCACCACCACTCCGAAGGCGAAGGCCTTGATAACGCCGTTGAGCACGTCCTCGCGGAAATCGACGATGGCCTGCATGTTGCCCCAGAATGAGCCCGCATCCACATCAAGCCAACTGACCCCTACTCCCACAGCCCCCAGGATGGCGACCATGTTGAACACCTGGGCAAGTATCGGCATAGCGATGATCCCAGCCCACAAACGAGGCCTGGCCACCCGGCGTAAAGGGTCAACCCCTATCATTTCCATTGCAGCCAACTGCTCCGAGGCTTTCATCAGTCCTATCTCGGCGGTGAGAGCGGAACCGGCCCGGCCCGCGAACAGCAGGGCTGCTACCACCGGCCCCAGTTCGCGCAACAGGGTGAGTGAGACAAACTGCCCCAGGGCAGACTCGGCCCCAAAACGAACAAGTACCGTGTAGCCCTGTAGTGCCAACACCATGCCGATTAGCGTCCCGGAGACGATGATGATGATCAGCGAATAGACGCCGACAAAATGCAACTGCCGAACCAGCAAGCCTGGTCCGTAACGCCAGTCGAGCGGCCCCCACATCGCCTGGCCCAACAATATACCCGCCCGCCCAAACGCTGCCGCGACGTCCAGGCCATGGCGCCCCAGGTTCTGTAGGAGTGCCAACATTTACGCCTCCTCCAAGTGCAGGTCTTGACGGTAATCCGGTGCGGGATAGTGAAACGGCACCGGCCCATCGGGTAGACCCTGCAGGAACTGACGCAGCCGGGCGTCGTCACTGTTCATCACGGTATCGGGGGTACCCTGGCCAATAACCTTGCCATCGGCCAGTACATACACGTAATCGGAAATCAAAACCGTCTCGGCGATATCGTGAGAGACGATAATACAGGTGCAACCCATGGCCCTGTTGATGCGCCTGATCAAGTCGCGCAACACCCCGGCAAAAATCGGATCCTGGCCAACGAAAGGTTCGTCGTACATGATCAGTTCCGGGTCCAGGATGATCGCCCTTGCCAGTGCCGCCCGGCGCGCCATACCGCCGGAGAGCTCCTCCGGCATCAGGTCCCGGGCGCCGCGCAGACCCACCGCATGTAACTTCATCAGCACCAGGTCATGGATCATACTTTCGGGCAGATCGGTATGCAGCCGCAGGGGAAATGCAACATTTTCATACACGGACAGGTCTGTAAACAAAGCGCCGGACTGAAACAGCATACCTATCCGCTCGCGCATCACAAAAAGTGCCTTGCGGTGCAGGCGGGAGATGTCGACCCCATCTATGCTGATGACCCCGCTGCTCGGTTGCAACTGGCTCCCGATTAATCGCAACAGGGTTGTCTTGCCGCAACCACTCGGCCCCAGGATGGCAGTGATCCCGCCCCGGGGTATGTCCATGTTAATCGAATTGAGAATCATTCGCTTATCGCGACTGAAGCTCAGATTCCGTATTTCAATCCAGTTGGCAGGCATGGGGTATTAGATGTCACATTTGATGTGGAGTTCGATCAATCCGGGGGAGCTGTGAAAATATTCATTACCCCGGTGGTAATAATAATTCGACAGAACATGAGATACGACGTTTGATAAACAATTCAGAGTGTAGACTCTTCTTCAAGCCAGACAATTTTTTTGTAATCAAAGTGGCTGTTGATGGTGGGTTTGACGACCTCAAAATAGGGCGATAAATCGAAATCTCGCGGGGTAAAGTGGCTAAAATGCCTTGATTCAAGCATGACATCATCACAATGTGTGGGTGAACGACCAAGACACACATGTACCTCCCTAGGGAGAATAGGATACTTGATTGACTGGAAAGCCTGTGCCACAAGTGTCGAGCAGATTGCCCGAGTCGGGTCACCACTGCCAAAGGCAATCAGGTGTCTGCGATAATTTGATGGCACCGGCGGGGTGGGAAGTAAGTAACGCATGAGGTCAATAACATTCCTGAGATCATAGCGGTAACCCTCGCGCGCCAGGACAAATTCAATGGTCGCGCGCCGGTCGTCCGCGGAGAGCTTGATTGGTCGGCATATACGCAAGTTATAGCCTGTGTACTTGCTTAATGGCACCCGGATCACACCTTCTACGAGATCCGCCTCAATAAGTTCACCCGCGCAGTCCTTCCCCGGTCCGATATAGAAGCACACATGAGACCAGGTACTTTGCGTGAGATATTGAATCGCTGTGCTGATGCGGCTCTTGCCCTCGATCAACAGCAGGTCGCCAGGCTCAAGACTCAGGAGTAGTTGATCAGGGTCGATTAAGGAAAACAAGTCATAGCTGCGCCGGCGTTTGGTCAGGAACCTGGCGAGTATGGATCCCATCTTTTCAAGAACAATATTCATACGACCCCAAACGACCTCAAACGACCTGACTTAATATCTGCCTTGCCTGCCCAATCATGCAACCATTCGAACCTCAGCTGCGAATCTGATTACATCAGTGATTGCGTGATAAGCGCCAGAATGTCCTCAATGTCACACGCCGATTGGGTGTCGATGGTGATGGCGTAATTCTGCTCATCGGAATCGAGCCCGGCATAAGCGTCCAGCTGGTGTTCAAGCACGCTCAGATCTGCTTCTGAGATATCACGCCCTTGACACTGGCGTACTTCAATGCGCTGGCGAAGCACCGTGGCATCGGCCTTAAAATACAAAATCCGCAGGGGAACTGAGAGACGGTCGGCCAACTGCTTGAGGGGTTCTCTTTGCGAACGTGTAAGAAACGTAGCATCGATGATCAGCGAGTACCCGGATTCAAGAACCCCCTTGGCAAGCTCCTCAAGTATTGCGTAAGTGTGCAACGTGGCTTTACTGGAGTACGTCCCAACACCTATGTTCGCGGCCTCACCTTCTCGTTTGCCCTTGCCGAACAATCGCTGTCGCTCACGATCCGAACGTATTCTGATCGCGCCCATGCGCTCGGCCAGTGGAGCGGACACTGTGGATTTACCGCTGCCCGACAAACCGTGAGTGATGTAGAGCACCGGCTGCTGCAACTGCGTATAGCTCAGGGCAAGTTGCAGATAACGCTCCAGTTCCGTCAGCGATAATGATAGAGAATTGCGTTCAGCACATTGAGTAAAACGAATACCTGCGATTTTGGCACGCACTGTCGCACGGTAAGCCAGGTAGTAGCGCAGCACCCGCAAGCCCGGATAATCACCGGTCAACTCCAGATAGCCGTTCAGAAACCGGTAGGCAAATTCGCGTTTCCCATGGTCCTCCAGATCCATCATCAGAAAGGCGACCTCACTCATCACGTCGATCCAGTAGAGATCAGGGTTGAATTCGATGCCGTCAAAAATAACGGGGACGTTGTCGATCACCGCCATGTTGCCGAGGTGCATATCACCGTGACATTCGCGAACGAACCCATCTTGCTTTCTCAGCCGAAACTGCGAAAAGCAGCGCTGATATTCGTGGTCGGCCCAGTCCTTCAGAAGATCGATCCACTGAAGATGCTGAGGGTTGTCTGTACTTTCTCGCATTTGAACAAAGTTATCTTGCACGGGTGCATGCACATGCTCCGGGTCGCCATATGGGGTTCCTGTTGACGAAGACGGAATAGTGAGGTGAAACTCTGCAACCTGCACAATGATCTGATCGATATGCGTCTCTTCCAGTCGATTGTGTTCCGCCATGTCGCCGAGCAGTGCATGCTCCGAGAACCGTCGCATTTTTACGGCATATTCTAAGGCCGTCCCCTGCCCTCCCAGTTTTGGTTGCTGCGCGGTACCCGTAATGCGCACTACTGACAGATACAGCTCCGGCGCGAGTCTGCTATTCAGACGCAGCTCTTCTTCACAGTAGAATCTACGTTTCTCCAGCGTCGTAAAATCCAGAAAGCCCAGGTTCAACGCCTTTTTGATTTTGTAAGCATAGGGGCCACACAAGACCACCCACGAAATATGGGTTTCGATCAACTGCCAGCAGTCACTCGCATGGGGAAATACCGACGGGTTTCGCAGTGCGAGGATAAGGGTTTGCTGATTCTCTTCGTGCATTACTAAATGCCTAACCAAATGCCCATCGAATTATGAGTATGGGGCATTTTATATAAAAACACATTGACGTAGATGTTAACTAGAAGACGTGGGTACGTCAAAAATGCTTTTTTCTTGCGACCGAGGACCAATCAGGTATCGGCAAATTAAGTTCTCGAGATAGCAGAAATCCGGTATCTATGCTTAACCCTGCAGGAAATCTGAAAGTTTCTATTATGGTGTTTCACACGAAACTGCATACGAATTCAGTAGACTATTCGTGGAGGGAAAACAATTCAAGCGCCGCGGGGGACAGCACTACTGCGCAGCAAGCTTGTTAAACCCCAATTGCCAGGCAAGTTGGTTCCGCGCGAGGTATTCACGGCCTTTGCTGAAAAGCTCGCGAATGGTATGAAGGTGGGGCTGGCGAAAGAATATCCGGACATGGTCAACAAGATTTATCATCGCGCCTTCAACTGGTGTGTGGGGCAGGGCTACCATCACGAGGCCATACATTACGCACTGTGTGCGCGGCTATATGATGAGGCGCTCGAGCTTATAGCCGGTATATTCATAGCCATCAATCGCCCTGGAGGGAACAACCATGACTGATACAGATAGCTCAACCATCTTGCCTGAAAAAGAGCAGTATTTTCGTGAACTTAAGCAGACGCCAGCCCTTTCAATACCGGCACTGGGCTTGTTCCTGCTCGGCCTGGCCCCGATCGCATTCGTATTCGTATTCTTACCTCACTATCGGTGCGATATCAGTGTGCAGGAGAACGAATATCAGGCGACTACTACCCGAAAAGGGATGGAGTGGCTGTTGACACCGTTATTCGTGTACCAGAATTATCACCTGATCCATCACCTCTACCCCACGACGCCTTTCTACAATTATATGAAGATCTGGCACCTGAAATACGATGAGCTGACTGCGCACAACCCTGCTATACAAACTACTTTTGGACTGACGCCAGTCAATCGGGAGCGCACTCTGGCTGAGACAGAGAGCCCGACCGCGCAGGCCGCTTGACCTCGCAATAACGCATATGTGTCATCGCTACAGCGGCGACACATTTTCAGGTGCTGGGATTGCATCGCATCCATGCGGGACAAGGCGAGACGTTCCCGGCTGAAATAATATTGATAAACGCATAGCTTGTTGCTGTAGCATGGATAACTAGCGGGCCATAGGCGGCTCGCAAACATTGTGTACTGGCAACGGTGATGATCTATGCGGGGGAAGCAAACACAAGCACGATACGGAGCCGGGATACTGCGTAGCAAACTGGTCAAGCCCCAGATATCAGGCACGCTGGTTCCACGAAAGGTATTCACGACATTTGCCGATAAGCTGGTAAATGGCATGAAAGTGGGGCTGGTCATTGCACCCGCAGGCTACGGGAAGTCAACACTGCTGTCCCGGAGTTTCGACGTACTTACCGATCGAACCGTACACTGCGCCTGGCTTAGCCTGGACGATAATGACAATGATCCTCTGCGATTATTGTCTCACTTGATGGCGGCGCTAAACACACTGGACTCACTGGACTTTCAGCTTGAAACCGAGCAACTCGGTGCGGACTCTAAAGCCATCATTGATCACATTGTCGCCGACACTGTGACCAGGTTGGATGCCCTGGATTTCAGGCACGCCTTATTCATCGATGACTATCACACCATCAGCAATCCGGAAGTTCACGGCTTATTGGAACGGCTCGTTCTTTACTCGCCGCCAAAGACGATGTTTGTCATCGCCAGCCGCAAAGAGCCCGAACTGGCTTTTAAAGCCTTAAGGATGCGTGAGGAGGTTTGTCAGTTATCGACCCAGGATCTCGCCTTCGCCCTGGACGAGTCCGAGCAGTTCCTGAATGTGGACAAACAATTGGGCCTTAACAGCCAGCTTGTAAAAGCGCTTGCCAGCCGTACTGAAGGATGGGTAGCGGGTTTGCAACTGGCTTCCCTGGCACTGGCTGGTAGAGCAGATTCGGAAGAATTTGTGGAGGCGTTTTCGGGTACGGATCGAGACGTCACTGATTATCTGGGGGAGGCGGTTCTCAACCAGCAAACGGACGAAATCAGGCGCTTCCTGCTGTGGACATCCCTGCTCGAGAGGATGAATGCTGATCTGGTCAACGCGGTGCTCGATACGGAAACAGCCCAATCTTTGCTGGAACAGGTGGAGGCGCGAAATCTATTTGTCATTCCGCTGGATAGACAACGCGGCTGGTATCGCTATCATCATCTGTTCGGGGATTTTCTCAAAATGCAACTAGCGAAAGAATACCCAGGCATTGCTGAGAAAGTCTATCAGCGGGCTTTCGCCTGGTGCGTAGAGCAGGGCCACCACCACGAGGCAATTCATTACGCGCTTTGCGCCGGGCTTAACGACCAGGCCATTGAGCTTATAGCTGATATAGCCAAGGATCTCGTACAGGTTTCCGGAGAGCACTGGACTTTGTTGCACTGGTTGCAACAGTTGCCGGATGGATATGTCTTGAGGCGGCCGGAAATTGGCGCTGCGGTGAGTTGGTCGCTGCTCTTTTCCCGGCAGTTTTCCAGGGCCCGCGACCTTCTCGATATGCTGGACCGCCATTGCGAGCAGACAGCGAATCATCTGTCTCCGGAACTGCTGGGCCAGCTTCGCTGTGACGTCGGATTGAACAGGTGCTTTTTAGAAGCGGTAACCGATAAAACTGAGCACGCCAGCGAGCATTTAAAAGCGTGGCTGGCCGACAACCACGCAGCTGAGCCCCGGGATTTACTGACAGCATATATACTGCAAGCTTATACCTCCGTCTCTACATTTGAAATTGACCTGGGCACTGCCGCAGCGGATAAGGCGGTATCAATCGGGGAGGAGTTCGTGGTTGGTTTCCTGGCAGCCTGGGCTCAGGCCGCCGCGGGTCTGTTGGGGATGCAGCGGGTCGATGTGGATGGAGCCGCCAGGCATTTTAGAAAGGGCCTGGAATACAACAGTAGAAATGCGAGTCCATATTCCTGGGTGGGGTCGCTGAATTCTGTGCTCCTGGCGGAGGCTCTTTATGAGCAGAACGACCTGGTGCAAGCTGAGACACTGTTGCGGGACCACTTCGAATACATCGAAAACCAGTCGGCGGTGGATATAGCCTATGCGGGTTACCGGGTCATGGCCAAATTGCAGTTTATACGAACTGACCTGGAAGCTGGACTGAAGGTTATTCGCCTGGGCAAGGAGTCCGCCATTCGAGCTAAACTCCCGCGGTTGGGAGCGATGCTGTCAGCTCTGGAAATACACAGCCTGTTGCTGGCCGGCAAGAGTAAAGAAGCCCGGTATATCGCCAAGGAGAGTGGTTTCAGTGAGTCGCAGGCCCTGGCGTTCAAGCAGGGCTCGCCACCCGTGAATCAGGAATTGCGCGCACTGGTTCAGGCTGAGCTCTACCTGGACAGGGGTTCCCCAAAACAGGCAGCGCGAATCCTGGATACACTCGTGGCCCGCGCAGAGGAAACGGGGCGGCAGCGCCGTTTATTGGAGATGCTGCTACTGCGCGCCAGGGCACATAAGGCGTCACAAAGGCCTGATGATGCAATGATTGATCTTGGGCGGGCCATAGAAATTGGCGCTCAGGGCGGACTTTGCAGAGTGTTCATCGACACGGGTGAAGACGTACACCAATTGTTAAGGGTTTTCGCGAAAGAGAGTAGCGGAAGACAGGTGGATGCCTCCATTGCATTTCTGGGCAAGATCAACGAACTTTTACTGGCTGATCTCAAAAAAAGCCAGACCAATGAGACAAAAGGAGAGCCTTCCAGTGTCCTGATTGAAACCTTGACGAAACGTGAGAAGCAGATTCTCAACACGGTAATTACCGGCGAAACGAATAAGGAAGTTGCTGAAAAGTTGTTTATTTCGGTTCAAACAGTGAAGTGGCATCTACATCAAATCTATCAAAAACTCGGCGTGAAAAACCGAACCAGTGCCATCGTCAAGGCCCAGGCGCTGTCGCTGCTATAACCAATTACAGGTTTTACTTTAACTATCGTCTTCAACACATTGAATTAACTAATTTTATTATTTCTAAAAATTGTTTATCATCAGACTGTAGCGCTCCCCATCCACGCCCTGCACCGTTCCGGCTTTCTCGAACTGAGAGTCCATCAATACCCCGGTTTGGCGTAACCCAACTTTAGTTGGTTTTTAAATTGGTTGGATTTGAGCAACATACCCCTCAAGACGCATTGCCCTGGAGGGAACGACCATGATACACGCACAAAGTACATTCAGTTTACCCAGTAAAGAGCAGTACTTTCGTGAACTCAAGCAGACTCCGGCCATGTCCTGGCCCGCTTTGGGCACGTTCCTGCTCGGTCTGGCGATGATCGGCGGTGCCTCAGGTATGGCACTTTCGGGAAGCATTCCCCTGTGGACTGCCATGCTGGTAAACGGCGTTGGTCTGTACTTGTTGTTTTCCATTATGCATGAATCCCTGCACCGTAATGTTTCCCGCAATAACCGCGTTAACGAAATATGCGGTCGCCTCTCGCTAATGCTGCTGATCCCTGCTGCACCCCTTGAGATAGCGCGTTGGGCACATTTCCAACACCACCGATTTACCAGTAGCGACACGGACCCGGATAACTTCATCCACCACGCCAAGTGGTGGCAAATACCGTTACGCTGGCCCAATTTTGATCTGTATTACCTGTATTCCTTCCTGCGGGATGGTGGCGATAAGAGGAAACGCCACGCCGGGGCCTTAATTTCATCGGCAGTGGTTTTCATCGCGGTAGTCGCGACCCTGACCTATCTTGGCTATGGCATGGAGGTGCTGTTCCTGTGGATTTTGGCATCCCGCATCGGACTGGCCCTGGTTGCCCTCGTTTTCGTGTTTTTGCCCCACTACCCGGGAGATATTTCATTCGAGGAAAACGAATACCAGGCGACGACTATCAGGCAAGGCTGGGAATGGCTGTTGACACCCCTGTTCGTATACCAGAACTATCACCTGATCCATCACCTGTATCCCACAGCACCTTTTTACAACTATGCGAAGATCTGGCACCTCAAGTACGATGAACTGATTGCACATAAGCCGGCCATACAAACAGGCTTTGGGCTTACGCCGATTAATCGTGAGCGAGCGACGACACTATGTGAATAGCAGCTGGCCTGACAACATTCGGATTCGGTTGAGGTGGCTATCCGCGCATGATCGAACACTTGGCAACAAAATCCTGGCTCACGAGGGCGAGAGAGATACTCAATGGGCTGAAGAGCTCGGGGTGAGCGCATTCACTCTCCGCGAAGCACCATGAAGCCCGTGTGGTCAAAAAACCTCATTTGTTGGGGTAGTGGGCACCACGCTATATGCCTTCAGCACAGCTTGGCGACCTGTTTCATGGGCAGGTAAAGCCGGTTCGGCGTGCCGTGCAATTGCAGGAAATTGAAGTGCTGACAGAAGGCGATCGCCGGGTCGTCTTTGGCGTCGACGATAGAGTGGCTCAGCCACGCGTACGGGCCAGGCAATCACCGATCAAACGGAACGTCAGCCCTGCAGGGCCAGACCTGATAATCGCCACTTGTGGCCTTTGTTTCCTCATCGCTATAGCGCCAACTGCTGTTTGAGGAAATCACCTGCTTTATGCAGCCACTTGTCAGCTTTGGCTGAGACTGGCGCAAAACTCTGTTTTGCCAGCGAGAGACAAGTTTCGACGGGCGCCCAGCGGAATTTTAATACGGCCTTGTGCATCGGTCATTGTGGTGGGCTTCATTGCGCCACTTCCTGAATACCAACCGGATTTTCCCTAAGCTGTTTTGCGACGGAAAAATAGTAGTTACGACCTGTTGCCGTTAGCAGTTGATTCCCGATTTTCTCCAGCGCATCTGCCTTGAGTAGCTTTACACGACTGACCTCATAGTTCAGGGCTAACAGGTAATCACACAGTTGTGCTGTCCATTGCGGGCTTTCTGTGAGGGAAGCCTGCGCTTGCTCAAGAAGGATGTCCTCTCCGCCAGCGAGTGCGGCAATTCGATTCGCTTCCTCAGTATCTGACAGTGGAAAGAGGCTCGTGGGATTGCCGTCGAACCAACCCAGATAACCGGAAAATATCGCCCGCACTCCCCACTCTATGTTGCCGTAATACTCCTTCAGATAGTCCAGTTGTGCGTATTTTTCCGGCAGTTGCACGACTTCTACGAGTTCGTCTGGTGTCAGGCCGCGATTCATGCCGGCGATCGTTTGTTCAAATACCGACTTGATGGCGTCGCGGTAGTTGGTCAACGTTTCGACCGTTTGTTGTGGACCGAGTATCGGCCGCGTGTGTCCGCCCACCAGAAGCTTGGGGTTTTCTTCGAGCATGGACGTGAGGCTATTGATCCACGCCAACACGTCCCGATAGGGCGTGCCACGAATCGCATAAAGGTTCGGCCAGGACTTGTAAAAGTTATCACCAGCGAACAATACGCCTTCCTTTTCATACCAAATATACTGCTCGTCGTAGGTTTCCCCGGTCGCAGCGACTAAATCAAGTTTCAATCCTGCTATCTCGATACTCTGCCTTTCTGTGATGGCGAAATGTGTGGGTTCAACGCCGGCGGAGAAGGATTCCTCACCACGCTGTGGAAAATAGACCTTTGCCACCCCGTTGTTGATCCGTTGTTCAGGGTCGATTAGGAAACCACCCTGACGTGCACCCCGTTGCTTCTGAATGGTCAAGCCGGCTTCTGCCAGGTCGCGGCTTTCCTGGTTGAATCCCTGTCTTGCCCAAATCTGCACATCCTCTCCCGCGGCGGCGAAAACTTGCACTCCGCCGGTATGGTCACCATGGCCGTGGGTTAGAATAATGCCCTTCACTGGCGCATCGGTGATCTTTCGAAACTCGGCAAGAACGGCATTTGCTGCAGGCGGATCGATTTGCGTATCAATAATAACAAGGCCACTTTCACCAATGATCATGGAAGTTGTCGAGACGCCATATCCGACTGCAGTGTACACGTTAGGTGCTACTTGAATGATATCCTTTTGAAATTCTGCACTTCTCGATGTCAGAAGTGCTTCGGGGTCGTCTACCGCAACACTCCCACTGCAGTACAAAAAGTGTGCGATAGCGAGCGCTATGCTGATGTAGGTTCTCATTGGCTGGTCTCCTTTTTTTGCCTTGAAAAGTAGTCGCTCCAGGATTGATGTGGTCGTCCAGCAGCCTCGGCGTAGTCGCTCGGGTTATCGAATGCCCCGTTACGAATACCGGTGTAGATGCCGGCGATAACAGTGCCCATGAACTCGCCAAGTTCATCAATACGGTCCTGCTTATACTCCTGGACACTCATGGCTCGATAGCCTAACGCGGCGCCAAAGGCATGGCTCATGTAAGCGGCCAGTTCCGCCTGGGTCAGTGTCTCCCCATGCAGATTATAGGTTCGGCCATTGTCGGCGTCGCTGGTCAACATTCGAGCATAGGCATAGGCCAGTTCGTCACGGGTGGTGTAACCGCACTTACCCTCTCCAGCGCAGTTGGCAATTTCACCGGCTGCTTTGTAAGTATCGGTATACGCGATATCCGGTTCGATATAGATGCCGTTGCGGCCGATGACCCAGTCCAGCCCACTTCCGCGTAGATCCTGTTCCGTCTGACGGTTGCTCTGAACGATCGGCGAGAAGCTGGTGCCTTCATCCGGCCCCTGCACACTGGTATAGACGATCTTCCCAACCCCTGCAGTTTTGGCTGCTTCAATCACGTTGCGGTGCTGGCCGATGCGTTCATCTGGTGCAGCCATGCCGGAAACCAGCAACACGACATCCACACCTTTGAGAGCGCGTTCGAAACCGGCGCGGTCGGTATAGTCGCCCTTGCGGACCTCCACTCCCAAATCCCGTGCTTTGCCTGGGGTTCGGGCGATGGAAATGACGGTATCGGCGCGGTCGTTGGTGGTTAGCGCGTTGACGATAGCGCGGCCCAATTGTCCGCTGGCAGCAGTAACGGCTATGGTGGTCATGGTTGATCTCCTTTTCCTTTTGTCAGGATGCAATGTGGCGGCCGACAACTGGCAAATGGCTCGAGCTTGCCGTTTTCCAAATGCGGTATATTTCCAGGGCAGCCAGCGGGACGAAATGCACCAGGGCCGGGCCAATATTGTTGTGGATAAAGATCCAGTGCAGCAGGGTCGCGACGGCAGCTGGATAGACGAACCGTTGTAGCATTTTCCAGGAGCGGCCGAGCCGCCGAATCGAAGCATTATTGGAGGTTACGGCCATCGGCACGAAAATGACGAAGGCCACCCAACCCGTCCAGATACCGAATTTCGCGATGTCCGCAACGACAGCCGATAACGACCCCAGGTCAATGACATAATAGAGAGTATGCAGGGCGGCATAGCCAAAGGCGGCGACGCCAAAATAACGGCGCCGGCGCATCAACCACAATACCGCGTTGGACTTTGGAAACAGCATCCGCAACGGTGTAAGCATCATGGCGATGATCATGAAGCGGGCGGCGAATTCGCCGGTGGGATGGAGTAGCGGTTCCAAATCCCCACCGGACAAAGCGCCATTGATCATACCGACGGAAGGTAAGGCGAGAATGGCCCAAAAGGCATAGGGCGAATTGAGAAGCGCTCTTAGCGTATTCATTAACTATCTCCAGTGTCTTGATGTGGCCGGACAAAAAGTTGGTTATGACTTGGATGTCCTTTCCCAGGTTACATCGAGGGATTCGCGAAACGCGAAACGCTCCAGATGACTTCCGATCACCTGTTCGAGCTTCTCAATATCGTCGCCCGACACGGTCAAGGTAAGAGCCCCTGCCTGGGCCAGAAGGTCGCAGGTGCCAAACGGCAGGGAAATGAAACCCTTCTGGGCAACGAACTCTACCGGCACCTTGTGGCCGAAATGCTTGCAGAGTTGTCGCAGGTAGCTGTCTGCCTTTGCGGTCTGTATATAGCTGATGGATTGGTTCATGGGAGTGTCCTTTCTGCATTGCCTGGAAACGATAATAGGGCCGCGAAGATAGTTTGACTAGATGGGATAGATTTGAAAGACTATCTCATCATATCGAAAGGTGTAATCCATGATCGACGACCTGCGCGCGCTAGCTATTTTCGCCAAGGTAGCCGAGGCGGGCAGTTTCAGCGCTGCAGGCCGGGCTCTTGGGCTGTCTACATCGGTAATCAGCCACCATGTCAAAGCCCTGGAAACACGTCACGGTGTGTCCCTGATCCGCCGCTCAACTCGCGCTCTGTCCCTGACGGGCGAAGGGAATAAATTGTTGGACGCCGCAAGGCGCATGGTCGAGGCGGCAGAGGAAGGGCTCGATGCCATCGCCGATATCAGCGCCGATCCCGCCGGCGCCCTGCGACTGACCGCGCCCGCATTCCTGATAAACAGCCCGCAGGAAAGTGCCATCTGGCAGTTTGCCAGCCGTTATCCAAATGTGGCCGTTACTCTTAACAGCAGCGATGAACAGATCAATTTGATCGCCGAAGGATTCGATATGGCCATCCGCTTGGGGGCCATGCCCGACAGTGCTCTGAGGAGCCGCAAGATAGGCAGCTTCGAGCGCTGCCTTGTAGCCGCGCCCTCTTACCTCCAGACAATCGAAAAGCCGGTCCTCCCGGAGGATCTTACTCGCTGCGACTTTGTGCTGCTCGAAATGCTGTCGGATAAGTTCGTTCTGAAGCGGGGTAAGCGGGAGGTCACGGTACAGCCCGAACAATCACGCATTCTGGTCAACTCAGTCAGCGGTGCCCGATCCGCCGTTCTGGCCGGGTTGGGCGTGCAGAAGCTACCCCTGAGTGAAGTCGGCGAGGACCTCGCCGCCGGGCGCCTGGTGCGGGTATTGCCAGAATGGTCGTTGCCGACGCTCGACATCTACGCAGTCTGGCCCGAGTCGAGCCACCGTAGCAGTTTGGTCAGATTGCTATTGGAGTGTCTTCTGAATGCGTAGGACGTAAGCCAGCCTGAAGTGACTGAGTGTTTGGTCCCACCGTGACGGCAAAGAGGAATTACTTCAATAGAATATGGCGGAGAGCGAGTCCGCATCATAAATCACCTATAGGCCCCGCCTTCGCATCGTTTCAGGATATAGCAGTGCATCGATTACCATACCCCTTACCATACCGAGGGACCGTCCTGACGAAACTCTCGAAGCGGTAGCTTTACCGCCCTCGGAGTCAAGCCAGTTCGGACTACATATCGCGGCAGGGGACCTTGCCTACGTACTACTGAGTCGCCCCCCCAACTCACCCCACGCCAAGAAAGGGTAAATATTGACCGCCTTGAACCCATGAAGAGCTCTCCGACCGCCTAGTTCGCAGCTATCAGATCAAGTACTAACCGATTGGTTTCATTAAACTATATGCGTAAACCGCTGAAGTCTGCCACCCATTCCATCTGAAGCCTGCC
>TARA_R110001599_G_scaffold353591_1_pt1 | contig 54907 bp, 55 predicted proteins | sample TARA_R110001599 | Tara Oceans TARA_R110001599 (sample SAMEA4398360) | marine metagenome | biome: Polar Biome; feature: [MES] marine water layer (ENVO:01000295) within the mesopelagic zone...; material: water (ENVO:00002006), including particulate matter (ENVO:01000060) such... | reverse complement strand
GCTAATTATATGATATTTATGGATAATTTCCAAAGTTGATGACATTGGGGGAGATATCGCCCGACTCTGCGAACGGTGACCATCCGTAAAAACTTGGATCGTCATTGGTTGTTTTCTCAGTATAAGCCCCAACCGTAAGAGCATTCCAAGCCTGCGCAGGGTCCTCTATCTGGGCCAGATGAACTTGCTCCCAGTAATCCACACTCGGCGATAGGTTCCCATTGTTTCCCGCTGAGATCACAAAAAGACGCTGTCTACCGTCTTCCAAACCTGAAGAGAACTGGTCAATTTCAGCAGACCAGGATGAAGGTTGCCCTCCATCTCTCTCTGGCTCTGCAGTTACAGCAAGAGAGTAGACCCGTGAGTAGTGAGGTACTTCTATTTCGAGCTTTGCTACCGTGCCTACAGTAATAGCGCCATACAGCTCAGGATCGTTATTGCCAGCAGGTGGTAAGATTCGTGCGGATTCGATTCGATGATTCAGGACTATTGGATCGCTACTCACCAAGGCCGCCTGCAAGTCGCCAAACACAGCCAATCCAGCCTGTCGGGAACCATGGTCATTAAACGGAGCAAGGGGATTTGTCGGATTAAAGTCATCATAGCGCGGCCAGTCCGGATGCCATCGCTCTGCCTGTTGCTCTCTACACAGCTCACCAAGAATAGGATGATGGTAGTTGACCCCTGTGTCCAAGATAGTCACTGCCACCGGGACAGTCTCGTCGAGATAAAGCCGTCCTTTGAGGTCCTCGGCCCAATCATGCTGTTCTTTCGGAGACAAGCCAATAATAACGTTTGGTGTTTCCTTGGCCGGCCTGAGCTCTTCAAGGTTGGCGATTAATTCCGGTGCTCTCTCGAGCTGATGAGCCGACGCTTTGATCAGGACGACTACACTGTCAAAGAAGCTGAGAGACGTATTGCCCAACTCGGCACCGATCCGTTCAGCCAGTAGGTGCGCGACTTGAATTGGATCATCGTCGTGTGGTCGTTTCTTTAACCAGAGCTCCCACCACACCTGCTGCTGAAGGTTAGTTGGATATAGCGACTCATCATCCGTCCAGAATGACTTTAAGTCGGCGAGCTTGATCTCAGCGATACTGTCAATCAAGCTGTGATTCCTGGGACCTCCCTTCCCATCGTTACCTGGGTCCAGATATTGTTCTATTTTCCGTTGAAATACGCCTCTGCGCGATTCAGGAATAAAGACAATAGCCACTTCACGGCCATCAACTTTACGACATGACCGAAGCTTAAAGTCACGACTGGTATCCAAGCTGTCCAGCGGCAAGTCGCAACCCGGCGCCCCTATAATCTCAACATAGATACCGATATCTGCTGTAACAGGTTCAGGCAACTCATCCCTTTGGTCTTGAAACCGGGAAAGCAACCGTGAATACTGCTGCGCCAGAAATTGACCATGTGAATTACGGTCTTGGGGAGGAATGACGGGATTACGACCAGAGCGACGTGACCTAAAGTCCTCATGGTTTGCAAAACCGCCTAGCAGGATGTGTGGCTTCCGTTCCGTCATTCGACCTCTTATTACTTTCCAGATTGACGGCGTTTAAACGCTTTCGCAATCAACGCTGTGGTAATTTTAGTATCGTGATGCAATACGGCTTCTTTTGCCGCATCTTCACAGGCACGGGTAATTTCTGCTGAACTCAGACCATCCGCTGCTTCCGTTATATCGGCCCACGCCAATGCGTCAGTATCGAATACCGCCAGACGGTTCTCGATAAGCTTTCTGATTTGATCTTTGCCGGGTTTTTCAAACTGAATGATATCGTCGAAGCGACGATAAAGTGCTTTATCAAGCAGCTCAGGATGATTGGTAGCCGCCACAATGATACTTTCGGAGGCATCCTGTTCTACAAACAAAAGAAATGAGTTTAGAACCCTGCGAATTTCTCCCACATCATTCTGAGCACCACGCTGCGTTCCAATGGCATCAAACTCATCAAAAAGATACACGGCACGGGTTTGTTTGATGTGATCAAATATCAATCTGAGCTTGGCCGCTGTCTCACCCATAAACCGAGTAATCAGGCTATCGAGAACGATGGTATATAAAGGCAGTTTTAACTCCGTCGCCAAGACTGCGGCTGACATAGTCTTGCCTGTACCCGGGGAACCCGTAAACAAGAGTTTACGCCGAGGGAAAAGCCCGTACTGAGTGAGTCGGTCCTTTTGACGCTGCTCCAATAGAACTTGCTCTAGACGCTCACTAATTTCACTGGACAACACTAGCTCGCTGCTGCGAACTGTCGAATGTGTTAGTTCAAGAAGTCCTTTAAGATCACCTTTCGGCTGCTGAACCAGAGGTGTGGGCTTGGCGACGGCTAACCCAGTATTTTTGAGACCTTTTTGAGACCTTTCGATCATCGATTTAATATCGCCCGCCAGCTTGTGATGGCCCTGACGTGCCTCCTTTGCGGCCACCTGCAAGGCAATAGAGTAGAACCGCTGATCGTCACGATCAGCGTGGCTCTTGAGTAGCGCTTTTATTTGCTCAGCTGTAGCCATGGTTTCCAAAGCTCCCTATTGATCCATGATAGATGATTTCACTCCTTCATAGAACAACAGAGTCTGCCTCTTATACTTTGATCCGTCCCCTGAAAAACCGGCATGACCGAAACCTCGTAGGTCGGACCCTCCACCCGGTGGCCGGGCATTTATTTCGCCTAGCTCAAAAAGCCAAAGCCCTCTGCCAGCCTGCGCTGGCGTATTCCCTCGCCTATCTAAACGGGAGGGATAATAACACCATGCTTACCATTGATTAAATATTGCAACAAAACTAAAACTATATGCTACTTTTAATGATAATTCCATACTAAAGCCTTCCGCATGATTAGATTTTGGTGGATTTTTTATTCATGAACGTAATACCCAAGCACCAGATAATCAAGCACTTGCAGGCAGAGCTCCCACGCGGAGCGCCATTCGACCTAGCCATCCTGGCCCTGTATGGCGTATCGCCGCAACTTGCCGCTCACTATGTGGAGGCTGGCTGGCTCGTGCGGTTGGCGCAGGGGGTCTATGCCTTCCCGAATGACAACTTTGATGTCTACGGTGCCCTGAAGCTCCTGCAGCAGCGTGTGCCTGGCTTGCATATCGGCGGCAAGACTGCGCTTGCCCTGCAGGGCGTACGGCACAACCTGGGCAGTCGCGAGACCTGGGTGCTGTGGGGCGACAAGCGTTATGCATTACCCGCCTGGTTCACCTCCCGCTTTCCTGCGCGCTATTGCCAAGCCCGCTTGTTTGACTGGCCTGACACTGCCTTGGCGACCAGGACCCTGACCACACCGCCCGGCATGCCAGACCCTATCGAGATGGCTTGCCCTGAACGTGCCGTACTGGAGCTGCTGTACGAAGTTGGTGTGAAACAAGGCCTGGAAGAAGCGCGCAACCTCTTCGACGGTCTGCGCTCACCTCGCAAGGAGGTTCTCGGCGAACTGCTGTCCTGTTGCACCAGTGTAAAGGCCGTGCGCCTGTTCCTTACCTGGGCCCGTGAGACCAACCTGGTGGACGTCGATGCCTTGTTGTCGCAGTATCCGGTCCGCACAGGCAGCGGCTCACGCTGGATGAGCCGCCTTGATGACGGCACTCTGCTGAGTCTGCGACCCCATGGATAGGGGCTGCTGAAACGAAAGCATTCACTAATGTAGGCGCTGGCTGTTACCGGAGCCGCCGCATTCCGTATTGCCCATAGCGGCCGCTTGGCAATTGCCCTATACCGGAGCCTTGAAACGGCCAAAGGGCTGGGGAAAGGAGCAAGGGAATGGTGCCAAGGGGAAAGGCTCTACCCAAAAAGGCTAAAAAGCTCCCTCTCCAGCCCAGCATCTGGGGATAGCCATGCTTTCATTGTTTCACCGAAAAAGGCGTCAGCCATCAAAAGACTCCAGTACCGGCCCGGCAGAGTTACTGCTACCGCAGCCTGCCTCGATTTTGTTGGCGACACCGCGTCGCCAGAAGCTGCTGGATCATATCTGGGAGAGAACGTCACTCTCGCGAACTCAGTTCTCTTTGCTTTATCTGGCTCCGCTCGAACGCTACGCCGAACTGGTGCAACAATTCCCCGCCTCTGAAAGCCACCACCACGCCTACCCCGGCGGCATGCTGGATCACGGCCTGGAAATTGTTGCCTACGCCCTGAAGCTTCGGCAGTCGCACCTGCTTCCCGTGGGGATGAAACCCGAAGAGCAAGCAGCGCAGTCGGAAGTGTGGACTGCTGGCACAGCCTATGCCGCTCTCCTGCATGACATTGGTAAAATCGCCGTCGACGTCTATGTGGAATATGCCGACGGCTCGCTATGGCACCCCTGGCACGGCGCACTGCAGCAGCCCTATCGGTTTCGCTACCGCGAGAATAGGGAATACCGCCTGCACAGTGCCGCCACCGGGCTTCTGTATAACCAGCTTCTGGATCGTCGAATCCTGGATTGGCTCAGTCAGCACAACGACTTGTGGGCTGCCCTGCTATACGTGCTTGCGGGGCAGTATGAGCATGCCGGCATCCTGGGTGAACTGGTGATTCGGGCCGACCAGGCCTCTGTGGCCCAGGATCTCGGTGGCGATCCAGGCAAGGCAATCGCTGCGCCCCGGCATACCTTGCAGCGCAAGCTGCTGGATGGCCTGCGCTACCTGCTCAAGGAAGAGTTCAAGATCAACCAAACCCAAGCCTCGGACGGCTGGCTGACGCAGGATGCCCTGTGGCTGGTGAGCAAGACCGCTTCCGACAAGCTGCGCGGTTATCTGCTCTCTCAGGGTATCGACGGCATTCCGTCAAACAACACGGCTCTTTTCAATATTCTGCAGGAATACGGCATTGCGCAGCCCACCTCGGATGGCAAGGCCATCTGGAAGGCAACCGTCACCAGTGACACAGGCTGGGAGCACAGCTTCACCTTTCTGAAGCTCTCACCCGCCGCCATCTGGGAGGGGAGCGATCGTCCAGAAGCTTTCGCCGGTCGGGTGCAACCGGAATTAACCATAGTGGATACAGCAAGCTCTGGACCAGTGACGGAGGACACGGTCATAGAAGAGACTCTGCCGGTTAAAAATGCTGCCCGCGATCCGGTCGCCCCACAGAAAGGGCTGGATGACTTGGGTGGTCTGCTCGATTTACTGGAAGAAACCTCAACTCAAGGCGATTCTGCAGTCCAGATTCCACCACACACTGAAGTTTCGAGCGAGACCGCCGATTCGGTCAGCCCCGCCGAACCTTCTCGCGCTCCGTCAGGAGAGCATTTCATGGAGTGGTTACGCACAGGGGTTCGGACTCGAAAACTGATCATCAACGATGCCAAGGCCCTGGTACATACCGTGAACGGCACTGGGTACCTCATCAGCCCCGGCATATTCCAGCGCTATACTCAGGAACACCCCCAAGTGGCGGCGCTGGCCAAAGCCGAGCAGCTCTCCGCCTGGCAGTGGACCCAGAAGCGCTTCGAGAAGCTTGGCCTACACCGCAAGCAGACCAACGGGTTGAATATCTGGACTTGCGAGGTGAAAGGCCCGCGCAAGTCGAGACGGGTGCATGGGTACTTGTTGTCCGACATGCAGGCCCTGTTTGACGAAGCCTTACCGGACAACCCGTACCTTTGCCTTAATCAATCCAACGCATAAAAGGCTCTCGGTCTGCCAGAGAAGACAAGGTTCTCCCCTTGTGCGCATCCTAAACCGATGCTTGACCGACATCGGCGGCATAGTGTTAAACTACCGCAGATATTTTTTGCCTGAATGAAGTCATGTCAAAGGTCTGGACGATAATACTGTTCGCGATACTGATGGTGATGCAAACGCTCTCCATCGCATCCGACGTATTGCCGTCCCATTTGGGTGACATCCACCACGATCAGGCGCACTCACACCACGCTTTCGGCGATCCCCCTGCCGCAGCAGATGAAACTTCCGACGGGCAGGGCAACAATGGTTTGCCGGAAATGCCCGACCATTGTCACGCCAACCACTGCCACGGCTCTCATTTGCTGCTGGTCATGCACGTTTTTGATCTTCCCCTCTTGATATCGGAACACGTGGTTCCGAGCTATACCGCCCATAATACCTCCGCCCACGTCGACACCCTTCTTCGCCCCCCCATAGCCTGATCCTGCGAGTCAATCCTCCCCCTCTTTTTTTTGGAGGGACTGGAACTATTTTCCTTTTGATTTCACAGGAATCATGCGATGCACCACCACGATTTTTTGTGGCGCCCGCGGCGTGGGCGTCGCGCCATTCTACTGGCGTTGGGCCTGATTTTTTTCAGCCCTACAGCAGTACTCGCCGAAGCACCAGCACAGCCTCTGGCATTGCCAGAAGCCGTCTCCCAGGCTTTGGAACTCAACCCTAGATTGCAGGTTTTTACACCCCGACTGAGAGTGCTGGAAGGCAAGCGCCTGACGGCTGACCAGAACCCGGCTTTTGAGCTGGGTTTCGAAGCGGAAAACGTGCTCGGTTCTGGGCCGTTCGACGGACTCGACGGGGCGGAATATACCCTGTCACTGTCCTCGGTTATCGAACTGGGTGGCAAGCGTGAGGCTCGTACCCAGGCAATCTCCGGGCGCTACGCATTGGTAGAAGCGGAGCGCCGCGCCGAAGCCCTGTCCCTGCTGGGGAATGTCACCCGCAGCTTTATCAGCGCCCTGGCGCTGCAGGAAAAGATGAAGCTTGCGGAAGACACGGTAGCGCTGGCCGAGTCCACTCACAACATTGTCAGGCAGCGTGCCGAGCGCGGCGCCACCCCCCAGGCGGAAGTGCTGCGCGCCCGGGCGGAACTGACCCGGAGCCGCCTGGAGGAGGATCGTCTGCAGGCCGCCTTTGATGCCAGCCTGATGGCCCTGGCCACCCTGCTGGGTAGAGAGACGGCAGATTTCGACCAACTCCAAGGGAATCTGTTTGCCTTCAGTTCCCCGGACAGCTTCGCCAGTCTGTTCGAACGCGCCCGCGACAACCCCGATATTCAGGTATTCGCCAGCGAGGAGCGCCTGCGAGAGGCGGAGCTGGCATTGGCCCGCAGCCAATCCCGCAGTGATGTGCGCTGGCAGGTAGGTACCCGCTATATAGAGGAGACGGGCGACTCCGCCCTGGTGGCGGGCGTCTCCCTGCCACTGTTTTCCGGTCGTCGCAATCGCGGCGAGGTGCAGGCGGCCCAGGCTGCCCGGGACGAGGTCGGATTCCGGCGCGAGAACGCCCTGTTGGCACTACGAGCGCGACTCTATGAGGCCTATCGCTTGCACCAGCAGGCGGTAGCGACCGCGGAAGCCATGCAGGCGCGGGAGCTGCCCGACCGCCGCGAGGCCCTGGAATTGACTCGCACTGCCTATGAACAGGGCCGCTACGGCTATGTGGAGTGGGTGACGGCACAGCGGGAACTGCTCGCCGCCCGGCGCAATCGGGTGGATGCCGCCGCCACGGCGCTGCTCAACCAGGCCTTGATAGAACAGCTTACGGGGCAGTCATTGGCTGCCACGGAAAGTAGCTCAGGCTACTGACAGAACAGGATTATTTATCATGAAACGACTACAGATTTTACTGAGTATTGCCGGCATGCTGTGCCTGCTCGGTTTGATGCGGGCGCCGGTACAGGCCGCGGAAGAGGCTCATGGTGCTGAACAGGCTGCCGTCGAGGAAGGGCCGAATGGAGGCAGGCTTTTGGAGGACGGCGCTGTCACCCTGGAGTTGGCCATTTATGAACAGGGCGTCCCGCCCGAATACCGCGCCTGGATCAGCCGGGATGGCGAGGCGGTTACCCAGGGCGCCGAACTGATCGTCGAATTGACCCGTTTGGGTGGGCCAGTGGATCGGTTCACATTCACCTCTCAGGGGGATTACTGGCTGGGTGGCGGTATGGTGGCGGAGCCGCACTCCTTTGATGTGACAGCGGAACTGACACTTGATGGCCAGGATCATCAATGGGCCTGGCAATCTCACGAAGGCCGCACGGAAATCTCCGCCCATATGGCCGAGCAGGCCGGTATAGGCACGCGTGAGGCAGGCCCGGCCACCATCGAGCGCCGCATTGCCAGTTATGGTCAGTTGATTGCCAATCCGGAAACCATCGCCCATATCAAGGCGCGATTCCCGGGACTGGTCAAGCGCGTCGCGGCTCGCCTGGGTGATACAGTGCAAGACGGGGCGGTGCTGGCCACCATCGAGTCCAATGAAAGCCTTCAGACGTATGAGGTTCGAGCGCCCTTTGCCGGTACCGTCATCCAGCGCAACGTCAACGTCGGTGAGTTGGCCGAGGGGCAATCCCTGTTTTCTGTAGCCAACCTGGATACCTTGTGGGCAGAGCTGAAAATCTTTCCGGGACAGCGGGAAGAAATCGCCGCCGGTCAGACCGTACGCATCGACAGCGAAGGCAACGAATATCTCGCCAGTATCGATCACCTGCTACCCAGCAGTAACAATGCCCCTTTCACGATAGCTCGCGCCGAAATCGACAATGCACAGGGCATTCTAACGCCGGGGCAACTGGTTTCAGCGGACATTGTGGTGGAGAGGATCGACGTGCCGCTGGCGGTGGACAACCGCGCCCTGCAGTCGTTCCGCGACTGGACCGTGGTGTTTATCCAGGTGGGCGACACCTACGAGATCCGCCCGCTGGAGCTGGGCCGCAGCGATGGCCACTTTACCGAGGTGTTGTCCGGACTGAACCCCGGTGACACCTATGTGGTGGAAAACAGCTATCTCATCAAGGCGGATATCGAAAAATCCGGCGCCAGCCACGACCACTAAGGGAGAAGCATTATGATCGACGCCATAGTGCGCCTCTCCGTGGAGCGGCGCTATCTTATCCTGTCCCTGATACTGGTGATTGTCGGCCTCGGCGTGTGGAGCTTTCAGCGCCTGCCCATCGACGCCGTGCCGGATATCACCAACGTCCAGGTGCAGATCAATACCGAAGCCCCCGGCTATTCGCCCCTGGAAGCGGAGCAGCGCATTACCTTCCCGGTGGAAACCGCCCTCTACGGGCTGCCCAATCTGTCCTATACCCGGTCGCTGTCCCGCTATGGCCTGTCCCAGGTCACCGTGGTGTTCGAGGAGGGCACGGACATCTATTTTGCCCGCAATCTGATCAACGAACGCCTGGGCGCTATCAAAAGCGCGCTGCCGCCGGGGCTGGAGCCGGAGATGGGCCCCATCGCCACGGGTCTGGGCGAGATCTTTATGTACACCGTGGAGGCCGAACCCGGCGCCACCCAGGACAATGGCCAACCCTGGGACGCCACCGCCCTGCGCGAGGTGCAGGACTGGATCATCAAACCCCAGCTTGCCCAGGTGCCCGGGGTCATTGAAATCAACACCATCGGTGGCTATGACAAGCAATATCACGTCACGCCCTCGCCGAAAAAACTGCTCGAATTCGGCATCACCCTGGATCAGGTGGCAGGCGCCCTGCGCGCCAATAACGCCAACCGCGGCGCCGGCTATATTGAGCGTAATGGCCAGCAGTTGCTGGTGCGCTCACCCGGCCAATTGAAGACCATCGGCGACATCGAGCAGGTGGTCATTGCCAACCGGGACGGTGCGCCGGTGCGTATTGCCGACGTCGCGGAGGTGGCCATCGGCAAGGAGTTGCGCACCGGCGCCGCCACCCGCGATGGAAAGGAAACTGTGCTGGGTACCGCCATGATGCTGATGGGGGAAAATTCCCGCAGCGTGGCCCAGGCCATTGCAGATCGGGTGGAGGAAATACGACCCTCCCTGCCCGAGGGCATTCGCCTGGAAACGGTTTATGATCGCACCACCCTGGTGGATAAAGCCATTGCCACGGTGGAGAAGAACCTGCTGGAAGGCGCACTGCTGGTGATCGTGGTGCTGTTCCTGCTGCTGGGCAATCTGCGCGCAGCCTTGATCACGGCGGCGGTGATTCCCCTGGCCATGCTCGCCACCATCACCGGCATGGTGAGAACGGGCGTGTCCGCCAACCTGATGAGCCTGGGGGCGCTGGATTTCGGCCTGATTGTCGACGGTGCAGTGATCATCGTGGAAAACTGCATCCGTCGCCTGAGTGAGGCACAGCACGGCAATGACAACCGTTTGCCGTTGAAGGAGCGCTTGCACCTGGTCTATGAGGCCACCACCGAGGTGATTCGTCCGGCCCTGTTTGGCGTCGCCATTATCACGGTGGTGTACATCCCCATCTTCAGCCTTACCGGGGTGGAGGGCAAGATGTTCCACCCCATGGCCGCCACCGTGGTGATGGCTCTGCTGGCAGCGATGGTGCTGTCATTGACCGTGGTGCCCGCCGCGGTGGCGGTGTTTATGACCGGCAAGGTGCAGGAGAAGGAAAGCCCCATCATCAGCGCCACCAAGTCGGTGTACCGGCCGGCACTGGAGTGGGCGCTGCGCTTCCGCTGGGTGGTGCTGGGCAGCGCCAGTGCGCTGCTGGCCCTCTGCCTGTGGCTCGCCACCACCCTGGGCACGGAGTTCATCCCCCAGCTCAACGAAGGGGATATCGCCCTCCACGCCCTGCGCATTCCCGGTACCGGACTGGAGCAGGCCATCGCCATGCAGGAACAACTGGAAAAGCGCATCAAGGCGTTTCCGGAGGTGGACAAAATCGTTGCCAAGATCGGCACCCCCGAGGTGGCCACTGACCCGATGCCCCCGAGCGTGGCGGATAACTTCGTCATGCTCAAGCCCCGTGAGCAATGGCCCGACCCGGAAAAGCCCCGGGATCAGTTGATCGCCGAAATGGTGGAGGCCGTCGAACAGCTTCCCGGCAACAACTATGAGTTCACTCAGCCCATCGAAATGCGCTTCAACGAACTGATCTCCGGCGTGCGGGCGGACCTGGGGATCAAGGTGTTTGGCGATGATCTCGACCAGTTGCTGGAATCCGCCAACGCGGTGCTGGCGGTGGTGGAGTCGGTATCGGGCGCCGCCGATGCCCGGGTGGAACAAGTCACCGGCCTGCCCATGCTGTCGGTGCACCCCAAACGCATGGTGCTGTCCCGCTACGGCCTCTCGGTGGCAGAATTGCAGGACTTGGTGGCTGCCGGCGTGGGCGGCGAAAGCGCCGGCCTGATCTACGAGGGCGACCGTCGCTTCCAGCTGGTGGTGCGTCTGCCGGAGGATATTCGGCGGGATGTGGACAACCTGGGTGACCTCCCCGTGCCGCTGCCCGACGGGGGCTATGTGCCCCTGTCGGAGGTGGCGGAACTGGAACTGGCCCCGGCCCCGAACCAGATCAGCCGGGAGAACGGCAAACGCCGGGTGGTGGTGACTGCCAACGTCCGCGATCGGGACCTGGGCGGCTTTGTGGACGAGGTGCGCGCCCGCATCGACCAGCAGGTGGATCTGCCCGCCGGCTACTGGCTGGACTACGGCGGCACCTTCGAGCAGTTGCAGTCCGCCAGTGAACGCCTGGCGTTGGTGGTGCCAGTGACACTGCTGATCATCATTGCCCTGCTGGTAATGGCCTTTGGCTCCCTCAAGGATGCACTGATTATCTTCAGCGGCGTACCCCTGGCGCTCACCGGGGGCGTGCTGATGCTGTGGCTGCGGGATATGCCGCTATCCATTTCCGCCGGTGTGGGCTTTATTGCCTTGTCGGGGGTGGCGGTACTTAACGGCCTGGTGATGGTGGCCTTTATCCGCGATCTGTGGCACCAACAAGGCGATCTGATAATCGCAGTGGTGGAGGGCGCATTGACCCGGTTGCGGCCGGTAATGATGACCGCCCTGGTGGCCAGCCTCGGTTTTGTGCCCATGGCGTTGAATACCGGCACGGGGGCGGAGGTACAGCGACCGCTGGCCACGGTGGTGATCGGCGGGATTATTTCGTCCACCCTGCTGACGCTGTTCGTGTTGCCAGTGCTCTACGCCCTGCTGCACCGGAAAGACGGTAACGGCGGTGGCTCCTCACCTAGCACTGATGCCGGCTGATTAGGCTTGATCGTCTGGTCACGGCGGCTGGATGTCGCCGTGGCCTGGATAACCGAGGTATTCAATATGAGTGATTCTGATGATGACACACCCCATGATGCCCCCTCACGCCGGAAAGGCGATGCCGATGATTCGATTCATTTCCGGGCACACCGTATCCATTGTATTAACGGCAATTGGTATTTCCTGACCCGTGAAGGTGGCAATGTCGGGCCTTTCGCGACCCGAGAGGAGGCGGAAATCTACCTGTCGGAATTATTGAAGCATGTCAGGCCATAGCTACTATGTCTCCATAATCGGAAGGAGGGAAAACAATGCACTGGCTCATCACTAAATACCTGATCACCGCCACCCTGGTGGTTGTGGTATCGGAAATCGCCAAACGCAGCGACAGACTGGGCGCGTTGGTGGCGGCATTGCCTCTGGTTACCATCCTGGTGTTGATCTGGATGCAAGTCGAACATCAACCCCCGGAAAAACTGGCCAAACATGCCTGGTACACCTTCTGGTACGTGATTCCGACGCTGCCGATGTTCCTGGTGTTTCCGGCATTGCTGGCCCGGTTGGGGTTCTGGCCGGCACTGGCCCTCAGCTGTGCCGGCACTGTCGTCTGCTTCGGGATTCTTGCCCTGATAACCCGTCGGTTTGGTGTCGAGCTGTTGCTTTGAGCGGGCAAACGTAAAGCCGTAATCGAGCACTTGGAGGACTGATAATGACTCATGACCATCAGGATCACGGTCGTCTAGACATGGAAAGCGGCGATCGCCGTGTCGCCATCGCCATCTGGGCCAACGGGATATTGACCGTCGCGCAGATCGTCGGCGGCATTCTGGCGGGCAGCCTGGCACTAATTGCCGACGCACTGCACAACTTTTCGGACATGGCCTCACTGGTCATTGCCTTCGCCGCCCGCAAGATCGCACGCCTCCCCGCCGATTCGCGCATGACCTTCGGCTACGGGCGCATCGAAGTGGTGGCGGCGCTCATCAATTACACCACCTTGATCATGATCGGACTCTACCTTATTTACGAGGGCGGGATGCGGCTGATCAATCCGCCCGAGGTCGCCGGCTGGATGGTGGTGATTGTCGGTGGCGTGGCACTGGTCGTGGATACACTGACGGCGCTGCTTACCTACTCCATGCAGAAGGGCAGTGTGAATATCCGCGCCCTGTTCCTGCACAACCTGTCGGACGCACTGGCTTCGGTTGCGGTGGTGGTGGCCGGTACGCTCATTATTCTCTACGACATGAAGTGGGTCGATCCGGCCATTACCATCGGTATCGCGCTCTACGTTCTTTATCTCGCCGTCACCGAGATCGGTACGCCGGTGCGTACCCTGATGCTCGGGAGTCCCCCTGATGTGGACGGTCAGGCGGTGATTGAGGCCGTGCAAGCCGTTGCCGGAGTAACTGAATTACATCATGTGCACTTCTGGCAGATGGAGGAGAACATCCCGGCTCTGGATGCCCATGTGGTACTGACCGAGCAGGGCTGGACCCGTATCGAGGCGATCAAGGCCGAGATCAAGGCGATCCTGACTGAGCGTTTCGGTATTGGCCATTCCACGCTGGAGTTCGAACACCCGCAACACGCCCATAACGGCGCGGCTGTCTACGGGCATCACGAACAACAACAAAAGCATTCCCATTGACGCTGGGGCGTGAAGTTCAGAGTCGTGAGACGGATCAGTCCTGAAGCGCCAGAATGCGCCGTGCACCGCTCATAACGATCAAGCCCGCCATGGTGCCGATAATCAGATCGGAGTAGTGGGAACCGCTCGATAAAACCACCTTGCGTTAGACTTTAGCGGTCATTGGGGAGTAGCCGCTCTTCGTCTCGAAGAGGCTTACATTAGCGTCGTATCCGACGCCGCCCGGTAATCATCGGACGTACCAGTTCGATGCGGCCAACGTATTGCATGATGAAGACGGCCGCCACATGTATGAGGGCACCTGCCCACAAGGCGTGCGCCGCGTAAGTATGCACCCGCTGTAGCAGGTCGTTGCCGTACAGGGCATCGACTTCCTCGTGCAGCCATCCCGTGCACACGAGCACAAGCACCAGAAGGAACATCAGGTAGATCATGATCGCGCCGAGCGGGTTGTGACCGGAGTCTGCTGGGAGGCTTCGTGCATCTAGCTCTCGAAAGTGCTCGCGAATGCGAGCAAGGCTGATCGGGAAGTCGGCGAAGCGCGCATGCTTGCCACCGAAAAAGCCCCAGCCCACGCGGAGCAGCACGGCTGCCGCAGCCGCATAACCGAGCCAGGTATGGATGTCCTCCCCGGAATCGGTCAGCCAGTAATTGGCCAGGACGATGGCGGCCAACGTCCAGTGGAACATCCGCACCACGGGATCCCAGATCACGATGGACGCCGGCCGGCTCAAGGCGTCAGCCTTCCTCGCGCTTGACGATGCTGCCGTCGACCGGGTTGAAATAGATCTCCACCTTGGTCTCGTCAGCGTCGAAGCCGTAGATCTCGTAGCAGCTGCCTTCGGTGACCTTGAACTCGTTGATTCTGTAGCCCTGATCGATCAGATTCTGTTGGAACGCGTCGGCATCCTGCCAGGCCGAACGCGGCTCTGTCGTGCACTGTGTGGTTTCCTCACTGGCACAACCGGCAAGCGCCGTGATACTGATGGACGCGAACAGCATATGGCGCAGTTTCATGGCGCTACTCCTTGGTTTTTGAAACAGAGAAAAATCTTAGCACAGATCCAGGGGCAGAACGTTCTCTTGATCTTGCGCCCAAGATGGTAAAGTAAACACACCAGTACCCTGATCGTGACGAAAAAATAGCCGCGAGGAGGTTAATTAGACACATGGGCAGGTGATTGGCTTTTAACCATCTGTAGTAATTCAGACCTGATCTGACAGTTACCGATTTTTCAGAAGGTGTCTGTCAGGTCACATTCAGTTTATGAATTTTTCCTGCCAGATCTTTTTGCCATCAAGTAGTGTTGCCATCGGCGTCCTGCCACAGCACATTTTGCCTTGATGCGTGCGTTCATTGTTGTAGTAATCCAGCCAGATGTCCAGATCGGCCTGTAACTCCGCCAGCGTGCTGTAGAGCTTTCGCCGGAACGTCGGCTGGTAGAACTCCTGCAATATGGTCTTGTGGAAGCGCTCACAGATACCATTGGTTTGTGGGTGCCGAGCCTTGGTCCGTGTGTGTTCAATGTCATTGATCGCCAGGTAAAGCTGGTAATCATGCTTGTCCAGCACACCACAGTACTCTGTGCCACGATCCGTCAGAATCCGCAGCACCGGCAGTTCCTGCTCCGCATAAAATGGCAACACACGATCATTGAGCAGGTCTGCTGCCGTAATCGGAGTCTTCGTCGTGTAGAGCTTGCAGTGCGCCACCTTGGCGTAGGTGTCCACATAGGTCTGCTGGTACACCCGGCCAACGCCCTTAAACGTCCCCACATAGAACGTATCCTGCGAGCCCAGGTAGCCGGGGTGCGCGGTATCAATCTCACCACAGACCTCATCGTCCAGCTTCTTGCGCTCCAGCGCTTGAACCTGGCTTTCCGTGAGGATGATGCCTTCCTCTGCCACTTTCGCCTCAAGGGCTTTGAGACGTTCCTTGAAGCTGGCCAGCCCATGGCGCAGCCAGATGGAGCGAACCCCGCTGGGGGAGACAAACACGCCACGTTTTCGCAACTCGTTCGATACACGCACCTGTCCGTGAGCTGGCTCATCCGTGGCATAGGCAACGACAGCCGCTTCAATGGACGGATCAACTCGATTCTTGGGATTGGGAACGCGTCGGCTTTGATCAAGCAGCGATTCTATACCGCCGTCATTGACCGCCTCCTGATACCGATAAAACGTATCGCGGGATACGCCCATCATCTTGCACGCCTTGGAGACGTTGCCCAGTTCCTCGGCGAGATTCAGCAGGCCTACTTTGTGTTTGATGATTTTCTGATTACTATGGATCATGAGGGTTACCTCTTATGGGTTTGATTTCAGGTTTCGTCACCTTCATCAAAACCGGTAACCCTCTCTTTTTCAAGAGCAGGTGTCAGATCTGGTCTGAACTAATACAAACCATCCCAGTAAGACCGTTCGCACATGGCCCGCCTCTCTGGATGAGCCGCCGCCCCCCCCTCGCCAACCTGTGCTCTGTGTGACCCTGCGTATGGTTGTTCTTTGTCATCATTCTAGATCTTCAAGCTATCTTGCATTAGACTTTAGCGGTCATTGGGGAGTAGCCGCTCTTCGTCTCGAAGAGGCTTACGTCAACACACTTGGCCCACAGGCCATGGCGTAAGCAGTTCCCATACCTGGCAAGACCTTTGACCAAGATGCCTCCGACTAGGCCGGGGATGTGTCTTGGTCATTCGTCTTTGTCCGGCCTGGGAATTCATATATGGAACCGCTTCTCGTCTCAACCGGTGTTGTGGCACTCGCTGAAATTGGCGACAAAACCCAGCTTCTGGCTTTCATACTCGCCGCCCGCTTCAAGAAACCCATTCCCATTATCCTCGGCATTCTGGTTGCCACCGTCGTCAACCATGGTCTTGCGGGCGCTCTAGGCGCCTGGATTACCGCCACCATGAACCCGGGGATCATGCGCTGGGTGCTGGGCCTGTCGTTCATTGGCATGGCGATCTGGACGATGATTCCAGATAAAATCGAGGAAGAAGAAACCAATGTAGCCAGGCGCTTCGGTGTTTTCGGGGCCACATTGATAACATTCTTTCTGGCCGAGATGGGCGATAAAACCCAGATCGCCACAGTCGCCATGGCGGCCCATTACGCGATGCCCGTCATAGTGGTGATCGGCACTACCCTGGGCATGCTGATAGCGGATGTACCGGCGGTTTTTGTGGGCGATAAATTAGCCTCACGCATACCCATGAAAGTGGTGCACTCAATCGCGGCAGGCATTTTTGCACTGCTCGGCATTGCGACCCTGCTGGGAGCTGGCGCTGGCATGGGAATTTAATGGGCCTTGCTGGATACTCAGTGCCAACGGGAGAAGCTGCCATGCGGCAAAAACTGGAGCAACACCAGGTCTGGATTTATCTGATCGCCATCATAGCCGGCCTGCTTACAGGGAGTATTATCCCAGAGCACAGCCACCTGTGGGAGGCGCTGCTGTGGCCGGTGCTTGGGGCACTGCTGTACACCACCTTTACCCAGGTGCCACTGATTCACCTGGCGGATGGCTGGCGCGACCGCCGGTTTCTCACGGCGCTGCTGCTAGGCAATTTTGTGCTGGTGCCGTTGGTCATTGCCGGATTGCTGCCACTGCTGTCGGACGATCCGGCCATTCGGCTCGGGGTGCTGCTGGTACTGCTGATGCCCTGCACTGACTGGTTTATCAGCTTTACCCATCTGGGCCGTGGCGACAGCGCCCGCGCCATCGCCGCCGCGCCTGTGCTGCTGATTGCCCAACTGCTATTGCTGCCGGTATATCTCTGGCTGTTTGTGGGTGATCTGGCCATCGAACTCGCCCTCGGCAGCCATCTGGTGCCGGCATTCTTCGGTTTGATCTTTACGCCTCTGGTGTTCGCCTGGTTGACCGAGCGGCTGGCGGAGAGGCACCTGCCAGTCAACAACTTTGTCAGCGGACTTGGCTGGCTGCCGGTGCCACTGCTCGCGCTGGTGGTATTTCTGATTGCCGGCTCTCAGGTCAGCCTGGTGGTTGAACAGGGCAAGCTGTTGTGGACAGTGCTGCTGGTGTTCGCACTCTATTTGGTGGCCGCAGCGCTGATCGGTAAATACCTTAGTCGGCTATTCCGGCTGGCGCCGCCGGCGGGTCGTACGCTGGTTTTCAGCCTCGGTACCCGCAACTCCTTTGTCATGCTGCCGCTGGCACTGTCATTGCCGGATGCCTGGAGTGCCGCCGTTGTGGTGATTGTTTTCCAATCCCTGGTGGAGTTGTTCGGGATGCTTGTCTATCTGCGGTGGGTTCCGGGTCACCTGATCAAAGACAGCTGATACTGTCAGGCCTGATCAATCAATCCAGGCGGCAGTACATCAATGCTCACTATTCAGTCACTGCACCAGCGGATCGGTTTTATGCGTGATTCCTCCAGGCCCGACTGGCGTCTCGAAGCACTTGGTAAGCAGTATGCAAAAACACCAGAGCCACCACACTGGCGACAATGATGTCAGGCCAGAAGGAGTCGAGGAGCATGACCAGTCCGCCGGAGATAATGACGCCCAGGTTGCCTACGACATCGTTCCGTGAACACAACCAGACCGAGCGCATGTTGATGTCTTCGTTACGATGCTTCATCAACAACCCGAGACAGACAACATTGCCGATCAGAGCGATGGCCGCAACTGACACCATGGCAACGCCAATGGGTTGGGGGCTTCCCAATAGGCTGACCACGATACTGATCACGATGCCAAGCCCGAAGGCGAGTTGAATCAGCCCCTTGACAAGGGCGGCACCGGCCCGCCAGCGTACGCTGCGCGCCACTACGTACAAGCTCATGGCATAAACCAGGCTGTCTCCTAGATTGTCCGCCGAGTCCGCCACCAAGGCTTTTGAATCTGCCCAGAGACCCGTGCCAAGCTCAATGACAAACATCAACAGATTGATAGCCAGCACCGCATACAGCGTCTTTCTTCTTTTGCCATTGGCCAGTTGATCGACAGTGTCCACATCGCAGCAACCCCCACTCATTTCAACGCTCCAATCAGTTAATCCTAAAGTCATTCATTCTCGCTCAGCCACCTTCAGCAAAGCCGTGCGGCGCTCGGACAGAGGACCAAAGGCCTCCATCACTTTGTCCATGGAATCACGGCTGGCCAGGGCATCAAGGATATCTGCCCAGTCCTGCATGATGATTTTCCGGGAAGAGATGTACTTGGTGTGGTCGTACGGTGCCCGAGATGAATCCTTTTTCCGCTTGGAGTGCGCTAACTGGAGGTCGACCCGGTTTTCCGGGTAGCTCAGCAGGCCAAGCAGCGTCGTGGCCGTAGAGCGGAAACCGTGTGAAGAAAACCGGCCAAGGTAGCCCATACGCTCCAACGCCTTGTTCAGCGTGGTAGCAGACATCACCTGACCGGGCTTGCGATAGCTCGGGAACAGGTAATCGCCACCTCCGGTGAGCTTGCGCAACTCATCAAGAGACGTCATCACTTGCTTCGAGAGCGGCACGATATGAGGCTGACGCATCTTCATGCGAGCTGCGGGGATGGTCCAAACCGCATTATCCAGGTCGAACTCTGCCCATGTCGCCTTGCGCAGCTCCACTGTGCGCACAAAAGTCAGCGCAATCAGGCGCAGCGCCAGTACCGTGGTTCGATAGCCGCCGTCAGCATCCAGGCGATTGAGAAAGTCCCCCAGCTCATTCCAGGCCAGGGGCGGGTTGTGCCTGACCCTGGGCCGTTTCACTGACCGCTTCAACAGCGCCGTAGGGTCAGCTTCGCAAAGCCCCTCCGCCGATGCGTAGGCAAAGATCTGCCCGCACCACTGCCTGATCAGAATCGCAACTGTCGGCGCCCCACGATCAACGACTGTCTGCAGAATTGGCCTCAGGTGCGAGGTCTTGATTGCCGCGAAAGGCAGCTTACCAATCTTTGGAAAAACATCCTTCTCGAGGTACCCCCTGACCTGACTGGCGTAGTAGTCGCTCCACTGAACATTGATATCCATCCAGCGGCGCGCCACGGTTTCAAAGGTATATTCATTCTGGTCGATTTGCTCCGCTACCTTGACCCGCTTCTCCAGCAACGGGTCACGCCCCTCACGGACCATGCTGCGAGCCCAGTCCCGCTCTTTTCGAGCAGCCTCCAAGGATACGTTGGGGAAAACGCCAATAGAGAAGTTTTGCTGCGACTGGCCAAGCCGATAACGGTACCACCACAGTTTGCTGCCATTGGGCTGGACACGCAGAAACAGACTGCCGCCATCCCGCAGCATATAGGGCTTGGGTTCAGGTTTAGCCGTTTCGATCTTGCGAACAGTGAGGAGATTACGAGCCATGTGTATAACGCCCTCCGGTAGTGCCGTTATACACTTTGTTATACACTTTTGCGGTGGCTTGGTCTAGTAGTCGTTAGACGGTAATGGACATGATGCCATTATAAATCATGGAGTTACAAATACCCAATGGACGACAATGGAAACCAGTAGACGCTTTTCGTAGTTATCGATCATCAGCAGCATGACGCGCCCTCCTCTCCGAGGGCCATCGACGCCGCCCGGAATACCGCCCGCGCCTTATTCTGGGTTTCCTTCCACTCGAGACGCGGCACGGAATCAGCCACCACGCCACCCCCTGCCTGCACATAGAGCCGGCCATCCTTGATCACCGCTGTGCGGATGGCAATCGCAGTATCCATATCCCCGGCCCAGGAAATATAGCCGACGGCGCCACCGTATACGCCGCGCTTGACGGGTTCCAACTCATCAATAATTTCCATGGCGCGCACCTTCGGCGCCCCGCTGAGTGTGCCGGCCGGCAGGGTGGCCCGCAGCACATCGATGGCGCTTTTTCCCGCCTTCAGCATGCCGGTAACATTAGACACAATGTGCATGACATGAGAATAGCGCTCTACCACCATCTTGTCTGACAGTTGCACCGACCCTATCTCGGCAATGCGGCCCACATCGTTGCGCCCCAGATCAATCAGCATCAGGTGCTCGGCAATTTCCTTGGGGTCCGCCAGCAGTTCTTCCTGCAGCGCCACATCTTCAGCTTCCGTACGCCCACGACGACGCGTGCCTGCAATGGGGCGTACCGTTACCACCCCCTTCTCCAGCCGGGCCAGAATTTCGGGGGAAGAGCCGACGATATGGAAATCTTCCAGATCCAGGAAGTACATATAGGGCGAGGGATTGAGATTGCGCAAAGCGCGATAGAGGTTCAGGGGCGGCGCATCGAAGGGAAGGCTCATGCGCCGGGACGGCACCACCTGCATCACGTCACCCGCCAATACATATTCTTTCACCCGGTCCACCGCCGCCTCGTACTGCTCCTGGGTAAAATCCGACTCGGCCTGCAGCTCCAGGTCTGTATTGTTCGTTACGTTCAGCCGGACTTCCGGCAGAGGGGTCATCGGCTGCGGCAACCGCGCCACCAGTTCCTGTAAGCGTTGCCGGGACCACTCGAAAGCATTTTCCACGCTGGGGTCGGCGTTTACGATAAGGCGAATAGTGCCTGCCAGATTGTCGAAAACCAATACTTCCTCGGACACCATCAGCAGAATGTCCGGCGTACCCAGACTATCGGGAGGCGTACTGGCAGCGAGCCGAGGCTCAACATAGCGCACGGTATCGTAGGCGAAGTAGCCCACCAGGCCGCCGTGAAAAACCGGCAGCCCCGCCGCCGGTGCCGTACGATAGCGGTGCTGAAATTCCTCGGCGAAGGCCAGTGGGTCCTCGACCGCCTGCTGCTCGGACAACACACCGTCAACCCATACCTGAGCCTCGTGCCCGAATACTTTCAGTACCGTCCTGCAGGGCAGCCCGATAATGGAATAGCGACCCCACTTTTCGCCACCCTGCACCGACTCGAAGAAATAAGAGTAGGGGCCCTCTGCCAGCTTACGGTAGCTGCTGATGGGGGTTTCCAGATCAGCCAGCACTTCAGTGCTGACCGGTATACGGTTGTAGTCTGCCGCCAGCGCGGCAAAATCTTGCGAATTCATGGGGTATCCTCGGAGCGTTAACGTGTGTAATCAGGTCGTGGCAATGCCCTGGCTACCATCGCCAGCAGGTGACCTCGCGCATCGAAAGCAATTCGATGCTGTTACGCACTGCTGTTTGCACAGCATTCTCCAGGAATCGGGGAGGGTTTATTGTACATGGCGGTCGCAGCTTGGGAAACAGGCTGTCAAACCGAAGCCAACTGCGCCCGCATCTCGGATATCACTGTTGCATAATCCGGCTGGTTAAAGATAGCTGAACCAGCGACGAAGGTATCGGCACCGGCCGCCGCAATTTCAGCGATATTTTCCGGCGTGACACCACCGTCGACTTCCAGGCGAATAGCGTATCCCGACGCATCAATAAGGGCCCGCGCTTCACGCAGCTTGTCCAGGGTAGAGGGAATAAAGGACTGGCCGCCAAAGCCCGGATTGACCGACATCAGCAATACCATGTCCACCTTGTCCAGCACATACTTCAGCGCTTCCAGGCCCAGGTGGGGGTTGAATACCAGACCCGATTTACAGCCGGCATCCCGTATCATTTGCAGGGAACGGTCTACATGGGTGGAGGCATCGGGGTGAAAGGTTATGTAACTGGCGCCGGCGGCGGCAAAGTCGCCTATCATCTGGTCGACGGGGCTGACCATCAGGTGCACATCAATAGGTGCGGTCACGCCGTGCTTGCGCAGTGCGGTACATACCATGGGCCCGATTGTGAGGTTGGGTACGTAGTGATTGTCCATGACATCGAAATGAACGATATCGGCGCCTGCGGCCAGCACGGCATCCACTTCTTCGCCGAGGCGGGCGAAGTTGGCGGAGAGGATGGAGGGGGCGATCTGGTAGTCGGGCATGGTGGGCTCCGTCGGTAATTAGGCGCGTATTCTAACGGCTTCTTGGCTTGGTGAAAAAGATAATAGGTCGATAGCTTCGTTCTTAGCCCCGTAGACCGGTGCCAAACCGGGCATAGACGGACGCTGCCAGACTTAGGACATGTTTTTGGGGCTATTTTTGTAAGCCACTCTACAACCGCAGCGCGGCATCCAGCGCTTCCAGCCGCTCGGGAGTGCCTACATCCTCCCAATGGCCGGAATAGTACTCCCCGCTGAGGCAGCCTCTGCTGATCGCTGCATCCAGCAGGGGTCGCAGTGCCATTTTTCCCGGTTTTGTCCCGGCGAAGAAATGTGGCGCGTATACACCTACACCGGCGTAGGTCAGGCCGGTGGCGCCGGCTGGCCGCTCTCGCACCCAACCCTGCTCATCCAGGATAAAGTCGCCCTCGGGGTGTTGCGGTGGGTTGCCTACCATCACCAGGTGGGCGGATTCGGGTTCTGGGGGGGTGAAATTCAATAGCTGTTCGAATGGGTAGTCAATCCAGACGTCGCCGTTGACTACCAGAAATGGTTGATCGCCCAGTAAGGGCAAGGCATTGAGGATGCCGCCGGCGGTTTCCAGTGGTTCGGGTTCGGGCGAGTATTTTATGGCCAGGCCCCAGCGGCTGCCGTTATCGCAGTAGTCGATGATCTGTTCGGCGAGGTGGGATACGTTGATAACAACGTCGCTGAAGCCCGCCTCTGCCAGGCGCCGCAAGTGGTGGGCAATGAGGGGCTCACCATCAACCTGCAGCATGGGTTTGGGGGTATGGCTGGTCAGGGGACGCATGCGCTCGCCCACGCCGGCGGCAAGAATCATGGCTTTCACCGCGAGCCACTCCAGTTCTGGCGGGCGATCACCGGCGAGAGTTTGCTCTCAAACCAGCGGTGGAATGCAGCGATATAAGGCTCACTCTCCGCATACTTACCCGCTATCTCCAACACATAGCGGATCACCAGTGGCAGGTCGTCGAGATAGGCCGATTTTTCATCGCGCAGGGACAGCCGGGCGAAAGTACCCAGCACTTTTATGTGTCGCTGCAAGCCCATGAGGTCAAACCAGCGCAGGAAGGTCTCGTCATCTGCCTCCCCCCCGGGCAGCCCCCCCGCTGCCAGCCTGTCCCGGTGGGCCAGAGCCCAGCTCTGAACCCGTTGCTCCGGCCACTTGATGTAGCAGTCGCGCAACAGTGAGGCCAGATCGTAGGTTACCGGGCCCAGCACCGCATCCTGAAAGTCTATGACGCCGAAGCTGCCGTCTGCCTGTGGCATCAGGTTGCGACTGTGAAAATCCCGGTGCACCAACACCTGGGGTTGCTCCAGTGCATTGGCAATCAACCTGTCGAAGCATGCTTGCAACAGGATCCGTTCGCCGTCATCCACTGTCTGACCCAAAAGAGATTCAGCAAACCACGCCGGAAAACGCCCCAGCTCCTCGGCGAGCAGAGTCTCTTCATAACTATCGAGGTGGATTGTGTTGGCATCAACTTCCGCCATGTGCAGCAGCACCCCCATGGCTGTGCGGTAATGCTCATCGGCCGTGTCTGTACCCAGCTCCTTGAGAAGAAGGCGACTCCCCAGGTCTTCAAGAATCAGATAGCCGCGCCCCAGATCAGCCGCTTCCACAGCCGGAACCCTTACATCTGCGCCAGCCAGCAGGTCGCGGATTGCCAGAAACGCCTCATTTTTCTCCGTCGTGGGGGGCGCATCCACCAGAATACGGCTGACACCTCCTATCTCGGCGCGAAAATACCGCCGGTTGCTTGCATCGCCCGCCACCACTGCCAGTTCGGGTGGGGAGCCGCTGACGGCGGGCGCAAGCACTGTCAGCGCCCAGTTCAAAAGTTCACTTGGCGGAGGCCGGGAAGTCACTCTAATCTCCAGATTCGAATAATTGACGGACAAGGGCGGGGGGATGCTTTAGAATCCGCGTTTACTCCGCGCACATGCTCTGATTTGAATGATATCTGACTTTTCCAGACTACACGCCCGCCGGTTGCGATTTACCTTACCTGCGCTGGCCCTGTTGACCAGTTTAGCGATATCGCTCCCTCTTCAGGCGAAGAATACCAAGCATAAGTCCTGCACCGCCAATGAAACCGGCGACGGATGGGATTGCGTCTACGGTGAGCCCGGGGTTACACCACCCCCACCTCCCGCCAAAGCCAAGCCGGCTGCTGTTCCGCCCGCCGCGACACCGGCAGCCGCAGCTGGGGCATCAGCACAGGTTACTAAGCCCGCTGCCGCTAATGCGCCCGCTATTGTCACGCCCGTTACCGAAGCCCCACGGGCCGAAGCACTCTCGCCCACTACTGCCGCCGCTCCCGATGCGACGACACCCAGCGCTGCGGCAAAAACTGAGGCGGGCCAGCAGCAGCCACTGCCAATGTCCTTTGCACTGGACTGGGCACCGGAGACCGAGGTCCCGCTTGGCCTGCGCGATCTTGCATGTGAACTGTGCGGTGGCCGCTATATTGACCCGCTTGAAGATGCCGACCGCAATGCCGACCCTAACGATGCGAATATCGAGGCCTGGGCCAACAGCACCGAGTTAAAGGGCGACACCGTGATGTTTACCGGTGGCGTGAGTGTGACCCAGGGGTACCGCCAGTTCAGGGGTGATTCCGCCACCATCAATGAGGATACCCACGAGGCCACGCTGGTCGGCAACGTCACCCTGCGCGAACCGGGGCTACTGTTACAGGGGTCCCGCGCCGACATCCTGACTGACAGCGGTGAAGCGTCATTGGATAACGCCCAATTCGTGATTCACGCCGACCACTTGCAAGGCAATGCAGACCTGTTGGAACGCGATTCAGAAGGGTTGATCCACGTACACAACGGCAATTTCACCTATTGTGCTCCGGGTGAAGAAGACTGGCAGATTCGCGCCGAGACCATAGACCTGGATACGGATGAGGGCCTAGGTGTCGCCCGCAACGCGACACTGGATATCGCCGGAGTACCGGTGTTTTACACGCCGTGGCTGCAGTTTCCACTGGATGACCGCCGTCGCACCGGCCTGTTGTGGCCAGATTTTGGCAACGACAGCACCGGCGGCCTCGACATCACCGCGCCGATCTACTTCAATCTCGCCCCCAACTACGACGCACTGTATTCCCCCCGCTACATCCAGGACCGGGGCCTCAACCACGAACTCAAAACCCGCTACCTGAACAAGTACCTGGGATACTGGACTGTCGGCGGCACCTATATGAACAGTGACAAGGCCTACAAGGACAATATTCCGTCCGGCAAAAGTAACGATAGATGGCTGGGTGTCGTCAGGCAGAACGGCCTGCTGGACCAGCGCTGGCGCTCGCATATTGACTACAGCAAAGCCAGCGATGTTGACTACATGAAAGATCTGGAGACCTCCAGCCTCACTGCCCAGCGCCGTACCAGCTTGCTGCAAATGGCGTCCATGGATTACCTGGGCGACGACTGGCTGGTCAACCTGAGCGTGGAGCAATACCAGTCTCTGGCGGATGATATTAACGACGTGTACAAGAAGTTGCCCCAGCTGACAATCCAGTACCGCAGCAGCGGCACGCCCTTCGAAATACAGCCCATCCTGTTGACGCAGTACTCCAATTTCGGCGCTGATGAGGATGTGGTCACCGGCGAGAGGGTTTACTCCGAAGCCGGTGCAGCCTACCCGATGAACTGGGCCTATGGCTTTCTCAAGCCCACCGCAAAATACCGCCAGCTGAACTACGAACTAAGCGAGGCCGAATTGTTTACCGACAGCAGCCCCGGCACAGGTTCAGCTATGGCCAGCCTGGATGGCGGCCTGTATTTCGAAAGGGAAACCAGCTTTGCCGGCGAAAACATGCTGCAAACACTTGAACCCCGGCTCTACTATCTATATTCGAGCTACAAAAACCAGAATGATCAGCCCGACTTCGACAGCGCGGAACTCACGTTCTCCTACAATCAACTGTTCCGGGATACCCGTTTTTCCGGCCACGATAGAATAGACGATGCCAACCGGCTGTCCCTGGGTGTAAGTACACAGTTTATCGATTCCAGCAGTGGCCAAAAATTGCTGGGGGCAAGCATAGGCCAGATAGTGTATTTCAGTGATCGCAAGGTACGGCTCGTGCCCGGAGCCGCTCCACTGGATGAATCCAGCTCGGAAATAGCCGGCGACCTGTCCTTCACCCCCAACAAGCACCTCTCCTTGCGCACAGATATTGTGTACGACCCGCACAGCGGAGATGTGAATTCCGGTAACGCCATCGCCGGTTACACCATGAACAACGGCGCTATTTTCAATCTTGGCTATGCCTATAACCGGCCGCTGCAAAGTAACACTTTGCGAGCGGAGACCGAACAGGTAACGGCGTCCACGTTCCTGCCACTGGACACGAACTGGCGGCTATTTGGCGCGGTCAACTACAGTATTATCGATAACACCGCTATCGAACAAATGGCCGGGATTGAGTACGAGAACTGCTGCTGGATCGTGCGCCTGATGCACTTGCGGTATTACGACAACGATACATCGGAGTTTTTTACAGACTTCAGCAACCCAGACCTGCAACAGGAATACACGACGCAGGTACAATTCGTCCTCAAGGGCATGGGCGGCTTCGGTAGCCGTATTCCCACGGTGCTAGAGGATATGATCAGAGGTTACCAAGAGAGTGAATATTAGGAACTTACTTGTCGCAGCCAGCCTGGCTGTATCACTTGTCATGGCCCCGGGCGTGCGCGCTGCCACCGAGTTGGTGGATCAGGTCGTCGCCATTGTCGACGATGACATCATCATGGCCAGCGAGCTGCGCGAACGCATAGAGGCATTGAAGGAGAGCCTGAATTCGCGGGGCATGGAATTGCCACCGGAAGACACTCTGATACGCGAGACCCTGGACCGACTCATACTCGAGAGTATCCAGCTGCAAAAAGGCCTGCGCGTCGGCGTGCGAATTTCCGACGCCCAGCTCAACGCAGCCATTCAGAATATCGCCGCGCAGAACCGCATGTCCCAGGAAGACTTTATCGCAGCGTTGGAGCAGCAGGGCCAGTCGTATCCGCTGATGCGCGAACAGGTTCGCCGGGAAATGATTATCCAACGCGTTCAAGGCGGCAATGTGAACCAGCGCATACAAATCACGCCTAAGGAAGTGGACAACTTCCTGGCCACAGAGGACGGCAAGAAACTGACGCAGTCTGAATACCACCTGATACACGGCTTATTGGCGGTAGCCCCGGATGCCAGCCCTGCTGAGGAGGCTGCAGCCAGGGCGCATGTGGAGCAGGTTCTCAAGAAAATTCGCGGCGGCCAGGCCTTTGAAGATGTACTGCGCGCCAGCAGCGGCAAGTATCGATTCACCGGCGGCGACCTCGGCTGGCGCAAGACTGAGGATCTGCCTTCGCTGTTTTCAGACATCGCGCCCACCCTCCCCAAGGGCGCAACGTCAGACCCTATACGCAGCCCCAGCGGGTTCCATATCATCTACATGCAGGACCTGCGAGGCGGTGAGCAAATCGTAGCCCAGACCGAGGTGCGCCATATCCTGGTGAAACCCTCCGAAATTCTGACGGATGAACAGGCTCAGGAACTGGTTGCCAGCCTGCGCGTACGCGCCGAAGCGGGAGAAGATTTCAGCGAGCTGGCACGGGAATATTCCGAGGACATTGGCTCGGCACAAGAAGGCGGTGAGCTGGGCTGGACCAGCCCCGGCCAGATGGTGCCGGAATTCCAAACGGCAATGGATGCAACTGCAGTGGGCGAGATATCTGAACCCATTCGCACTCAATTCGGCTGGCATATCCTACTGGTGGAAGGTCGGCGTGAACAGGACATGACCTCTGAGGCTGTGCGTCAAAAGGCGGCTGACTTCCTGCACAATCGCAAATACCAGGAAGAACTGGACGCCTGGCTGCAGCAGATCCGCGACGAAGCGTTCGTGGATATCAAGTAATCAGTGGCCTGCCCCAGGATAGCACTTACCCCGGGAGAGCCGGCGGGAATTGGGCCAGACATCGTACTGGCCGCCGCACAGCAAAGCTGGCAGGCTGAGCTTGTCGCCATTGCCGACCCCGAGCTACTTCGCGAACGTGCCGACCAGCTCGGCATAGCAATCACTCTGGAAACCCTGAATCTGAACAGTGCTCCGCAGTTGCATCGGCCCGGACATCTCAGCGTAATCCCGGTGGCACTGGCCTGTCACAGCCAACCCGGCCAGCTGGACCCTCGCAACGCACGCTACGTAATCGAAACCCTGCAGCAGGCGGTAAATGCCTGCTTGCAAGGAAAGGCCGATGCCCTGGTCACCGCTCCGGTGCAAAAGTCCGTCATCAATGACGCGGGAATTCCCTTTAGTGGCCACACGGAGTTTCTCGCGCGGGCCACAGGCAGCGCACGGGTGGTAATGATGCTCGCCACCCCCTCCCTGCGCGTTGCTCTGGCGACAACCCATTTGCCGCTGGCCGCGGTGGCTGCGGCAATCACCCGACCCCTGTTGCACGAGACGCTGCATATACTGACGAAAGACCTGACCGATAGGTTCGGCATTACCAGCCCCCGAATCGCAGTGCTCGGACTGAACCCTCATGCAGGTGAAGGCGGCCATATGGGGCGGGAGGAAATCGACATTATCATCCCCGAACTCGAAGCGTTGCGCAGTGAGGGCATGCATCTGCTAGGTCCACTGCCTGCAGATACCGCGTTTAATCCCAAAGTGCTGGAGCAGTGCGATGTGGTTCTCGCCATGTACCACGATCAGGGGCTGCCAGTGCTGAAATATTCAGGTTTTGGAGACGCGATAAACATAACCCTGGGGCTACCAATAATTCGCACTTCGGTAGACCACGGCACCGCCCTTGATCTGGCCGGCAGCGGTCACGCCGATGCCGGCAGCCTGAAGCAGGCCCTGTTACACGCCATCGCCATGAGCGCCGGTCACTCAGCAGAGTAAACGCGACAGTAGCGGGGGAGGTCTTCGCTAGGCCAACAGTTTCCCGTAGGCCAACAGAGCCTCGCCAGGGTCACCTTCCGCCAGAACCCGACCCTCGTGCAGACACACTGCACGGGTGCAGATATTGCGAACCTGGCTCTCGGTGTGGGACACAAAAACCACCGTCTGATCACCGCGAATACGGCTCTTCATCTCGGCGGCAGCCTTTGCCCGAAACCGCGCATCACCCACGCTCAACACCTCGTCAATCAGCAGGATATCCACATGGGTCTTCAGAGCCGTGGTGAAGCCCAGTCGCGCCAGCATGCCAGAGGAATAGGTTTTCACCCGCTCCTCAAAGGAGTCTCCCAGCTCCGAAAATTCCTTGATTTCTTCGAGATGCCCCCGTGCCTGCTCTTCTGTGGAGCCCTGCAGCATCGCTGCCAGCAGGGCATTGTCGCGCCCAGTCAGGTCGGGGCGAAAGCCCAGACCCAGTGTCAGCAGCGAGGCCGTTGCCCCCGGACGCCGGTAAATCTTGCCGCTGGTCGGTGCAAGAATACCGGCCATCAAGCGCAGCAGCGTCGATTTACCGACCCCGTTGCGGCCAATAATACCCAGCGTTTCTCCCTGATAGACCTCCAGAGAGACCTCATTGAGAACATGATGTGAGCCGTGATCAAACGATTTTCGCCCGGAGTGGTAGCTCAGTGATACGCGGTCCATCGCCAGCATTACCTCACCACTGCCTGCGCTCATCAGGACAGTGCCCGCAGGGCAAGATATTGGCTGAACCGCTGCATCACGATGACCATAATAGCCAGCACCACTATCGAACCTGCGGCAATCTGCAGCAGATGCAGCCAGTCCGGTGCCGTCGCGTGCAGCAACACCTGCCTGTAGGCGTCGAGCATAAAGGCAAGCGGATTCACGGCCAGAACCATCTCGGTTTTGTAGGGGTCACCCAGGTCTCGCACATCCCAGAACACACCGGACGTAAACAACAGGAACGTCATGCCAAGCGAAATAAACATACTGAAATCACGTACAATACAGACCAGACAGGCCCCGACAAATGCACAGGCAACAATCATCAGGTAGTTGACCAGGATAACGGGCACCAGGTATAGCCAGGCCCAGGAGGCTGTGTACCCTTTGATAAGCAGAAAACCGATCAGCAATGCAAACACGGCCACCTGCCGGTAAAGCCCCTCTTGTATCACCGCCAGCGGGAAAAGGGTTTTGGAAACGTTGATTCTGCCGATCAGACCCTTGTTGGTTATGATGCTGTTGGACGCCTGGTTAACCGACTTGGAGAACCAGATAAACGTCAGTTTTCCGCACATCAGGAAGACCAGAAAGTCCGCGCGCTTCGAGTCGAGAATGAGGTCGAACACCACATAGAAAACCCCCACAAACAGCAGCGGCTCCAACAGCCACCACAAGTAGCCGAAGAAATAGCGGGATGCGTCCGCCCGCAGCGACATGCGGGCCATAGCGTCTATCAAGCGAAAATGTTGGGGCACAGACATCGGGTGGGGGCCAGTAAGTGGAATTCGGTTCTCTGTTGTGTGCCGTATTCTAGCAAAAGGGGCGCGCGGTGTAATGCGCTTGCAACATTCGGTGCGCACCGGATGCAGGCTAACCACCCCATTCTAAGACAGCCGGGTTACAATATACGTCATGAGCAAACCCCAACATCGCGCGCGTAAACGCTTCGGCCAGAATTTTCTGCAGGATACCGGCGTTATCGATCATATTGTCCGCGCTATACACCCGCTGCCGGACGACCACCTTGTGGAGATAGGGCCGGGGCAGGGAGCGCTCACCGAACAGCTGTCAGCGAGCGGCTGTCTACTTGATGTTATAGAGCTGGATCGCGACCTTGTTCCCGGCCTGCTGGCCGCCTTCAGTGTAAATTCCCGGTTCAAGCTACACAGTGCCGATGCACTCAAGTTTGATTATGAAACACTCGCCATAAACAATAAGCCGCTACGCGTGGTGGGCAACCTGCCCTACAATATTTCCACACCACTTATTTTCAAGCTGCTCGAGAACACCAGCATCATTCAGGACATGCATTTTATGCTGCAGCTTGAGGTGGTAGACCGCCTCGCCGCGAGCCCCGGCGGCAAGGATTGGGGTCGTCTGGGTATCATGGCTCAGTATCATTGTGAGGTGGAGAAATTATTCGAGGTAGCACCCGAGGCATTCAACCCACAACCGAAAGTGCGCTCTGCAATCGTGCGGCTGGCCCCATGGCGGAAATCGCCCTGGCCCAGTTGCGATACCAAAAAGCTGCGGGAGGTGGTACGAACCGCCTTCAACCAGCGTCGCAAAACCTTGCGCAACAACCTGAAAGGGCTTATAGATACCACGCACCTGGAGGCGCTGAACATTGACCCCGGGGCACGGGCGGAAACACTGGAGCTCTCCCAGTTCATAGAGATAACGACGGCAATCCATGGATAAAACACATCTTCCCCAGAAAGAGGCTCACGAGGTGGGCGTGGCAGTGGTCACTACCTATCTGCCAGGACACTCAAAGCCAGAGCTCGACCAATACGCTTTTGCCTACACCATCACCATCAGCAATGAGGGCGACGTGCCGGTTCAATTGCTGTCGCGGCACTGGGTCATCACCGATGCGGACAGCGGGGTACAGGAAGTACGCGGCGAGGGAGTGGTGGGCGAACAACCACTGATACCACCGGGCAAATCCTTCCGCTATACCAGCGGGGCAACTCTGACCACCCCGGTGGGCTGCATGGAAGGCAGTTACACCATGGTCCACCGGGATACCGACGAGCAGATGTCCTCCTCCAACGGGCATTTTGAAGTCCCCATTCCCGCGTTCTCGTTGCACACCCCCACGGCACTCCACTAGTGCTTGCAGGCGATCGGACTCTCCCTTGAGTACCTACGTTGTCGGCGATATCCAGGGCTGCCTGCAGCCGCTGAAGTGCCTGCTGAAAAAGGTCGCATTCAATCCTGACAAAGACATGCTCTGGTCCGTTGGCGACATCGTCAACCGGGGACCCCGCTGCCTGAAAACCCTGCGCTACCTGTATAAAATGCGCGACAACCTGGTGCTGGTACTGGGCAATCACGACCTCCACCTGCTGGCAGTAGCCGCAGGGGTGCGCCCGCCCCACCGTTCCGACACACTGGATAAAATTCTCAAGGCGCCGGACAAGGAAACCCTGCTCACCTGGTTACTACACCGCCCGCTTATACATCACGAACACAACCACACCCTGGTGCACGCGGGCATCCCTCCGCAGTGGACAGTGGCCGAGGCCATGAGCCGTGCCCGCGAGGTGGAAGCGGTGCTGCAAAGCTCAAAGTGCATTGATTTCTTCAAGGCCATGTACGGCAACGAACCCCTGGTCTGGTCGGATGACCTGACCGGCATGACGCGGCTGCGGGTGATTACGAACTACCTTACCCGCATGCGATTTTGTACCAGCCAGGGTGTGCTCGACCTGGACAGCAAGGGCCCCAGCCCGGACCTGGGAAAGAGCAAAGTCTCAGCATGGTTCAGCCACCCCACTCGCAAAACAGTCAATGATCGCATCCTGTTCGGGCACTGGGCATCCATAGAGGGCAAGACCGACAACGCCAATGCCATAGGCCTGGACACTGGCTGTGTGTGGGGTGGCGTCATGTCCATGTATGAAATTGAGACCGGGCGCAGAACCAGCTGTGCCTGCGCCAACGGCAAGTGCAAAAAAAGCCAATGCAAAGTGCCGGCGCCGGGAAAACACTGATGGAGGTCTATCTGGTAGGTGGTGCCGTGCGAGATGCCCTGTTGGACTACCCCACCAGCGAACGGGATTGGGTAGTGGTGGGCGCAAGCCCACAGGAAATGCTGGATCAGGGATATCAGCAGGTGGGCAAGGATTTCCCGGTATTCCTTCACCCGCAAACAAAAGACGAGTACGCCCTGGCACGCACCGAGCGCAAGTGGGGCCACGGTTATACCGGCTTCGCCGTACACTGCGATCCGTCGGTTACGCTGGAACAGGATTTACTGCGCCGCGACCTCACGGTGAATGCCATGGCGCGCACGGATTCCGGTGAGATTATCGACCCTTTTGGCGGGCAGCAGGACCTCGCTGCGAAAGTGCTCAGGCATGTATCAGACGCCTTCGTGGAAGACCCCCTGCGGGTATTACGCACCGCACGTTTTGCTGCGCGTTATGCCCATCTCGGGTTCACCGTGGCACCGGAGACAATGGCATTGATGACCAGCATCGTCTGCCAGGACGAACTGGCCCACTTACCGGCAGAGCGGGTATGGGTGGAGCTGGAGCGTGCCCTATCGGAACCCAACCCGGAAATGTTTGTGCGTGTGCTGCGAGACTGCGGCGCGCTGGCGCGCCTGCTGCCGGAGGTGGACACGCTGTTTGGCGTGCCGCAAACCGCGGAATACCACCCCGAAATCGACACCGGCATTCACACCCTGATGACACTGCAACAGGCCGCTCTGCTAACCAAAGCTACGGATGTACGATTCGCATTACTGCTGCACGACCTGGGCAAGGGCACGACACCCGAGACCGAGTGGCCTCGGCACATCGCCCATGAACACCGGGGGCTGAAACTGGTCAAGGGTGTTTGCAAGCGCCTTAAAGCGCCGGTACGGCACCGGGACCTGGCACTCAAAGTGTGTGAATTCCACACCCATTGCCACCGGGCACTGGAGCTGCGAGGCAAAACCCTGCTCAAGCTGCTCAATGCCACCGACGCGCTGCGCCGACCAGACCGTTTTGAAGCATTCCTGCTGGCCTGCGAAGCGGACGCCCGCGGCCGCGAGGGGCTGGAGCAATGCGCCTACCCCCAGGCCGCCTACCTGCGTCGCGCACTGCGCATTGCACAGGGCATTACCGCCGCGCAGTTTGACGGCCAGGGTGTAGAGGGAAAAGCACTGGGTGAGGCGATCGCCGCCGAGCGCGTGCGCCAACTCGATACTCTGCGGAGAGAGACGCATACCACAGAGCCATGAATGCGAACGCGGTACGCTGCGGAAACTGCGCCACGATCCGACTTAAGCCTGCGAAATTTCGCGACCGTGCCAACTGAAATCCACCTTTTGCAGTTGCTGTGAACCCCGATCATAAGCCTGCCACAATTCGCGATAGGTTTTGCCGGCGATGGGGTGAACTTCCGAGCTGGCCAGCTCTGCCAGCGGGCACAGCACAAACGCATTCTCCAGAATCTCGGCCCTGGGCAGCTCAACGCCCTCCACCGTGCCACTGAGTTGGCCGTGGGTCAGAATGTCGATGTCCAGCTGGCGCGCGCTGAAGCGCGAGGCCTTCGCCGGGCGACCGTGTTCCACCTCGATATGACGCAGCTGCCGCGCCAGTTGGCCAGGGCTGAGCTGCGTATCGACGCCGACCACCAGGTTGAGAAACGGCTGGCCGGTAAAACCGATAGCCGCACTGTCGTATACAGACGAAAGCACAAGCGGGCCGAAAAGCCCCTCCAGGGCATCGAGCCCGGCGACAATATAACGCTCCCGTTCAATATTACTGCCTACACCGAGGTAAACCCACGCCATCAGGGCCGTTCGCCCCGTTCGATAAGCACGCCGACTTCCCGCGCCGCTGCAACTGCACCGGGCTTTGCCAGCCGCAGCCGCAGCCACGGCACCGCGAATTCCTCGAGCAGCAGGGTTGCCACACGCTCGGCCAGGGTCTCAATCAGCTGGAATTCGCTCGCCTCTATAAAGGAAAGCAGGCGGGCGGAGATCGCCGCATAATCCAGCGCGTCCTCGACGCCATCGCTGGCAGCGGCACGCCGGTTATCCGATGCCAGTTCCAGATCCAGTACTACGGTCTGGCGAACCCGCCGCTCCCAGTCGTAGACACCGATAACGGTATCGGCTCGCAGTTCGCTGATGTAGACAATATCCATCAGTTCGCCTCAGGGGTGGCCAGCGGCGGCAATTCTTCCATCGGCCAGCGTGGCCGCACTGCGGCGGCCTCCTTGTCGACCTGGCCCGCCTGCAGGCGCTGGGCACCGGCGTAAGCGATCATGGCTCCGTTATCGGTGCAATATTGTGGCGCGGGGTAGAACACCCTGCCACCTTCTTTCGCTATCGCGCTGTCCAGCTGCCCCCGTAAATTCACGTTGGCGCTGACACCACCGGCTATCACCAGGGTCTTCAGCTGCTCCTGTCGCAGGGCTCTGCGACATTTGATCACCAGGGTTGCCACCACGGCTTCCTCGAACGCCAGGGCGATGTCGCATTTGTCCTGCTCGGACAACTCTCCTTCTGCACGGCAGGCTGCCACGGTATTGAGAGTGTAAGTTTTGAGACCACTGAAACTGAAATCCAGGCCCGGGCGATTGACCATGGGCCGGGGGAACGTAAAGCGGTCAGGCCGGCCCTGCAAAGCCAGGCGCGCTATATGGGGGCCTCCGGGATAGGGTAAACCGAGCATTTTCGCGGCCTTGTCGAAGGCCTCTCCGGCGGCATCGTCAAGGGACTCGCCCAGAATGCGGTATTCGCCGATGGCGTCCACGCGCACCAACTGGGTGTGGCCACCGGAAACCAGCAGCGCCACAAAGGGGTAATCGGGGTGATCTTGCTCCAGCATGGGGGCCAGCAAATGACCCTCCATGTGGTGCACACCCAGCGCCGGCACCCCCCATCCCCAGGCCAGTGCCTTGGCGAGGGTAGCCCCCACCATCAGCGCTCCAACCAGGCCGGGGCCCGCGGTATACGCTACCCCGTCGATGTCAGCAGCCTCGCAGCCAGCCCGGGCCAGCACCTCTTCCACCAGCGGCAGCGTCTTGCGTATATGGTCGCGAGAGGCCAACTCGGGCACCACGCCACCGTATTCCACATGAATATCCACCTGGCTGAAGAGGGCATCAGCCAACAGGCCCCGCCTGGTGTCATAGAGCGCGACACCGGTCTCATCACAGGATGTTTCAAGGCCCAGGATCAGCATTGTGCCCACCGTTTTCAAGAAGGAGCGAATCATACTGGCTGGGCCCTCTCCAGACTACCCCTTCGGCCCCACCCGGTGGCAAGCCCGTCACCTGCAACCCCCCCGCCGAAAGCGCTACCACCCCTTTGCAAATCAGCCGGGATAAGGATAGAATGCGCGCCCTTTCAGGTGACCATCAGCCCAGCGGCTGGTTGTTGCCCCAACCAAAGAGACAGGTAAGGTATAAATGCCTCATATCAAGATCAAGGAAAACGAGCCGTTTGACGTGGCCCTGCGCCGTTTCAAGCGCTCCTGTGAAAAAGCTGGCGTTCTGGCCGAAGTGCGCAAGCGCGAGCATTATGAAAAGCCCACCACCGTACGCAAGCGTGCCGGTGCTGCTGCGGTAAAGCGCCACCTTAAAAAGCTCTCACGGGACAACCGCAAGCGCGTTCGCCTCTACTAGCAGGCACCTTCCCTATGAGTAACGAACCTCTCACGGCTACCATCAAGGCGGCCATGAAGGCGGCGATGAAGGCCCGAGAGAAAGAACGCCTGGGAACCATCCGCCTGATTCTGGCGGAATTCAAACGCATTGAAGTGGACGAGCGTATCGAAGTTGATGACGCACGTGCGCTCGTTGTGTTGGATAAAATGGTCAAACAACGCCGCGACTCGGCAGACCAGTTCCAAAATGCTGGCCGCGATGAACTGGCAGCCAAGGAAAATTTTGAAATTGGCGTGATCCAGGAATTCCTTCCCACGCAACTCAGCGAAGCTGAACTTGTTGCTATGGTTGATGCCGCTATCGCAGACAGCGGCGCCACCGGCATGCAGGCCATGGGCGCCGTAATGGGCCAGCTAAAGCCCAAACTGCAGGGCCGCGCAGATGTCGGCGCTGTAAGCCAACTAGTCAAGGCCCGACTTACCAGCCCAGCATAGACGTGGTTCAATAGCCTGCCACTAACAGCGTAACACCCCTGAATGGCCGGACGAATACCGCAAGCTTTCCTCGATGACCTGCTGGAACGCGTCGACATCGTCGAGGTGATAGACCGTCGCGTCAAACTGCGCAAGTCTGGCAAAAACTACTCCGCCCGCTGCCCCTTCCACGAAGAAAAAACCCCGTCGTTTAGCGTGAACCCCGACAAGCAGTTCTACTATTGCTTCGGCTGTGGCGCCGGTGGTAATGCTCTCGGTTTTCTCATGGATTACGAGAACCTGGACTTTCCCCGGGCCGTGGAAGCCCTGGCCGGCAGCGCTGGCCTGGCAGTGCCGCGCGAACCCAGCCGCGGGGGCAGCCAGGGCGCGGAGCGAGAGCTGAGCAACAAGGCCCTCTATAGAGTGATGGAGCAGGCCGCGACCTATTACGCAGGACAACTGCGCCGCCACCCGGAGGCCGGCCGGGCCGTTGAGTACTTGAAAAAGCGAGGGCTTACGGGCGAGATAGCCAAACGCTTTGACCTGGGCTTCGCCCCCCCGGGCTGGCACAACCTGCAGGAGGAGCTTGGCGAAACACCGGCACAGCAAACGCTGCTCCAGGACAGCGGCATGCTGGTAGAGAATGAGTCGGGTAACATATACGACCGTTTTCGCGACCGAGTTGTATTCCCCATTCGCGACCAGCGAGGGCGGGTAGTAGCCTTCGGCGGTCGTGTGCTGGGGGATGACAAACCCAAGTACCTGAACTCCCCGGAGACAGAGATTTTTCACAAGGGCCGGGAACTGTACGGCCTTTATCAAGCACGCCAGGCGAACCGCAAACTGGACCGCTTACTGGTTGTGGAAGGCTATATGGATGTTATCGCGCTGGCCCAGCACGGCATCAACAACGCCACCGCCACACTCGGCACCGCCACCAGCAAGACCCATCTGGAACGCATCTACCGCCTGTGCCCAGAGGTGGTGTTCTGCTTCGACGGCGACGAGGCGGGACGCAAGGCCGCCGTCAGGGCCATGGAGGCCGCACTGCCCTGCATGGAAGACGGACGCCAGGCCCGCTTCCTGTTCCTTCCCGAGGGGGAAGACCCGGACACCATGGTACGCGGCGGGGGTGCCGAGCACTTCAACTCCCTGGTCAGCAATGGCATGCCGCTGGAGGAGTTCCTTTTTGAATCGGTGGCCCAGGGGCTGGACACCAACAGCATGGATGGCAAGGCACGCATGAGCAAGCTTGCCTTGCCGCACCTGCGGCAATTGCCTGAAGGCGTCTATCGGCAACTGATGTTCCAGGCCCTGGCCCAACGCACAGGTCTGGACCTGGCCAGCCTGATGCAGTTCGAACCCGAGCCACCCCCGCCTGTAGCGCCGGCGGAGTATGGTGAGCAGGGGCCGCCGGATTACGGTGAGGAGCAAGAGACACAACCACGGCAACGGGAAGCCAGAGGTGCCCGCTCCGGAGGCTATTCCAACCTTGCACAGGCAGCCATCGCCCTGCTTCTGCACCAACCGGCGATTGCGCACCTGGCAGACCCGGGCTCACTGGTAGAATTGGAGGGGGAGGATGTAAACCTGCTTCGCCAACTGTTGGCGCTGCTTCAGAGGCGTCCCGAGTCCAACACCGCCATGTTGCTGGGGCACTGGTACGGCACACCGGAGGGCGAACTGCTGAACCGGCTGGCAGGGCAGGAGCGCCTGATTCCCAGAGAGGGCATTGAGCAACAATTCATCGACACCATACAGGTGCTGGCTAGAGCCCCCGAGCAATCGAAACTGGCGGCACAAGTCGACAAATTGAAGCACACCAACTACGCTGAAATGAGTGAACTTGAGAAACAACGGCTCCGCGAGATGCTGCAGGAGAAGCAGAGACGGGACTCACAAGGCAAAAAACCAAAGTAACCCAAACAATCAAACCTACTGTGGATGTGCGAAATTCCGGGAATTCCCCGGTTGTGTAACTGAAATAAGGCCCCATATAACAATGGCTGGGTATTTGACAGAAATGCCGGCCGAAATGCCCCAGAATACACAATATTGCCGTAGCCACCTGTAGTTAAGGCGCTCTCTTCCGGTTATAATCGCCGGCTAAATTTTTTTCGCATTTGTGGTGAAGGTGTCAGCTTAATGACCAATGTCGTGAAACAACAGTCCCGCTTGAAAGACCTGATTGCCAAAGGCAAGGAACAGGGGTATCTCACCTATTCCGAGGTGAATGACCACCTGCCTGAGGACATCTCCGATCCGGACCAGGTGGAAGACATCATCCAGATGATCAACGACATGGGTATCCAGGTGTTCGAGGCCGCACCCGATGCCGATGACCTGCTGATGTCCGAGGGGGATTCCGCCGACGATATCGCCGCAGCAGAAGCCGCAGCTGCACTAGCCGCAGTAGAAACAGAAGCGGGCCGCACAACTGACCCGGTTCGCATGTATATGCGCGAGATGGGCACCGTTGAACTGCTTACCCGCGAGGGCGAAATTGTTATCGCCAAACGTATCGAAGAGGGTATTCGGGAGCTGATGGCCGCCCTCGCCCACTTCCCCGGCTCAGTAGAGAGGATCCTCGCAGAATACGACCTGGTGTCCCAGGAAGAACGCCGTCTGGCAGACATCATGGTGGGCTATCTCGACCCGGCAGAAGACGTACCATCCGCACTGGAAATCGCAGAGGCCGCACAGGCGGCCCAGGCCGCTCAGAACGCCCCGGCCAATAGCGACGACGACGATGAAGAGGTCGACACCGGCCCCGATCCAGTGGAGGCGAAGAAACGCTTCACGGCTCTCAAACGCCAGTTCAACAAGACCGAGAAAACCATTGCCGACAAGGGTCGCAGTGACCCCAGTGCCGTCAAGGAAATGGAGAAACTGGGTGAGCTGTTCAAGTTCTTCAAGCTTACACCGCGTGTTTTCGACCCGATCACCGATTCGCCCCGCAACCTGTTGGCTGGCGTGCGCGACCACGAACGCGAAATAATGCGTATCGCGATCAAAGTCTGCCATATGCCGCGCAAGGACTTTATCAGCACCTTCCAGGGCTCGGAATCCGACCTCAAATGGCTGAGCCGCCAGGCGCGCAAGAAAGACTACGGCAGCAAACTGACCGCGGAAAAGGACACCATCCTCCGCCTGCAGCGGCGCCTGGTTCAAATTGAGGAGCAAAGTGGCCTGGCTGTTACCGAGATCAAGGAAATCAACCGCCGCATGTCCATGGGCGAAGCCCGTGCCCGCCGCGCCAAGAAAGAAATGGTAGAGGCCAACCTGCGCTTGGTGATCTCCATCGCCAAGAAGTACACCAACCGCGGCCTGCAATTTCTGGATCTTATCCAGGAGGGCAACATCGGCCTGATGAAAGCCGTGGACAAGTTCGAATACCGCCGCGGCTACAAGTTCTCCACCTACGCCACCTGGTGGATTCGCCAGGCGATTACCCGCTCCATCGCCGACCAGGCCCGCACCATCCGTATACCTGTGCACATGATTGAGACCATTAACAAGCTCAACCGTATCTCACGCCAGATGCTGCAGGAAATGGGCCGCGAGCCCACCCCTGAAGAACTGGGTGAGCGCATGGACATGCCAGAAGACAAAGTACGCAAGGTGCTGAAGATTGCCAAGGAGCCGATCTCGATGGAAACCCCCATCGGCGACGACGAAGATTCACACCTGGGCGATTTCATCGAAGACAACACCATCCACTCCCCCGTGGACGCCGCAACAGGCCAGGGCCTGCAGGAAGCCACAAAGGAAGTGCTGGCCGGCCTCACCGCCCGCGAAGCCAAGGTATTGCGCATGCGTTTCGGTATCGACATGAACACCGACCACACCCTTGAGGAAGTGGGCAAACAGTTCGATGTAACTCGTGAACGCATACGCCAGATCGAAGCCAAGGCACTGCGCAAACTGCGTCACCCGACACGCTCGGATTACCTGCGCAGCTTTCTGGACGAGTAGCAACCCGCCATATCAGCTGCAGGATCCATCTGACAGAGGAGGCAATGTGCGCTCGCTGTCAGACTCGGTTCCTACCGCATCGGGAGTTTCACTATGAAGTTCATAGCGCCACTGTATGACGCTCTCGGGAGCATGTGGATCGGATTCGTAAAAGCGCTACCGCTGCTGGCAATTGCGCTGGTAGTGCTAATTGTTACCTGGCTCCTTACCACCCTCGCCTCACGCTTGCTGAGAAACTCGCTCAAGCGTTCGCGCTTTCGCCAATCACTGATAGAGCTTTTCGTTACGCTGTCACGAGTGATCATATGGTCAGTCGGCATCCTCGTGGCAACTACTGTTATATTTCCCAGCCTGACACCTGCGAAACTGCTCACGGCGCTGGGCCTGGTGTCTGTGGCGGTGGGGCTGGCATTTAAGGATATTTTTGAGAATTTCTTCGCCGGCATCCTGATCATGTTACGAGAGCCCATGAGGATCGGTGATTTTATCACCTGCGAGGGCGTGGAAGGACGGGTAGAAAAAATAGCAATTCGGGAGACCTATATTCGTCAAACTGACGATCAGCTGGTACTGGTGCCGAATCGTTTCCTGTTCCAAAACCCGGTGTATGTCAGGACGGACAAGCCTCTGCGCCGATACGAAATCATCGTAGGGGTGGCTTATGGCGAAGATGTTTCGGCCGCGGCCACAGTAATTCGCGACGCAATGGACAAGGTGGAGCTTAACAACAAAGAGAAACCGGTAGAGGTCTTCGCCCGTGAATTCAACTCCTCATCAGTGGACCTGACGGTTCGCTGGTGGGCCGAATCCCGCCCCATCGATATGCACCGCAGCCGCGACGAAGTAGTGCGCGCCATCAAGCGCGCGCTCGATGACGCCGGTATCGAGATACCGTTCCCGTATCGCACATTAACTTTTAAGGAACCCCTGAGCATTTCGAGGGAAAATTCCGAATAAGCGGTAATGTAGCCAACAGATTGAGCGAGTCGATGTGGCCGGGAAACTATGAAAAAATCTGGCGAAGGGGTTTGGCGCATTTCAGGTACCGGCTGCGGTGGCTTGTGGGGCGGTTGGGATAGACACCAGCTTACTGTCTGCTACCTGTGTGCAGTAACAACCTTACAGCACTATAGCGTTACAACCTTATAACCTATAAGTGAAACTTATCCGGCTTTGAACTCAGCCGGTGTTCTGTTTGCAGCAGTCGTTGTGTATACTGCCGCCGATTCTCGCTCCAATGCCGAGAATTCCCGCACACAGGCTCATAGCTCAGTTGGTTAGAGTGTCCGACTCATAATCGTATGGGCTAATTAGAATAGTTAGTATATTATAGAATAGAAACAAGTAGTTATAGCGGGCACACTTTACTAACTGAGCATTGTGTAAACCCCATGTAAGCAAAAATGAAGTTTTCAGGGCCTTTAGCTCAGTTGGTTAGAGCAATCGACTCATAATCGATCGGTCCCCAGTTCGAGTCTGGGAAGGCCCACCAATCTCCAGAAGTAGTTCAAAACTGCGCCCCACCAGTTAGGCGTTAGAATTTGGCGATATCTGTCAGTACCGACTATAGTGCTAATTATTCCTCTGCGATCACTCCTTGCACTGTGGGTCTGTTGTGCTGAGTGTATCGACAACCCAAGATTCACACCCAAATAATTCAATCAATTTACGACAACGAGAAGCGAAACGATGGAATTTACAGGAAGATGTTACTGCGGCGATATCCAATACTCGGCGTCCGGCGACCCCGCCCTTAAGCTGCAGTGCCACTGTCGCGAATGCCAATATATTTCCGGTGGAAACGCAAACGTCACCATCGGCATGCCCGATGACGGCTTTAAATACACAAAAGGCTCACCGAAACAATTTCAACGTAGCGATCTTGAAAACGGGGTTGTCCGCGAATTCTGCGGTAATTGCGGAACGGGTCTTTTATCAATGGCTGCTGCCCTGCCGGGCGTACGACTTATCCGAGCAGGTACGATGGATGATCCCGGCATGTTTACTCCAGACATGGCGATTTTTACCGTTGACCAGCAAAGTTTCCATCATATTCCGGACGGCATGCCCTCTTTTGAAAGAATGCCTGGCTAACATGAAAAGCGGTATTTAGTGGGTTTATGACCGGCTATTCACCCTGACAGAGCTCACAACAAATGGCCTTGCCGCTTCGGAAGTAGTGGCGACAGGGCAAGAGAACTCGCCAATCATCGATAGGCGCTGCGGAGCCCTCGCCTTCCTTATTCTGAACGTGCTTATAGCAAAACGTTTTCTCCGCCCATACTGCGCTCAGGTATTTACTTTTTGACGGAACTGCTGAGGCGTTAGTCCCGTCCAGCGTTTGAATGCGCGGCGAAAACTGGAACTATCATGATAATTCAGCATAACCGCGACAGCCTCTACAGAGAGCGTGGTGTCACGCAAATAATCGGTTGCGAGAGACTTCAGTAGCTGATCCCTAAGCTCGCGGAAAGAGTTGTTTTCGGCCTCCAGCCTGCGGGCCAAAGTGCGCTTACTGATGAAGTTCTGCTGCGCCGCGCTATCCTCGCTGAGTTTCCCTGGAGGGTGCGACAACAATTGCTTTCTCACCCGATGCGTCATGGGGTTTTCACTTTCATCAAGCTCAGCCAGCATCCGCTGGCATTGTAGCAGGGCAAATTTGTAGTTCTCAAAATCAGAAGAAACATTGGTGGTCAGCAGCAGCTTCTCTGGCACCACCAATTTATTTTCCCGAGAATTGAATCGAATCGGACAGTGAATACTTTTCTCATACTCTTTGTAGTATGCGGGTTTCGCGTAACTGCAATGCATACTGCCCGCGCTAAATTTGTACCCCATGACAAATTCAATCAACGAGATAAGCGAGAGGAAGAAGGCCTCTGAAACGCATCGGTACAACTCAAGATTACCCTGTATATCGACCTCGAAGTAACAGTCCAGATTATTGTCACGGTATTCTGTGCGGCTTCGTATGATACTGATACGCCCCGGGATGAAACTCTGGAAATCCCGGATGGCAGTCAACAGATTGGGACTGCTATTGGCCAGAAACCCCAGTGGACCATGAGTCGGCGGCGTCAGTGCACACCCCAATTCCAGGCCCAGGGCCGGGTTGCCTGAATACTGCATGGCGTTGTGTACTATCTGAAGCTGCTGACTCTTGGTCAGTAGCGTGGTGTCATCCATCAATTCTTCAACAGAAAGCCCACTCCCTTTCAGCAGAATACCGAGGTTCTTTTCTTGCAGCTGCAACTGCCTCGCTATCACCCTTGAATAGCCCACCGCAATCGAGGCGGACTCATCGGCCAGTGCTTCAAAACCAGGAGATACCATGATAATTCATCAAACAGATTCTTCGATAATGGCAATAATTGTCCCCATTATGTCAAAATATGTCCCCTTATTACGAGCTAAATAAGCCTACTATATGCACATATGCGATTGACATAACCAGTTGGTTAGGCGCGGCGATGAATAATGAGATTCCAGCAGAACTGGTAGCACCAATTGTCCATCCCGCCACGTTTATCGAGCAGAACAATCCAGATGAAACCTTCGCCTCCCGAAGCGGGCAATCCATGCCAGGAACCGTTTTTGAGGTAAACAACCGATGATCACATTTCCCGAAGAAATAAAGAAGAATCGGCGATGGATTAGCCACGAGATTGAGCGACTCGACCCGGACAAGGACCACGCCAGGATCATGTCCATGGTCGCCCAATACCAAATGGACGAATTCACCCTGAATTTCCTGGTGACGCTGCTGAACAGCTATGTCGTCAGGCCTGCGCACATGGCGGAGACCCAGGTCTTTACTAACAAGGCCATTCGTCGCCCAAATCAGAGGATGCAGGACGCTCTTAATTTCTTCTGGACCTGGTATGCGAATGGACCAGATGCGCCGGAAACTATCGAGTCCGTCAATCGGCTCAACAGAATTCACGGTGGAGTGGCGCGGCATCTTCCTGGTCACTTCGATGATAGTGATGACTTCAATTACGTTCTGGGTCGCCTCGTCGTGCTCCAGGACCGCTTGCTCAAGAAACTTGGCCTGGTCGGAATGCACCCCAAGGTCAAACTTGCGCAGTTCAATTTCGCGAGGCAAATCTCCAGGCACTTTCGACGTGAAGGTGATCGCGCGCTTGACGCTTTTCCTGAAAGTCTCGAGGAACTGGAATGCTTCGTCGATCGATGGGAAGGAAAGAATCACGTTTATTCCCCGATTCAAACCGATCTGGTCAACGCCCTGATCTATGCGTTTGGAGAGCGCTGGTTTCCCCGCCCTCTGCACCCACTCGGACGTTGGATTGCTACATACTCTCTTGAGGACCACTTTCTTGAACACGTTCGTATCCAACCTTTACGAGGTGTCCCTCGTTTGCTGACTCACACGCTTTTGAAAACTGTGTTTTTTTACAAAACCCGATTGGCGGCAGATTTGAAGGTCTCCGCCTACGAGACGCGCAAGACGCTGACTAAAGAAGAATACCGAGCGATGGATGCAGTCGCGTCAGCCCGAGCCGACGATCTCGGTTGGCACAAAGGCGGCAAGGAGTCGGTGGGGCTTGCCAGAGCATCCGGGGGAGTGTGCCCGATGATGAATCATACTGGCCCGACTGAATCACTGGGAGATACCCTGGCAAAACCCGGGCCCAAGGGCGAAGCTGGCCAACCCGGTAGCCTTCCGACCTCATTCTGAGCTCAAGACCGGAGACACGTGTGAAAGTTATTGTCATAGGTGCAGGGCCAGCAGGTTGCGCCGCGGCTTATACCGCAAGCAAACACGGCAACGACGTGCGACTATTCGAGGCGGCCGATAGTGTCGGGGGTCGAACAAGGCAGCTCAGGCGAGACGGTTTCAATCTCGGCATAGGCGCGCTGTTTCTGATGGGCGGTATCTACCCGCGCACTATGGCATTACTAAAGGAAATGGACCGCTACAAGCAGCTTGTGCCATGGAAAGGTACTGCCGAGCTTGCTGACAAAGATGGCAGGCGCTATCCGGTACGGTTTGATTCGATAGCGAGCTTTCTCGGTCTGCCGATGCTCGATCTCCGCGACAAGGTACGAGTGATCTCCGAGGGATTAAAGTTATTCCTCAGCCCGGGACCTAAGAATCCGTTCAGTGGAACTGAACTCGCCCGGTTCGACAAGGGCGAAAACCTGGAGGACTGGTCGCGCAAACATCTAGGTGACCAGGCTTATGAATACATTATGCGGCCAATCATGGATTTCCTTTACGCGGTGCCCTCACGGGAGCTGTCAACACCGTTTCCAAAGGCGATCATTCAACAAGCCTATAAGCTCGGGCTCTCTGTCCCGCCGGAGGGTATCGGCCAGGTGAGTGAATGGCTCATTGAGTCATTACCACGTAATCAAATCCATCTCTCTTGTCCTGTTGATCGCCTTGAGCGGGAGGGTGACAAGTGGAAAGTCTTTGCGAATGGCGAGGCATACGAAGCCGACGGTATTGTTATCGCGACCGAAGCATTCACATCCGCCACCTTGCTGCAGGCATTCATTAACGAGGATGCAACCAGGCGCCTCATGAGCACGCCATACACGGAATACGCTCACGTCGCCATCGCCTATAAAGAAAACCCCTGGCCCGATTATCCTGTGGATATGATACTGCCCGTAGGTGTAGGTGGGGTCCGGAACGTTGGTGCAATGGTGTTGCACGGACGTCGTTCGCCCAATTCAGTACCCGAGGGTGGCCAGGCTGTAGGAGTCTATTTCAACACACCGCCGCTCGCGCACATGAGTGATAAAGACATTGAACATGAAGCCTTGAGACAGGTAAATGCTGCATTTGGTGAGGCGCCTACCCCGAGTTTCGTGCACCTTTTTCGCTACGATAACGGGCTTACGGTTGCCAAACCAGGCCACTACGATCAGCTCGATAAGGTGCACGACCTCTTACCAGCGAATATCAGTCTCGCAGGCGACTATTTTGCACAAGCCGGAGTAGAAGCGGCCGTCTACAGCGGTGAGCGCGCCGCGCTAACGCTAACTGGAAGTTCATAGAAACGCGCCTTCGCCAACAGGAGTGCATGGTGATCAACGGATTATCTCGACGATGACTAGGTTGGCTAAGCCGCGGTAGGAAATAGCTTGCGACGAGAAGATCGACAACATACTGGGTTATAACAAACAAATTATAGGGTGTTGGCTATGAATCAAGTTATGCGAATTGCACCTGAAACGGCACTCGGCGCTGTGCTTAGTAATGATGCTTATTTCAGGTATTGGCGGGCATGCGCAATGATGGGACCTGTGTTTTTGACGGCGTTCATCATCTGTTGGGGAATTCTCGGTCATAATATTCCGCCCATTCCCGCCGATTTCACCGCCGAGCAGATGGCAGAGCACTTCCGTACAAATGCCAACCAGGTGCGCGCCGGAATGGCAGGTGCAATGCTGTTCGGTTGTCTTTACCTGCCCTGGACACTATCGATCACCAAGGTCATGTTCTGGATTAATCCGCAGGAAAACAACGATGTGTTGTCCACCCTGCAGATGTGGGGCGGCGGCCTGACGGTGGTTCCACTTGTGACCTCAAGCGTTTTCTGGCTGACCGGTGCTTACCGCCCTGAAGCATTGACGCCCGCTACTTTACAGATGCTTTACGACCAGGGCTGGTTACTGATCGACATGTTCTACTTCATCACCAGTATTCCTATGATAGCTATCGGTGTTGCAGGGCTGACCGACAGGCGCGCAGCTCCGCTTTTTCCGCGCTGGGCCTGTTGGTACTCCATATGGGCCGGACTAAGCTTCCTGTTCGAGTTGTTGATGCCATTTTTCACGACGGGTCTGTTCGCACGACAAGGTTGGCTTAATTTCTGGGTCGAGTTTCTGGTCTGGTTTGCCTACATTCTTATAGTGTCCTATTTCCTGTTGAAAGCAATCCCGCGCCTGGAGCAGGAACGAGCGGCAATGCTCAAGGCAGGATGACTAACCGGTGGAGCATTACTTGACGTTGCGCAGTTCACCGCCGAAAACGCCCGCGGAGGTCGCCGATCCTGCCGCGGGTGGCATTATTGCGGGCATTCATTTTTTTATACTTGCTGATCTTCTGGTATTTACCGCCCTGTTCGTTGGTTTCATGGTGGAACGTGCAGAAGAGGTTGCGCTTTTCAATGAGTCGGCCAGCATTCTCGATCCCTGGACGGGCATTCTCAATACGCTGATTCTTGTTACCAGCGGTGTGTGCGTGGTTTTCGCTGTCAATGCCGCGAGGCTTGGCCGGGCGGTTATAGCCCGGCGTTGGATTCTTGCCGCGTTTGTCATCGGCCTGGGCTTTGGCATCAGCAAAATAGTGGAATACGAGAACACGATTTCCCTGGGGATCACCATGCACACCAACGATTTCTACATGTTTTATTACGCCCTCACAGGTGCACACTTCCTGCATTTTTTCGGCGGCATGGCGGCACTGGCAGTTATCTGGCACCTGGCAAGTAATAAGACTGTGGATGGCCCTTTTTTCGGTACCATCGAATCGGTGGGTCTCTACTGGCACATGGTCGACCTGCTCTGGCTGTTTATCTTCCCCTTACTCTACTTACTGGGGACATGATGGGGCACGTCAGTTCACCACAAGCATTATGGGTATGGCTTTTCCTGGTGATTGCCAGCCTGCTTACTGCCCGGGTGGCGGATCACGGTAGTGTATTCGGTAGTTGGACAGTCATTGCGCTTCTGGTGATTGCGCTATTAAAGGCGCGAGCCGTGATTCTTTACTACATGCAGGTCCACAGCGCTCCATGGCAGTTACGCCTGGCCTTCGATGCCTGGGTCGCGTTCGTGACAGTGGTTGTTGGAGGGCTCTGGCTTGTGCAGCGAGGCCCATTGTTCTGAGACAGGGTAGTACCCATTTATTTTGGTTAGCTGGAAAATCCATAAAGAGGAAAGGTGTCATGAAATCGATAGATAACGATCCGTTGTTCAGGAAGTCGATGGTGTTCTGCGCGTGGACAGGTTTTGCCTGTATCTTTTTCTTCATAATCGGTGGAGTAGTTCTGGGTGGGATGCTACCGCCCCTGTTCAATTCCGCTGAACCCGCGGCGGAATTTGTCAGGAAGGTTTCTAGTCACGCTTTCGAACTTCGACTTGGGTCGGCGTTTATGGTGCTTGCTTTTGCGTTCTTTGGGACGCTGGGTGCAGGCATCGCCGCTCAGACACGGCGGACGGAGATCAACCCGATGTTTTCTATCATTCAGGCCATATTCGCCGCGTCAGCGATGACCATCGGTGTACTGGTGGCTTTCGCCTGGGGATTGGCGGCATTCAGGCCTGAACTCTACGAGCCTTCTGTCATTGTTACCTGGATAGACTTCGCCTACTTTCTTGCCCTGTTTTCTGTTCCGCTGTTTGGCGGCTGGTGTGTTGTTATTGCTCTGCCCATCTTTTGGTCGGAAGAAGGCAAGGAACCTTTTCCCCGCTGGGTCGCCTATGCCAATCTCTGGGCCGCGCTTCTTTATGCACCAGGGATGCTTATCATTTTCTTCAAAGATGGACCGTTTTCCTGGCATGGAATCGTCGCGCTGTGGATTCCCTATATAGCGTATTTCGGTTGGATTGCGGTTATGTCCGTGGCGCTGCTGGGTGCGGTCAGGCAAACAGGCGAAGAACTTTTGATGAAGCCTGCTACTGCTTGATGCACGACAGTGTCACACAGGCAACGAGGGAGCCAGCCCTGACATCCCACGACACCGCCACGTTAAATCCGCGACAGAATCATGTACCGGGTGAAATTGGTATCTGGTTATTTGTGGCCGGTGACTTGATAGTCTTTGCGGTCTTTTTCGTCGTGATTGCGCTGGGAGACGTGGACCAGCCAGAGGTCTTCGCACGGTCGCACGCTTCACTCGATATGTGGGCGGGCGTGCTAAACACCTTGTTGCTGTTGACGGGATCCTGGTTCGTCGCGGTAGGTGTCGACAAGTGCAGGTCGACAGGCAAGCCTGTCGGCAGCCACTATTTCTCGCTGGCAATACTTTGTGGCATGGCATTTGCCGCCAATAAAAGCGTCGAGTGGGGCGACAAAATCTCGGCCGGTATTACCCCGGCGACGAACGACTTCTACATGTTTTTCTTCATATTCACGGGTATACACATGTTGCACGTGCTCGCTGGCATCGGCGTGCTGTTACTTATTCGCAGCGTAAGCCGGCGACCTGCCCTGACACGCAGGGACATCAGTACGATGGAAAGCGGGGCAACATTCTGGCACCTGGTCGACCTTCTGTGGATTGTTCTCTTTGCGCTTTTTTATCTTCTTTGACAGGCCTAATTGATGAACCTAAGAAAGACCAGTGTGTTGAGCGATGGAAAGATATTGGCCTGGTTGATTCTTATGGTCGCAACAGCTGCAGGATGGTGGCTGGGTCAAGCGGGTCAAGGCGATGCACAGGCCGTACACCTGGCGACCATCGGCGTGATTGTGGTGGCCTTTATCAAGGTCTGGATTGTCGGCTTCCAGTTTATGGAATTAAGATACGCCCCACGCTGGCTTCGGTACTCTTTTGATGTTTGGTTAATCGCTATATGCGTCGCTCTATTGTCGATTTGCCTCCGATAACTTGGCAAGACGGTTACAAGCGTGCGCGACGAGTATTCGTTTTTTTCCATGAAATCAATTTTTTGAGAGAATAATCGGTCAACCGTCAGGTTATTTTACACTTCCCCAGTCTATCGACAGAGTGAAATTTCTAAATCTCTGTAAAAGAAGCACTTTTTAAAAATGGCCCGCAACTTGCTTCTCTGTGTCTGGCTCACAAATAACTTGTCAGGCAGGAGGTAGGATTTATGATGAATCAATACCCATGGCGCATTGCTGCTGCGTCGCTAGTTGCGGCGCTGGCTGTCACTGCACCCGCCCAAGCAGTACTGGTAACCGCCGATGCGGAAGTATTCCTGAACGGCGTATCTGCCGCTAGCGATTCGGACTCAGACAGCAGTAGCGCCTCCGCGAGCGCATTAGCCAATGCGAGCTCCGCCAGAGCTTCGGCGTCCGCGTCAGGCGCGCTCCTGACGACGGCGAATGCCGGAGATTTCGGCGGTGTTGCCAGTGCCTCGGTCGCGTCATTCGGCGCATTCTCGGCACCTCCACCGGTCGGCGTGCAGTCCGCCGTCGCCCAATCGACCTGGTCGGACACTATTTTCAACAACACCGGCACGCTGGTGAATTATAAGTGGCTCTTCCAGGTGACTAATCCGCGCGTCGGTAACGGTGGGCATCCCGATGATTATGCGTCCGTGGATATCGATATCCTGCTGAATAACGTGATGGCCTGGGAGGGGTACGCGATCATGGACAACTGTGTCCTGACCACGTCAAATATTGATCTGACACAGAGCGGCTGTTTCGCGGGTGGGCCGTCTTTCACCATCGGCCTGGACCTCGGAGACTTTGTTTCCGGCCAGTCCTTCACCCTCAATTACGTGATGACGGCGTTTGCCGATACCGGCGACCCCGCTCCGATCGATGCGAGCCCAACACAAGCGGGCATTGGCGACCCGTTTGATCCCGACCCCACCGCCTTTGGCCGGATCCTGGCAACTCCCGTTGTTGCAACCATACCGACACCGCTTTCCCTGCAGTTGTTCTGTATCGGGCTGACAGGCCTCCTTTTTTCACGGAGAAGGCAGCGGATTGCCGCAATAGAACTCTGACATAGATTGGAGTTGCAGTGCATGGGTGTATTGGAGTCGCCCGAATTCGAAACTCAATGCGACATGCGCTGCACCGAGATTAAGGAAGCATCCCACCCTGCAAAGTGTGCTCTTGCACTGGATCAGGGCCATCCCTCTAGCACTAGCACAAGGTGTGGGGGTAACCTGGACTTACCCATCCCGGCATCCTTACCATGATGCATTCCCCTGTGTCGTCCTTGACACCATCAGGCTAGTCGCAATACTGAATTAGGTAAACTGTCCCCGGAATTTCTAAAAGAGTCCAGAGGTGAGATACTTATATGTATGACAGCCTCTGATCGCAGCTGCAGGTATACCTCCGTGGCCAAGGCTCTCGCTGGACTGAATCGATTCTTCGGGCCCAAGCAACAACCGCATGGCAAATTACTGGAATAATATCTTTCTATGGCGAATATACTCTGCGTATGGGAAATGGGCGGCAACCTTGGTCACCTGGCGAACCTCAAGCCGTTTGTTGATAGTGCGCTAGCTCATAAACACAAGGTGACTCTTGCCGCCAAAGAAATTCGCCATCTGGACATTTTCTTCAAAGGCTATGACATAGAGCTGTTTCAGGCGCCCTATCACTTTCGCCAGCCAAGCACTCGCTTCAACCCATTACAATCCTATTCGCAATTGATACTGCAACGTTTCGAGACAGAGTCCGAGTTGGCTTCTTTGTTCAGTGCCTGGCAAAGTATATTCAAGGCAGTCGAGCCTGATGTTGTTGTTTATGACTTTTCCCCATCAGCGCTAATCTCAAGCCTTGGTCAACCCTGGCAGAAATGGGTTATTGGCAATGGTTTCTTTGTGCCCCGTTGTGATCTGGAATATCTTGGCCTGTTTCCAGGTATAAGAAAAACAGCCGCGAATCAAAAGACACTTGCCGCTGCCGAGCAACTTTTGCTGGAGCAGGTCAATAGCGTTCTTCTTAGAAAGGAAAGGCCATCAATCAACGACCCCAAGGAAATTTATCAGCAAGCGCATCACGAACTGCTACTGACGCCGTCTGAATTGGATCATTTTGGCCCAAGAAAGGGCGTGGAATATTTGGGAATCGCGTTAAAGAATACTGGAACCGCGCCCGTCTGGAATCAGCAGGGCGCGCTGAAAGCCTTTGGGTACCTTGCCCATTTCAAGGGAATCGAAGCCCTGTTTGACGAACTGCTCAGGCAAGATGTGAATCTGTGTATTTACTCGCGGAATCTACCTCCCGAGATAATTAGTAAATACCCGGAGATAGTGTTTATAGCTGAACCAGTACATTTGGCCAGGGTTGCCGAGGAGGCCGATTTTGCCATTACTATGGGGAATTTCAGTACTGTAACGGAATTTTTTCTTAATGGACTGCCGCAACTCTTGATTCCCATGTTTCAGGAGCAATACTACTTAAGCAGACGCATAATGGATGCTAAAAAGGGCGTTTTGATGGGTCTTACTATGAAAGATCCCGCCCCACCTGTCACCGAGATCATCAAACTGTCACGCAATGGGAAATTTCCTATTGATGAGGACTACAGAGCGGCGATGACTGGCAAATTACTCGAACAACGCTTGAATGAACTATTTTCATCAATTTAGCCAAAAACTGAACGTCTCTGACAGATGTTTGAATTCCGGGGACAGTTTACTAATCTCTCGTTTTCGGGCCAGGTTTCTTCCCGCGGATTTCCAGTCCAGTTCGCAATTCAAGCGGGGGATATAAAACCGCCACACTTAATGCATTCCATTTTCCTATCGCACGGCCTTGCCCGCCGGTGTAGTATCGGTGCAGGGGTTGCTCAGCAAAGGCTTGGCCATGCAGCGGCAAAATATCATCAATAATGTAGTACGTCTGGGGCATACGGCACTGGAGTTCAGCAGCACTGCTGAGTTCAGGACTGAGGTATTGTCACAGCTGGAGCACACCTTCAGGTCTTCCAGCTCGGTATTCCTGGACTGGGAACACGTCGGGGAAGGCGCGCGAAGCTGGATCGAGAACGACCTGCATTTTCCCCACTGGGACGGGGAGTACCGCCGCAGATACCTGCAGCGGCTTCGTCATAGCGACCCGCTATTCGGCTGGCTGGATTCGGGCAGTTTCACCCAGTGTGATAGCGTGACCCGCCTGACCAACCTGATAAGCCTGAAAGATTTACACAGAACGCCCTTATACACCGATTTTCTGCAACCGCTCAAATGCCAGTACATACTCACGCTCGCACTCAATTGCGGCCATGACCTGGTGGCCAATGTGAGCCTCTTAAGACCGTCGGGTGACCAGGACTTTAATACTGCCGACATGCAGGCCGCCCGACTGGTAGCACCCATGTTATGCGGCGCCTATAAGCGCCTGCTATACAAAGAGCTGCTGTCAGAAAAAACTGATCTTGTTAATATCATCGGGGACTTGCCGCGCGAGCAGGCCTGCGTGATTCTGTCGGAATCAATGGAGCCACTGTATATTTCCGAACCATTGAAACAAGTAGCCGACGGCATGTTTGACAATGGCACTGATGGCATCCGTGACGTGTTGTTTTCCTCACCCGCCGCAGGTAAATATCTCAAGCATTTCAACAACCGCAGTGTCGCCAGTAGAAGGCATTTACCCAAAACACTCTCAGGTACTGTACAACTACCTGGCGGGGCCCCCGTCAGAATAGAGATACACAAGCTGGGCACTCCCGGGGGCGCCTCATACCTTCGTGTATTATTTCACCGGGTCGAAAAAACCCTGGCTCCACCTGAACTGCCGGAAAAACCCCTGCTGTCGATGCGAGAGCTGCAGATTGCCCAGATGATCGCGGAAGGCGATAACACCGGCCAGATCGGTGTGGCGCTGTGTATTAGCCCGTGGACCGTGAAAAATCACCTGAAAAGCATTTACGGCAAGGTGGGGATCAATAACCGTGCCGGGCTGGTCAGATGGTTGGACCGAGCACAATAGAAAAAGGACAGGTGCGCAAGGCACCTGCCAAGCCCAAAAAAGGCACGCCTACGTGGGGCAGACCAAGCGTAGAGCCGCCCTACTAGAGCGCCCCTGCAGCCAGCTTGCCAGCCACAGCATCCATGGCTGCAAAGGCATCCAGAAACATATCCATA
>TARA_R110001599_G_scaffold353830_1_pt1 | contig 55004 bp, 58 predicted proteins | sample TARA_R110001599 | Tara Oceans TARA_R110001599 (sample SAMEA4398360) | marine metagenome | biome: Polar Biome; feature: [MES] marine water layer (ENVO:01000295) within the mesopelagic zone...; material: water (ENVO:00002006), including particulate matter (ENVO:01000060) such... | reverse complement strand
AGGAAATTATGCAATCGACAATTCAAATTGTAGCCAAGTTTACGCCATTGATTTTTGGCTTCGCTTTCTTGTCGCCCCTTTTGATCCAAATTCTGGAAGCCTTGACTTTTACGCCGCCATTTGGACTGTCAAAAACAACTCTTGGATTGATGATCGGCGGTTCGTGGGGAATTTTTGCGCAAATTAGAGGGCGCTGGATATGAACAAATTTTCAAACGTCACCGTGCCAAATGATCTTGGCGCATTTAGCAACGCTGAGCTGCGTAAATTGGAAAATCAAATTGCGCGCAAGCATAGCGGCAATGTGCCTTGGGAAATAGTGATTTGGGGCTTTGGCAATTTGTTTGCATGGATTGCGCTATGGCCAATGGTCATTTTTGATGTGATTCCTTTGTGGCTGGGTTTCATTCTTGCAAGCATCTGCCTTTCGCTGGTGTTCTTGCCTACTCATGAAGCCCAGCACGATATTATCGGACAAAAAGGCTCAAAATACCGCTGGCTCAATGAATTGTTGGGCCACGCAACCAGCTGGATGATTGTCTATCCATTTCAGGTTTTTCGCATAACGCATCTGGATCATCATCGATTCACCAATGATTCCGAAAGAGATCCTGATATTTCCACCAAGGCGCCGGGTCCTTTTTCGGCCATTTGGGCCAGCATTCAGGGCCGCCAACCAAAGGGGTCGCATGGGCAAAACTATTTGAAATCTTTGGCCAATGCTGGCCGCACTGACCTGATTACATTGACCGTTCTTTATCGGTTTGGTTTCCTGGCAATATTGAGCATATTGGCCTGGAATGGCTATGCCTTGGAGGCGGCTTTATTGTGGTGGTTGCCCTTTCACCTAGCACTTTCCTACCTGCATTTTTTCTTATCATGGGTTCCCCATCACCCCGGTAAGGATCAAAGCCGTTATGGCAATACCCGCAACTGGAGGTCAATGGTTGGCAATATCGGAACAATGGGCATGCAATATCACATTGTGCATCACCTTCACCCCTATATCCCATTAACCCGCACTCCGGCTGCCTATCGAGAAATGTTGCCCATACTAAAAGCGCGAGGCTGTAGCCTGGAGATGGTTTGACAGGCGCAAGAGATGCGGCATGGGATCGTGTGGCGTGCCTCCTCGCAAAACCAAGGAATTACCGAAGTGCCTTCAGGGGTATTGTCAGACTAACGTGGCAGGAGAGTGCAGTGGTTGCTAACTTGCCGTCATGAAACGCAAATCTCGAGCTAAACCGCCCAGCCCGTTCAAGCGCTTCAACTCGTCGCCTGGGTACTGTCAAAAGGATGGCCGCTGATCGGCTCGCTTGCTAGCCGGAACGGATGACTGCGACCAAGAACCCGTTTCGGGTGCTGTCAGACTAACGTGGCAGCAGCAGGCGAGGGCTGCTAGCTGGCTCGGATGAGCCGCAAGCCGAGAGCCAAACCGCCCAGTCCATTCAAACGCTTCAACTCGTCACCAGAAGTCATTCGGCTTGTGGTGATGATGTATGTCCGATTTCCGTTGAGCTTGCGGAACGTTGAAGATCTTCTGGCCGAACGCGGCATTGATATTTGCCACGAGACGGTTCGGTTCTGGTGGAACAGGTTTGGGCCGATGTTTGCGGCTGACATCAAGCGGCAACGGATCAGCCGAATGCGTGGGTTTCGCAACTGGCGCTGGCACGTCGATGAAGTCTTTGTGAAGATCAACGGAGAGACCCACTATCTGTGGCGCGCAGTGGATCACGAAGGCGAAGTGCTCGAGAGCTACGTTACAAAGAAGCGCGACAAATCAGCCGCTCTTCGCTTCTTCAAGAAGACGCTGAAGCGTCACGGGAAGGCCGAAGCGATCGTCACGGATGGTCTTCAATCTTACCCAGCAGCGATGCGCGAGCTCGGCAACCTGGAACGAAGAGAAGTGGGCAGGTGGCTGAACAACAGAGCGGAGAACTCCCACTTGCCGTTTCGAAGACGAGAGCGAGCCATGCTCAGGTTCAGGCAAATGAAGTCGCTACAGAAGTTCGCTTCAGTTCACGCCAACGTCCACAATCACTTCAACTCAGACCGCCACCTCATCGATAGACAGACTTACAAAGAAGGCCGCTCAGCCGCCCTGGCTGAGTGGCAAAACCTTATCGCCTGATCGAGAACGCGGGTGGGGACCATTCTGCTAGGCGGAGACGAGTTAGCGTTAGACTGACAGCACCCTCTTGATTGCACGAAGTTCATTGGCTCTGGTCGAGAAATGCCGCCAATCTTTAGATTTTCAGCATGATCTATGGTCTTCCTGCGTTGCTCGAGCATATGCGGCGTTCGAAGATACTGAAGCAGAAAGAACCTAGAGATATCGCCTGTGTAGATTTGTCCATTGCCCTCTAGCGCTTCAATCGCAATTCCGTAACGGCCCTCAAAGTGTTGAACGAAGTCCTCAAAGATTTCATCGGAGCCGTAGAACTTGTTCTTGGAGCACTGATCGCTAATCGAGGCCCCGTCGATAAATCTCTCGTGATCAATCAAATATGCGTTGATGCGGCGACGGTCAGCACCCGGCGGATCACAGCTGAAACGCCTAAGATATGCTTTGGGTACAAAATGCTGGTTCTTATTGTTTGCCACCACTCAACAAGTTGGGAGCAAACATGTGAGATTCAATTACTTCAGTTGATCAAGGGGACTGGGCTGCTTTGAACAGCGCAGGACCTGCAAGCAGACATTCCGCTACCGGCCCAAGCTTTGCCTCTACAAAGCTCGGCCAAACCAGATGACCCGGCCCACAACGTGCACCTCAGACCGGTCCATGTCGCGCCACGTCGGGTAGGCCGGATTGTCGCTGGCAATGGTGATCTGCCTGCCGCCCGGCTTGATCGCGATGCGCTTCACAACGAGCGAATCATCAGAGCGAAGGACGTAGATCCCATCGCGCAATCGTGAACCATGATCTGATGCATCGACCAAAACTTCATCGCCATCGCTCAACGTTGGCTCCATTGAGTCACCCTTAACGCCGACGATCGACAGGCTGGCGCTCTTCGCCGAAGTTAGGTGTCGCAGCCAGCGTTCGTCGAACCCAAACCGGGTATGTGCAGTCTCGCTGGCGGCGACCGCGCCGAAGCCAGCTGAAGCTTCGACATCGAGAACGGGAATTTCGACCATGCCGTCGGTGACCGGATTGGCCGGACCGCCGAGCACTTGCTCATCGACGCCGAAGAAGCAGGCGAGCGTCTTTCGATCCTCGTCATCAAGCTTCCTGGGCGAACCGCGCTTGATGAATTGCTGGACGTAGGCGGGGTTACGACCAAGCAGTCGCGAGATCGACGCGTAGCCATAACCGCGCTGCGTGATCAGCCGATCAAGTTCTTCCCTGACATGTTCCATTTACGTGGCCCTTCGATTTCAATCGTAGGAATTTTCCTAGACTCACGGATACGATCCTAGTAGGAACAGAACAAGAACACAAGGGATTTGCGAGTCGGAGCGAAAAGGACATGACCTTGCTTGAACGGATTGAAAAGCATCTGAAAGATAATCATATTTCCGCGACTCGTTTTGGCAGGCGCGCGGTCGGCGATCCGCGATTCGTGCTCGACTTGCGATTGGGCCGCCGGCCGCGCCGGAGAACAATCGAACGGCTGGAGGCCTATATCGCGTCTGTCGAAAGCTCGGACGGCAGAGATGCAATCAAGATTGGGAAGTGCGCTCGCCAAGCTGCTCCAAGCGACGCGCAACTTCCTCCCAAAGTCTTACGCCGTCCATCTCGGTCGCAAGGACTAGCTCCTCGATCTTCGCATCGATGAAATCATGTCCACCATCGCCGTGATGCTTCTCGACCCAGAGCGCCATTCCCCAAATTTCCTGGTCGCGAGTGAGTGTCAAAACAGCGACCAGATGGCTGCGGCGATACAGAGGATGATCGGAATGCCGAGAAGCCAGGCTTCAAGCTTCAGCTTCCACTCGTTCTTGCCGCTCACCAGCGGTTCGTCGCTATCCGGCCAGACACGCATCAGCACCATGGCTCCCGGCGTCCGGTCCAGGTCCTGGCAAGACCTTCGGCAACCAGTTGATCGCCCAAAGAGCGTCCGTCGCGCTTTAGCACACGCAGCTTGCGGCCATACTGGTCTTCGTCCCGGTTGCCGATCGGAACCGCGGAGAATTCGCCTTGGTTGAGCAAGGTAACCAACCGGTCGCGAGCCTTGATGCCGAGTTCGTATTCGTAGTCGCACCTGGGTTGCGAGATTTCCGGCGTATCGATGTCTGCCACGCGGATCTTTACGCCCTCGAGCCAGATTGTATCGCCATCGACAACGCAGGTTTTCCTCACCATCCCGCATACGCCAAAGGTATGGGTGGTTCGCGCCTCGGCGCTGGCGGAACCGAAGGGCCAATTGATCCCGATCACGCCCCCGAGAACCCCGGCGAACAATCCGCCCACGACGAGAAGCAAGAGTTTGCGCCTCTTGTCCCGCTTCTGTCGGGCAGCTGCGCCGCGAAAATCGACGACGTTTGGTTCTGATGGCTCGTTCGTGCTCATGATCCGCTCTTCAGTATCGCGTGTTCTTTCACTTTCCGTGAACATGGCCAAGCCTTGCGAACTCGCTTTCCCGATAGTTTTGAGCTACTTTCGTGCAATCGATCAGTTGGAAGAGTGGAGAAGAGGGGGGCTCCTATTCTCGCGAAGGAGAAAAAGCGATGAGCGGACCTCAAAACACACCACCCAAGGACAACAAGGACTGGGAAGGCTTTCGCGAAATTGATCGCGCGATCGCTGAGAACAGACGAGCAGAGTATCGTTGGAAGAAGGCCTGGGCCGACCCATGGGAGCGTCGCGCCCTTTTATTTACTGCTTTCGCAGTGACCGCATTTATCGTTTATGTCGTCGTCTACGATGGCTTGATCTAGCTTACCATTTCTTCACATCATCGGCTGCCTCAGCGGATGCTCCTCGTGCATCCCGTGTGGTCCGATCAAGACTTCCACGTCTCCGCTCGATGCTTCGAGAGCCTTCGTTTTGCTTCCGACTAACATCGCCTGCGATCTCTTGCCTTCCATCTGACGGATCCCCGAGAGAGCTTGGTGTTCCGCCAAGACGAACAGAGCCGCCCACGCCGCTCGCGCTTCCTACATTAGGGCGAGTCACAGGCGCTGCATCAGGCAACTCAAGTTCGCTCGCGATCTCATCATTGAGGCCTTCAGCGTAGCTCTCGACAAATCGTGCTTGCAGCTGCTGTCCTTGCGCGCTCATCTGGAAGTCGATGTCATCGAAGCGGGCTCGACCATAGTAATCGCGGTTGGCTTCTATCTCCGCCATGCCCCATTCGCGATAGGCTTGGCTGAGGTTAAGCGTACCCGCAGCATTGGCGCTTTCATACCAGCTAGCCTGGCTCTCAAGCCGATTGGCTAATTCTTCCGCGCGGCGTGCCTCGACTGTGTAGCTATTCGCTTCTGTAAGCGAAGTTGTGACACCCGCTGCACTACTCGAAACAAGCGCTTCTGAGCTTGAGCTGGTCTCGCGGAAGAAGCCCTCTCTGGAACTTGACCAGTTATAGCTTTCGGAAATTTGGCTGAGCGCACTCTCGATACGCGAGCGATCTTCCGAGGCGATCCCTATATCGCTGTCGGTCCAGCTCTGATTTCTCCCGCCCTTAATTCCGCCAGAACCACTGAAAACGTCTCCTTCTGCTTTCGCCCCCACTCCCGCATCACCGTTCAGGAACCATGAGACCGAGATGTCGTCCGATGCCCGGCGAGACAGGCCAAACTGCTGCTGCAAGGTGTTGGACGCGTTGTCGAGCTCACTGAATGTTCTTCCAATGCTGTCATTGGTCGACGTTCCGCTGACCGTCTCGTTCGAGCGAGAACGGGTGTAGGCATCGCGCAGTTCGCTGAACCGTGTGACCGCCGAACTGGTCGATTGCTGAGCAAGGTTGGAGAAGGTCTCGCTCTGGCTGCGGCTTTCGCTCGCCATGGTTGAAAGCCTGCTTGAGAAATCTTGGCCGAGCGTCGGGGTGAAGGGATAGCTGGAGGTCGGCACGGTCGCGAATTCCGCCTGCGGAAAGCCGGTTGTCTGAGTGCCGCTCTCGCCAATTCCTCTTGTCTGCGCCGCGCCATAAGCGATGTTTGGTGCGAGACTGCCTTGAGCGAACTGCCGCGAGAACACGCTTGAATTGTCGAGATTGGTGTTGCCGAGCGACACATTGCCCGTGCTTGCCTCGCGTGCGGCTTCTTCGGCGGCATTCTGGCTCGGATTGAGATAGCTCGTGGCCTGGCCCGAGATCGCCATCGCGCCGCGCGCAACGCCTCCTGCAAGAAACGGGATCGAGGCAACGAGATAGCCAGCGAGAATACCGATATCGTTGTTGACGTCGGTCATCCCCGAGAAGGTCGCGAGCGTAAGGCCGCTCGCGCCGCCGGCTGCCGCAACATCGCCGGCGCCTTTGAGCATCAGGATCATGTGGAGGATGACGAAGAGCGGTCCCCAGGCGGCGAGGTAGAAGAACCCAGTGACATAACCTCTCAGCGCGATCGGTCCGGTCGTGGGCATCAGGAACAGCGGGAAAAGCACCGGAAAGAGCGCGTAAAAGACGACCGTCAACACCACGTTGAGGATCGGCACCCATTTCATCGCATTGTGCGCGATCGAGGAATAGGTCCGCTCGGTCTGGATATCAGCACGGGTCTGCGCGAACACATCGACGCTCGAGGCGCCGCTTGCTCCGGCGAACCCATGCATCGCCTGGTTCATCGCGTTGATAGTCAGGACCTGGCGAAAGATGCTGCTCGCGTCCTTCGAGATGCCGGTGAGATACTGGTAAGCCACCGGCAGGTCGGCGATGAGCTTGGCCTTGGCAAGCGCTTCGGTCTGCTTGGGATAGAGCTGGCGGCCGGCAACGAGCGTCATGTCGTCGATCATCCCTGCCCACTGGTTCGAGAGCGCGGTGTAGGCTTCGCGGCAAGTAACGATGGAGGCCGTGACACTGTCATCGGCCTCCCGGGTGAGGAGTTTCTGCGCACGCGCCGCGCTCCCGGGCGCGATGGTCGCCCAGATATCGTTGCTCTCCGACAATTCCTTCATCGAGTAGCGGCCGAGCAGCAAGTCGTAGAACACGCATTGGCGGACATGCTCGTCGAAATTGGCGGCGAATTCGGGATCGGCAATGCGCAGGGACCGCGTCGCTTCGAGCAGCCGCGCGCCGTATATCATCCCGTTCTTCGAATAGTTGAGATCATCGGGAAGCCCGAACACCGTCTCGGCCGAACGCGTCAAATAGTCCCCCGCCTGGCTGGTGAAGCTTGCCATCAGCGCGAGCCCGAGCGGGACATTGGCAACGGTCGCCGGAGCGAGGCTCGGATTGACCCGGTCGGTGACCTGCACATCCATCCGCGGCACCATCAGGCACATGTAGATCAGCGTCGCGCCGAGGAACCAATTGAGCCATGCGCGCCAGTTCTGGTTGAACGCCACCACGATCACCGCGAGCGCGAACCCCATGACAAGGGCAACCTGGATCAGGCTCTTGTATCCGCCTGCACCTGTCCATGCGGCGACCGCGTTCAGGACATTGACGATGTATTCGCCGCCGCCGGTGGTGAAGATCTCGACCATGGTGCTCGCCTCAAGGAATGATCGAGCGCGACTGGAGCCCGCGCGACCAGTCGAGCGCGGCGGACATCGAGGGTGACATCGAGGCGGCAAGCGCGTTCTCGATCATCGCAGTCTTCTCGATGATTTGCATGATCGCCGAGACCTTGGCCTGTCCGGTCGCCTGCCGCTGGACGAGGCCCGAACGCACCTCGGTGACCTGGCCGCGCCATATCGCGAGCTTTGCTTCGTCGGCGGCGATGAAGCTTGCCATCGAGCGCCCGGCTTCCGACACAATCCGGTCGAGGATCGCATAGAGCAGATCGATGCTGGCGATTTCGGCGAGCGTGTCGCGGTCGTCGGTCGGCATGCCGCGACCATAGGCGGCCTGCACCGTGAGAATCTTGTACAAGGGGACCGAGGCCACCTGCAGCAGTTCCTTCTCAGCATTGCCGATTGCGGTGTCGGTGCGGATTGCATCGACCATGTTGCCGATGAGGAGTGCGACGCGGGGGCGGATTGCCTTGGCATTGGAAAGGCTCATCTGCTCGAATGTCGGATTGAGGCAGAGATCGGGTTCGTCGCAGCGAAACACGCGCACCGTCTGGCCCTGCGTCCCGTCGAGCAGCGCGCTCACGAGCGTCGAGGACGCATCGCCTGCGAAAGGCACGAACTTGCCTGGCTCATCGTCCTTGGGCGGCACATAGATCACCGTGCCGATAAGCGTCATGGCGTATTCGGCAAGCTCGCGGTCGAAAGTGCCGCCGGGATTGAAAAAGGCGCTCTTTTTCAGGACGTGCCAGGTGTAGTTGCGCGGCACGCCAGGATTGACGTCGGCATAGTCAGTGCCAGCGCCTTCATTGGTCGAGGCGCGCTGCCCCCGCGTGCCGCAGCCATGCTTCGCTGCGGCATAATCGGTGAAGATGCCTTCGGAATTGCCGATCGCTTCGCAGATCGCCTTGTCGGCGAGATCGCCCTTGGGCCACAGGCCGCCGACCAGACCCTGCGCCATTTCGCAGGAGTTGATCGAGAGATTATTCATGAGCTGCGCCTTCTGCGAAAACTCCTGCATGATCTTGTTGCACTCGGGGCAAACGGTATCGATCGCCAAGCTGAAGGCGAACCCGACCGCGTTGTTCGCCACGGCCTTCAGGAGCGCGACCATCTCGCTCGCATTGATGAAGGAGAAGGAGCCCGCGAAGATGTCGATACCGCCACAACCCGCGCGGGCGCGGGGCAGCTGGAGATTGGCGATGTTCGTCGTCTTTTGCGGGAAGCGCGTCCAGACATTGCCGAGGCTGTAATAGCCCGCCGATTGGCCCTCGAAGGCGGTCGGGCCGGTGACATTGGCCGCCGCGCCCATATCATCCATGAACCTGTCCATGCTGTCGCCGACGTTGGCGGCGACCGGTGATGCGACCAGGCTGGCAGCGGCGAGGGTCAGCGCTGCATTGCGAATGCTAGAAATCATGTCCGGCTTCCTTCGAGGTGAGGAGGTAGATGCGGTTCTGGAGCTCGTCGGCCGAGAGCACGCCGTAACCGATCGGGATCGGTCGCTTGGTCACGCTGTCCCACAGCACAAGCGCCGGAGTGGCCTTGCCTTCAAGACCGAGTCTGGCGCGCTGGTTGGTCTCGACCTTGTAGTCCGGGAAATGGCGCGAAGGCCCGCCGTCGGTCGAGATGGCGCGCACAGTGATGCGCCAGCGGTCGGCGACTCCCTTGACGATGGGGCTCATCACTTCGCATGGGCCGCAGGTGGCGCTGAAAAAATAGAACAGGCCGTAGCGCTCGGAGAGCGTCGCCATGACGCTGTCCCGTTCGGCGCTGCGGGCATCCTGCCACTGCTTCTTCGCGACCGCTCCGACGGGCCGCTCGAGCGTGTAATCGAGTTCGGGGTCCTGCCAGATCGCGCGTTGCCAGACGTCGGAGAAGAGAGAGGCGCGGTCGAGCTGCGCGCGCTGGAAACGAATATAGGCCGCGACATTCGCCTCGGTCGGATAGAGGATCGCTCGCGCCTTCAACTCGCGCAGCTCGGACGTGATCGCGTCGAGTTCTTGGCTGGCCGGGACCGGTTCGGCTTCGGGTTGTTGCGGCTCTTCTTGGGGAACGGGCTTCACGCAGTAGAACCAATAGCCGAGCTTGCGCTCTTCGCAGTAGAGCGTATCGGCCGAGTTGGTTGACGAGGTGGCTTGCCGATCCTGGCTGTAGGCTGAGGTCACGGGAAGAGCAGTCATGCCCAGGGCCAGCGCCGCCATGCGATAGAGATGGGTCATTGGCCGCCCCTTGCGTAGTAGTCGTCAATCTTCTGCTGGATGAGGATGCTGGTTTCGAGTTCGTCGGGCAGCCGCGCGGCTTCGGTGAACTCGGCGTAGACTTCGCTGAAATCCATCCGGGAAAGATCGAGCTGCGCGAACTCGTCGAGGGTGAAGCCCTCGCACTGCTCTTCCTTGGGCTTGTCCCACGGTTTGGGGAGCTGCTTGCGGCCCTGTTCCTGGAGGATGCGCGAGAGCTTGCTCTCAAAGCAGCAATAAGCCTTCTTCTTGGTCAGGCAGACGCCAAGGAACTTCTTCGAACAATAGGTCCCGACATAGGCGCACAGCCCCTGCGCATCGCGCTGGTGGAGCAGCACTTCCTCGCGGTCGCAGCCGAGCGCGACCAGCAGGCTGATCCCCGGAATGAGCGGGAAACCCTTGCCCTTGCAGCAATTGAGCACGCCGAAGACCTTGGATGAGCAGGTGTTTCGGGTGCCGCGGAACAGCGTCAGCGTATTGGGATCGAACTGCCCGCGCGCTTCGTCCATCGCATGGAGCGCGGTGACCGCATGTTTGAACTCGTCATTGGCCGTGCGCTCGATCGTCTCGCAGCTGCCGTCGATGCAATAGACATCGCCATCGCACACATATTGCGTGGTGTTGTCGGTATCGGGCAGCGGGCATTCGTAAATGCGCTCCCAGGTCTCGCAAGGCGTTTCTTCGGTGAGACATTCGTCGCGGACAAACCGACAGGCTCCCTGGCTCTCGATATCCGAGCAGTCGGTTGCCGCTTCGCGCGACGTGCACGTGTAGCTGCGCTGCCATTCCCAGCACGGCCGGGTGACCGAGACGCCATCGATCATGCGGGTCTGCGGGTCGGCATCGGTGCAGATCTCTGCATCGAGCGTGCAATCGCCATTGTCTGCAAAGCCCGTGCACTGGCTCTCGTCGGGAATGGTATCGACCGTGCTGTCGGTGGTCACAGCATAGGGCGTGAAGCGCGCATCGGGCGCATCGCAGGAAATCTCGGCGACGGGATCGCCCGGCTCGGAGCAGAATCGGTTGAACCCGTTGTCCCACCACTGGAGGCAGAGACCGGGGCGATAGCCGGTGATGCGGCACGAGCCGCCATCGAAGGCCGAGCACCACGGAAGACCTTGGTAGATGCCGGTGTCGTTGCAGAGGTAATGCCATTGCTGGCGCTGAGTCACGTTGGCGACGAGCGGCACCGCGCATTGGCCCGCCGACTGGTCGATCCGCGTGCCGGTGTTGCAGGTCGCGGTGTAGGTCCCCGCCGAGCCAGAGCCGGGCGGCAGCGGGACGCAGGAGCCCTGGCCGCCGGAGATGTCCATGCCGCTGGTATAGTCGAGCGGCGTCTCGTTGATCGCGAGACTTCGCGCGATCACGTTTTCAATGTCCTGCGGGTCGAAGCGTGCACGGTTGGCGATGCTGTCGCGCATGGCGCGATAGCCTTGGTGTCCGGTGGCCGCTGACGCCGCATTGCTCTCGATCCGGTCGGGATCGTCGGCGAGCGTCTCGAGGTCGCGCACGGCATTGCGGTCGTAGTTGGGGAGGGTGGATGGGTCGGGCTGCGATCTGGCGGCTGCCTGCGCTTCGCCGCGCAGGCTTTCGCCAAAGGCCTTTCCGTCCGCCCGCGCATCCTGCTGCTGCGCGGAAAGGGGCGCGGCGACGGCGAGAAGGGCGAGCAATGCCAAGCGAAGGGAGTGTGTGAACTTCATGGCCGCTCTCCTTCGAGGCGGCGGAGATGCATGCCTGCGAGCTGCGCGCCCGGACCGCCTCCCGAAGCGAAGGTGTCGAGCACTTCGGCAACGCTGATATTGCCTGCGATGCGGTCGTGCGGCGGCAGGATGTCGCTGCAGTCGAACCCGTCGCAGGGGGCAAAATCGCTCGCGATCATCACGAAGCTCGGAGCGACCTCGATATCGAAGGCGCGGAAGAGGCGCGGGTCTATCCCGCGCGCACCGGCTTCGCTGCCATCGTTCCAGATGGCAGCGATGCGATTCTTGAAGCGCACGCTGTCGCCTTGCGGAAATCCGCGCAGCACGGTGACGCCGCCCGCTCTCGAGACATCGCGAACCAGCGCCTTGAGCGAACGTTCCGGCATTCCCAGCGAGGCAAAGGCAATGAACCGGGGCGTCTCGCCCATCGCCGCCACTTCCGCATCGGCCTGGGCGCGGATCATGCCATCGAGATCGAGCGGGCCGGTGTCGGGAGTCGTCTCTGCCGTTTCTGCATAGGCAGCGCGGTTCGCGTGGGCCGTTTGCTGTGCTGCGCGCGCGTCTTCTGCCAGCGCATCGGCTTTCGTCCTCACCGATGTGGCGAGCGCTTCGGCATCGGCAGTATGCTCACTGGCGCGTGCGCGGATCTCGGCAAGATCGAGCTCGGGCGAACTCTCCTGCGCCGAAGCGGCGGCAAAGGCGGCGGCGGTCGCCAGGCTGATAACGACAAGCAGGGGGAAGGCGTTTCTCATAATGCGCAGCAATTCCTCTTGCGCCAGACGAGGTATCCCATGTCTTCGCCGATGGCGGGGATGACCTGTCCGGGGGACTGGAAGGTGGTGGAAGCACCGATGGGCGGGCAGGCGAAGCGGCCCTTGGTCGCGGGGTTGGGGTTGGTGGCCTGGAATCGGTATTGCTGCTTGCGCATCACCGGCATCAGGTACTTGCCGCACAGGCCCTTCGATCCCATCGTCCCCCACGAGACGAGTTCGCGGTGAAGCTTGTAGGCGAAGCGCGAGAGCACGAGCCGCGAGGCCTGGACGTGGCCGATCGAGGCCGAAACATTGCCGTTCATGGGGTACATCGAACCCTGGCAACCCGCGCACCAGAACATCTCGTCGAGTGGCAGGTTGGCGGTCGATGCCGCGCAATCCGCAGCGCAGGCGGCCAGTGCCAGCGGGTTGGCGAAGAGCACCGCTTCGGGGTTGATGATCGCGGTGAGCTCGCTGTCCTGCCACAGCGGATCGATCTCGGAGATGTAGAGGATGTCGATCGAGCCGGGCTCAAGGCACAGGAAATCGGCGACGATCTCCATCCAATAGATCAGCGGATAGGCATACCAGTGGACGTGCCAGCTCGAATAATACTGGCTTGCTCCGCCCACCGCCGAAGGACCCGAGATCGAGCGAAAGCCGATGTCGAAGCCGGGATCAAGCTTCATCCCGCCGAGGTTCACGAAGCACCACGGCTTCATGCTGACATCGGCAAGCCGCACCGGCTCCCAGAACCCCATCGCGATGCCGGGCCGGAGCCCGCACAGACACACGGGCAGGTCGGGATTGTCCGGATCGGGACGATTGCTCGGCCAGATCTCGAGCCCGCCGACAGATATCGGGAACAGGCACGACCAGCAGATGTCGGTGATCGGATTGACGAACTGCCCGGTGCATTTGCCCGGACCGGCATCGGCCGAGGCCGGTGAGGAAAGAGCGAGCGACAATGCCGCTGTAACGAGGATCAGGAAGGCGCGGATGCTGCTCATGGCTGGGCCTTTCGGGGCGGCAGCGCGATTTCGCTTATCTCGAGCATTCGCCCGCTTTGGCGCACCCGCGCGGGGACGGCCTTAATGCCAAACTTTTGTGTGAGCTTGCCGCCCTGGTCGAAATAGAAGCGGCGCTGGCGTGCCTTCATTAGCTCGAGCGGCGCGCCTTTCACGAGAATCAGCTTGGCATTGGCGTCCTGCCTCAGCGCCCAACGGATCTGCGCCGGATCATCGCCGTCGAGGAACAGGAGGTCGGAACGCAGCTTGACGCTGTCGAGCGGATTGACCCGCGTTCCGGCAGCATGGATCAGCTCGCCTTTGGCGCCGCGGATATCGGCGGCAAGCGTGATCGTCGGATCGAACGGCCAGCTGCGATTTTCGCTCGCGCGGATCAGGCCGCCGACTGGGTCAGGCCGGTTGACCCGCGCGATGGTGCGTCGCTTCAATTCCTGGTTGAGACGGGCAGTCTCGCCCGACTTTTCCATTGCGGTGAGGCGCGAATGGATCTGTTCCAAGAGGTCGCGCTCGATGACAGGGAAGACCGCGCCGCGCTGGCCGTAGTCGCGCGCTTGCAGGCTGGCCGGGAGTGCAGCGAGTAGAAGTGCGCCGAGCGGAAGGAGGGAACGCATCACAGGATCGCCCTCCCGCTGCCGAGGATTTGCCCGCGGCAGACGAAGCCGATCTCTGCGTAGCGGCTGTCGAGCCCGCGCGGATGGCCCGTTCCGGTGTAGTAGCAATTGTCCGGTATCGCGCCTTCGGGACCGCGCGTGAGCGGAATGCCAAGGCGAGTGACCTCAAGCCGCGTCGCGACCTTCTTGCCATTGATGAACACTCCATCGTCCTCGTGGCGCACCACATCGCCGGGCATGCCAAGCACGCGCTTGCCGAACATTTGCGGTGCTTGACCGAAATGTGTGTCGACGAGCTCGCTTTGCGGCGGTTCGAAGAAGATCAGGCTGCCGCGCGCGATGGGCGCGTCACGATCGAGCCAGAACGCCCAGTTGGGGAGGCTCGGGCTGGCATTGATGAGGAAGGCGTGGTCCTTGCTGAAAGCATCGAGCGGTGCCCATGCAAAAGGCAGCAGGACGAGGCCGGACAGGAGCAAGGGGCGACGCAGGCGGAGCGGCAGTCTCATGGCTGCTCTCCACCTTCGAGTGGCTTGCGTTCGAGCTTCTCGGCGATGCGGCGTTCGAGTTCGGGAGTGGCGTCCTCGGCGGCCCCGGCAAGTACCGCTTCGGCCATCAGCACCACGCGGCCATCGTTCCCCATCTCGCCAACCGCGTTTTCCGCAGCCTGGAGGTAGGCAAGGCTTGCGGCCTGGACGGCCGCCGGATCGGCATCGGCGCGCGCAGCCTCTTCGACAAAAGTTCCGATCGTTTCGGCAAGGCGGACGGTGACGATGCGCTGCTCAGGAGAGCTGGCGATCTCGCGCGTCACCCAGGCGCCCCAGAGCAGCGCCGCAACCAGGGCTGCGGTGGCTACCAGTTTGAGAGCGAGCGAATGCGAAGTGTGGACCTGATCAGACATGGGCAGGGTCTCCTTCATTGAGGCGGCGATCGAGACGGCGCAGGAAGGCGGGCATGCGCAGCAAGGCAAGGCCTCCGGCGGCAATGAGGAATGCGATCTGGAGGTCCTGCGCAAAGAAGCGGCGCGCGATCGGTTCGGCGGTGTGGTAATGGTCGGCGAGGTTGCCGAGCTGAGCGAAAAGCAATCCCAGGTCCCAGCCTGCTACAGCCAAAAACACGAACAGCGGCAGGCCGAGGACCAGAAGAAGCGTGGTAACTGCGAAGCCTGTAGTTTCGATCAGAACGAGACAGGTGCCCTGAAACAGCTCCAGCCAGTCGATGGGTTGACGATCAGGCCTTGCCGTCATTGGTGTCGGGAGCGGGACGCGGTCTACGAGCGTGGTGGTTTCGAGCGTCATTATGCAGCTCCTTCCACACCTGCGACCAGCGCGACCGCGCGCTCCAGTGGCATCCCGCTTTCGACATGGCGGTGGATCTCGGCATAGGTGTCGGGATCGGAGGAGAAGATGGTTGCCGAGAGCGGATCGAGCACGAGCCGTCCGACGGCCTCCATCTCCGGACCTTTCAGATAGATCTCGCTGTATTCGGTGCCCGACCGCTTGAGGCTGCGGATCAGCGTCTCGGTCCGGTCGTCCATGTCGAGCCGCGCTTCTTTGCGGAAATCGGCAATGGTCTCGGGCTTTTGCTGGAGCACCAGCATCCAGTCGCTGTTTTCGAGTGCGGCGCGCGCGCCATCGGACTTGTAGTAGTCGTTGAGGGACTGGGTGGCGGTCGCAAGCGCGCCGCCATATTTGCGTGCAGTGCGGGCGTAGGTCTCGACGAACTCGCCCATCGACCCGCCCTTGAGCATCGCCCAGGCCTCATCGATCAGCAGCAGTTTCTTGGTCGCGCGCGAGCTGCGCGTCATCGCCTGGCCGGTCATGAACATGATCGCCGAAAGGACGACGCTTCTGAGTTCCTCGCGGCTCGCAAGGTCGCTCATCTCGAACACGGTAAAATCGTCCTCGAGCGCGAAACTCGCTTTGCCGGAGAAGAACCCGGCATAGCTGCCACCGCGGCAGAAGGGCGCGATCGCGGTCGCCAAATCCTTGCCCGCCTCGTTCTCGCTTGAGTGCAGTGCGTGCGCGACATCGTCGATCGCCCCGCCGCTGCCGAGCGCTTCCCAGACCTGCGTCACCGCGCGGTCGATGAGGCCGCGTTCGGTGTCGGAGGGTGCCGCGCTCGGCCGGGCCATCTGGCCCACGATCGCCTTGATCATCGCAAAGCAATCGAGCCGGTAGTCCTCGTCTTCATGCGCGCGGGCATCGTCGACCATCGAGAAGGGGTTCAACGAGAAGCCCGAGGCGAGTGTGAACTCGACAAAGCGGCCGCCCTGCAATTTGACCGAGTGCTCGAAGCTGCGCCCGTCATCGATCACGACGACCTTGGCGCCGGCACCGCGCAAGGCAGTGCACAGCTCCTGCAGCAGCACCGATTTGCCCGAGCCCGACTTCCCGCAGATCGCGATGTTGTGGTTGCCTGCTGTGTTCTCGAAGGGAGACCAGAAGAAGGGCTGGCCGCGCCGTCCAAGCAGCAGCAGGTGCGGTATCTCGCCCCCGAGATACTCGCCCTGCATCGGTGCGATGTTCGCCGCCGTTGTCGAAAGCATCGTCCGGAAGCGCTTGAGACGCGCCATGTCGTGGACGAGCCCGTCGGCAAGGCTCAGGGGGAAGGCGGCGACGAGACCCTGCAATTGCAGAAAACGCTCGTCGGCAAGATCCCATCCGGCCGCCTTGTAGATCGCCTTGACCGTGCGCTCATGCGCATCGCCATCGCCGAGCGGCGAAATGGTGGTGAGGCCGTAGAAGAGCTTGACCAGCTTCTTGCCTGCCTGGAGTTCGGCCTGGACGTGTTTCCACTCCGCCGACTGCTCGGAGAGCCTGGGCAGGAAACGCGCGCTCTTGGTCTCGGAAAGACTGGTGGTGCGCATGAACTTGTAGCCCGCGCGCGCAGATGCCGTTTCCTGGTCGGGATAGTGCAGGCACAGCATGGTGGCGGCAGGGCAAGGGAAGCGCAGCTTGTCGGTGAACATGTCGCCGATGAGCCGCGCGCACTCCCACGGCGCCCAGCGTTCGGGGGTCGATCGCACGCCGTAATGGCGCACATCGAAGCGGTCGGGATAGCATTCTCCCATCTTCGGAATGCCATCGCGGGTGCGCCCCGTCTCGCGGAAGCGTTCGGTGCGCAGGATCAGCCGGTCGTCCTCGACCTCGAGTTCGATGTCGCGCCGGATGGCCTGAACGTCGAGCGTGTCCTCGCGATTCCAGTGCGTGCGTTCCGGTTCTCGCGCCGTTGTTGGCGAGGTCAGTTCATCGACGAGTTCGAGCAGGCCCGCCGGCTCGAGCGCGTTCGACGCGAGCCCTAGAGAATTGAGCATTCCCATGAGCCCGTTGCTGCATTCGGTTAGCTCTGCGTCGGTGACATGGCCCGGAACCGGGACACCTAGCGAGACAATCAGGCGTACATGGCGCGCGTGGAACGGTGCATGCGCCGAGCCCGATTGCCACACAAGATCGTAGAGCCGGTTTGTACGCGCTTTTGCGATGGCTTCGTAGATGCCGCCCTGCTCGTAGCGCGGTCCAAACCACGGGGCCACGATCGCCCCGATCCTGGGCGACGCAAAGTTCAGGACTTGGAGGCAGGCCCCCTGCGGCAGGCTCTCGGAAAAGAACTGGCCAAGGATCTCGCCGGTGCGCTCGTCCGCCCCGATCAGCGGGGTGACTTCGAGCACGAAGCCCTTCGAATGCGCGTTGCGATAGAGGCCGGATCCTTCGTCGAAGACGCGGTAGGGCAGCCAGTCTGACAACATGTCGAGCGAGAAATGCGCCTGCGGATGGTCGGCGCGCTTGGCTTCGCCGAATAGCCCGGAAAGCAGCGCATCGCGCGCGGACGCAAGCGAAAGGTTCATCGCGTCTCTCCTTCAGGCGAAACAGGGTGGGGCACCCGGCCGGGGGAGGGGGAACGGCCAGGTGCCCCTTGGTCCGGCGCCGAAGCGCCGGGCAGCTCCGGCGCGCCCTGGGAGGGGATAACCAGGAGGTCCGGAAGCTGCTGGGGGAGGGAAGAGGGAACGGTGGCGGCGCCTTCTACGTCGCCGGTGTCGGTAGCGGTGGCCGGGTTCTGACTGGCGCGGCCGAGCGCGCGCAGGACATCGCCGGTCGAAAGTGGGGCGCGCCAGTCCGATACAGGCTTCTCTGTAAGCGGCACGTGCACAACGCGCGCTTCGTGCTCGCGGCCGTTTGCGTCGCGCCAGGCCGCGAGGACGACACGCAAAGTGCGACCATTCGCTGGTGACAAAGAAGGTGCGTTCGCGCCCTGCGGTTGCATCGCATTCGTTGCCTGCTCATCAATCGCGGAGGTGGGCGCACAGCTGCTTGTCGGAGCGCGGCAGGCGAAATCGCCTTTGACATTGCCGCCGAGCGTTGTGCAGCCGCCGATTGTCAAAGCAAGGCTTGCCAGCGTGCCGAGTTTCATGAGCCGCGCGCTCATTTGCGGCCTCCCGGCTTGGCATTCGCGAACTTCCGCAGCGTTGCCGCATCGCGGTAGCCGTGGAGGACCGCGCCGTCGCTTGCGCGCACAATCACCGGGGTTCCGGCAAAGCCATTGGCACGCGCGAAGGCTTCGTTGGTATCGAGCGCCTCGCCGACGTCGCAATTGGCCGGGGCCGAAGGCGCGCGTCCGGCATAAGCAGCATGGAGCGCCTTTGCCTTGTCTTTGGCGCAGAGCACGCCTTCAGACATGCGGCGGCTCGATGCACCGAAGATCGAGATCGGGCGTTCTTCGACCAGCACGGCGGCCGCTTCGAGCTCGCCCGTCAGCCGCTGGCAGTAGCCGCACTGGAAATCGGAGAAAACAACGAGCCGTGGACCCCTGCGGTTGCCCCAGAGGACCGCGCCATCCTTGGGCAGGCCTGAAAGGTCCACCATGGTCTTGGCGGGCGCGGTTCGCGCTTCCGGAGAATGCGTTTCCGCACGGCCTGCCGCCCGTGCCGCTCCGGCAGCGAGCAGGTCCGGATTGAGCTCGAGCAGCCGCGCTGCCGTCACATCGCGGCGTTCTTCGAGGTCGTAGAGACGCCCGACGAAGAGATAGCGGGCGGCTTCGTCGATATAGAACAGGCTCTCGCCCGAGACGACCTCGCACCACGGCGCGAACGTCGTGCAGTCGAGCGCGTCGATCGGCGTTTTGGGCAGGCGCAGCTTCAATGCCTGTGCGACATCGCGCGCAATAGCGGCCTGAGCCGGCATGGCGGTAACCACCGCAACTCCGCTGGTAAGCAGCGCCGCTGCGCTGGCCGCGGCAAGCGAGAGGTGGGCGACGCGGGCCTTCAGACCCGGCCGGAATTCATTGAAATTCATTGGGAAGTGCTCCTGACATGGACGCCGTCGAGGAAGACGATCTCGACTGCGATGCCGGTCGGCATCTCGACGACGGGTTGGTATTGTTCTGCGCGTTCGATGAGATATTTGCTGACCGTGTCGGCCGCTTCGCCCGCGCCCTGCCCGAAGCCGCCTGCAAGGATGTCGGTGGGGGACAGTGCCTGGCGCGCGCCGTCTTCGCCGACACGCCCTGCAAAGACGCCGTTGGCGTTGGCCGAGAAACCGCGTCCGAAGCCGCCGACGATCCCGGCGAGCAGCGCCTGGCTGACAAGGCTGCCTTCGCGGCTGACAACGCGTCCGCGCACGCCGGACTTTCCAGCAAAAGCGATAAACCCTTTCACCTCGCTGACCGCGTAGCGACCGCCCGGCTGCGCGCAGGTCATGCGCACAAGCTTCACGTAGACCTTCTCGGCCGAGAGATCGCCGCGCGCCGCACCGTTGACGAGACAGCCGGTGAGATCGGTTGTGAGCAGGCGATTGCCCTTGAGCACCGAGCGGGCTGGTCCTGTGATGCGCAGCACCACGGGCAAGGGATCGCTCTGGCTGGTAACACCGGTCGATGCGTCGACGCCGACGATAACTGTCGCGGGTGCATAGCTGTTAGGCGGCAGGTAGTCGCGGCTCGCCTCGAGCAGCAGCGGCGGCGAGCCATCGCTCGATCTCGCAGGTGAAGCCTTTGCTTTCTCGCCATCGAAACTCAGCAAGCTGGCTTTGGGCTCGGCCAACGCTGTGGGATCGAGCGCAGCTGGCGAACCGCCTCCCTGGCGCGGGTCGGCAGGAGCAACCGGTGTGGCGGGAGGATTGGCCCGGACGGTTTCGAGCTCGCTGCGCAGCGCCGCATTCTCCGCCGAGATCGCATCGATCGCGGCCTGTCCATCGCTCAGCATCCGCGCGTTCTCGCCGCGCAGCGTTTCGAGCTCCTGCTCGATCGCGCTCTTGGGAAGCTGGCTTTCCTGGAGGTCCTTGATCGCCTTGCCCTGCGCGTCGAGACGGTTGCCATAGGTGGCAACGAACTCGCGCTGCGACAGGTTGCGATTGACGAGGCCGCCGGTGTCGATGGTGGTTGCACCTCCCTCTTCGCCGGTCTGGGCATCGTCGCCGCCGAAGATGAACATCGATCCGGCGATCAGGGCGGCCGCACCAATCCCGCCGAGCAGCAGCTTCTGGCGCTGCGCGATCGCAGAATTGAGATTCGAGCGCTTTGCCCCGCCTTGATCTTTGGCGTGGGAGCTTCCTGATGTCGGGGAAGTATTGTCGGCCATCACTCGAGCCCTCCCTTGGCGAAGACAAGGAAGGCTTGCGCCGTCTCGCCGGGAGCAAGCGCATCGCGGCCATAGGCAAAGGCAAGTGCACCCGCAGGCGCTTCGCGCTCGCTGGAAAGATCGATGGGTTCGGAACCAAGGTTGCGCAGGGTGAAGGCCTGGCCGGTCAGCTCGGCGCCTTCATATTCGGCGACTTGCTGGACCTCGAGGCTGCCCGTCCGGCGCGGTCGCGAAAGCGCAGCCCTTGCGCGAAACCCGGGCAGCACCGCGTCATTCGCCATTGCCTCGATCAGGCGAAGTGTGGCGTCGTCGCGGCTCGGTGAGCCTTCTTCCCAGTCGGCGGCCTCGGACTTGGCGAGCGCCGGATTGGTGACGAAGAGCTGGCTCGCGTCCTCACCCTCGACCCGGCAGGCGAACTTGTAGACATGGCCCGCGCTGCTGGTGGCGAAGAAGCTGACTCGGGCGCTCGCATATTGGAGCGGCACCGAGACATAGATGTCGCCGCGCACCGGCTCGTGCGTCACTTCGAAATCGTTGTAGGGAAAGCCGCTCGCCATCTTGGAGACATTGGCAAAGCCGTCTTCGACGAGCGCGATGCGAGTGAGCGCACCGCGCGCCAGCACGCAGTCGATGGTCGCGCCGTCGGCGGCTTCGACGAACTGGTCCGCCTGGGCTGGCGCAGCAAAAGCGCAGGTCAGGGCAGCAAGCGCGACGCTGGTCAATGCGGTCGGGAAGGGTCGGGCAAGGAGACTCATAGGTCTTCCTCCTCGTTGGCGTTGGGAAGCTGACGGAAACCCGAGAGGCCGAGGCTGAGACCGCGGCGGTTCCAGGTGAATTCGAAGCTGCGCTCCTGGCTCGCGATGACCTGCGCTCCGACGAAGGTCTTGAGCGTGCCGGTCACAGTAGAGGTCAGCGCCTCGGTATCGACGCGCATCGAGGCGATGACGAAGGCCTGGCTGATGTCCGAGCCCCGCTGCTCGTCGACGATCTTGACCAGTTCGGCCTTGAGCTGTCCGCGCGCTGCCGGATCGGCGACCTCCAGGATCTGCCCCATCCAGTAGTCGAGGCTTTCGGGCGCGCGGTTGAGGAGCATCAGCGCGGTGTCGCGCGTAACGAGTTCCAGATACTGCGCTTCGATACCGCCGCTGCTGAGCGCGACCCGTTCTGACGTGATCGGCACGAGCACGAGCGTGTCGTCGCGCGTCGCTGCCGCGCCGACTGCGAGCACGGTGGTGAGACCGAGCAATCCGGCAAGCGCCGCAAAGCGATTGCGCTGCTTCAGATGGCGCTGCGCTTCCTCGTAGGCGAATTCGTGTTTCATCGATGTCCTCCCTCAGCCTGCGAGCAGGCGGCAATGGGAGGGCGGCGTGGCTTTCAGCCCGAGAAAACTCCCCGGAAGGTACCAGTAGGCAGCGTGCACCAGTTTCGAGCCTGCGCCTGAAGCTTTCGCCTTCCGCAAGGCGAACCAGGTTATGACCGATAGGCCAGTGCCGATGATGATGTGCTGCGCGAGAATGCCCCAGGCGAACGGGACGAGCAGTCCCGCGAACTCGTCGATTGTCCAGAAGCCGATTAGCTCCGGATCGTCGAGCCGCCGTGGAACAAGGTACGTGTCGGCCATGCCGCCCTCCCGTCGAGACCTGCGATCAGATGGTCGCGGTCACGACCGAAGTGACGATCGGAACGCCGGTGCCGACACCGATGCCGACGCCCACTGGCACTGCGACCTGTCCGAGCGCGAAACGGCCTGAAGCAAGCGCGATAAGGCCGCCGGCAAGGCTGAGGACGGTGATGATCTTGCCGCCTGAGCCTTCGAGGAAGTCGGTAAATTTCTGCAGCGCAGGGTCGAAGGTCGTATCCGCGCCGGCATAGGCTGCGCTGGCGCAGGCAAGAGCTATGGCAGCGGGAAGAAAGTAGTCGCGGGCGCGAACGCTGTTCTTGTGGTGTTGCGGAAGGGTGCTTGCTTTGGTCATCGAGGAACTCCGTTTCAAACATTGGCAGCGATGCGTTCGCTGTATGTTCTTTCCTCGATCCAAAGGGAGGGTGTAGGAAACTCCGATCGTGACTGGGCCGATCAATGACCAGGCGAAAAGCGACAATTTTCCGCGATCGGCTGCGAATTGCGCTCTCAGGTCGTGGTCCTGCATCTCGATGACCGAGATATGCGCCGCGGGTGACGGGTATTGCGCTTTGACGACCGGCTTCTGCGCGAATCAAGATTCGGCGACGATCCGCCTCATCCTATAAGTTCTATCTTTGTTCTTTTCACTTTCCTACAGTCTTCCTGCTCGGTTAGCGCGACTCTTTAGTTGAGCAATCCTTAGGAAGGTCCATTGGTCAGTCCCGACAAGTCCGCAGGCAAACAACTGCATGAAGGTCTCGCCAGCTTACTGGCTGCCACTGTCTCGAACAGCGGCAAGACTCGCATCGAGATTGCCCGTCAAACATCAATCCATAAGGATGCGCTCCGCCGCATCCTGACCGGCGAACGGGCAGCCTCACTTGCTGAAGCATCGCACATATTGAACGCCTGCGGGGTCGATCCGAAGCTGTCGCTTGCGCTTTTCATACTGACCGACGCGGACCAGGCGATCCAGTGGATCGATACCGAGGTCGGCGACTTCCTCGGCGCATTCTTTACCGGACTACCCGTCGCCTTGACCTGCGAACTCGGCTCAAGGCTGCAGGAAGTGCGGCCACGCTGGGCGAAGGGAACAGCGCAAAGGCTCGCACGCCTCCTCTCCGATCACATTGATGATCTCGAACGAAGAGACGCACTCTATATCGAAAACGTCAACGGGAGCGTCGATGACTAAACCGGAAACTCCACTCTCGGGCGGTCCGGCGAACGCCGTTGACTATGTTGCGGAGCCATCAGAGCGGCTGTTGCGCCTTCCTGAAGTCATGGAGCGCGTAGGCCTCAGGCGCACAGCTATCTACCAGAGAATGAGGGAAGGGCGGTTTCCGCAATCGAGGTCGCTCGGGTCTCGCTGCACCGTCTGGGTGGAGTCCGAAGTCAACGACTGGATCGCTCGTATCAAAAGGTCTTGAAAGCGTCTGGACTGGGCTTGCTCCTCTATCGAGCTGACGCATCAAGCCATGGCTAAGTTTAGCCTCGTATAACGCGCACATTATCCGGATAATTCCGGTTTCACAAAAATCAGGCAACATGTGCGATTGCCATATCGAGCCGCGATACGGATCTTATTTCGATCGGAATTGCGACAATCTATCCCAAACAAGCACCCTTGGCCGAGCCAGTGGTTGGTCGGCCAAGGGTGACGCTTTTCTTGTGCGAAAAGTTTCGCAGGCTTACTGCTTCGTGATCGCGGTGATCGTGTTGCCTTCATCGGTCGCCTCGACCGTGAATTTGATCGCATCGCCAACCGAGATGTCGCCGCGCACTTCCTCGCTGGCATCAAATGCCATGACCATCTGCGGCCAGCCCAGTTCTGCAACGGGTTCATGATCGACGGTGATGGTGCCTGCCTCGGCATCGATGGCGGTGACGGTTCCTACAGCGCTGGCCGTTTTTGCGCCATCAACCGCATCCATCGCCGACATGTCGTGTCCTTCCATCGCCATCCCGTCCATCGGCATGTCTTCCATGGTCTCTGTTTCCTGCGCGCTATCGCAAGCAGCGAGGGCCAGGGGCGCAGCAAGCAGCATCATAAGGGTTGAGGTACGCATTCAGTTTCTCCTTCAGATTGTGGTGACCGCTCGGGCCGGGGGCGCCGCATCAAGAGGTATGCGGCGGGAATAACGAACATGGACAGCAGCGGGGCGGTGATCATGCCGCCGACCATCGGCGCGGCTATGCGGCTCATGACCTCCGATCCCGCTCCGGTTCCAATCAGGATCGGGAAGAGACCGGCGAGTATGACGGCCACCGTCATCGCCTTGGGGCGGACGCGTAGCAGCGCGCCTTCCCTGATGGCTTCGCCCACGTCTTCCGCATCGAGTTCGCCTCGGCGCTTGGCAAGCGCAGACTTGAGATAGATCAGCATGATAACGCCGAACTCGGCCGACACGCCGGCGAGGGCAATGAAACCCACCGACGTGGCGACCGACTGGTTGTAGCCCATCAGGTAGAGCAGCCAGAACCCGCCGGTAAGGGCGAAGGGCAGCGTGCCCATGACAAGCAGCGCTTCGTCGAACCGTCGGAAGATCAAATAGAGCAGGACGAAAATGATGCCGAGCGTTGCGGGAATGACGACCTGCAACCGTTCATTGGCGCGAGTGAGATACTCAAACTGCCCCGCATAAGAGATGCTTACGCCCGCAGGCAGATCGACGCCCTCCGACACCGCTGCCTGAAGGTCGCTTACGACAGAACTGAGGTCACGTCCCCGTGTGTCGACATAGACCACGCTGATCAGACGTCCTTGCTCGTTCTTGAGCATCGGTGGGCCATCGCTGACGCTCACCTGCGCAACTGTACCCAGAGTAATCTGCTGCCCGGACGGAGTAAGCAAAGGAAGCGCGCGCAGTTCACCGATGCTGTCGCGGATCTCGCGCGGATAGCGCACATTGATCGGATATCGCGCCAGCCCTTCGACGGTCCGCCCGATATTCGCGCCGCCAATCGCACCCGACACGATCTGCTGAACATCGGCGATATTCAGCCCGAAACGCGCTGCGGCGACCCGGTCGATGTCCACATCGACATAGCGGCCTCCCGAAAGACGCTCTGCCAAGGCGGAACTGACGCCGGGAACCTGTTTCGCGACGTTCTCGACCTGCAACGCCACGCGCTCGATCTCGGCGAGGTCTTCACCGGACACTTTTACCCCGATCGGGCTCTTGATACCGGTCGCCAGCATATCGATGCGGTTACGGATCGGCGGAACCCACACATTGGCGAGGCCTGGCACCTGCACAGCCTGGTCCAGCTCTTCGACGAGCTTCTCCGGCGTCATTCCGGGCCGCCACTCTTCGCGAGGTTTGAAACGGATAGTCGTCTCGAACATCGTGAGCGGCGCCGGATCGGTCGCGGTGTCCGCACGCCCTGCCTTCCCGAACACGGTCTCGACTTCGGGAACGGATTTGATCAACCGATCGGTCCGCTGAAGCAAGGCCGAGGCCTCACCCGGTGACAGGCCGGGCAGCGCGCTCGGCATGTAGAGCAAGTCGCCCTCGTCGAGCGGTGGCAGGAATTCACCGCCAAGACGGGTGAACGGGACCAGCGTTGTAAGGAACACGAGCCCTGCCACGACCAGAGTGGTCTTGGGCCGGCTGAGCACCCAATCGAGACCCGGCCGATAGACCTTGGTCAGAGCACGGTTGAGGAGATTGGTATCCTCCTTGGGGATTTTCCCGCGAATGAGCCAGCCCATCAGGACGGGCACGAGGGTTACCGACAGGATCGCCGCCGCTGCCATGGCATAGGTCTTGGTGAACGCCAGCGGCGAAAAGAGGCGCCCCTCCTGAGCCTGCAGTGTGAACACCGGCAGGAACGAGAGGGTTATGATCAGAAGGCTGAAGAAGAGCGCTGGCCCCACCTCTTTCGAGGCTTCGGCGATCAGCTTCCAGCGCTCGTTATCGGACAGCTCTTCATCCGGGTGATCCTCTTCCCAATGCTCGATATGCTTGTGCGCGTTCTCAATCATGACGATGGCCGCATCGACCATCGCGCCAATGGCGATGGCAATCCCGCCAAGGGACATGATGTTGGCATCCACGCCTTGGAAACGCATTACAATGAAGGCGGCCAAAACCCCTAGCGGGAGCGTTACGATGGCGACAAACGCGGATCTGACGTGCCACAGGAACAGAGCGCAGACGATCGCGACGATTATGAATTCGGCGATGAGTTTGCCGGTCAAATTGTCGATCGAGGCGTCGATGAGCTTCGATCGATCATAGGTCGTGACAATCTCGACCCCTTCGGGAAGACTGGGCTTGAGTACTTCCAGCCTCTCTTCAACTGCTGCGATGGTAGCGCGTGCATCCTCGCCTTGCCTGAGGACGACGATGCCGCCTGCGACCTCGCCTTCACCGTTGAGTTCGGCAATGCCGCGCCGCATTTCTGGGCCAAGCTGGATCGTGGCGACATCGGATAAGGTGACAGGGATACCGTTCCCGACCGATTTGAGCGGGATTTGCCTGAAGTCTTCGAGGGACGTGAGATAGCCCGAGGCGCGGACCATGAATTCCGCCTCACCCATTTCGACAACCGAGCCGCCGGCCTCCTGATTGGACGCCTGGATCGCGCGCACGACATCGCTGTGGGTGACGCCGAGCGAAGCCATCCGATAGGGTTCCAGCACGACCTGGTATTGCTTGACCATACCGCCGACGCTGGCGACCTCAGCGATGCCGGGAATGGTCTGGAGCTCATAGCGAAGGAACCAGTCCTGAAGGCTGCGAAGGTCAGCCAGATCGCTGTTCCCCGTTCGGTCGACGAGAGCATATTCGTATATCCAGCCCACGCCCGTTGCGTCCGGCCCCAGCGAGCTGGTCACACCTTCAGGCAGCTCATTTTGCACCTGGTTGAGATATTCGAGCACGCGCGAGCGTGCCCAGTAGAGGTCAGTCCCGTCCTCGAAAATCACATAGACGAAGCTGTCGCCGAACATCGAATAGCCGCGCACTGTCTCAGCGCCCGGCACCGAGAGCATCGTGGTTGCTAGAGGGTACGTGACCTGATCCTCGACGATGCGCGGAGCCTGACCCGGATAATTCGAGCGCACCACGACCTGCACGTCGGACAGATCGGGGATCGCATCGACAGGCGTTGCGCGGACCGCCCAGAAACCGCCGAGTGTGACCGCGATAGCCGCCAGAACGATGAAGAACCGGTTGGCAATCGATGCATCGATTATCCGCGCGATCATTGATCGACCTTCCGGATGGATTCGATCCGCGGACCGGTGTCATGCTGCGAGAAGGTGAATTGGACATCATCGCCCGGTTCGAGACCCTCGACCAGAGAGGCGTCGGCTAGGGCAAAGGGCATCACCATGCTTGGCCATTCGAGCTCGAGAACCGGCGCGTGATTGAGAGTGATCGAAGCGCCCGCGATCTTCGTGACGCTTCCCGTGGCGGTGTAGGTTTTCATCTTTGCCGGGCCGTCGGCCGCCATGCTCATGGTTCCGTCGATCGACCGGATATCAATCCCTGCGAGGCTTGCTTCAGAATCGATCAGGAACTGCCCCGAGGTGACAACCTGCTCGCCTTCGGTGAGCCCTTTCAGAATCTCGGTCCTGCCATTCGCCTCGCGTCCGATTTCTACCTCGGCGGGAAGGAAGGCACCTTCATCCTGCTTGAGCATCACGAGATTGCGGCGGCCAGTCCGGATGACGGCCTCGGACGGGACCAGCAAGGCTCGCCGTGTGTCGGGTGAAAGCGACACTTGCGCAAACATGCCCGGTTTCAATCTTCCGCGCGGGTTCGAGAGCTCGGCCCTGACGGTGATCGTTCGGCTCGCAGCATCGGCGCTCGGAAGGATCGCGACAATCAGGCCTGCAAACCGCTCATCCGGAAACGCTGCCAGCGCCGCACTGATCGACTGACCCTGCCGAACACTTGCGGCCTGGGTTTCAGGAACCGAAGCTTCAAGCCAGATTGGCGAGAAGCCTGTGATCTCTGCAAGTGTCTGACCTTCCATCACCGTCATGCCTGGGCGCACGCCGAGCATGGTTACAGCGCCGCCCGCAGGCGCGGTGACAGTGAACGTGTTCTGGACGCGGCGCGTGCGTTCGACGGACGCGATCATCGCGTTTGTCATTCCGAGCAATCGCATGCGCTGCCGCATGGCATCGCCGAGCGTCTGATCTCCGGTATCGAGTACGGCGAGGTACTCGCGCTGCGCGCCGCCCCAGTCAGGGACCAGAATATCGACGATCGGGGCGCCGCGTCCGACGACATCGTCCTGCGCAAGGCCATAGGTCCGTTGAACATAGCCCCCCGCTCGCGGCTGAACGATGGCAACATTGCGGCTGTTGTAGGCCAACACACCTGTTACGGTGATTTCAGGCTCGAGGACTCCGAATTCGGCTGCCGATGTGCGAATGCCGAAGTTCTGGACCAGCCCCGGGTCAATCTGGACTCCGGCTTCCGCAGCTTCTCCGGCGCATTTGGGCACCAGCATCATATCCATGAAGGGGGATTTGCCGGGTTCGTCAAAGCGCTGGCCAGGCACCATCGGATCGTACCAATAGAGCACGTCCTCGCACTCTGCCTCAGCGGAACCAGACATCCCACCCTCGCTGTCACCGACTACGAGCGAAAGCGCATATCCCGCACCGAGGCTGACAAGCGCGACGGCTGCGATGATTGCGTAGGTCCGTTTCGAGAGACCCGAGCTGTTGACCGCATCGCTCATGGCTGTTGCTCCCCATAGGTCAAGCGAAGCATCTCGGCCCATTCCACCGTGGCGGCCTCGCGTTCGAAAATTTCAAGATCGAGCAAGGCCAGGTCCGCCTTTGCCGCAATCACATCGATCAGGTCTGCGTTACCGGCAGCAAAACTTGCCGTTTCCAGTTCGACCCGTTGCCGGGCCAGCGGAAGCAATTCATCGCGCGCACGTTCCCATTGGCGCTTTGCACTGCGCCACGATGCGAGATCGGATTCGAATTGCACCCGCAGAGCCCGCAAACGATCATCGCGCTCTGCCTGCGCTGCAGCGGCTTCTGCTTCGGCGGCACGAATGCGCGGCTTTTGACGTCGATCGGTGAAGATGGGCAGAGTAACCGATCCCATGACAGAGAAGGCGTCACCGAAGGCTGGATCGCGTCGCCCATAATTCACGCTCACTCCAAAGTCGGGGCGCAAGTCAGCGCGCGCCATGTCCGCGTTTGCTTGCGCGCGTCCGGTGGCGGCATCGGCAAGACGAATGACTGGGTTGAGATCCAGTGCTTGCTCGAGGCTTTCTTGGTCGACATCAGCCGCTGGTGCATTTCCCGAGATAGTGGGATCGTCTGTGTGAATGTAGCTCGAGAGCATGGCACGTGCGGCATCTCTCTCGGCTTCAATTCTTGTGATCGCATCTTCGATGACCAGAAGCTCTCGGCGAATGGCGAGGCTTTCGGCCGGACGAGCCGATCCCGAAGCGACGGCGCTGTTCGCCACCGGCTGAAGCCTGCGCAGATCGCTGAGAGCCGTATGCGCGAAGGCGAGTTTTTCCTCCGCATAATACAGGTCGATCCAGGCAGTTGACGTGGCGATATCGATCCGCTGCTGCGCAACCCCAAATCGCATTTGCGCGAGCGCTACATCTGACTCCGCTACGTCTCGACGGGCTCTGCGCCGGGCCAGGTTCGGGATTGGTTGCTCAATGCCAACAGCAATCTGCGTTGGAAGCTGGCGATCAAACTCGAACGCTACTGGCCCTGTAATTGGCAAGTTTGCAATCCCGCCACGCAGCACAGGATCGGGCAGTTCATCTGCGGCTTCCGAGGCATCTCGCGTGCCGTCGATACGCAATTGCGCGGCCTGGAGCAGCGGCTGATCTTCGCGCGCTGCTCGCAAGGCTTCTTCATAGCCAATTGGCTGCGCAAGCACCACCTGCGCTGGCATCAGGGCGGCGGCAAGGATACCGCCTATGGACCGTTTCATGGAAAAATCTCACTTGATGTGCGTGCCGAGGTCCGGCGGCAATGACGGTGCATTGCAGCGCTGAGACCGCGCAATCAGAAGGGGCAATTCGCCTTCAGGTTATTCAATCAAGTCAGATTCGTGGAGGGGGGTAATCGGGCGCAGAAGCGCGACTGAGCAGAGGTGAGGTAATGTTCGACAAATACACAGGGCCGTCGGAAAATGGCTTAACAACATGCGAAGGCGCATCGCTCCCCACCCAAACAGCAGAAACCGCATTCATGGCCAGCAAGCAATCAACCGACATGTTCTCACACGGGGCGTCAGTATCATCGCCATGGTGATGAGCGGCCTCACCTTTTTCCGAGTGGTGCATCATCTGAGCGCAATCAGAAGCCAGCATCGGCTCTGTCTGAGGCATCGCAGCTGCTGTCGCTGACCCTTGGAAGATCAAGCCAAAACAGAGGAACAACGTCAGAAAGGTTCGATACAAAGCCATGCTTGGTCTTTACGCTAAATGCTAAGCTCTGGTTTCACAAGCCGCCCTGTCTCTTCTCTGCAAGAAAGGAGGCAGGGACCGCCTTCAGCGATCTCATGAGAGCCTGTCGCTAACGCGACATCAGGCCGCGCGATCATGATCAGCGCTCGCGGTTTCATGCACCTTCCGTCCCGCAAGTAGTATAGCCCCAGAAACCAAACTCATCAGAAGCACGAGGCGCGACGACGATCATTTCCTGCATACGGAGCCCAGCTGTGCCTTCATCATCCAGCAAGCGGGTGGTCACCCGAAGCTCGCCATTCGAATAGTTCCCTTGTTCATCTCTGGAGACCGGGATGAGCCGACCGTTGATCTTCATCGCTCCTTGCCCTTCGCTGTCATACACGAATGAGGGATAGGCGACCTCGGTGAGCCGGAATTGGCAATCGCCTTCTGCATCGAGGGCTGCCAGATCGGCATCAGTCATGGTTTCAGGAAGCATCAGCCCAGGGCTGAGATTGGCAAGCGCGGTGCTTGCATCTTCAATGGGAGCTGCTTGCACGGGCGGATCGAGATGTGCCTCGCGGTCGTTGCCGGGGGCGGTGTTTGTGTTGCACGCAGCGAGGCCAAGGGTCGCCAGGGTTAGGATAGCGGCGCTTCTCATTGCTGGATCTCCTCAGGCAAACGTTCTTCGGTCCGCGGACCGTTTTGTTCGATGTCGTCGATAAGGTATTTCATCTCAGCGATCTCCCGGCGCTGCGCGACGATGATCGCTTTCGCGAGTTCGCGCACACGGGGATCTTTGAGGCTTGCTCGCTCGCTGGTCATGATCGCGGTCGATGTCGCGACCATGGCCATGAAACGCCAGTAATTGCCTCCTCCACCCTCGTGAGAGGAGTGCGATTTATCGGTCATTGTGTTTCTCCTTGTGTCATCATCTTCCAGAACAATTGGGCCGAGCAGCTAATCAAAGCGAAGCCTGTCAGGGCCTCGATTCCAGCGATCACCCTCAGGTGATCGGTGGGATAAATGTCTCCCAATCCGAGCGTGGTCACGTTGATGAGGGAGAAATAGAAGTAGTCCATCCAGGTCATGGCGTCCGGTGTGTCGAAGCTACCCAGCCCCCACGCGGTGCCGAACCAGAACCCAAAACCGAACAAGGCCGCAACCAGGAGGTGCGAGAACAGCACCATGAGCGAAACCGCCATCTTCGCAGAGAGATCGGTTCGCCTATCGACAAGTCTGTGCGCGGCACCAAGCGTCGTTAAGTGTGAGGCAATCGCCAACAAGAAGAGGGCAACCGAGAGAAGCAGGGCGCCAATCATGCAAAGGCCTTGAAGCCCATCCAAAGGCCCATACCAATCATGAACAGGTTCTCGGTCAGCGAGACGAAACCGAGCGGCACGTTGCTCCCGCCACCAACACAGGCACATTTCAATTCACGTTTATCGATATAGACAGCCTTGAAGACACTCACTGCGCCGACCGTCCCGATGAAGAGCGCGAGCGGTGCCGAAAGCCACGTCAAGGCGCCCGCAGTCATCAAAATTCCGGCGGCTGCCTCGCCGAAGGGATAGATAAAGGAATAGGGCACCCACCTTTGGGCGAGCAGGTCGTAGTTCAGGAACATCGTGGAGAAGCTGCGAACATCCTGCAGCTTTTGAAGCGCGAGCAGCGTCATAGAAAGGCTGACGAACCACTCGGCTGCACGGACAGTGAAAGGCGTTTCGAAGAACGACCAGCTTAGGCCAAGCCCCAGCAGCAGTGCGACCGCAAAAATCGCCACTACAGGCTGATAACTTGTCTCGCCTTCTTCGGGCTGCGAGCGGCTTTTCCCGAAGTGTTCGCGCACGTCGTCATAGCCGCCGATCCGATCTCCGTTGATGAAGGTTTGCGGTGTGGTTTCGACCTGATGCTTTTCCTTGAAAGCATCGGTCTCGTCCCTGCTCGTCAAGTGATGGTCTTCGACTTCGAAGCCCTGGCGCTTGAGAAGATCGACCGTCTTGATTCCATAGGGACAGGTGTGATCGTCCATCACCATCCGGTAAACTTTTGCAGTTTTCGTGGTCATTTAGGCCTCGTTTCATTCATTCCGACGTTGTGGATTCTTACCCAAACCGTCCGAAGAAGTTTCAAAATTGATGAAACTTTCCTCATGGTCTCGGCCGCGGTTGAGTGGCCGCCACCTTTCCTCAACAGAGATCTTGGGTTAGGAATCTTGCGCCTGCGACGATCTACGCGCGAGGTAGAACCACTCGGCGATGAACACAGCGCCAATTCCAAGAACGGCATAGAGGACGATCGCCGGATCGCTTTTCAGTTTGACCCATGTGAATGCGCTTAAAACCACCGCGTCTGCTGCGAGCGCGGCCAACAGAATGGATGCGCGCGCGCCGATTTCCTCACGCAGGTTTCGAAACACCCCCCAGTGCACGAGCATGTCCATTACAAGGTAGAAGAAGGCGCCCAAGGCGGCGATGCGAGAGAGGTCGAAGAGCACCGCAAGAGCGCCTGCAACGACCACCGTATAGACAAGCATATGGCTGCGTATGCCGCCACTCATTCCGAAATGGCTATGCGGGATCATCTCCATCTCGGTCAACATGGTCAGCATTCGTGACACGGCGAAAACGCTGGCGATGACACCAGAAGCCGTAGCGGTGATCGCGATTGCGACGGTGAAGTAAAAGCCGAGGTCTCCCAACGCGGGTTCTGCAGCAGCAGCGAGCGAATAGTCACGCGCCTCCACGATCTGGGCGATCGAGAGACTTGAGCCTACAGCAACCGCGACCAGCAAATAGACAACGACGCAAACCGCGATCGAAATCATTATCGTGCGGCCGACATTGCGGTGGGGATCGACAATCTCGCCCCCGCTATTGGTTATCGTGGTGAACCCCTTAAACGCCAGGATCGAGAACGCTACCGAAGCTAACAGAGCCTCGCCGCTAGACGTCGTGGCAGGTTCGCTGAACGCGCCCGAGGCAAAGCCGCTGACCCAGATTGCAGCTATAGCAAACACGGCGATCCCGCCGATCTTGATAGCTGACATGACCAAGGAGAACCCGCTGACGGATCGATTTCCAGCGGCGTTCACAAGGTAGGCGAAGACGATCAGCCCCAGCGCCAGGACTGAAACCAGCAAACCGTTTTGTTCCAACTCGAACGGCCGCAGAGCATAAGTGGCGAAAGTGCGAGCGACGAGGCTTTCGTTGATAACCATCGACAGCGCCATTAGGAGCGAGGCCGATGCGGCAACAACGCCGGGGCCGTACGCCTTTTGGAGGATCATCGCGATGCCGCCGGATGAAGGCCAGCGGTTCGACATCTTGATGTAGCTGTATGCGGCAAGCGACGTGACAAGCGCGCCGGCGATGAATGATAGAGGGAAGAGCGGCCCGGCCAGTTCCGCGATCTGGCCCGTCAGGGCAAAGATACCGGCGCCAATCATCACGCCCGTGCCCATCGCGACACCGCCAAGAAGGCTTATTGAGCGAGTGCCGCTCGTCTGGTCGTCGTGCTCGTGCGTTTGCAAAACAGTCCCCGTGATTCGCCTCAAGGCGGGCGAAGGTTTCAAGACTCGGTACGAATATTTCGATCGCATCCCTCAAGAAATTTTCGAGCAATCAATATCTTCTGGATAAAGACTCGCTTATCAGGGCTGGATATTCACCACATTGGCCACAGGTGTGACTGCGCAATGCTGCCCCATGCTGGTCAGAGCTTTGCGCCGCGCAGGCGAAGCGAATTGACCACCACTGAGATCGAGGATGCGCTCATCGCAAAGGCCGCGAACATCGGGCTGATCAGGATGCCAAAGAAAGGATAGAGCAAACCTGCGGCGATCGGCACGCCTAAAGCATTATAAATCAATGCAAAGAACAGGTTTTGGCGAATGTTCCGCATCGTAACCTGCGCGAGCCTGCGCGCGCGCACAATGCCGTCGAGATTGCCCCTCACCAGGGTAATACCCGCACTCTCGATCGCAACATCGGCTCCGGTGCCCATCGCGATGCCGACATCGGCTTGCGCAAGCGCCGGCGCGTCGTTGACCCCGTCTCCTGCCATCGCAACCTTGGTGCCTTTCATTTGCAAATCGCGGATGAGCTTGGCCTTATCCTCGGGCAATACGCCTGCTCTTACCTCATCGATACCGAGACGGGCCGCGACCGCTTGTGCGGTGCGTTCATTGTCGCCTGTAGCCATGATGATCGTGAGACCGAGTTCATGAAGCGAACGGATCGCATCCGGGGTTGATTCCTTGATCGGATCGGCAACGGCAACGAGCCCTGCGATCTGGCCGCCAACGACCACGAACATCACGGTTTCACCGTCATCGCGCCGGACATTGGCTTGTTCGCTCAGCGATCTGCCATCAAGGCCCATATCGGTGATGAGTGCGAGGTTGCCGAGCGCAACCGATTTGTCGGCCACGCGGCCAATCACGCCCTTGCCGGTAATCGCTTCGAAATCCTCCGCGCTTGCAAGCTCGAGACCGCGCTCTTCGGCTCCGCGGACGATCGCTTCTGCAAGCGGATGCTCGGACCCGCGTTCGAGCGAGGCCGCCAAGCGCAACAGCTCCGTTTGTTCAAACCCTGGCTCGGCGGTGACAGCAACCAGTCTGGGCTTTCCTTCGGTGAGCGTGCCGGTCTTGTCGACAATCAGCGTGTCGATGGTTTCGAAGCGCTCGAGCGCTTCGGCGTTCTTGATGAGCACTCCGACCTGAGCGCCTCGGCCGGTTGCAGTCATGATCGACATCGGTGTTGCAAGACCAAGAGCGCACGGGCAGGCAATGATCAGAACGGCAACAGCTGCTACCAGCGCGTAGGCCAAGGCAGGCTGCGGTCCCCAGACAGCCCAAGCGATGAAGGCGAGGTTGGCAATCGCAATGACTGCCGGAACGAACAGTCCAGCGACCTTATCGGCGTATTTCTGAATTGGTGCGCGCGAGCGCTGAGCGGCGGCGACCATATCGACGATCTGTGCAAGCATCGTATCGGAGCCGACGCGCTTAGCCTCGATCACGAGACTGCCCGTACCATTGATTGTTGCACCTGTGACGCCGTCCCCTTCGACTTTCTCCACCGGAACGGGCTCGCCGGTAATCATGCTTTCATCGATTGATGAGCGCCCCTTGAGAACCACGCCATCGACCGGGACTTTGTCGCCCGGTCTCACTCTGATCCTGTCGCCGACAACGACCTCTTCGAGCGGGATTTCATCCTCGGTGCCATTGTCCCTGATCACACGGGCTGTCTTAGCAGCGAGATCGAGCAGCGCACGAATGGCTTTGCCGGTGCCTTCACGGGCACGCAGCTCCATCACCTGGCCTAGCAGGACCAGAGTTACGATGACCGCTGCCGCTTCGAAATAGACACCCACGTGGCCTTCGGCATCGCGAAAGCCGTCGGGAAAAATATCGGGAGCAACAATCGCTGCAACACTGAATATCCAAGCCGCGCTGACGCCCATCGCGATGAGCGAGAACATGTTGAGGTTCCAAGTCCTGAACGAGTTCCAACCCCGTTCAAGAAACGGCCATCCGCACCACAGAACAACAGGGGTTCCCAAGACGAATTCGGTCCACAAGGTGGCGCGCTCGCCCAGAATGTCGCGCACTCCTGGCCAGCCCAGAAATGGCCCCATTGTGAGCACCAGCAGTGGGAGTGTGAGCACCGCGCCGATCCAGAACCTTCTGGTAAAGTCGACGAGTTCGGGGTTGGGGCCCTCTTCGACCATAGCGGCCGATTCAAGTTCGAGCCCCATGCCGCAAAGCGGACACGAACCCATTTTGGGTTGGCGAACCTGGGGGTGCATCGGGCAGGTGTAAACCGGGCCTTCATAGTCCGCTGGAACGGCGTCGTATCGTCCGTCGTCAGCTGCCGCGGTGTCACCATGTTGATGCGCGCAATGAGCGTGGTCCATTATCGGCTCCGTTCGTTCATATGATGCTACCGAGCTTGCGGATAGCGAGATGCAATCAGTGCTATCGGTTGCGAGCTCGGAAGAAGCGGTAGAGCGGCACGGCCAGCCCCGCGATGTACCAACCGTAAAGAAAGCTGCCGATCGCCCCGGCGATGAAACCGGTCAGCGTGAGCCATTCAAACCCAGGGAGCCACGGCGCCCAGGCCTCGTGCATGCGGAATTGCGCAGGGGCGAGCAACCCAAAACCAATGCAGATGAGGTAGCTGGCGAGAAGGAAGACGCTCAGCGTCCATCCCCAAGTCATGATCGAGGCTCTCAAAGGCGTATCAGACATTATAAGCTCCAATTGAAATATACTATAGGGGGGTATAGTATTTGCGATGCAGGATTGCAAGCGTCTAGGATTTGGGGGATTGGTCTCGGCCAACGGAGAAACGACCATGAGCGACAAAAAAAGCAGCAAATTTGCGAACACCATAACCCGCATGCGACGTGTCGAAGGGCAGGCTCGCGGTATTGTCAAAATGATGGAGGAAGACCGCTATTGTGTGGATATTCTCCAGCAGATCATCGCGCTCGAAGCGGCGGCGCGGCAGGCGCGTATCAAGGTCCTCGACATTCACGCCCGACATTGCATCGAAGAAGCGATCGCTTCGGACGATAAGGCCGATCAGTCGGAGAAAGTCGCCGAACTTGTCGCATTGGTCGAAAAGATGGCCAAATAGATATCGGTTACGCCGCCAAGGCATGGGGATTTGGAGGGGAAGGACCCTGGCGGCGTTTCGCATCAGTGATGATCGTGACCCGCTCGCGGCTTGTCCTCCTCCGCCGTCTCTCGTGCTCGTCATTTTTATCGCCGTAAGATATCTCGTCGTGTTTCTCCGATAGGGTTTGAGTTTCAGGGGTAGGATGCGAACACGCTTTGGCCGCTAGGTCCAAAGGCGATCACATCGAATGGCTGAATCCGGTTTTCGAATTCCATGCCGGGCGAGCCGACGGGCATGCCGGGAACGGCCAGCCCGGTGACGCCCTCCGGCCGTTCGCGCAGCAATCGTTCGATCGCATCTGCCGGTACATGGCCCTCGATCATGTAGCCCTCGATTTCCATCGTGTGGCACGACCAGAGCTCTTGCGGCACGCCGCGCTCGGTTTTGATCCGTGCCATTTCGGTCGTATCGACCGAGGTCACCTCGGCATCCGTTTTGTGCTCGACGTGATCAGCCCATTTCAGGCAACAACCGCAATTGGGATCGCGGAACATCGTGTAGGTCGCAGCCTGGGCAGCGTTTGAGCAGGCTGCCAGCAACAACAATGCGGATGCCACAAGCGACCTTTTAGGTAGGACCAAAAACCGGATTTTCATGAGTCGGGGACCTTCTTGGTGTATCCGCGCCAAAGCGAAATCGCCCCGGTTGCGGTGGGAAAAACTCGCAGGCGTTCAGCGTCCTCGAAGATTTCTTGCAGATGTTCTTCGATGAGCCCGTCCGCATTGGGCTGGGTATCCTCGATCCCGTCGAGCTGTTGGACGGTCATTCTGAAAAGCCGACGCATCAGCGGCGGTTCCTGACGCATATAGTCGGCGATCAACACCATGCCGCCAGGCGTTAGCAACGCCGAGATTTGTTCGAGGATTGCGCGCTTCTGCTCAGGGGAGACTTGGTGAAGAACGAGGCTGCTTATGATCTTGTTCGGTTGCCAACCCCGACCGAGGTCGAGGGTGTCAAGAAAGCCATTGTGCCACTGGATCATGTGAGAGACGCTGCCGCATTTGCGCTCGGCGATTGCTAAGACGTCAGGGTCTGGTTCGACACCGAGGTATTCAGCAGGCGGGCAGCTCGACATCATCTGACGCAGAAGGGTGCCGGTTCCGCTGCCGACATCGATCACCTTGTCGAAGGGCTTGAGGTCGGCGGCGCGGACCGCGGCGTCGCGCCAGACATGCTCGCGGGTCAACAGCGCGATCGCTGCATCGTATACCGGCGTGAGCCAAACCTTGCCCAGGGCCGGAGTGAAACTGCGATCTCCCCTTGGCAGGCTCGTATCACGCATCACATGACCCCCATATGGTTGGGGCCATGAACCATTTCGCCGCCGTAATAGCCTTGGACGATGAGCGCGCCGGCGATGATGGCCAGCACCAGTCTGAGCCACCAACGGTTTTTGCCCGGTGAACTCAGCCACCAGGCTAACAGACCGGCGGCCGCAATCGCAGTGCCATTCCAACGATGGATGGCCAACGTCTCGGATCGGTCAGAAAGTCGCCAGCCCGCTGCGAACCAGCCAAAAGCGGCGGTGCCAAGTCCGCCAATTGCACCTGCGGCCACCAGAAAACGAACCGTGGTTTGAAGGCCCAGGCTGGGCCTGAGGATCAGGCCGAACTCCGTGAGCGCAGCGACCAGAAAGAGCGCGATCGGGAAATGGGCTGCAATCGGATGCAGTCTGGCCAATAGATCACTGAACGAGGTAAGGCGGTTCTCCTCGATCTTTTGTTGCATCATCTGGTCGGCCGACATGCTGTGTTCGGCGCTCGCACTATGGCTGTGTGCAATTGCTCCACCAGTGCCGTGATTGGTTTTTGCATCAATGGAGCTGGCTTCCATCATCACCATCTCTTCATCGGACATGTTTGATTTATGACCTTCGTGCGCGCCGAGAGGCGCTGCCAAAAAGGTCGCGATCAGAAGAGCAAGGAAGGTCAGATGTCGCCGGGTTTGCATAACCTTGATACGCAGTCGCTGAGCCTAGCCCTCAAATTTCTTTAAGGGCTTGCGCGAAGTTCAGCGTATAGCTGTGTGTATCGCTACAAAGAGTATAACATGACCAAGCACCCTTCTTTCGATGCCGCGCTGGCATCGCTGGCTCAGCAAACCGGTTCGAGCGACCCCCATCAGCTCATGGATGGGGTGTGGCACCGGGCTGGAGAGTTGGGCGTAATCGCTGAGAGGCGCCGGCGCGCAGCGCTTTTCTCCGGATTGTTCGTCGTCGGTCTGGGCGCAGGGTTCGGAGCGAGTGAGGTCCCGCGCAACCTCGATGCTTCGGCAAAGCTTGCTGTCGCCAGTTTTGATTCCGGCGAAAGGCTGTCTCCGGCAGCCCTTCTGGAAGGCGGGCGCTAGAATTGAAGACGCAGCATATACTCTTCGCCATCCTGCTTGCAGCGCTCGCTGGTTGCCTCGGTGCCTTTGCATCGGATTATTGGCGCGACGGGGAACCAAGCGGCGGATTGCACCAGTTCGTTCATGATGAGCTAGAGCTCAGCCCCGAGCAAAACTCACGGCTTGAAGCCTTGGAAAGCCGCTATGCCGTAGAAAAATCAGAACTGGAAGCCTCGCTGCGCGCGGCCAATGCCCGGCTCGCAAGGGCAATGGAGGCCGAACACGAATACGGCCCCGAAGTGAGCGCCGCGATCGATGACGTCCACGAGAAGATGGGCGCACTCCAGAAAGCGACCGTGCGCCATGTCTTCGATATGCGCGAACTGCTCGACCCGGACCAAAAGCTTTTGTTCGACCGTCAGGTCTCCGATGCTCTGACCAACGCTCCGCGCGACTGATCGACCGTGTCTTCGCACGGAAGCGACCACGAGCAGGAGTTGGTCCGGCAGTCTGTCGAGGGAAGCAGAGCCGCGTTCACTGCGCTGGTTGAGCCACATATTGGCCGACTGCTGACCCTCGCGACGCGTATGCTTGGAAGCCAACCACAGGGCGAAGACGCTGTCCAGGACGGCCTGGCATCGGTTTGGGTCGCGAGGCATCGCCTCGACCCTGAAAGACCAGTCGGCCCCTATCTGACTACGGTGGTCCTCAATAAGTGCCGCGACCGGCTCAGAACCAGAAAAGCGAAACGTTACTTTGGACTGGTGTCGGCAGACGATGCAGCTCTCGTCGCGGATGAAAGTCCCGATCCGGAAAACCGCGCGGCGGCCCGTCAGGAACTGAGCTTGCTTAGAGCCGAAATCGAACGGCTCCCGGTCCGGCTGCGCGAAGCCCTTGTGCTGGTGAGTATCGATGGGCGCAGCCAGGCAGAAGCCGCAAGTTTGCTAGGCGTGAGCGAGAAAGCGATCGAGACCCGCGTCTACCGGGCAAGGCAGCGCCTGCGCGAAAAATTCGAGAAGTTCTGAGGGATTAGGTCCTTCCGTTCGTAACGGAAGGAAACCCCTCAGGAGCCTTTTTAGGATGACAATCGTAAATCGCAGAAAATTCCTCGGCACAAGCGCTGGCGGCTTGGGCTTGCTTGGTCTCAGCGGCGCCATGCCCGCTTGGGCGCGCGGCGCGGATATCTCGGCGGGAAATGCCCGCAAAGGGCTGGACGAAGTGTCCGGGCCGAATATCGACCTCACCGTTGCGCGGTCGGCCTTCGCGACGGGTAACAGGCGCGGCGGTGCCATTGCCGTCAACGGCACTATCCCCGGCCCGCTGTTGCGCTTGCAGGAAGGTACGACAGTCCGGCTCAATGTGCACAACCAACTCCAGGAAGATACCTCGATCCACTGGCATGGCCTGCTCGTGCCGTTTCAGCTAGATGGCGTGCCGGGCGTGAGCTTCCCCGGCGTCAAGCCGGGAGAAACCTTCACCGCAGAATTCCCGGTTCGTCAGGCGGGCACCTATTGGTGGCACTCGCATAGCGGCCTGCAGGAACAGGCCGGACACTACGGCGCGATCGTGGTCGATCCGGAAGGGCCCGATCCGGTTCAGGCTGACCGCGAATATATCGTGGTTCTGAGCGAGTTCAGCGCCATGTCCCCGCACACGATTTTCGACAAACTGAAGAAGGGCGAAGGCTACTTCAACTACAATCAGAACACCTGGACCGACGACTACCCGCTTTCGGGTGAGGATCGCCGGATGTGGGCGAAAATGCGCATGATGCCGACCGACATCCTCGATGTGTCGAGCGCGGCTTACACCTACCTTCTCAACGGTCATGGCCCGCTCGACAATCTGGAATACCTTTTCCGGCCTGGCGAACGCGTGCGGCTGCGCTTCATCAATGCCGGCGCCATGACCTTCTTCAACATCCGTATTCCCGGCCTGCCGATGACTGTCGTGCAGGCGGACGGGAAGGATGTCGAACCGGTCGAGGTCGACGAGTTCCAGATTGGCGTTGCCGAGACATATGATGTCGTCGTTACGCCGGGCGAACAACAAGCTTACACACTGGTGGCGGAATCCATGGACCGCTCGGGCATGGGGATCGGCACGCTTGCGAGCGCACCCGGTGCGCGCGCCGCAATTCCGCCCCTGCGCGATCCGCCGCTCTTGACCATGGCAGACATGGGAATGAGCGGTATGGATCACGGCTCGGGCGGCGATGCCGGCATGTCGGGAATGGACCACGGCAATGGCGGCGACATGGCGGGGATGGATCACGGTTCCTCCGGCGATACCGAAATGGTTGGCATGGCCGGCATGTCGGGCATGAAAATGCGCGATACCTCGCGCTTGCCGCCCGATGTGAAGGTGGGGCCGGGTCTCGACATGGTGTCGATGAATCCGGTCGACCGAATGGGCGATCCCGGCATCGGTCTTGCCGATGTTCCCCATCGAACGCTCGACTACCGCAAGCTTCGCGCACTGGTGCCGAACAAGGATCCGCGAACTCCTTCACGGCGGATGGAAATACACCTCACCGGCAACATGGAGCGCTACATGTGGTCGTTCGACGGCAAGAAGTTCTCCGCCGTCTCCGACGAACCGATCCGCTTTGCCTATAACGAGCGCGTGCGCGTGAAGCTAATCAACGATACGATGATGGCGCACCCCATCCACCTCCACGGCCATTTTTTCGAATTGGTCAATGGCGCGCCTGGAGACCGCCAACCGCTCAAACACACGGTTGTCGTGCAGCCGGGCGGCAACGCGCAGTTCGACCTGACGGCGGACGAGACGGGCGACTGGGCTTTCCACTGTCACCTACTCTACCACATGCATGCCGGTATGTTTCAAATCGTTACCGTTGCCAACCCAGATGGGAGCACAGCATGAAGACTCCTGTCTTTAGCTCGCTCGCCTCGGTTGCGGCCGTTTCAGTTGTTGCGGTGCCCGCCGCGGCGCAGGATCACAATCATTCAGCAATGGCGCAGCAGAAGGGTGCCGGGCCGCAGGCCGCTGCCAAGACAAAGTGCGAGCAAGAAGCCGAGCCCCATCGCGCGATGGGCCATCAGGTAGCCGAAGATGCATGCGGACCCGCTGCCCAGCCTGAAGCTGCCACGGACCACCCTAGCATAGATCATTCTACCATGGATCATGGTTCGATGACCGCTCAGGATGATCAGTCGAGCATGACGATGCCGATGGATGCTGCCGGTCCAAGTTCGTCCTCCGCGGGCCACGCGGAAATGGATCACGGCTCGATGCCGCAGGCGGACGCCGATAGCTCGTCGATGGATCACGGGCAGATGGATCATAGCCGGATGAACCATGGGCAGACGGGCACGCAGGACATGCAGGGCATGGACCACTCGGCGATGCAGATGGGCTCGGACGATGATATCCGGTTGCTGCCGCCTCCTCCCGAGGCAGGTAGCGGCCCCGCGCGTGCGGCAGCTTCTATCTGGGGCGAGGACGCCATGGACGAAGCGCGGCGCGAACTCATCCGCGAGACCGATGGTGGCATCCAATTCTGGTTCCAGGGCGACCGGCTAGAATTCCGCGCCCGCGAAGGGGGCGACGGTTATCTTTGGGATGTTCAGGGCTATTATGGCGGCGATATCGACAAGTTCTGGTTCAAGTCGGAAGGCGAGGGCAGCTTCGGGGAGCCCATCGAGGGTGCCGAGGTCCAGGCGCTCTGGAGCCGCGCCATTGCACCCTTCTTCGATTTTCAGGCCGGTGTCCGCCAGGATCTGACTGGCCCCGAGCGCACCCATGCAGTGATCGGTATCCAAGGGCTCGCGCCTTACCAGTTCGAAGTCGATGCCGCAGTTTTCGTCTCCACCAAAGGCGATGTGACCGCACGGATCGAGGCTGAACTCGACCAGCGCATCACGCAGCGACTGATCCTCCAACCGAGAGCCGAACTCGCGCTTTCTGCGCAGGACATTTCGGAGCTGGGCATCGGTGCCGGTCTCGACCGGATCGAGGCGGGCCTGCGTCTGCGATACGAGTTCGCACGTGAGTTCGCACCCTATGTCGGCGTTTCGCAGGAATGGCGCATCGGCGGCAGCGCGGATTTTGCGCGGGCCGTCGGAGAGGATCCAAGCGTCACCAATTATGTCGTCGGCGTAAGGTTCTGGTTCTGAATGTATAGAGAAGGAATACAAGAAAAATGAACAAGGCTGTCACACGGATCGTATCGACCGCGCTCGCACTTGCGCTGATGCCAACGGCTGCATCGGCGCAGCAGATGGATCATTCATCCCATGCAGGCCACCCGATGCAAGCCATGGACGCTTCTGTCGACGATGTTGCGGGAGCGGAAGATGTGCTGAAGGCCTATCGCACTGCCCTGGAAGCACGCGATGCCGACGCGATGTCCGCGCTCTTCGCGGAATCGTCCGCAATTTTCGAAAACGGCAAGGCAGAGGGTAGCTTCGCAAACTATATGGAGCATCATCTCGGCCCCGAGCTTCATGCGATCAAGAGCTTCACCTTTTCCGATCCGACGCTGACCGTGACGCGTATGGGGCATATGGCTTATGGCTATGAAACTTACGGGTATCGGATCGAGCTGGAGGATGGGCGCGTATTCGAGCGTGATGGTGTTGCGACATCGGTACTCTCGCACGATGCTTCGGGCTGGAAAATTGTGCAGTACCATTCGTCATCGCGAGCACCGCGGAACTGAAAGTAAAAGCTGGGAGGGTAGCGAAGCTTGGTGACGCGTTCGGTAAAGCTGCGCCTGCATGTGCTGGGCAGCAAGATTCACAAGTGGCTGGCGATTTTGGTCGGTCTTCAGGTTCTATTGTGGATGGGAACCGGTGCCTTGATGTCGTTTCTCGATATCAAGGAGGTTCGCTCCGAGCACGTCGTTTCGCGTGAACCACAAGCGCTGTCTGCCGACGCCCCGCTCCCTGCCTGGGTCGCAAACAAGGGCAACCTTGCTGCTGTGACGATGCGTTCGCTCGATGGCGAAGCGGTAACAGAGATCCAACTGATCGACGGAAGCGTTAGCCTGCACGATCCGGCGACCGGGCGAAAACTCTCGCCAATCTCGGCTGAGACAGCGAAATCGGTTGCCCTGCGCGCCTGGACTGGACCTCGAACGACGATCGAGTCCGCGCGACTTGTTGACGAGCCAGTGGGGACAGAATTTCGCGGACCTTTTCCGGCCTGGCAGGTCACATACGGGGACGAGGCTTCCACACGCATCTATGTCGATGCTTCGAGTGGTACAGTCGGGGCGGCACGCAGCGATACCTGGCGCCTGTTCGATTTCATCTGGGGCTTGCACATCATGGATTGGACCCAGCGTGACCGCATCAACAGCTGGTGGCTGCTCCTGTTTGGTATAGGCGGCACGGTCATGGCCCTGTCGGGCTTTGTTCTCCTTGCAAACCGAATGCCAAGGCTGCGGGTTAGAAAGAGGTAGCCGACAAACCTGCGGCGCTCGAATGGTGGCTCAGACGGTCCTGGCTGTGGTAAAACGCACCAGAACCAGGGTCACTCCGGGAACAATCACCCACATGGCTATCGGTACGAGCGCCAAGCCTAAAACAGGGTCGATCGGCATCAATCGGCTATATCGCCACGCGAAGACACTATCGGGCGGTAACGATGTGGCGATCAGTTCTACCAACACCGCAACGGCGAGACCGAAGCCGAAATAGGTAAAATATGCAGATTTGCGCGAGCTGGCCCACCAATCAGCTCCGCCAATGAAAACGGCTAGGCGATGAGCTGCCAACAGGATGACCCCATCGCCCAGGCTGGCAATCCCACAACGGATCGTCTGTTGGTAGGAAGTCAAACTACCTGGTTCAAAGAACGGCATCTGGTAGCTTTCCCAGACAAACGAAATCAGGGAGCCGAGAATCAGGAAAAGCCAAGTCGTTCGTCCCATCGCCCATTAGCGTGTCCCGAGGGCCGTTAACCGTCAACTACAAGTTGATCGGATTGGCTACTTCGGTGCTGCCCGAGCCTGTCTTTCTTTAGATAATAGACGAACAATGGTTTGGGAGATCGCGTTTTATGCCGAACGTGTCGGATCTGCCGAGCGCTCAGAGCCCCTCGACCTTCTCGTGCCGCTCGGTGTCACATTGGCTGTGATCGCCGAGAGCTTCGATAACCTTGCAATCCGCTGCGGCCCCACCGCCGCAAGCTTTGGCGATACGCTCCAGCTCTTTTTCGAGAGATGTGAGTTGCGCGATGCGCTGTCGGACAAGCGCAAGCTGCGTTTCAGCGATCTCGTTCGCCGTAGAACAATCCATCGCTGGGGTGGTTTGAAGCTGTAGCATCTCGCGAATGGCATCCAGAGAAAAGCCCAAATGGCGAGAATGCTTAATGAAGCTGATGCGCTTTACATCATCTTCGCGGTACATTCTCTGCCCGCCGGCGCTGCGCTCGGGTTTCGTCATTAGTCCCACGCGCTCGTAGTAGCGTACCGTCGTGATCTTCACGCCGGATCGCTTCGAAAGCTCCCCAATTGATATAGATTTCATAGACTTACCATTTCTCGCTTGAAGCTACAGTCACTGTAGCTTGTATCAAGCTGCCTGTCATTACGACTCGGGAAGAAAGAACAATGTCAGGCTGCTGCGAAGAGAAAGTGTTCGATGGGCTGTCACCGGCCTACAAGCGGGCCTTGATCATAGTGATCGCGATCAATGCGACCATGTTCGTTATCGAGATGTGGGCCGGTATGGCCTCCGGCTCGCAAGCTCTGAAAGCCGATGCCCTCGACTTCGCTGGGGACGCCGCGACTTATGGCCTTAGCCTGGCTGTGATCGGCGCATCCATTCGAACCAGAGCTATGGCCTCCTTGATCAAAAGCGGCTCGCTCGCGCTTATCGCCATCACAGTTCTTGGAATGACAGCGTTGCGGTTTGCAGAAGGCGTGCCGCCCGAAGCGCAGACCATGAGCTTGGTCGCACTGCTCGCGCTCGGCGCGAATGTTGCAAGCGTCATCATCCTGCTCAAATGGCGCGACGGCGACAGCAATGTCCGCTCGGTCTGGCTGTGTTCGCGTAATGACGCGATTGGCAATGTCGCCGTGATCGTCGCGGGCCTTCTTGTCGCCGCGACCGCGAGTGCATTGCCGGATTTGCTCGTGGCAATCATGCTGGCAGGCTTGTTCCTCCGGTCGTCCATCGCCATCGCGCGGCAGGCGATGTCTGAGCTTAGGTCTGAGCGCCTTCATTTAGAAAGAGGGGAAAGCCGATGACCATCATGGCAAAGGAACAGATCCTCTCGTTGATCGAAATCGAAAGAGCCGCTTTCGAAAAGGCAAAACAGGTAGGCAATTGTGACGCGGCGTGGAGGGCACTTGAGCGCGAGCACATCCTCGGTCAGGCATTTTTCTGGCAGCATATCCGATCGCATATTGCGATGCTCAGGTTTGCTCTCACACAAGGGGAGATCGGCGAAGCTCTCGGACAGTTCGTGCGACTGGTTCTGGCGCCGCTCGGCAATATTACGGGCAGGCTGCCTTGGGGTAACACGGGACGGTCCAACGTTAATGCCTTCACGCCGATGCCGTACCCGGATGACCTTGCAGAAATATTCTCGCTACCTGACCAGGTCCATAGGCGATAACGACATGAGCAAACTCCCAAACAACCTTGCCAGAATAGTTTCTTGCACCATGCGCGCCGAAACCCTAGTAGCGGCGCCGTAATGCGACGTCTTATCTTGCCTTTTCTTGCGTTTGTCGCGCTCCTTTTCAGCAATCTGCTGATGGTGCCCGATGTGCATGCCGAACAGGGAGAGACGTTTGCGCACGCCGCCGACCATGTCTACGCGCATGGCGCAGAGCACTTCGATGCCGACGTCCCTGATGATGATCAGACCCGGCAGGACCACGCGGGTGGCCACCATCACAATTGCAGTTTCAATTTGAGCGAAGTTGGCAACCTCGTATCAAACGCTTTCTGGCATCGAGAAACGTTGAAGCGACCGCTGCGTGTAGCATCCCTGGCGTCGCGCATGCCGTCCGTACCCAAACAGCCCCCGAAGGCCTGACCGAGACCTTTTTTGTGGCGAGCGCAATCTCGCTCGCCAGGTTTCAGTCAGGAGATACGAAATGCGGTGCATTGCACTGGCCGCGGCACTTATGGCCGCGTCCATCGGCTCGCAAACATGGGCACAAAACACGATTACGCTCGACGAAGCGCTTGAACGCGCTGGCGTTGGTACAGGCGCGGAAGACGCAGCCTCTGTCAATCCGAGGGTCTACGGGCCTTTAGCGGAGGAAGAAGCAGCGCGCGCAGCCATCACGCAGGCGCGGCTGCGACCCAATCCGGAGCTGAGCTTCGAGGCGGAGAATGTCGCGGGAACCGGAGCGTTTTCCGGTCTCCAGTCCAGCGAGTATACGCTGGGCTTCGCACAGCAGATCGAGCTTGGCGGGAAGCGCCGCGCGCGCATCGGAAGCGCGGAAGCATCGGCGAGGATTGCTGGGGTTCGCCGGGATATGTCGACCGCTGAACTCGCGCTGGCCGTGAGAGAGCGCTACATTGCGGCAGTCGCCGCTGGACAACGCGTCGAACTCGCGCGTGAAATCGTCGAGCGCAATCGCGAACTTGCGCGTATCGCAACCGTGCTGGTCGAGGTCGGGCGAGAGCCTCCTTTACGGGCCATGCGAGCCCAGGCATCGCTTGCCGAAGCGGAAGCGCAATTGCAGGCTGCCGAAGCTGACGAGATTGCTTCGAGCCAGGCCCTCACTGCGCTGTGGGTGCCCACAGAAGAACCCTGGCGTGTCGCGTCTTCTTTCCCTGACATTAGCCCACCCGTCGCTCCGAATGATGCATCTGATCCGCTGCCGTTGCGGTTGGCCGGTGCTCGCACCGAACTCGCGCAGGCTGAGATCGCTCGCGAACGATCGCTTCGTGTGCCGGACCCGAGTGTCATGGCAGGAGTGCGGCGCTTCGAAGGCAGCAACGACCAGGCCTTTATTGTCGGCGTTACGATCCCGCTTCCTTTCGGCAACCGCAATCAAGGCAATATCGCTGCCGCCGAAGCGCAGGCGCGTGCTGCGCAGGCACAGGAAGCGATTGTCGAAGCCGATTATCGACTGGAATTCGAGCGCACCCTGACGCTTTATCGTTCTGCCGAGACAAGGGTTGAAACCTTGTCACGCGCGAGCCTTCCGCAAGCCGAGGAAGCGCTTCGACTGGTCGAGATTGGATACCGCAATGGGCGGTTTCCACTGATCGAAGTTCTGGCCGCCGCCGAAGCGCGGGATGCCATCCGTGAAAACTTGATACAGGCAGAAGAGACGCGAGGCGTACTTGCCGCCCGCCTCATCTGGCTCACTGCAGAGTGAGGTCCATTCCCATGAAACGTAACATTCTCATAGCCGTCGCGGTCGTTCTTCTCGCGACTGCCGCCATTTGGGCCTTCTGGCCTAATGATTCCGAGGACCATTCCGAAGACGAGCACAGCGAGGTTGCCGATGCCCCAGAAGGGATCGTGCCGATCAGCGACCAGCAGATCGAAGCCTCGTCGATCGATATCGAGACGGTCGAGGCAGGCTCCGCCACCGAGTTGGTGTTCCCGGCGACCGTTGCCGCCGCTCCGAACGCGAGCGCGCGGATCGACGCGCGTGCATCCGGAGTTGTTCGCAGCGTCAACAAGACGCTTGGCGACTATGTCCGTAAGGGCGAGACGATCGCGAGTATCGAGAGTGCCGATGCCGCCGCTCTTGCATCGCAAGTCGCGGCAGCACGAGCGCGCGTGGGTGAATTGTCAGCGCTCTATGACCGTGAGCGCCGGCTGTTCGAAGCGAATGTGACGGCGCGGCAGGATCTCGAAGCTGCGCAGGCCAACCTCCAGGTCGCGCGAGCAGAATTGTCGCGGGCGCAGGCGGCTGCCGCCGCCGCAGGCGTTGGTGGCAACGGACGCTCGCTTGCCGTGACCAGTCCGATTTCCGGCCAGGTCACAAGCGCCCAAATCGTGCTCGGAGCCTATGTCTCTGCTGGCGATGAGCTGTTTCAGGTCGTCAATGCCAGTGGGTTGCAGGTGCAAGTGGCGCTACCCGCCAATGATGCGGCAAGGATCAGTCCTGGCGATGAGGCCACGCTCGAATTGGGGCAGGGCCGCGAGATCGGAGGGCGCGTGCGTTCGGTAACACCCGCACTCGATCCGGAGAGCCGCAGCGCTACCGCTATCATTGCGCTGCGGGGAGGGGTGCCGGAACTGCGTCCGGGCGCGTTCTTGCAAGCCCGGATCCGACCGTCGGATGAGGCCGATGTTGCCGCGATTTCCGTTCCGGAAGAGGCTGTGCAGATGGTCGAAGGCCGCCAGGTCGTCTTCGTTCGCATGGCAAGCGGATTCCAGGCAATGCCGGTGACGACCGGGGCAAGGTCAGCGGGGCGTATCCAGATAAGGTCGGGCCTGCGAGAGGGTCAGAGGATCGCCACTCGGAACGCATTCCTCTTGAAGGCCGAACTCGGAAAGGAGGAAGCCGAGCATGGCCATTGATAGTCCTTCTCCGCTCGCGCCCGACCAGCAGCACCGATCAGGAATGATCGGTTCTATCCTCGATCTGTCGGTTCGCTACCGTTGGGCAGTTGTGGTTATCGCTCTCGGCGTCGCGATCTGGGGTGCATTCAACCTCGCGCGTCTGCCGATCGATGCGGTGCCCGACATCACCAATGTGCAAGTGCAGATCAACACCGAGGCTCCGGCACTCTCTCCCTCGCAAATCGAAACGCAGGTTACCTTCCCGGTCGAAACCGGCATGGCGGGTATCGAAGGGCTGGAGATGACCCGCTCGATCTCTCGCAACGGGTTCAGCCAGGTAACCGCGATTTTCGAGGAGGGCACCGACCTCTATTTCGCGCGGACGCAGGTGGAAGAAAGGCTTGCTACACTTGCCGCCTCGCTGCCTGAGGGTGCCGAACCTTCGATGGGGCCAATCTCCACCGGGCTCGGTGAAGTCCTGATGTACACCGTCGAGTTCGATGGGGCCTACGGCAACGATACGCCGAGCGGCGGACCGATGGGATGGCAACCCGATGGAAGCTTCGTCACCGATGACGGTGAGGTGCTGGATACCGAGGTGGCGAGAGCGGCATACCTGCGTACTGTTCAGGACTGGATTGTAGCTCCGCTCATGCGATCGGCCGATGGAGTTGCGGGCGTCGATACGATTGGTGGCTACGTAAAACAGTATCTTGTGCAGCCCGATCCAGATCGCCTCGCGGGCTACGACGTTTCAATCGAGCAGGTCATCACGGCGCTTGAAGCCGCGAACCAAGCCGAAGGTGCGAACTTCGTCGAGCGCGCAGGGGAGGCCTTGCTCGCCCGGGTCGATGCACGGCTGGGTACCGTTGAAGATATCAAACAGGCCGTTGTCGCGACACGCGAGGGCATTCCCATTCGCGTGGCCGATATTGCCACGGTTGAAGTGGGCGGTGATCTGCGAACAGGCGCAGGTTCGCTCAACGGTGAAGAGGCAGTCATCGGCACAGTGTTGATGCGCGCGGGCGAAAATAGCCGCACGGTCGCCGCCGGTGCCGCCGAGCGACTGGAAGAAGTGCGCGGGTCGCTGCCCTTAGGAGTGACGGTGGAAATCGTCTACAATCGCTCCACTCTGGTGGACGCGACGATCAGGACTGTGCGCAACAACCTGACCGAGGGTGCGCTGCTGGTCATCGTGATCCTGTTTCTGCTGCTCGGCAATATTCGTGCCGCGATCATAGCCGCACTGGTGATCCCGCTTTCTATGCTGATGGCAGCCATTGGCATGAACCGGCTGGGCGTATCGGGCAATCTGATGAGCCTTGGCGCGCTCGATTTCGGGCTGATCGTCGATGGCGCCGTCATCATCGTTGAGAACAGTATCGCCCGTCTTGCCGCCAGGCAGGAGCATGAGGGCCGTCTGCTAACCCTGTCGGAGCGGCTCGTCGAGACACGCCTTGCCGCACAGGAAATGATCAAACCGACGGTCTATGGGCAAGCGATCATCCTGCTTGTCTTCGCCCCCTTGCTCACCTTCAGCGGGGTCGAAGGCAAGACCTTTTCGCCCATGGCCATCACCGTGATGCTCGCGCTGGCATCGGCCTTCATCCTCTCGCTCACCTTTGTGCCGGCAATGATTGCACTTTTGCTGAATAAAAAGGTGAGCGAGACGGAAATGAAGCCGATCCGCTTGGCCAAAGAGCGCTATGGGCCCCTGCTACGCAAGGCGCTCGCTCGCCCGTGGCCGGTAATCGGGACGGGTGTAGGAGTATTTGCACTCGCGGCGCTGGTCTTCACCTTTCTGGGGAGTGAGTTCACGCCGCAGCTCGATGAGAGGGATTTGGCGGTTCAATCGCTGCGTATACCTTCAACCCCGCTCGAGCGTTCACTCGATATGCAAAAGCAGGTCGAAGGCCGTCTCAAGCAGTTTCCGCAGGTCGAACTGGTCTTCTCCCGGACCGGGACGGCCGAAGTCGCGACCGATCCGATGCCGCCGAATATCTCGGACGCCTATGTCATCCTCAAGCCGAGAAACGAGTGGCCAGACCCCTCGCTTTCCAAGGATGATCTCGTTAGCGAGATGGAAGAAGCGCTCGGCGACCTCGTCGGCAATCTCTACGAATTCAGCCAACCGATCGAACTGCGCTTCAACGAACTGATCGCCGGTGTGCGCGGTGATGTCGCCGTGAAACTTTATGGTGACGATCTCACCGCCATGACGTCTTCGGCCAACGAAGTTGCGGCGATCCTTAATGGTATAGAGGGCGCAGCCGACGTGAAGGTTCAGCAGGTCTCGGGTTTCCCAACGCTCGACATCGCGTTCGACCGAGCGACAATCGGCCGATACGGACTGACGGTAGAAGATGTGGCGCAGTCGGTGGCTGTGGCGCTTGGTGGCCGTGAAGCCGGACTGGTGTTCGAGGGTGACCGCCGGTTCGATATCGTGGTTCGGTTGTCCGATGCCGATCGCAACGATTTCGATCAGCTCGGAACCTTGCCGATCGCACTCCCGAATGGAGACAGCGTTCCATTGCGCGCGGTTGCAGACTTCGAGGTGGTTGACGGTCTCGCGGAAGTTCGGCGAGAGCAGGGCCGCAGATTGGTAATCGTTTCCGCCAATGTGCGCGAACGCGACCTCGGTTCCTTCGTCAACGAGGCCCAGGCGGAAGTGGCGGCAAACGTCGATCTGCCGTCGGCCTCGTTCATCGAATGGGGCGGGCAATACCAGAACCTGCAGCAGGCACAGCAACGCCTCTCCATCGTGGTTCCGCTCGCTTTCGCGGTGATCCTTTTGCTCCTCTATGCGGCAGTGGGGAGTTGGACGTCAGCCTTGGCGGTGTTCAGCGCGATCCCGCTGGCTTTGGCCGGCGGTGTATTTTTCCTCGCGCTTCGCGGCATGCCGTTCTCGATTTCCTCAGCCGTGGGCTTCATCGCTTTGTCCGGCGTGGCCACGCTCAATGGCCTCGTGATGATCACTGCCATCAAACAACGTTTGGAGCGGGGGCTGGAGCTGAGCGATGCGATCGTCGATGGTGCCCTGGCGCGTCTTCGCCCGGTCCTGATGACAGCGCTCGTCGCGTCGCTTGGTTTCGTCCCCATGGCACTGGCCACCGGGACTGGAGCCGAAGTGCAGCGACCGCTCGCTACCGTGGTGATCGGCGGCTTGATTACCGCAACCGCGCTGACGCTGTTCGTTCTACCCGCCATTGTCAGCCTGATCTTTAGGAAGACATTGCAGCAAGCAGCCGCTCCGGATGATGGCGAGACCATCGAAGCGCCGTCTCGTCCGCTGCAAGAAACGTGACGCAAGGCGAGAAGTTGGATTGAAGGTGAAAAAAGATGAGAAAATTCAAGATAGCAGTAGCGCTCGCCGGCCCTGGCATGATGGTCGGTCCGGCCCTGGCACAAGACGATGTCACGCCAGCGCCTCTCGCCGGAGTCTGGAGCCTAGGGGAAACGGCGTCGTGCGAATCCGGTCCGGCATGGGTATTCTTTGCAGATGGCTATTACGCAGAAGTGCAGCTTCCGGACGGAGCGCCTGCTGCCCTGCGTATCTGGCGGGATGAGGGCGATGCAATCGCCTATACCCACGCGCATATGCCATTCGCAGGGCACGAACGGCCGATGAGGGTTCGTCATCTCACCATCGAAGAGCGCAGTTCCGAGCGGTTGGTCACGCGCAATTATCGCGGTGTGGCGCGTATTTTCCATCGCTGCCCGGCCACGTCGCTCAAAGCGCCCAAAGGGCAGAGCGGGCATTGATTGAAAATTGCTCACCGCTACCGGCTTGCACGTGTGAGACTGAGGTTGGGGAGTACGATTTAGGAGGTTCGGAATGAGCGGCGAAGGCGAGCTGCATCTTGAAACCGCAGACAAGCGAAGAACGCTATGGGTCGTTCTCTGGCTCAATGTCGCGCTGGCCGTAGGCTTCTTTATTTTCGGCTATTTCGCCGACTCGAACGCCCTCATCGCCAATGGACTGGACAACTCCTCTGACGCCCTCGTCTACGTCCTGAGCCTCCTCGCGCTTACACGAACACGCACATGGAAAAGAAACGCCGCGCGCTTGTCAGGCATTCTTCTTCTCGTGCTCGCAGGAGGCGTGATCGCCGATGCTATCCGACGTTTTGTGGAGGGATCGGAACCGGGCGGCATCATGATGATGGCCATGGCCGCGGTTGCTGCGGTGGTGAACCTAGTTTGCCTTCGCCTGCTTCAGAAGCTGCAGCAAAAGGACCTCAACTTACGCGCTGCAACAACCTTCAGCTTTAACGACTTCGTCGCCAACGGTGGCATTATTCTGGCAGGGATCATTGTCATGCTGACAGGCTCGAACTGGCCCGATCTTGTTGTCGGTGTCGCCGTTGCGGGGATCGCTCTTTACGGCGGCATCGATATCCTGCGAGACGCGCATATGGATAAGCACGATGAAGAGGGGACGGAACATCACAGGGGTGATGCGTTCCGCGAGCCATGAGGCGCTAGCGAAGTCGGTGACCCGACAATCGAGATAAATTCCACTGCACGAAGTGCGCTTCGCGACTATCGCGGCCAGTACTTCAGTGTTCAGTGTGGTTCAGCGAGGTCACTCAAAGCACCATGGGACCAAGACAGGCATGCTCGGCGCTGGCTGAAATTGTTTAGCTCGCGGTCTGGCTTACGCGCGTGGGAAACATCGGTTCTTCTGCCGAGTTTTGACATGGTGGACGGTCCATCAAGGGGCAGGAGCCCTGCCGTAATGAAGGTGAGATGCCGGCCAATTTATACTAGGGAATCGGTTCGTCGCGGAGGATGAACTGGTTACCGCAACCACCGGTGGTTGGGGGTATCGCTGGGGGTATTTTCGGGACGGAGAAATAAAGGGTCTTTGTTTATCAGGGGCTTATGCACTCCTTCTCGTTCCCTCCTCCGCTACCAGAAATCGTTTTAACATTTATCACTGTTTTGTATCACTGTTTTGGGTTGGATGGTTCGTTGGTTTAGCAATCAACGCT
>TARA_R110001599_G_scaffold351972_1_pt1 | contig 55220 bp, 58 predicted proteins | sample TARA_R110001599 | Tara Oceans TARA_R110001599 (sample SAMEA4398360) | marine metagenome | biome: Polar Biome; feature: [MES] marine water layer (ENVO:01000295) within the mesopelagic zone...; material: water (ENVO:00002006), including particulate matter (ENVO:01000060) such... | reverse complement strand
GCTGAGAGATTTAATGCATGTGTTGCGTTGACCGGTTGAGGTCGCACCATAACCTGAACAGCCGATGACAGACAATATAAACACTTTAGATGCAAATGGGAGCCTCGATCCTTTGCGGCACGCGTGGACCTTTCATGCAGCGGCCACAACCGTCGTTTTCGACGGACAAGGCTCGCCCTGGTTCGGATTCTCTGACGGCTCGGTAGGTTACATAGATCGTGCGCAGCAACTGAACACATATGAGAGCAATAACGCCGTAATCCTCACAATGGAAGGCTTGGGGGACGGATGTTTGGCCGCCGGGGACTCAGGTTTAATCGAGCGTTTCGGCGCCGGCTCAGCCAGATCACCCGTCGCCCGCACCCAAGGTTGGACGGACTACCTCCAGCTTGATCAAACCAAAGGGGTCGGTTTTGCTGCATCGGCCCGAACCCTCTCCGCCTTCAGCCTTGAAGATGGGACCGTCTGGTCCGCAAACAATTTACCCGGCGCGCCGACCGGCATGGCGCTGCGCCATGATGGCGGTGCAATCGCCATCAGTCATAGAAAAGGCTTTACGATCTATGACAAGAGCGGTCACGTGTTAGCGGAACATATATTGCGGGGGGTGATCCGGTCACTCGCTTGGCGCCCCGATGGGCGGTATCTTTGCGGCACTATTCAAGAAGGTGATCTAATGCTTTGGCAGCCGGCAGATGACGGCGAGGGCTTGCTGGCCTCCCAGTGGGGTTACCTGGCGCAAACATGCTGGTCAGCGAACAGCCGGTGGCTCGCATCTGCCAGTGGCTCTGCCATTATACTATGGTCGTTCGCTGATCGGACAATGCCAATAAAACATTTTGTTTCACTTAATGTTCCGGAAGAAGCGAGGATTGTAAAACTGATCTGGCACCCAAGCTTATCGACGTTAGGCATTGGGACAAACCGTGGCGATGTATTTATCTGGTCAGAAAAAACCGACCGCTTTTGGCGAGTAGGGAGCCAAACTTGCGGCTCATCCGTCACCGCCATGAGCTGGTCTGTCGATGGTGCATTGCTAGTAGCGGCTTTCAAATCCGGACGTGCAGAAATATATGGCGATGGCCTGAACTAGAAGTTGTTCGAATAGGGTTGAACGCTGACTATCCCGCCCCCCCTATAAGGTTGCATTCAATTGTATGCGAGGGGATGCCTCGGGGTTGCAAGTGTCGGTGGTTGCGGGGACACGCAACCGACGTTACTTGCAAGTCGATAAGGTGAGCTTGAATTGAACTGGAATAATCTCTCAACGGTTCATAATCGCGGCGGCACGCAGCGCAACATTCTCGCGCCACGGTGGCGCAATGAGTTGCATGCCGATGGGCATAGCGCCTTCGGAAAAAACCGGGGCCGTCGCGACAGGCAGGCCGATACATGAAAATGGCTGTGACAGCAATCCAAGGAACGGGCGGAGTGGGCGTTCGACGCCGTTCAACGTCAATATCTTTTGGCCTATCAACGTCGCCGCGCATGGGGTTGCCGGAGCCAACAAAACGTCGCAATCCGTAAATGCCTGAAGCGCCTGATTGAGCCACCACTGACGCACCCGCTGTGCCTTTTGGACCCACGTCGCGGGCAACAGCGCACCGGCAAGAAATCGGTCGCGGGTATCGGGATCGTAATCCGCAGCCCGGGCGCGCAACGTCGGCAGATGAAAGGCCGAGCTTTCGGCATTGGTGATCAGGTATGCCGCAGCCCGGCCAGCTTCCGCCTGATCGAGCACCACATCGACGATCTTTGCGCCGCCGGCGACGAAGTGCGCGATGGCGGTATCCCGGCGCGTCAGGGCATCGTCTGTCGCGTTCGCATCAAACCAGCCCCGCAACACGCCTATGCGGAGCGGTTCGCCGTTTTCCTTCAGCGATTGGCGCACGGGTTCGGGGTGTATCCAAACACACGCATGGTCGACCTTCGACGGCCCCTGCAAAACATCGTAGACGCGCGCAAGGTCATCGACGGATCGCGCGAACGGCCCAACATGATCCAGGCTGTCGACAAACGGAAACGTACCGCCGCGCGGCAAGCGCCCATAGGTCGGCTTAAGGCTATAGACACCGCACAAAGACGCCGGCACCCGGAGCGAGCCGTTGGTATCCGAACCCAACGACAACGGCACAAATCCGGCTGCCACCGCTGCCGCCGAGCCGGATGACGAGCCGCCGGTCATTCGCTTCGGGTCGTGCGGATTTCGACACGCCCCGTCGTGCGCGTTCTCGCCGGTAAAGTCGTATGCGAACTCACCCATGTTCAGCGCGCCGATACATACAGCGCCGGCGTCAGTCAGCCGCTGTACCAACTCGGCATCTGTTTTCGCAGGCGTATTGGTGCGATTGATCTTCGAGCCGGCGCGGGTGACTTCGCCCTTCAGATCGAACAGGTTTTTGACAGCAAACGGCACCCCGGCAAGCGGGCCAAGGCGTTGTCCGGCGGCGACAGCTTGATCGACCGCCGCCGCTTCGGCGCGGGCGCGTGCAGCTGTCACATCGGTAAAGGCGTTGATGGCATAATCTTGGACAGCGATGCGATCTAAAGTGCGCTCTGTGACCGCCGCCGCCGAAACCTCACCCGTCGCAACCGCATCGGCGATGCGGGCGGCTGACGCAAATGCATCCAGCGCGTCCATTGCTCAATCCCCGTCCAGCAAACGGAATACAGGTGCCAACGCCGCCTCATCTGCTTCCAGCGGCACGTTATCCAAGGTCTGCGACATTTCTTGGGCGACCTTCATGAACTGTTCTACGCCCGGCAGATACGCCGGATCGATCACGAGATTCTGCAGCCGCGATGCGCCGGCGATGTAACCCGCGATATCAAATTCATCGTCATCAAAGATCATGCGACACCCAGCAATCTGAAGGAGTTTTGGTCCATTCGTCGCACTTGTCGCCAATGGTTCGCCAGGCTAGGAATGCAGACCGTTTTCAAAAGGATAAAGTCATGGATGCCAGCACCCAAACCGCCCTCGCCCACGACGTCCGCACCGCGTTCGATGCCTATGAAAAAGCGCTGACCGGCAACGACGTAGAAGCCTTGATCAATTTCTTTTGGGACGATCCGAGAAGCGTTCGCCTGGGCCCGGATGGCGGCGCATATGGCTATGACCAAATCAAAAGCTTTCGAAAAGCCCGCTCGCCGGATGATCTGGACCGCGACCTCTTGCGCGTCGAAATCAACGTGCTGGCCGACGACATTGCCGTGGCGAACGCCGAATACCAACGCAAAGCATCGGGCCGCAAGGGGGCGCAAAGCCAGGTTTGGCAAAAACGCGGGAACGATTGGCGCATCATTTCGGCGCATGTGAGTTTGCGGCCTTAAAATCGACCTCATGGTTCGACAAAGTGACACATGGCGCTGTGCCCATCGCCTATGCGGACCACCGGCGGCCGCTCTCGGGCACACTTATCGACGCCTTCGGGACAACGCCCATGAAACCGGCACGCGTTCGGGTCGGGATCAATCGGGCTCTTCGGGTCGCCATTTAAACGCCCCTTGCGGACGCCATCCGCACTGCTGCCTGGAATAGCAGATATCAAGGCGCGCGTATAAGGGTGTGACGGATGCGTGAAAATTTCTTCGGCGGTGCCGCGCTCGACGATCTGCCCCAGATACATCACGATCACGCGGTCACACAGCAACCGCACCACATTCAAATCGTGTGAGACGAACAGATAGCTCATCCCGAGTTCTTTTTTCAGTCGCATCAACAACTTCAAAATCACCGCCTGCACCGAGACATCGAGCGCGGACGTGGGCTCATCCAAAATCAGCAGCTTAGGCGAGGTCGCAATCGCGCGCGCAATATTGACGCGAGCCTTTTGGCCGCCCGAAAGCTGATGCGGAAACCGACCGAGCAGTTGGTGCGGCAGATCGACCTGAGTTGCGATTTCCTCGACCCGTGCCCGCAGCGCATCTTTATCACGAAGCCCTTTTAATTGACGCAACGGCTCGGCGATGGTGTCGAACGAGGTAAAACGCGGGTTCAGGCTGTCGTGCGGGTCTTGGAACACGATTTGGATATCCGTGCGCTCGGGCCGCGCATAAAAATTCACCGCAGGCTCGGCGCCAATGTCTTTGCCGGCAAAGGTGATGCTGCCTTCGGTCGGGTCGGACAGACGTGCCAGCATGCCGACCAACGTCGACTTGCCGCATCCGGACTCGCCCACCAGCCCGACGCTCTCGCCTTCGGCAATATCGAAGCTGACACCATCGACCGCATGCAAAATCGGTGTGTGATCACCGATGCTGGTAAAGCGCTTTCGGAACCACTTTATCGCCGGGTTGTCGGAAGGTCCGGCACCAGCCAACGGATACAGCTTTCGCAGGTTCTGCACATCGAGCAGCACGGTCATAGCGGCCTCCTACAAGCGACATAGTGCCCGCCCGCGACTTCAACCAACGGCAACGGTGCTTGATCGCATTCGGTTTCATACCGTTCGCAGCGACCGGAAAAACGACACGCAGCCAATTCGCCCCGTAAGTCGGGCAAGCTGCCCGGGATCGATGCGATGTCGTCGAGCGAACCACTGCCCCGCGGCGTCGCCTGCATCAGCTTCATGGTGTACGGATGGCGCGGCGCTTCAAATAAGGTTTTGGTCGACGCACTTTCGATCACATGCCCGGCGTGCATTACGACGATGCGATCACAATAATCTGCCGCCATCCCTAGATCATGGGTGATCAGCAGCGTCGCCATGTGGCGTTCGCGCGAGAGGTCTTTGACGAGGTCCATAATTGCCGCCTGCGTGGTCACGTCGAGACCCGTCGTCGGCTCGTCGGCAATCAGCAATTCAGGCTGACACGATAGCGCCATCGCAATCATGATCCGTTGGCACATGCCGCCCGATAGCTCGAAAGGATACGCATCATAGCGCCGCGCTGGGTCAGGAATACGCACACTTTCCAGCGCCGCGATGGTTTTTGCTTTAACGTTACTTCGGCTCGCTGAGCCATGCCGGCGCAAAACGTCGCCGATTTGTTTGCCGACGCTACGGATCGGATTCAGTGCGGTGCGCGGGCTTTGGAAAATCATCGATGCTTCGTGGCCGCGGGTTTCCTGCATCGTCTTTTCGCTGGCCGCCAGCACGTCCAGGCCGCCCAACGTGATCGCACCCTTTGTCACCTGCCCTGCGGGGTCGAGGATGCCCATCGCCGTCATTGCCGACACCGACTTACCGGACCCGCTTTCGCCGACGATTCCGACCATTTCGCCCTTGAATACATTGAAGGTCACGTTTTCGAGCGCACGGACGACACCGCTACGGGTACGGAACTCGACACTAAGGTCAACGACATCAAGGACGGGCACTTGGTCTTCCATATCGCCCCCCTATGTCCGTCGCCGAGGGTCGATCAAATCGCGCAGACCGTCCCCCAACAGATTAAAGCAGAACACAGCTAGCATCAGCGCCGCGCCCGGGAACAAGGCCAGCCACCATTCGCCGGACACGATATATCCAGCACCCTCGGCGACCATTATCCCCCACTCGGCCGTCGGCGGACGAACGCCGAGACCGATAAACGACAGACCCGCCGCATTCAAAATGGCCCACCCCATATTGAGCGACACCTGCACCATCATGGGCGGCAAGGTATTTGGGTATATATGCATCGCCAGCAAGCGCAACGACGAGTTGCCGGCCAGGCGTGCTGCCAGAACAAAGTCCGCGTTACGCCTGACGTTGACTTCGGTCCGCGCAACCCTGGCATAAAACGGCAGATTGATAATGGCGGTCGCGTAAACAATATTTTCGACAGTATTGCCGAGCGCAGCAACGATCCCCATCGCCAGAACAAACAGCGGAAACGCCATAATGGTGTCGGTGAACCGACCCACAAGACGGTCCGTCCAACCCCCAAAGAAGCCCGCCAACGAGCCGATCACGCTGCCCAGCACAAAAGACAGCGCAACGGCGGATACCGCGATGGCGAGGTCCAACCGCGTCGCGATCAAGACCCGGCTAAACACGTCGCGTCCAAGCTGGTCGGTGCCGAACCAATGATCCCAAGACGGCGGCTTTAGGGTTTGCGACCCATCGCTGGCCAGCGGACCGTAGGGCACAAGCCAATGCCCAAAGATCGCGACCACCACCATCAGCATAAATAGGCTGCCGGCGATCAGCGTGACCGGGTTTTCCGTCAGGATATAGCACAGATGTTTAAGGAACTCGCGCATCGACTTATCCGTCCAATCCGACGCGCGGGTCGATGAGCGTATATAGAATGTCGATGGTGAGGTTCAGCGCGACGTATAAAATCGCCATCGCCAACACAAACCCCTGCACGGCGACGTAATCCGAAACAATCAACGCTTCGATGGCGAACGAGCCGATACCCGGCCACGCAAAAACTTTTTCGACCAACACGTTCGAGCCCAGCATGAAAGAAAATACCATGCCAAGCGTGGTCAGGATCGGCAGCAAGGCATTGCGGAAAGCATACGTGTATAGAATCGTAGAGCGCCGAAGGCCTGACGCGCGCGCGGTGCGGATAAAATCGCTCGATAACACTTGCAGCATGGCACCACGGGTCATCCGCGCTAAAGGTGCTAAGGTAAATATCCCAAGCGTAACGGCGGGCATGATCAGTTGCGTGAACGCCGCCCAAAAAAGTTCTAAATTGCCGTCAAGCAGCGCATCGATGGTGTAAAAATTGGTGACCGGGGGTGGAGCCAAATAAATGATATCGATCCGCCCCAACGGCGACGGCGCGATCCCGAGGATATAGTAAAAGATATAGACCATGAACAAGCCAGTGAAGAACACCGGCAGCGATACACCTGCCGTGACGATAAGTCGGCATGCTTGGTCGACCCACGTATTCGGTCGTGTCGCCGCTGCAATGCCCAACGGAATGGCGACCGAGATGGAAAACAGCAACGCCAGCAGCGTGAGTTCCAACGATGCCGGCAAACGCCGCCAAAGCTCCTCGGCGACCGGGAAACCGGTGCTGATCGACATGCCCAGGTTTCCGGTCGATAGGTCTTTCACATAAATCAAAAACTGCTCGGGCCAGCTTTTGTCGAGCCCAAGCGAGACGCGGATTTCCTGAATCGACTCAGCGTTCGCCGCCGGCCCCGCAAAATAGACGGCGGGGTCGCCGGGAAGGGCGCGGGTCAAGACGAACGTCACGATGACGATACCGATGATCGACGGGATCGCCTGCAACAAGCGTCCTAATACGATCTTCAGTTTTGCATTTCCGTTCATCTTAAACCCACTTCCCTATCGGCGACCCGTCGCGTCCGTTACGACTTTGCGAAGGAACGGCAGTCCAACTGCCGATGTGCGTAGTACTTGTAGCCAGTAACATTCTTTTGCATCCCAACGTCCAAGTACGGCTGATAGATCGGGATCAACGGCACTTCGTCGAAGAAGATCGTCAGCAGCTTCTTGATGTTCGGTGCGTAATCAGGATGGTCGACTTCAAGATGCAGCGACGCCTCGGTCAGGGCCTCGACTTCGGGGTTATGGTAGTTCATCGAGTTAAACAACCGGCCCTTCTGATAGACCCAGAATGAATAGTAATCCGGGTAGTTCAACCAACCGCCGAAGTTCTTGATGTGCATCGGCAGTTTCTTTTCGACCAGCGCTGCGGTGCGCCAGTTGGCGCCCGGTATCTTATCGATGGTTGCTTTGATACCGATCTTGGCGAGGCTTTCCTGAAGCAACAGCGACATCGGCTCCGACCATTGGGCGAGACCCAAGTTAAACGACAGCGGCACCTCGAACCCGTCGGCGAAACCGGCTTCCTTCATCAGGCTTTTTGCCTTGTCGTAGTCGGTGTCATACGGGAAAGGCTGCGGCCATTCGATGGTTTCGGGGCTGAACGACTTACCGCCCCACATCGGAATGCCGCGCTCGAACGCTGCTTGTCTGAAGATTTGATCGTACGGCACCGCATAGGCGACGGCCTGGCGGACCATCTTATTTTTGAACGGATCAAAGTTCAGGTTGAGACCGATGGCCGCCAGCGAGTTTTCAATCGGCACACCGGTGATGGTGAATTTACCAGAGTCGCGAAGCTCGGCAAAATCCTTCGGCGGCAGATCGAGCGACACGTCGGCGTCGCCGCGCTCAAGCAGCGCGCGCCGAGTCGATGCCGAGGGAATCTCACGGATGATGACCCGCTCGACACCCGGCAGTTCGCCATTCTTCCAACCGTCGTAACGCTTATAGACGGTCTGCTGGCCCGGATCCCAACGCTCGAGCATGTAGGCGCCACTGCCGGCCGGGGTGCGGTGCAGATATTCCGTGGCCCACGGATCTTTGTCGGTAGCATTTGCCTTGGCGACTTTGGAGTTGAAGATGATCGGTACAGGCACGCCAAGATCCGGCAGCGTCAGCTTGCTTTTACGGAGCAGCTTGATGACAAACGTTTCATCGTCGACAGCGACGAACTGCTCGGGCTTTTCGAGCGAGCCGGCCTTCATCTGAACCGTCGGGAAACCGCCCAGGCTGACGGCGCGGTCGAACGACCACTTTACGTCGGCAGCCGTGATCGGCGTGCCATCCCAGAACGTCGAGCCTTTGCGGATTTTGAATTCAATCGACATGCCGTCATCGGCGACCGTCCATGACTCGGCCACTTCCGGCGTCAAGGTGGTGTAGTCATACATCTTGGTGCCGTTGGCGAGGGTCTTGGTCGAATAGCCGACCAAACGATCATACAGGTTCACCGCGATCTGATACGCCGGGCGGTTGGTGCCCTTACGCTGGATGTCCATGCTGTTCGGTCCGTTGCCGGTGACGACGATCAGCGTGTTATCGCGGCTGGCGGCGTTCGCCGGGAAATGGCGGAACAACGGAATTGCCGCAACGCCGGTGATCACGCCGGCTGTTTTAATAAAGTCACGTCTACGCATGTTAGCTCTCCATCAGGTTGTTCGAGGATTTGGATTTGTTGCTCAAAAAGGAACGCCAGCCACCGAAGTGGGTGACGTCCTCGGCGTCTTCTGTTGCGTATTGCTCACACACGAAGCCTTTCACGTGGCTGCCGTCAGCAAGCGTCAATGTACCGATGCCAAGTGGTTGAGGTATACCGGCCATAAAGGTGCCGAATGCGCTGAGCGGCAACGCCCAGACTTCAATATCGATCGCGGCCCCATCATCGGCACGGATCAGGCCGGGCCGCGTCGGCGGTCCACCCGGTAGACTGAACAACCGGTAATCGTTGCTTGTTTTATCTGCGCGTAAAAACCGTGCGCCAAGGCGTGTGAGTTCATGGTTCAGGGGCAGACCCGACATATGCGCGCCAACAACTGCAACAGCAATTTCGCCGTCTCGGACCCGTAGGTTCGACGCCGGGGCGGACGGCAATATGCAACCCGTCGCCCCCATTGTCGCAGCGCTTTGTTGATGAAGAACGCTGGCGATCTCGGCGATATCCACATCCCGCCCGGACGCGGCCAATAGTGTTATGTTACCCGGTCGACCATCTGTTCTGGGCGATGTCGGCACCGCCAGCCCACACATACCTAGAAGATTCACAAAGTTGGTATAGGTGCCGAGCCGTGAATTCGGACCAATCGGATCGGCCTTTAAGTCCGCAACCGAGGCAAACGTCGGGATAGTGGGAACACACAAAAGGTCGACAGCCGCTAAAACAGGCTCAACCACCCGCTTTAAATCTTGCAGGCAGTAGAACGCCTTAAACGTATCGACCGCATCAAACTGATTGGCGACTTCGATGACTTCACGGGTGGTTGGGTGCAAGGAGTCTGGCGCGTCTTGAATCATTTGCTCAATCGCCGCGTACCGCTCGGCGACCCAAACGCCGCCATAAAGCATCTGCGCGATGTCATAGAAGGGCTGGAAATCGATTTCTACGACCTCACCGCCCATGGCAGCGATCGTTTTAAGGGCGGCATCATAGCTTTCAGCCTGCACGGTATCGCCAAAAAATTCTCTGGATGCTTGATCTGGGACGCCGGCGGCAAAGCCCTCCGGTGCCGCACCCAAATCAGGGGTCATGATCGGGCGCGCATAACTGTCCATTGCATCAAATACGGCGGCCGACTGAAACGCGCGATACGCGTCTTCGACGGTAAGCGCAAAAATCGACACCGTGTCCAAGGATCGACACGCAGGCACCACACCGGTATTTGAAATGGACCCCAAGCTTGGCTTCAAGCCGACGATATTGTTAAGCGCAGCGGGCACCCGGCCCGACCCTGCCGTATCCGTCCCCAAGGCAAAACTAACCAATCCGTGACTGACGGCAACAGCAGAGCCTGAGCTAGAGCCGCCCGGCACAATTGCCGGATCAATCGCATTGACCGGCGCCGGATAGGGCGTGCGCACCCCGACCAAACCCGTCGCGAACTGATCTAAGTTGGTCTTACCGACCAACAGCGCGCCCGCGGCACGCAACGCCGCAACAACAAACGCGTCCGTCGCTGCAATAAACGTGAAGTCAGGGCATGCAGCAGTCGTTGGGGTGCCAGCCGCATCTATGTTGTCTTTGATTGCGAATGGGACACCCCACAACGGCTTCGCGACGGGATCAAAAGCACCAAGGGCAGTTGCCTCAGTTGCAACCGCCACCTTATCCATCAAATGCAAAAAAATGCCACGGTCACCAACCGCATCAATGCGCCGAAAACATTCATCAACGACATCAACGGGGCTCGCCCCATCAGCGTATGCGCTATGCAGCGCAGCAATATTAAATGCGAGATCTTGCACGTGACGTATCACCTTTTTTAGACCGTGAAGCGCACTAGATCATTTATTCGTGACACGATATGCTGCTAAAAATTGCTATTATCGATGCATTTTTTGCATCACTCAGTTTGGAGACGAGATGCGCCACTTACTGCCGTTACAATATATCGACGCGGTCGCGAAGGCGGGCTCGATCCGCAAGGCCGCCGACTCGTTGGCCATCACGTCAACCGCCCTAAACCGCCGTATTTTGGCGATGGAAGAAGACCTTGGCGTCGCGATATTTGAACGGTTTCCCCACGGCGTTCGCCTGTCGGCGGCTGGCGAGATTCTTATTCATCACGTGCGCGGTCAACTCGGCGATATTGAAAGAGTCAAAAGCCAAATTGCCGATTTGACGGGGGAGCGCCGAGGACACGTCGCCATTGCCTGCTCGCAGGCATTGATGCCGTTTTTTCTACCGGAACAAATTTCGACCTATCGAACTGCCCATCCCGCTGTCACGTTTGACGTTTTGGTGCGGGACCGCGCGGCGGCGGAACAGGCATTGATTGATCTAAGCGCCGATCTCGCGCTGGTCTTCGAGCCAATCCGTTTGGCTGAATTTCAAACGCTGCTCACCATCCGTCAGCCGGTCCATGTCGTCATGCACCCAGACCATCCGCTTGCCAGTCAGCCAACGGTGCGCTTGCGCGACTGTGTACAATATCCGATTGCGTTGCCGACGGCGCCATACGGCATCCGCCACTTGATGGAACTCTCTGTGCGAAGAACGTCCTTGAGGCTTAATCCGATCTTGGAATCCGACAGTTTCGAATTTCTCAGGCACTATGTTCGCGAAGAATTCGTGCTTTCGTTTCAATTGCCGATCGGCCTGCCCGCCTTATCCGATAACGACGGCATTATTGATCGCCCCCTCGACGCCCGCGATATTCCGCATGGCAATCTATACTTCGGCCAACTCCACAACCGCACCCTGCCAGTCGCCGCTGCCCGCTTCGCACAGCAAATGCAGGAAACATTCATGGCCCGATTTGAGTGCGCATAAAAATGCAGCCGATCACAACCAAGACTGTCAGACGCCATCAACTACGGGACAGCTTGGAATGATTTCATAAGCGGAGACGTAACGCTCCGCCCGCTGCGTGCAACATGCTCATAATCGTCTTATTTCGTTTTCGGCGCCTTAAGCAACGGCGATTTTATCTGGAACGAAAGGCGAATTTACATCGAAGTGCAAGCCGGCACGCAAACAGTACGCCGGCGTGATAAGCCGCTCGCAAATTTCTTGCGCGCCGGAATTATCAGATAATTTAAAGCGACCAGTTTCAATTTTCAGGACACTAATATCCGCCTCACGTCCAACCTGTAGCGATCCGAGTTCGTCACCCATGCCCAGCATCGTTGCCGGGTTACTGGTAACCATTGCCAGCACCTGGCCCAATTCGACGCCCAAATGTAACAATTCAGACATTGCAATAGTCAGGTTAAACGGTGCGACACCAAGGAACGGATTGGACTGACGCGTTTCGTCATCGCCTGCCCCGGGCACGGCAACATTATAGCCGTGCATGTCGGCGCCCAACGTAAAAGGCATGACGCCGGCGTCCAGAGCCGTACGCGCGACCTCAAAACTAAAGTGTGATCCGTGCCCAACATCAACACGAATACCACCTTTGTTGACGGCCTCCAGCAAAATCGGATGAATTTCACCGGTGGCCGAAACAAAGCCACCCGGATGCCGCGTGAACGGATGCGCGAGGATATCACCTGGCTCCATCAGCGGCAGAAGTTCATCTATCAATTCGTCGGCGTCAGGTATCTCGACCGAATCTTTCGTCGGCCAAAGTTGGCCCAAATGGATATAAAGCGGCAACCCGACAGCACGGGAAATTTCCTTACCGACTTTTATAACCTCAAGGCCCCAACGCGACTGGCCACCAATTTCTGCATGCGCCTTGATACCTTTAACAATATCTAGGTTTTCGCTGGCAACACGAATGGTATGTTCGGCGTTAACACCGTTTGGCCCATACAAATCGGGATAAAGGTGTCCTTCCAGGCCACCAATTAAATAGGCCGAAATAAAGCATAATGCCCGGCTGTGACTTTTTTCGTGGATATAGTGTCGAAATCCACCAATGGTCATGCAACTTGGGCCGCCTTGATCTACCACCGTCGTCACACCGGAATAGACGCCAACGAGATCTGGATTTAAGCCGAACTTCCCGGTCACGTGCTCATAAACGTGCCCGTGGGTATCTATCATGCCGGGGATAACAATGTGATCCCTGGCGTCCAATCGCTGTTTCGCTGCCGCGCCATTTAAGTTCGGCTCAATCGTAGCAACGCGCCCGTCAATGACGCCAACGTCATAAAGACCTTTTAATCCGCTCGCTGGATCGATCACCGTGCCACCGACGATCAGCGTGTCATATTGTTGTTTTCCGTTCACCGAACTGTCGCCTCCAATGGGGTAAATTATGCCTAATCGGTGTCGATTTTAGACATTGAAAAAATTCACAAAAGAACAAAGTTGTAATGCCAACAGTTCTATGTACACTTTTCTCCGTAGTGGCCATTCTGTCAAGGGCTTGGAGCATCAAAAAGCAACCATTCCCTAACGCCAACACGGCGCAAGAATTGCAACCATTTTGAATGCTAAGGGCGACATGAGCGACAATATCACAGCAGAAAGAAAAGGCGTTGGCGCGCGCTTGCCGCGACGCGAAGACAAACGCTATCTGATGGGACGCGGTCGCTTTGTCGGTGACATTCGCTATCCTGGCATGTTGGAAATGGCTTTCGTTCGAAGCCCGTTCGCACACGCATCAATCAAGAGTATCACCAAACCCGATGGGGCCGACGATTCGGTCTTTGCCGCCGCAGACTTGATCGGCGTAAAAGGCATAAAGGCGGATTCTAGCTTGCCTGGTTTTCGCAGTTCTATTCAGCCGATTTTAGCCACACCCAAAACCCGCCACGTCGGCGAACCTATTGTTGCATGCCTCGCCGAGTCGCGCGCCTTGGCCGAAGATCTTGCGGAAAGCGTTGATATCGACTTTGAAGAATTGCCAGTTGTGCACGAGATGACGCAGGCCATGCATCCATCGGCTGCCATTTTGCACGACGGCTGGGACGAAAACTGTTTTTTGGAATCTGCTGTTGAAGTCGATTTTGAAAACGCGATCAAAAATGCAACGAGCCGCGTCACCCGAACTTTCCGAACATCGCGCCAATGCATGGCGCCGATCGAAGGGCGTGGTGTCGTCGCACTTTGGGATAATCAGCTTGAACAGTTGACCATTTATTCGGCGACGCAAATGCCGCATATCGTGCGAACCGGTCTGTCAGAATGCCTCGATCTGGATCACGGCCAAATTCGCGTTATCTCGCCCGACGTGGGTGGCGGTTTTGGCTATAAGGGTATTTTGCTGTCCGAAGAAGTTTGCGCTGCTTGGCTGGCGATGAAGTTAAACCGTCCTATTCGTTGGCTCGAAGACCGGCGCGAGCACCTGATCGGTGGCGCCAATTGTCGGGAGCACAACTACGAAATCACCGGATACGCAGCCGAAGACGGTGAACTGCTGGCTGTCGAATGCGAAGCCATCGTCGATTCCGGCGCGTATTCAAGCTATCCGTTTTCGGCCTGCCTGGAAGCCGCGCAAGTCGCCAGCATTCTGCCTGGGCCGTATCGCATGCGCGGCTATAAGTGCAAAACGTGGTCAGTGGCTACCAACAAACCGCCCATTTTGCCGTTTCGCGGCGTCGCCAGAACCGGCGTCTGCTTTACCATGGAATTGATGATGGACGCGCTGGCACGAGACCTCGGCATCACGCCCGAAGCAATCCGGGCGCGGAACTTGGTAACGGCGGAAGAAATGCCGTTCGTCAACATTACCAATAAATACTTCGACAGCGGCGACTATCCTGAGGCGCTGAGGCGCGCCGTCGAGGCCATTGACGTCGACGCAGTCCGTCAACGCCAAAAGGATCAAACAGGTCGCAAGCGCATTGGACTCGGTTTGTCGATTTTCTGCGAACAAGGCGCGCATGGCACGTCCGTTTATCATGGCTGGGGCATCCCAATGGTGCCTGGGTTCGAGCAATCGACCGTCCGTTTGACGCCTGACGGCGGCCTAGAAGTCCGAGTCGGCGTGCACAGCCACGGTCAAGGCCTAGAGACGACGCTCGCACAGATCGCGAACGAGGAACTTGGCATCAACCCAGACAAGATAAAGGTCGTCCACGGCGATACCGCATATACGCCTTATTCGACGGGCACCTGGGGATCTAGATGCATCGTCATGGCAGGCGGCGCCGTGGCCACGGCGAGCGCTTCACTTGGCGAGCGGATTTGCAAAATTGCGGCGCATTTAATGCAAGCGAAAGTAGATGATGTGGTTCTAATCGATGGCATGGCGCGCGTCGGAAACAATGAAATCTCGATCGAGGAAGTGGCGCGCACGTGGTACTTAAAGCCGCAACTGCTTCCCGATGACGTTGACCCAAGGGGTCTTGAAGCGACCGAGGGCTATAAGACTGTCAAAGACACCGGAACGTTTTCATATGCGTGTCACGCGGTCACTGTTTCAGTCGATCTTGATTTGGGCGACGTTCAACTTCTGGATTATGTGATCGTTGAAGATGCCGGCACGATGATCAATCCGATGGTGGTTGATGGGCAGGTTTATGGCGGTGCTGTCCAAGGGATTGGCACCGCACTGTTCGAGGAAATGGCGTTTGATTCAGCGGGACAACCGCAAGCATCGACATTGGCCGATTATCACTTGCCGGTTTGCGCCGACATTCCACCGATCCGGATCATTCATATGGAGACCCCGTCACCGCTCAGCCGTTATGGCCAAAAGGGCATCGGTGAAAGCGGTGCAATTGGCCCACCGGCGGCCATCGCCAACGCGGTAAATGATGCGTTGGTGCCGCTTGGCGCGGAAATAACCGAAACGCCGATTACGCCTGAACGGATTTTAAAAGCCTTGGCAACCGCACAAACAAAAGAAGATCCATCATGAAGCCGGCACCCTTTGACTATGCGTCGGTCGGCAGTGTGCCCGAAACAGTCGACTATTTGACGCAATCACACGGCACCGCGAAGCCGGTTGCTGGCAATCAATCGCTTGGCCCAATGCTCAACCTGCGGCTCGTTCGAACTGGCGCGTTAATTGATGTTTCGATGCTGCCGGAACTGCGCCGCAGCGAAGAGAGAAACGACAGTGTGTTTCTTGGCGCGGCGATCACCCATGCCGAGATCGAGGACGGCGAAGTCCCCGACCCGACCAATGGGTGGATACGTGATGCAGCGGCCCATATCGCCTATCGGGCGGTGCGCAACAAAGGCACTATCGGTGGCAGTCTCGCGCATGCGGACCCGGCTGCGGATTGGGTCATCGTGCTAACCGGGCTGTGCGCGAGTGTGTTGATCGGCGACACAAGTTCGCCAAGACGCGTGTTGATGGAAGACTTCATCACCGGACCATTTACGACGACATTAAAAGACGGCGAATTATTGCTTGGTGTCGACATCCCCAAACCGAGCCCCGATGCAAAATGGGGTTATTGGAAGTTCAGCCGTCAGGTCGGCGAGTTCGCCAAGGCAAGCGCATGCGTGCTGATCGATCCGCAAAAAAATCACACCCGATGCGCCGTGGGCGCATTGGGTGGCAAGCCGCTGGTTCTTGAAAATCCAGAGGCGTTGATCAATGGCACACTCAAACCCTCTGAGGCTTTGCAAACGGCGCTGCCAAACCGGCGCATAGACGAGTTAGCTTTACATATTGCCGCGCTTGAACGCGCATTATTAAAATCACGCGGTAAGGACGTTTTATAAGTATGCAACACTTGGACCTTTCATTGACCGTCAACGGCAGCGCCGTCCGTGGGAAAGTCGAACCCCGCACCCATCTTGCCGATTTTCTGCGTGAGGACAAAATGCTGACCGGCACGCACCTCGGCTGCGAGCAAGGTGTTTGTGGTGCCTGTACGCTGCTGGTCGATGGTCGCCCCGTCCGATCATGTTTGACGCTCGCCGTTGCTTGCGATGGGTCCGATGTGCGCACCGTCGAAGGCTTCGATGACGATCCGTTGATGGTACAAATTCGCGACGCCTTCACCCGTCACCATGGCCTTCAATGCGGTTTTTGCACACCCGGCATGTTAGCAACCGCCTACGATATCGTCAGACGCTTGCCAGACGCCGACGATGATCGCATTCGCCGCGAACTTTCTGGAAACTTATGCCGCTGCACAGGCTACGCTGGGATCGTTGATGCTATCCGTGATGTGCTACACAACAAACCAGCCGCAGCGCAGTTTAAGCCTGTAGAAAAATCGCGACGTTCTTTTGATGCGGAGACATCGATGCCTAATGCCGGGACTGTTGAAGCCAAAGCCGACGCCGCGCAATTATCGGACGAGGGCCTTGGCGACATTTCCGATGGTGTCACGCTTACGCGCAGCCTCATTGTCGATGCGCCACTTGAAGATGTGTGGGCGGTCATGCGTGATTTGCCGACCGTTGTTTCCTGTATTCCTGGCGCCAGCCTGGATGGGGCGCCCGTGGGCGACAAAGTCACCGGGCGATGCATTGTTTCGATGGGTCCGATGAAGGCGTCTTTCATAGGTGTCGCTATCGTTGACTTGGACGACCAAAAGCATACGGGCAGCGTCGTCGGGCGCGGACGCGATGGGCTTACGCGCTCGACGGTAGACGGTGCTCTCTCGTTTTCGCTGGATGCAACTGATGACAATACCTGCAATCTAAGTCTGGAAATGACCTATAAGCTTAAGGGGCCGCTGACACAATTTGGGCGCAAGTCTTTGGTTGAAGACATTGCGGATCGCATCCTCACCGATACCACGGCGGCGCTCGCAGCACACGCGACGGGCAACGAGCCGAGTGACACCAGCGCACCCTCGTCAATGAGCGCAATGTCGCTGTTTATGACTGCAGTGCGCGGCTTCTTTAAAAGACTTTTTAGGCTATAATCTGCGCAGTAAAAAATAACAAAAATGAAACCACCAAAGGAAACACGATGGCCCGCGCAAAACTAAATCTTGTCGACATGGAACTTGGTCAGAACTGGCGGGATGGTCCGCTGCAGGCGCGGCCTGGATTTTTAATCCGCAGGCTGCACCAAATTCATACAGCCCTTTTTAATGATGAATGCGGGTCCGAGGGCGTGACGCCGATCATGTATTCGGTTCTATCGGTGCTGGCAAAGACCGGCTCAATCGATCAATCGACCCTTTCGCAGGCGGTATCGATTGACAAGACCAACATGGCCGATGTTTTGGAGCGATTGCACAAACATGGCTACGTTCATCGTCGAAAGTCGACTAAAGATCGGCGCGTCCGACTGACAACGTTGACTGAAAATGGGAAAGCACTTTTAGATCGCCTCGACAAACGCGCCGAAGAGGCTCACATCCGAACCCTCGAAGATCTCAACGCCAACGAGCAGGCCGTTCTGCTCGCCCTCATGAACAAAATTATCACCGCTAAAACGCCTACCGTATAAAGATTTATCCATGACATCCACGCCACAAACTCGCCAATCCTTTGCGCAACTTATCGCCGTCACGCCCGCGCTTGGGCGTATTGCGCCATTAAATGTGTTGGCGTCGGACCTGCCGGCACGGACGTTGTTTCATGCTGGCCCGCCTTTTGAAGATATCGCTGAGATTCCGGCACCGGTAAAGAACAGTATTGTCGCAGCAGCCGTGCACGAGGGCTGGGCAACGACCGCCGATGACACCTGGGCATTGGTCGAACAGAAAAAACTCTATCTGATGCCGGCTCAAGACATCGGGATGGTAACCCCCTTGGCGTATGTCGTTGGACCAGGCGTCTTTTGCATTGAGGTTTGTGATGCCAACGCGCCGTCGCAGCGCGCGCTATCTCCTATCAACGACGGCCCGCTGCCTGACGCATTGCGGTTCGGTACGGGACGCCCTGCCGGGCTTACCCTGTTGCGCACGTTAAGTACGTCGGTTGGCGCGGACCTCAGCCAACATGTAAAATCGGGCACCCCATTGCTGCCAATGTTTGCGCACGCCATTGTGAACGGCGACGACCTACATGGCCATGTTGCCGCTTTGCAAGCGCACGTATTTGACATGTTCAGCGCTGACATTTCAGCAACGACAGAAAAATATGTTACCGACGCCAATCAGTTCGTCTTGAACATCGTGATGGCGACAGCGGCACTAATGATCGGTGCGGGTGCAGGTGTTTCGGGTAGCGATATGGTTGTTGCGGCTGGCGGAAACGGTGTTCAGCTTGGCTACAAACTCGCGTCAGCACCAGATACCTGGGTGTGCGTTCCGGCGCACCGCCCGGTCGGGCCAAAGTTTCCAAATGCCTCGCAATCCATCGCCTTACCAGCGATTGGTGACAGTGCTGTCATTGATGCGCTGGGCTTTGGGGCCGCAAACCTTCGCTTTTGCCCAACCCTTGAAGGCGCGCTTGACGGTCACATCGATACCGCCTTCTTCACCGATACAGCCCACCAGGCATTTATCGGGCCGCATCCGGATATCCAAATGCCGGGCCTTCATGTCGGCCTTGATCTGACACGACCAAGAACCTGCCTTGGCATCATGTTGGGCATGGTCGAGGAACGTGGCGTGGACGGCATCATCGGCCGGGGTGTCGCACCTTGGGCTTAAGTCAGTGGCAGCAATGGATTGGGCACCATCACCTGGTCGCCAATGATTTTAGTTTTGAAGCGCCGAAGCGGCGGCAAAACCCAGCCGGGGCCGCATGCACCATCCGTTAATTGAAATTTCGCCATGTGTTGCGGGCAATGCAGCCAGCCTTCAGAAATACGGCCGCTGGAAAGGCGCGCCATTTGATGGGGGCATAACCCCTGAAATGCGCAAATACCGGCATCCGTGTGCGAAAGCACCACAACTTGTTCCTGCAAAACGGACTCAAACAATCCATTCATTGGAATGTCATCGACATGTGCAGCAAACTGCCAGCTATCCGGTTCATCCTGTCGGGTCATTTTTTTACTCAGATGGAAACAGGCAATGACGAAATCTAATGTACCTGACGGCGACTTTGTCAAACCAACCACGGGTTTTTGGCAGGAAGTTGTGGAGCCGGGCGATGCTGCTGCAACCACGTTGCCGCCGTATCAATTTGGGTATCCTGCACCATTGGCAGATGGCAGCCATCTGATTTTGCCGCTACGTGTTTTACCGAACGGCCAACGTGCCGTGGCATCTTTAATTGCCAACCATGCGAGCTTTTCGGTGATTGATACGTTATCGGATGCCATGGCGGACCTTCTTCGCGACAGGGGCGTGGAACAAATCGTCGGCATGCCGACGCTCGGACTGGCGTTTGCGCCGATCGTTGCGCGGAACCTTGGCCTTTCGAACTACGTACCCCTCGGCTATTCGCGCAAGTTTTGGTACCGCGACGATCTTGCCGAACCCGTGCGCTCGATCACCACGCCGGGTGTTGGGAAATCTGTCTATATCGATCCAAACATCGAATCCCGACTTGCCGGCAAACGAATTGCCGTTGTCGATGACGCTGTATCCAGTGGCTCGACATTGTTATCGGTCCTGCGGCTTTTGCAGCGTATCGACTGTGAGGTTGTCGCGATCTCTGTCGCGATGATCCAGGGGGTGGCGTGGCGGCAAGCTTTGGCTGACTTTGATGCGAAAGCACCGGGTCTCGTGAAAGGCGCAATTGCGGGGCCGATGTTTCTGCGCACCGAAGGTGGTTGGGTTCCAGAAGCGGGCACCCTGCATCACCCGGACGATCACAGCCCCATGTAGGCTTCGCGAATACGCGGGTCGTTGCCAAGTACTTCTGTCGTCCCGACCATTGAAACGCGACCGGTTTCAACAACAAAACCATGACTGGCGATTTCGAACGCCGTCATGACGTCTTGTTCTACCAACAGAATACTGAGACCGGTTTTGTTGATCTCAATAAGTGCCTCGTTAAGGCGCTCAACTAATCTTGGAGCCAATCCGAGCGACAACTCATCAATCATCAAAAGGCGTGGCTTGGACATTAACCCCCGCCCGATGGCGCACATCTGCTGTTCGCCACCCGACATCGTCGTCGCGTCTTGTGATTCGCGTTCCTTCAGGATCGGGAAAAGGTCAAAAACAAAATCCAAATCTTTTTCGATTTGTGCCTTATCTTTGCGCAAGTACGCACCGAGCAAAAGGTTATCGCGCACGGTGAGGCCGCGAAATAACCGCCTGCCTTCAGGTACATGCACAATACCGCGCATCAAAATCTGCTCAGGCTGCAAACCACCGATTTCCTCACCGGCTAATTTGATACTACCTGCGCGGACCGGCAACAATCCCGAGATGGTCCGAAGCAACGTCGATTTACCAGCGCCGTTCGAGCCGACGATGCACGCAATTTCTCCATCCTCAACACCGGCTGAGATGTCCCACAGGACCTGCACATCACCATAGCCAGATTGCACGCCGTCAATTTCGAGTAATCGCTCAGGCATCGTGTGCTCCTGCTTTAAAACGCGCGACAAACTTGGCACCCAAGTAAGCTTCGATCACTTGATCATCGTTGACGATTTCTTCGGGCGCCCCTTCGGCCAGAAGCTCACCATGGTGAAGTACGAGAACACGTTGCGAAACGGTCAGCAAAACTTTCATCAGGTGTTCAATAATCAAGATCGTGATACCGCGATCGGCGATCCGACGGATCAAGGCCAACGCGCCATCAATTTCGGACGCATTAAGACCGGCATTAACCTCGTCCAATAAAAGCACCTTTGGGCGCATGGCGAGGCTTTTTGCCAGTTCTAGGCGTTTGCGGTTCGGCAATGTTAACGAGGCAGCCGGCGTATCGCTTAACGTATCCAGCCCGACGAAAGCCAGTTCTTCATGTGTGCGCTCGGATGCTTCGGCGATGCTGTCACCGCCGCCGCCAAACAACGCACCCGCGGCCACATTTTCAAACACCGTCATTTCGGGGAAAGGCTGCACGACTTGAAACGTCCGTGCGAGCCCGGCACGGGCAGCTTGGTAAGGCTTTTGCTTGCTGACATCGTTGCCTTTAAAGATAACTTTGCCCCCAGATAGCGGGTGCACACCGGTGATCAAATTCACCAAGGTTGTTTTTCCAGCCCCGTTGGGACCGATCAAGCCAACGATTTCACCTTCATTCAAGCCGAACGAAACATTACTGACGGCTTTAATCCCGCCAAAAGCCTTACTGACATTTTCAAGGCGCAATAACTCGGTCATGCCCCTGCCCCCTTTTTCGGGAATAGTTTTCTAAGTATCTTCGCGTAATCGAGCCGAAGCAGACCGCGCGGCAAGAAGAAGATCAAAAAGACGATAATGACACCCAAGATCGCGCGGTTCCATTCCAGGAAATTCGCCCAGAAGAATTCTTCAATGAATACAAAACCAACAGCACCGACAATCGGCCCGAGCAGCGTCCCCGCACCGCCCAACAAGACCATCACCGGCACCTTCACGGTCAGCAAGATTGAGAAGCTATCCGTCGGATCTATGTAGCCAACCCAAGACGCATAAACCGCACCCACTGCACCGCAGAAAAGGGCGGACAGCGTAAACGCAGCGACCTTGTAACGCGTCGTGTCGATGCCGACCATGTCGGCGGCATCTTCGTTTTGGCTGATACACCGGAGGCCAAAGCCCAAGCGCCCACGATCAACGATATACGACACAGCAAAGGCGCAAAGCATAATGACAATCATGATGTAAAGAACCAGCGCTGCGACCTCGTTAGGTGTTCCTTGAAGCAATGGCACATTAAGGCCGTCACCACCGCCTGTAAGGCTGCCCCATGACGAGATAATCAGGCGCGTCAATTCAACAAGCGCAATCGACCCGATGGCAAAATAATGCCCACGCAAGCGCAGAATAATTGCCCCGATGATCAGCGCAAATGCGGTGACAAATACTGTGGCCATGACCCAAGCCAACACCAGTGGCACCCCAGCGCGTTGCGACAACGCGCCGACATAACAGCCTAGTCCAAAAAATGCTGCAGTGGAAAACGATGGATAACCTGTGAACCCGCCGATGAAGTTCCATGACAGCGCCATCGCAGCGAACATGGTCATGGTGATCGCAATACGAATTGTATAGTTATCGGCAAACAGCGGCGTCATCGCTAAAAGAACAACCCAGGCTGCCAACAGTAAAAAGCCAAAAGGCTTGAAGCGGGCCATCATTCGTACCCCTTCACGCCAACAAGGCCTGTTGGGCGCACCAAAAGCAGAGCCAGCATCAGCACGAAGCCAACGGTGATTGCGTGCTGCGGCCCCAAATAGAACCCTGCGAAACTCTCGATAATACCAAGTGCCAGGCCACCGACCAAGGCACCCGGCACACTGCCAAGCCCGCCGATGACGCAAATCACAAATGCTTTTCCTAGAAACGCGCCAGTCAGATTGGTCGTTATCGGGAACACCATCGAGAAGATGGCACCCGCAGCACCCGCCATCAGCGCGCCAATGCCGAAGGTGATGGCATAGATTTTATTGACCCGAATGCCCATCAGCTCTGCCGCTTGGCGGTCCATCCGGACGGCAACGATGGCCCGTCCAATCCGTGAGCCGCGCATCACAAAATACAATACGGCAGTCAACAGCAGCGCCAAACCCATACCCAAAAGCCTGTCTACAGGCATCACGATGTCGAACAAGTTGACGCTGCCAAGATCAAGCGTGACGCGTCGGGGCGTGGCGGTAAAAATCACCGTCATCATATTGTATAGGATCATATCGAGGCCGAAAGTGAGTGTCAGGGTGGTGAGAACCGGTGCCGTAACGACCTTATTGATAAACAAGTATTGCAGACTGAAACCCAGCCCAAACAACGCTGCCGCAACAACCGGCAATATGAGGATTGGGTTCACACCCGTATAATGCCACGCAAAATATGTTAAATAACCGCCAAGGATAATGAACGAACCGTGCATCATATTGATGACGTTCAACACACCCCACACCAAAGAAAAGCCGATTGCGATACACGCATACAGCGTTCCCAAGACAATACCGCTCAAAAGAATCTGTATGAAGTCCATATCAATTTATCGTTTCAGCTTTGAATAAAAGGTACGCAGGATTCAGCGTGGCGTGTTTGTGAAGAACGAACCGGCATGCCTGCGTGCGGCATGCCGGCTAATCCATTTATCGTTTCGCGTTAGTTAATCGTCTTCATTTGCGCATCGGCAATCGAAGCAGGATATAGGACTTTGATGTCATCGCCCTGCACCTGAATGATCGGCATTTCACGGCCTTGGTTCATACCGTTGTCGCCGAAATCAATCGGGCCATAAAAGGTCAGGACGTCCGTTGCGGCCAGTGCGTCACGCACGGCTTTCTTATCCGTCGAGCCTGCTTTCTGCACCGCATTGACGAGGACGTCTGCTGCTGCTGCGCACGAACCATGCACGTAATCCGGATCACGTTCGAACTTTGCAACAAAGTCTTTGTAGAACGCTGCGGTAGATGTCCAAGGACCGATCGTGTTGTTGTAGCTGGTCGCATGGTGCCACCACGTGGAGCTCGTAACACCATCAGCAAGCGGGCCAAGACCTTCGGTAAATTCTTTGTATGCCGGGCCTGTCACCATAGTGATGATCGGTGCTTTGACACCCAAATCCTGCAGCTGCTTACGGCCGAGGATGAGGTCTTGGGTATAACCGGTCATATAAATCCAGTCCGGTGACGCTGCCTTGATGGCCGAAACTGCGGCGGAATGGTCCATGGAACCGACCGAATACAATTCATTATACACAACGTCGAGGCCGCCTTTCTTCGCGGAGTCCGCCAAAGCTGAAGCCATCGCTTTCGGGAACACATCGTCGCGTCCGTACACGGCAACTTTTTTCAACGACGGCATTTTTTCTTTGAAATACCCGACCATTGATTCTGTCATACCTGTGTTTGGCGCCAAGGTGCCAAACAAATATTTGAACCCCTGATCGTAAACCGATACTGAAGACGCCACACATGCCAGGAGCGGCACTTGGTAACGCTCGGCGACAGCCGCAACGATCTTGGTATGACCCGAACCGAAAGGTGCCAGCAAAACATCGACCTTATCGTCAGTGATCAATTTCTCGGCCAACTGGCCTGCACGTTTGCCGTCGGTCTGGTAATCGTATTCGACAAACTCGACAGACATTTTCTCGCCGCCTACCATGATACCGCCAGCAGCAGTGACCTTATCAAGCCAAAGCTTCCATACAGCTTCTTGTTTCTTGCCTTCATCTGCGAGCCCGCCGGTCAATGCGAGCGGGGTACCGATTTTCAAAACACCGTCTGCATGTGCATTGAGCCCACCGGCCGTAGACATGAAAAGTCCTGCCAAGGCCGTTGTAACAACGGCACAGTGTTTCATTTTAAGAATCATAATGATTACCTCTCTGTAAAAAAATATTCTCACGGGTCAATGCTTGTTGCCAGTCTATTGCGGCGCTCATTCTTACTTGATTACGCCCAAACAGACGCGCATCACCTGTTAGATCCCAGCGTCAGATCAGCAAGATACATGCCAAAGCGGCAATCATAACAGTAGTACATATCACATTATGAAGAGTCGCATTTGAGCCCCAAAAAATGCACAAAATTATATCACCGCGACACCTACTTGGTTAATTAATAGGCTAATTTAAGCGCGCTATATCAATGGTGCATATGCCAAGTACCGAGGGGCCAAACAAGCTTCCCCATGAAGAACCTATCATCACGCAGAAGCGACAAAAATTATCGAAAATGTTGTTAACAAATTAGATCCCAAGCGCACTGTTTCGCACCCACATAAAATTTTTCCTATTGTTGGCCGTTATGAATAGATGTCGTTTTGGATTATCTACATGTTGCGAATATCTCGACTCAGAGCGCAAGCGCCGTCGAAGCAAAGGGGAGGATGCTTATCACCGTTGACCTGCTCCCCAGAAATGTCCCCGATTTTAGGTTAGGATCCGTTCCGCGATAGAAGGAGACGGATGATGAAGCGCAGCAGGTTTTCAGAAGAACAGATTATCGGGATATTGAAGGAGCATCAGGCGGGTATGTCTGCGGTTGATCTGTGCCGCAAATACGGTTTCAGCGATGCGACCTTTTAAAATGGCGATCAAAATATGGTGGCATGGAAATGTCTGAAGCGAGACGGCTTAAATCTCTCGAAGATGAGAACCGCAAGCTGAAGAAATTGCTGGCTGAACAGGTGTTGGATAATTCCACCCTGAAGGAGATGCTGGGAAAAAACTTCTAAGGCCTGGTTCGAGGAGAAAAGCCGTGAACTGGGCGATAACCGAAAGAGACTATTCGCAACGTCGAGCCTGTGCCTTGGCCGGGATTGCCCCTCGAGTCTATCGCTACTGCCCGAAGCGCCGTGATGACAGCAGTATCCGCAGACGGCTGCGCGAACTGGCTGGGGCGCGCCGCCGGTTTGGGTATCGACGTCTGCATATTCTGCTCAAGCGTGAGGGCGTTGAGATGAACTGGAAGAAGCTTTACCGGCTCTATAAGGAGGAACGTCTGACGGTGCGCAAGCGGGGCGGTCGCAAACAGGCGCTGGGAACACGCAGGCCGATGACAGTCCCTCAAGCAGCGAACCAGCGCTGGTCGCTGGACTTTGTCTCGGATTCTCTGCTGGACTGCCGCCGGTTCCGCATCCCATGTGTGATTGACGACTTCAGCCGGGAGTGTCTGGCGATGGTGGTCGATAACTCGATCTCGGGTATTCGTGTGGCTCGGGAATTGGACCGGATCGCTGAAGCGCGAGGCCATCCACATATGATCGTCAGTGACAACGGGACGGAGCTGACATCAAACGCCATCCTCAAATGGAGCCAGGATCGTCAGGTCTTATGGCACTATATTCAACCCGGAAAGCCGATGCATAATGGATTTGTCGAAAGCTTCAACGGACGCTTGCGCGACGAATGTCTAAATGAGCACCTGTTCACCAGCTACAGCCATGCCAGACAAATCATTGAGACTTGGCGTGCTGACTACAACAACACAAGACCCCACTCGAGCCTGAATGGGCTCACACCAATGGAGTTTGTAACCCGGTCCAAACAGGACCATAACCAGAGCAGATTCTACTCATAAACGGGGAAATAACGGGGGCAACGTCACTAAAATTACAGAAATATGGCCGGGAAGTACCGCGAACGAACAAGACACACTTACCCCATCTCCGGGAGGTGCAGGCTCCAACGTGCTTCAGTTCCGCAACCTAAGTTACCTTACTAATCTTATTGCCCGTCTGCCAATGCTGCGGCGAGGCTCTTGAAGTCCTTGACGATAATATCTGGCTGATGAGGCGTCTCGCCGAATGGTCGTTTGCGACGATCAATAAATGCGGTACGCATGCCAAAAGCCTTGGCGCCGTGGCAATCGAACGCATGGTTTGCGACGAACAAGCAGTTGGACCGATCCTCACCCGTGATTCGTTCAACAGACGCATAAGTTTGCCAATGTGGCTTAAAGTAGCCCGACTCCTGAACCGAGATTGTGAAATCCATATCAAAACCAATATGCGGCTTAGCCGCTTCCAGCATATCTCGATCTCCATTTGATAGAATTGCAAGTTTGTAACCACCTCCACGGAGCTTCTGCAATGCCTCCAAGACATCCGGGAAAGGCTTTAAGTTTTCAATTTCACTTACAAGCCAACGCACCTCATCTTGCGTGTACTCGATTTCGCAACGGTCCATGACGAAAGACACGGAGCGATGGCCTATTTCGCGGTAAGGCGTATGGCCTCGGTCACAAAGCGCATCAATCATCGAATTCTCGAAATGCGTTCGTCGCCACCATGTTACGAAACGGTGCGGTTCTCCTTTCCACCCTTTACCTTTTAGAAAGGGGGTTGCAGCCTCAATTAATCCCGCCTGCATATCAACAATCGTGCCATACTGATCAAAAATGAGCAGTTTAACCTCTCGGGCAAGAACTGAGATATCTTCCAAAGTTTTCCTCCATTCTTTTAGTGGGCAAAGCAATATCGTGGTTCACTCGAATACTTAAAGTGAATGGCTAATAATGTCCGCATAACAATTGAGGCCACAGCCAAAGCTGGACAAATGCTAGACCTAGATTGCTCAGTAGCCAACCTCTGCTCAGATAAGCTGGCAAAGTCGCATCTTATTGTGAGGGAGGCGGGCGTGGTGATACATGCCTTACACGCACAGCTTTAGATTACGATTTCGCAACCTGAAACCGCCGCCTCTGTTGGAAGCGACGGTTTCAGGGTTGAGTTTAGAATGAAAACTCACGTTTTCCCATTTGCATTGTCACCCACTTAACCTCAGTCAACTCCTCTAGCGAATATCGACCGCCCTCACGTCCGAACCCACTATTTTTTACGCCACCGAAAGGCACGTGCGGTTCATCAGCAATGGTACAATTGTTGAGGTGGACCATTCCCGCCTCGAGGCGCAACGAAAGATCCAACGCCTTTTGCATATCATTTGTAATCACCGCCGCCGATAGACCATAGCTGGTGTCATTGGCAATCATAAGCGCCTCCTCCGAATTCGACGCTGGAATGAGCGATACAACCGGGCCAAAGGTTTCCTCATGATATATCCGCATGTCCGGCGTCACACCCTCCAGAACTGTCGGCACGTAAGTTCGCCCATCGTGCGTACCGCCGGTGAGAACTGTAGCCCCCTTTTCGACCGCATCAGAAATATGACCATCGATAAACTCGCACTGGCTGGCACGGATCAATGGCCCAATGACCGTATCCGGGTTTCGCGGGTCCCCGACGACAATGCCTTTGGTCTTTTCGACAAATTTATCTTTAAAAATATTGAAGATTTCTTCTTCTATGATGACCTTCGAGTTGGCCATACAAACTTGGCCTTGATGCAAGAATACCCCCCAGGCAGCCGCGTCCACCGCATAATCAATGTCAGCGTCTTTGAGGACTATTAAGGGGCTTTTCCCGCCCATTTCGAGAGTGAATTTCTTTAGGTTCTTTGCCGCCTCAACGGCAAGGTGGCGGCCAGTCCGGGTCGATCCGGTAAACGTAACCATCTTTACCCGGGGGTCAGACATCAACTTATCACCAACTTGTGCCGGCACGCCAGGAATGACGTTCAGGACTCCTGCGGGCAATCCGGCTTCTTGAAAAAGGTCAGCGATCATCGTACCGGAAACCGGCGTCTCTTCCGACGGTTTTAAGATGAAGCTATTACCGACTGCGAGTGCGTACACGATCTTTTTCATCGACAGCAAAAACGGAGAGTTGAAGGGCGCGATGCCGGCAATGACGCCGAGCGGGCGACGCACGGACAACGACATCTGTCCGGGCATCGACATCGGCATGGTTTCGCCCATGACGTGTCTGACATCTCCCGCAGCAGCGCGGATAGCATCACGGACATATCCGATTTCCCAGAGCGCCTTGCCATATACCGAACCGCACTCCTCAATTAGAAGCTCTTGTATTTCTCTCGTCCGGTCGCCAATCACTTCACCAACCCTCAGCAACATCACCTCTCGGTCAGCAACGAGTGTATCGCCCCACTCTTTAGCTGCTCGGTCGGCCGAGGTAATTGCGTCGTCTATTTCAGTATCACCGGCTTGATAGCAACGCGCGAAGACCTCGCCATTGGCAGGGTTGATACAATCGAGCAGCGCATTGCGTGAAGACGCGCGCCATTGTCCATCAATGAATAACTTGTAATGCTTTAACCCGTCTATTTCGTCATAACTCTCTGGATTCATTGGTTTTCACCTTATCGAAGTTTCGTCAAATCGACGATTTTGGTAGAACTGTGTGGATGCCCTTATTCCCGTCAACAAGCTGGGTCACCCGCATGTCTGCAGCCAAAGAACAAAGGGTATAGGGATCTCCCCGATCCATGCCGAAGTCCTTTTCCAGCAAGTCGATCATTAGGCGCAATGAAGTCTTTGCCGCGTTGTCTAGATCGGGATGAAATGCCATCGTGATAATGTCCCGCTCACTCTCTGCACGGGGTAGTTTTAAGGACATGTCCTTCCGAACATGGAATTCGAACTTGCCGCGCATACTTGTTTCCAGAGCTGTAAGGCAGACCTCGCCATCACCTTGGATCGCATGTCCGTCTCCAACTGAGAAAAGCGCGCCTTCGTTCCACACCGGCAGATAAAGGGTCACCCCCGCCTTGAGTTCTTTGTTATCCATATTGCCGCCATGTTCACGCGGCTCAGCAGTCCCAATTCGGCCATATGCGGAAGGCGGCGCCGTCCCCATAACACCAAAGAACGGAGCCAGCTTTAAAGTTTTTCCCCAAGGCGTCTCACAAGTACCTGCTTCAATATCGATAGAGAAATGTAAAAGCCGGCGACCCGGAAAATCCTCGGGCAGCGTCCCGAGTAAAGGCTCGACAACATTCCAGCCCCAATTCTGTCGCAACTCACAAGACAGAATTCTTACTTCCAATACATCTCCGGGCTGGGCCCCGCGAACGGCCACAGGGCCAGTCAGGAAATGTGGGCCACGGCCACGATCACAATGTTCGTGCACGGACAGGTGCTCGGGCAGAATATCGAAGCCCAAATCCGACGCAGGCATGTCCTCCGGTTCGCCGGAAAGTGTATCGAATGTTACCGAATCACCACTGTCGATTTCGAGAACTGACTCACGGGTAGAATCGAAGTAACCCCAAGCGACATTATCTGGTGTCGAGGGAACATAATGATGTTTCATTACTATCCTTTCACGGCGCCCATCGTTAGGCCGCGTACGATATGCTTTTGCAGGAAAAACACGACAATCATCACGGGGATCGTACCGACCATACCGATGATCGCCATCTCACCCCATCGCACACCTTGTGTCGTAATGAGGGACGGGATTGCTACAGGCAAGGTCTTGACCGCTTGCCCTCCCAAGAGAAAAGCATACATGAACTCGTTCCAGGCGAAGATAAAACAAAGAACAGCCGTCGCCGTAATTCCAGGCCGTAACAACGGCAACAGGACCTTCACCAGAGCAGCGGTTCTGGAATACCCTTCGACCCGTGCAGCCTCCTCAAGCTCAAGCGGCAGATCTCTACAAAAACTCGAAAGCACCCAAACGTAAAAAGATAGATTGAATGTTAAATACGCTAAGATCAGACCAAAGTAGGTGTCGAGCAATTCAAACTTCGCATAGACAAGATAGTAAGGAATGACCAAACATACTGGCGGCGCCATGCGTGTCGCCAATACGAAGAGAAAGAAATCATCTCGGAACTTCATATCCCGATACCGCGCAAATGCATAGGCGGCGGGTGTGCCAATTATCACCACAAATAACGTCGAAAGCGTGGAAACAATAAACGAATTTATCAGATAGTGATGGTAACCGTTTTTGAGCATGTAATCGAAATGCTCCAGCGTCGGTGAAAATAGCCAAACGGTGGGGCGTGCAAACATCTGTGCCTCGGGCTTGATGGCAAGGCTCCACAACCAGAAGACAGGAAACAGAATCAATACGGCGTAGACGACTGCCAGCGATGTAAAAAGCAGCGCACGATTTTGAGAGTTAGACATATAGATTCACCTCAGAAGACATTCAAACGCCGTTTCGCGACCTGATAGAAAAGGTTACAGAAAATGAAAAAAACCAGCCAAATTACGACAGCTAGCGCCGAGGCTGTGCCAATTTCCCAGAAATCGAACGTATATTTATAGCCAAGAATCGACGGACTTTCAGTCGTAATCCCCGGCCCGCCATTCGTCAGAATGTAGATGGTGTCGTATATCTTAAAGGCATCAATAATGCGCAGCAGACCTATGACAAATAGAAGCGGTGATAGCATCGGCAGCGTTAACTTAAAAAATATCTGTGCCGGATTAGCACCGTCGACCTGAGCTGCCCAAAAAGGGTTTGCTGGCAATGCCTGCATACCTGCGAAGAAGGTCAGCATCATAAACGGTGTCCAATTCCAAATATCGACAAATACGATCCCGTAGAATGCGAAATCCGGCGACCCGAAAATTGATGTTCCAGAGAAAATGCCGAACCTTTCAAAGATGTTGTACGATACGAACCCCCACGAACCCGCCAACATCGTTTTCCATACAAGCCCTACGATGATCGGCGCCATCATGGATGGGATGAAAAGAAACGGCAGCAAGATGCGCCGCCCTTTGATCTTCTGCGACAGGACCAACGCACCGATAAGACCGAGCATGAATTCAATTGGGACGGCGATGGCAACGAAAAGTCCGGCCACCTTGATGGAATTCCAAAACCTCGGATCGGTAAGAAGTTTCGCATAATTGGCGAAACCATTGAATTCACCGACTTGGCCATACCGTGCCTCGTGCAGGCTGATCCAGCCCATGTAGAGAAACGGAAGTAGCGCGACAATCACTAGCGTCAGCATTGTCGGCGCAATTAAGGTATATGGATACCACTTGCTTTCTTGGTACCCGCGCGACGGCATCGTGTCTGAGGCTATGCCCTTTGGGGTCTCGGTAGGGGCGGATGTGTCGTTCATTTGATTTCCTAGCCGTGCCGACTAACAAGAGATGTCGGAGTTGGAAGCACCCATTTCGGGTGCTTCCAACACGCGATCAAAGTCGCCCCTGTCACTTCATGACACAGGGATCACAGATGGCCGTAATCTCCTGCTGGAGTTTTTTCGCAGCATCTTCAGCGCTTATTTGCTTGAGACCAACCTGTTGGAAAATACGGTTCATGACGTCCGACACTTGAAAGAATCGCGGAATTTTTGGCTTTGCTTCGAGGCCAGCAATGCTCGTCTCCATAGCCTCGTAGAGGTTTTTGAACGCGTTATCTTCCTTCATCAGGAGCGGCCATGAGCTGTCACGGATAGGAACCCCAACGCCACTGCTCAGCAGCTTTTCTTGGGTTTTCTTCTCGACAGCCCATTGCAGGAATAGGAAAGTGGCTTCCGGATGCTTGCTATGCTTAGAGATGAAATATGCAGAAGGTGCACCTGCGCTGTAATAAGTCTTGGTGTCCTCCGCTTTTGGCGGTGCGCCATAGATAAATTTGCCGTGCAGAGCAGAGGCACCCTCCCGGTCAATCCCCAAGACGAAATCGCTATAGGCAATTGACTGTGCAGCGATGCCGTTACCCATGACCGTCGGCACGTCGATCAGCGAATACTCTGCCTGACCTGGCGGTGAAAAAGCCCAAAGATCACCCCACGTCTTAAGCCCTTTGACAACCGCAGGGGTATCGAACGTTGGACGCCCTTCATCGTCAAAGATTTTGCCGCCTGAATTCTGAATGAAAATCTGCCAAACCGGCGTATAGGTGCCGCCACCGTTCAGGCCTTCCATAACGATACCGTAGAAATCGCTTTCCAATGTTTTCCCAGCAAGTTTTTCACCGGCTTTGCGGGTAAAAAATTCTGCAATATCGTGAAGCTGTTTAAAGGTCTTTGCGGGTGCCAGTTCGTAACCATATTTCGACTTAAACGCAGCCTTCTCGCCTGGGTGACTGAACAGGTCGTTGCGGCCCCAGTAGACCATATTGTAGTTCCAGTTCAGGAAGGAAAACGTTTGTCCACCAAGAGACGACACCGTTTTGAACGGACGCTGAATCAAATCGTCCATATCCAAGTCCGGATTGCTTAGCGCTTTGTCAGCGATGTAGGGGTCGATTGCCTTCAACACCCCAGCATCCAGCAACAATCCCAACTGGAGACTGTGTGCCATTACGGCATCAAACTCGCCGCGCCCAGACAACAGATCCGCTTGTCCTTTGTTAATAACCTCGAAGTGGTTCAGAAGCTGATAGTTGACCTTGATGCCCGTTTCTTTTTCGAAATCCGGAACGATCTTGGCAAACTGCTCTTGTAGCGGCGTAACCTCATCAAGAATGTTGATTTCAACACCTTTGTATGGCGCGCCAGCCTCCTCGTAAGACCAAGCGTTTGCTTGCTCAGCGGATGCCACAAACGTCATGGCCCCTATTATCATAATGCTCAGCACTCGTTTCATGCTGATTTTATCTATCGTTTTCATCATTTAGTTCCCTGTTCTATTAATGCTGAATTTGACTCTTGTTAGGCCTTTTCAATGGATCAAATTGATTTCCTTGTGGTGCCATCAAAAAGAACGACGTTCGCTGGTTCGATCGAAATATCAATCATCTGATCCACGTCAAACCGGCCCTGGGGTGGCGTTTTGATGCGTATCGGCGTCTCGTCGAGCCGAGCATTAATGATTGAGTGGCGGCCGAAAGGCTCCCACGAATAAACGCGCAAGCGAGCATCGGCGCCACCCAGCGCGACTGCAGAGGGTCGAATGCCTAGAATCACTTTAGGACCACGCACCTTACTTGTACGGGCCGCGAGCTCTTGTGGCAGACGGACACTGATACCGTTGGCGATAAAACTTATCTGGCCGCCGACGTCGCTCAGCTTACCCTCGATCAGGTTCATAGAAGGGTCGCCAACCAAACGAGCGACATCTGTGGTAGCAGGTTTGAAATAAATTTCTTCCGGCGTTCCCAACTGGGCGATTTTGCCGCCAATTAATACCGCGACCCTATCTGCGACCGAGAGCGCTTCCATCGCATCGGGCGTCGACCAAAGTGTCGGCGCACTCAGCTTCGTTTGACGCCGACGAATCCAACCCCGCAACTCGTTTCGCAGCTTTGCATCAAGGTGCGAAATGGGTTCGTCGAGCAGGAATATTGACGCGTCCTGGACCAAACAGCGACAAAGAGCGACGCGCTGTTTTTGACCGCCGGAGAGAGCGCCAGGCTTACGATCGCCAAGATGCGCGATTTGAGCAATTTCCATAAGATCTCGAACGAGGGCTTTTTCTTCATGCAGGGGCAGCTTTTTACGGTTCGGTGCGCGCAAAGGAAAAGCAATATTTTGAAGAACAGAAAGATGCGGATACAGCGCATACGATTCAAACATGTATGCGATGCAGCGCTTTTGTACGGGCAAAACATCTAACGCTTCTCCGTTCAACGTAATATGTCCCGTATCTGGACGCTCCAGCCCACTGATCATCCGACAAACGGTCGTCTTTCCCGTACCCGAAGGCCCAGTCAAAGCAACGATTTCGCCTGAGCCAACATCCAGTGTAATCTGACCAATTCGGGTCGTTTCCGAAAATTGCCGGGAAATACAATCTAATCGCAAACCGACCCCGCTCATGCTGCCACCTCACGAACGGAAGCACCTGTCTCCGCTTTTTGTGCCAAATTTTTCCCGGAACCCTTATCGAAAAGGATGATTTTACTATTATCAAAGCTCAGCCTGATCCAATCCCCCTCGCGCACAGCGCTCGGGCCGGGAATGTCAGCTGAGATGCGCGCTCCTCTCGTACCCGAAGGGTCACCACTCTCGAGATCGACTAAAAGGACATCAGTATCGCCGCGATGTTCTCGAAACTGGACTTCGCCTTCGAGCGTTGCAATGCCATCCGCAACATCGCCAGTGCTCAAAGTCATTTGCTCTGGCCTTATACCTAAGATCAACTCACATTCCGGAAAATCGCGGATGAACTCGAAGCGATCATCGAGCCTAAGTGTCCAACCCTTGCCTTGTACAAACAGCACTTCGTCCCGTCGTTGCAATCGAGCGGGAAGCAAATTCATCTGAGGTTCACCGATGAATTGAGCAACGAACGTATTCGCCGGACTGTCATACAACGCCTGCGGCTCGCCGACTTGCTGTAACTCACCTAAATTCATGACTGCAATAATATCGCACATCGCGATCGCCTCAGTCTGGTCATGGGTCACCAGAAGCGACGTCAACCCCTGTATCTGCTGGAGGCGCTTTAATTCGGAACGCAGTTGAATTTTCTGATCGGCATCCAAATGACTTAGCGGCTCATCGAATAGTATGACCTCGGGCTTGCGAACCAGGGCTCGCCCAATTGAGACCCGCTGCTGCGCCCCGCCGCTAAGCTGTCGCACCTTTTCATCGCGAATATCGGTCAGCCTCAACATCTCCAACATCGCATCTACGCGTTGCTCGATTTCTTTCTTCGGCAGTTTTTGTATTCTTAACGGAAACGCGATGTTCTCGAAAACGGACAGGTGCGCATAAAGGGCGTAATCCTCAAATACCATTGCGATGTTTCGGGCACCCGGCGGCAGATATGTCACGTCTTTTGCGCCAAAACATATTTGACCAGATGAAACCTCTTCGATCCCGGCGATCATCTTCAACGTCGAGCTTTTGCCACACCCCGACGGTCCGAGCAGGCCAAGCATTTGCCCAGTTGGGCATTCAAGAGTTAAGTCATGAACCGCAATGATGTCTCCGTATAGCTTCGAGAGGTTGCTCATTGAAACACTCATACTTGCCCCCCCCTAAGAGCAGCGAGCAATAACCAAATGGCACTGTGAATGTTCATGAGAAGACGCGTCGCCCGGTCGAGATCCTTACGACGTCGACATATCGTTTAATTTCGGAAGCCATCAGTCCCCCTACCTATTTTTTCGACGTTTGGGACTCTTGCAAGTGCCCCACTGCCGCCCGAAAAAGCCACCTCAACTCGCGAGTTGTAAAATGAACTGAGCAAGATACATGCCAAAGTTATAACCGCAACCATAGTAGGTATCACTTTATGTTCTGACCTGCGGCAACCTATTCGCCGCACATAATTTAATCAGGCATAAATTTATGCGCTTAATAAATAATCAAACTGAAGGTGATCGTACTGTGTGCGGGATCCAGTGCTGTCAGACTAATGCGAACTCGTCTTGCTTATCCCTGGAAATGGGCATGCGAGATGCCTCCCAGATTGTTGATAATCTGTATAGAGGTCTCCTTTCAATTGGACAAAAAACTCCATGATTGGATGCGGGGAAGAGGGATTTTATGGCATGTGATTTTTAACTCGTTGTCGATTTGAGTTCATCTCGCTCAGGCAACGTCAAGCAAACAAATCCGTAACTATTGCAGTTATGAAACGGATAAAAACTGCGTATGAAGGTAATTTTGACATCAATCCACTGCCAGAGATGGGAACATGCGTTTAATGATGCTTCGGAGCGGATGATGACGTCCGCCTATCACTCAATAGTGGATCAAGATTGAGCGTATCCAATTGAAGGCGGCGCTCCACAGTGCTAGTAGTCAATTTGTTTTTAACCTACGAATTTTGGAACCGGTCATGCGTTTGATCATTCTGTTTGGAACACACATGACCGCGTTGGCGATCGGCTTCGCGCTCGGGGTCTACTTTCTGCCAATCATAATTGCGCCGCCGAGCGTGGACCGCACGATGTTGGCCGATAGCGCGAGGGGGGCAATGTTCGAGGCAGCGTTCTCACGAGAGCTTAACGGAAGCGACTTTCTGCATTGGGGTGAAGGCTCCGTCAGTGTATCCGCTAATCAGATTGTACACCAAGGCGCGTTGGCGCCGGGGCCTGATTATAAGGTCTATCTGGTAACGACGTTCGTTCAGGATGAAGCTGACTTCCTAAAAGTTAAGTACCAATCTGCGCAAGTAGGCGACGTAAAAACCTTCGATGGGTTCATTGTCGACATACCACCTGGGGTGGATGTCACGGCCTATAACACTGTCGTGGTATGGTGCGAAACATTCGGTGAATTTATCACGGCAGCCCAGTATCGCTGACCGCGCCCACCGTATACGTTTCCTCTCCCTGAGAATGAGGCGCGACTGCCACACCTCATACCCTGTAAAAGTCTCCCCAGCACCCAAAGTGTTGGGGTTTTTTTGATGCATTTTGACGGCTTTAGATGAGAAAAAGCTATTCCTGCTTTTTATCGCCAAAGAAACAAACACCCCCGAGGGTTTCCCTCGGGGGTGCAAGTCTCGGTGGTTGCGGGGATAGGATTTGTTCAAGACCCTACATTGCGTTGTCGGGTCTAACCGCTGCAAGGAGACGCGACCGACCTTACTCACACATAGACAAGCTGACATTTCAGCGAAGACAATAAAAAATGCCGTACCCTGTTTCGTGCGCCCTCACCTGAACTCGAGCGTAACGAATCAGTCACAAAGAATTACCCTAGATGTCACGCACGCAAGTTTGTGCCCGCGGTAATCTGACGATCATCATTATGTCAGCTACTGCGCGCACTGCGCTGATTGTCGTACGCCCATGCCCGAAAGCAATTCACATCAACATGACCTGAGCAGCGCAGATCAGCGTCGCCAACGCTGGATCGGCATATTTGCAAGAACACCGCTCGATCAGCTTGAACAGCACGGCGCAAACCTGATAGCCCAGCACCAATTCCTTATCCTACGCGCACCTGAGCGCGGCTTGGTGATGGTTCGTGCACGCGCCGGCGGCAACGGCGCCCTGTTCAACGCCGGCGAGATGACCGTGACCCGCTGCAGCGTCCGCAGCCCATCAGGCACCACGGGGCATGGCTACGTCGCCGGTCGAAATCAAAAACATGCCGAATTGGCGGCAAAGCTTGACGCGGTGATGCAAGAGATTTCGCCGCGCCAAGCGGACGCGTTGATCGACAATCTCGATGAGGCGCTCAGCAAAGCCGCGATCCAGCGCCAGCAGAAATCCGCACCGACCCGCGTTGATTTCTACACCCTGGTGCGAGGGGATGTCGAATGACACCATCCGCCGCCGATACCGCCGATACCTGGCTTTTAGAAGGGTTTAACGACCCCGTGCACGGGGCACAGGAAACCTTTCGCGCGATATTGCAGGCAATGTCATCGCCAGGACAAGTGATTGCCGTCCCCAGCCCGAATGAGCAACCGGACGGCATTTCCGCCGCCGCCACGGCGTTCTTGCTGACCCTTCCCGACTACACGACGCCGATTTGGCTGGACCCGGCGTTGGCACGCGAGGATGTGCGGGCATACTTTGGTTTTCACACCGGCGCGCCGATCACCAGCGCGCGCGCCGACGCCACCTTTGCGCTGCTGCAGGGCACCGAAGATCACCTCAGCCTAGATTCTTTTTCCATCGGCACGGCGGAATACCCGGACCGCGCCGCCACCGTCATCATCGAGGTCAAAACGCTGTCCGCGCCCGCCGCTGTCCGCCTCAGCGGCCCCGGAATTAAATCTAAAGCTACAGTTGGCGTCAGCCCCTGTGCGCCTGGCCTGTGGGAAGCACTGATCAAAAACAACGCGCTGTTCCCGCTCGGGATCGATGTGATCTTCAGCACGCCAAGTGGCGTGTTGGCGGTGCCGCGCAGCACCCGAATAGAGGTCTTATAATGTACGTTGCAGTAAAAGGCGGCGAAAAAGCCATTGATAACGCGCATCGCTTGCTGGCCGAAGAGCGCCGCGGCGACAAAGCGGTGCCTGAACTCGGCACCGACCAGATCAAAGAACAATTGGCCCGCGCCGTTGACCGGGTGATGACCGAAGGATCCCTGTACGACCGCAAGCTTGCGGCGCTGGCGATCAAGCAGGCGGCCGGCGATCTGATTGAAGCGATCTTTCTGATCCGGGCGTTCCGCACCACCCTGCCCCGGTTCGGTTACAGCGCACCTTTGGACGTTGAAAACATGCGCGCGCGCCGCCGCATCTCGGCCACCTTTAAAGATGTCCCCGGCGGCCAAGTGCTGGGTCCGACTTTCGATTATACGCACCGGCTTTTGGACTTCGCACTCGAAGCCGAGGCGGACGAGCGCGGCGATACGTCAGCTTCGCAACAAGCATCGGCTGACGTGGTTGATCTGCCCGGCAACATGCCGCGCGTGCTCGCGCAGTTAAGCCGCGAAGGATTGATCGAGGCTGCCACACCCGACGCTGATGAAGACACCAGCGAGGTTGGCGATATCACCCGCGCGCCCCGCACCTTCCCGGCAGATCGCGATGTGCGCTTGCAAACCTTGGCGCGCGGCGACGAAGGGTTTTTGCTGGCACTCGGCTATTCTACGCAACGCGGCTATGGGCGCACGCACCCGTTCGCCGGTGAAATCCGCATCGGCGAAGTGACCGTCGAATTCATTCCCGAAGAGCTCGGCTTTGCGATTGAAATCGGCGAGATTACCATCACCGAATGCGAGATGATTAACCAGTTCTCGGGCTCGGCCACGGAAAAACCAAAGTTCACGCGGGGCTATGGGCTCGGCTTCGGCCACGTTGAGCGCAAAGCCATGTCGATGGCGCTTGTGGATCGCTCGCTACGCGCCGACGAGTTGGGCGAAGCGCGGACCGCACCGGCGCAAGACGAGGAATTCGTGCTGTCGCACAGCGATAACGTCGAGGCCACCGGCTTTGTAGAGCACCTGAAGCTGCCGCATTACGTCGATTTCCAGTCAGAGCTCGAATTGGTGCGTAAAATGCGCGCCGCCGTCGACGCCGCCCAAAACAATCAGACAGACAACATTGAGGCCGCAGAATGACCGACGCCTACAATTTCGCTTACCTGGACGAACAGACCAAACGGATGATCCGGCGCGCCATCTTGAAAGCCGTCGCCATCCCCGGCTATCAAGTGCCGTTTGCGGCCCGTGAAATGCCGATGCCGTACGGATGGGGCACCGGCGGCGTGCAGGTGACAGCGGCCGTGTTGGGTCGGAATGACGTGCTGAAAGTCATCGATCAAGGCTCGGACGACACCACCAACGCGGTCAGCATTCGCAGCTTCTTTGTAAAGACAACCGGGGTCGCGACGACCGACAAAACCGTTGATGCATCGGTTATTCAGACCCGCCACAGAATACCAGAAACGCCGCTGACGGCAGGACAGATATTGGTGTATCAGGTGCCGATCCCAGAGCCGTTACGCTTTTTGGAGCCCCGTGAAACCGAAACGCGGCGCATGCATGCGCTCGAAGACTATGGGCTGATGCATGTGAAGTTGTACGAAGATATTTCCAAGCACGGTCACATTGCGACCACCTATGCCTATCCGATCAAAGTCAACGGGCGCTATGTGACCGATCCATCACCGACGCCGAAATTCGATAATCCGAAAATGAACAACAGCCCGGCCCTGCAACTGTTCGGCGCCGGGCGGGAAAAGCGTATCTATGCGATCCCGCCGTTTACCGAGGTCGTCAGTCTGGATTTCGAAGACCATCCCTTCGCCATACAGACTTGGGACAACGACTGCGCGCTGTGCGGCGCCACCAACACGTTCTTGGACGAAATCATCACCGATGACCGCGGCAGCCGCATGTACGTGTGCTCAGACTCGGACTACTGCCAAGACCGCCAGGCGGAAGGCCACCAAGGCGATCAATCATCATCCGGATCAGGCGCCGCCGCATGAGCATCGAACCCACAGACACGCCGCTCTTGAAAGCCGTCGGCGTCAGCAAATCGTTCGGCGCTGTGCTCGGGTGCCGTGACGTAGACCTTGACCTGTTCCCGGGCGAAGTGCTCGGCATCGTCGGCGAGTCGGGTTCGGGCAAAAGCACCCTGCTTCGCTGCCTGTCCGGTGAACATGAGCTGCAGAGCGGCCACGTCCACTATGCGCTGCGCACAGGCGAGATCGCAGATGTGCACGGCATGGGGCCTGCGCAGCGACGCATGTTGATGCGCACGGATTGGGCGTTCGTCCACCAGAACCCCCGCGACGGCTTGCGCATGGGCGTCAGCGCCGGCGGCAACGTGGGCGAGCGTTTGATGGCGATCGGGGATCGGCACTACGGTAATATTCGCAACACGGCCATCGACTGGCTGGAAAAAGTCGAAATGTCCGCATCCCGGATCGACCATATGCCGGAGACTTTTTCAGGCGGCATGCAGCAGCGGCTGCAGATCGCCCGCAACCTCGTTACCAGGCCACGCTTGGCGTTTATGGATGAACCCACGGGCGGGCTCGACGTATCAGTGCAGGCGCGTCTTTTGGATCTGCTGCGGGGTCTCGTCGCAGACCTCGGCCTGGCCTGCATCATCGTCACCCACGATCTCGCCGTGGCCCGGCATTTGTCGCATCGCTTGATGGTGATGCGCGCCGGCGAAGTCGTCGAGGCCGGCCTGACCGACCAAATCCTAGACGATCCGCAGCATCCCTATAGCCAGCTTCTGGTCTCATCGATTCTGCGCGCCTAAGGCAGAAATTTGAAAGTGACCCTATGACCGTTTTAAAGATTAACGATGTCTCAAAAGACTTTACCCTGCATGCCCAAGACGGCACGCGATTGGTGGTCTTCGATCAGCTGTCTTTTGATCTCGACGCATCCGAATGTATGGCGCTGAGCGGACCGTCGGGAATCGGCAAAAGCACGCTGATGCGGATGATCTACGGCAACTTTCACTGCGCACAGGGCGAGATATTGATCCGCCATCAAGATGAGTGGGTCGACATCGTACGCGCGCATCCACACCGAATTTTAGATATCCGTCGACACACCTTGGGCTATGTCAGTCAATTTTTGCGGGTCCTACCCCGGGTGCCGACCATGGAAATCGTCACCGAACCTGCCCGCGCGCAAGGGGTTGGGGACGCCGAGGCCGAGCAACGCGCGAAAGACTTGCTGATCCGGCTCCGCGTGCCGGAGCGACTTTGGTCGCTCTCGCCAATGACGTTTTCCGGTGGTGAACAGCAGCGGATCAATCTGGCGCGATGTTTTGCCGCCCGCTACGCGGTGATGCTGCTCGACGAGCCGACCGCTTCACTCGACATAGAAAACCGCGCCACCGTGATCGAAATCATCGCCGAGGCCCGTGCGCGCGGGTCCGCGATGATCGGTATTTTCCACGACCAAGCCGCCCGAGACGCGCTGTGTACGCGCGAAATCAATATGTCGATATACGCCGAGAGGGCAGCATGACCGAAACCATCTTCACCAACGCACGTGTCGTCCTTGCTGATCGCGTTATCGATGGCAGCGTCTTGATCCGGGACGGCATCATCGTCGATGTTTCGGAAGGCACCATCGCCGCGCCATCCGCCCTGAATTTCAACGGCGATCTTCTGATCCCCGGCATGGTCGAACTTCACACCGATGCACTTGAAGGGCACATGACGCCGCGCCCGGGTGCGGACTGGCCGGCGGTCGCCGCCGTGGTCGCACACGACAACCAACTGGCCGGCGCCGGCATTACGACCGTACTGGACGCCATCGCGCTGGGCGCGGTAATGACGACATCGGTGCGCGTGAAACGTCTCAACGAGATGGTCGAAAGTCTTTCCACCGCCCGCGACGCCGGCATCTTGCGCGCAGATCATTTGTTGCACCTGCGCTGCGAAGTCACCTACGAAAACCTGCCCGAAGTTTTTGAAGAGCTGTCGCGGCACACGATGGTTCGCTTGGCCTCGCTGATGGATCACACGCCCGGCCAGCGGCAGTTCGTGAACCCGGATAAATACCGCCAGTATTATCAGGGCAAATTCAAACTCAACGATGCGGATATGGAAGTCTTCATCGATGCGCGGCGCCGCGACCAGGTGCTGTACGGCGAAAAGCATCGCCGCATCATCGTCGACATGTGCAAAGAACGGGGCATCAGCCTCGCCAGCCACGACGATGCGACCGAAGCGCACGTCGATGAAGCCCTTGCCGACGGCGTCATCATCGCCGAATTTCCGACCACATTCGAAGCCGCGAAAGCGTCCCACGAAAACGGCATCAAAGTGATGATGGGCGCGCCCAACGTGGTTCGGGGCGGTTCGCACTCCGGGAATATTTCGGCCCGTGACTTGGCAGGGGCCGGTGTGCTGGACATTATCTCCAGCGACTATGTGCCGAGCAGCCTTTTGCACGCCGCGATGATTCTAGAAGATGTAATCGATGATATCGATCTGCCGACAGCCGTGCGCGCCGTTACCAAGAACCCCGCCGAAGGCGCCGGACTGATGGACCGGGGCGAAATCACCCCGGGCCGACGCGCCGACCTTGTGCGCGTGCACAGATCGCCGCATCATCCGATTGTACGCGGCGTTTGGCGCGAGGGCGAACGAGTCGCCTAAGCAAAGATAAGGGCCTCGATATGACACCCACGCTCGACGATATCCGCAGCTTGCTTGAAGATGCAGGGGCGGCACGATACGGCAACGAATGTGTCTCTCAATTGGCCCATGCGTGCCAATGCGCAGTGCTGGCGGAGCAAAATGATGCGGATGACGCGCTGATTACCGCCGCGTTGCTGCACGATATCGGCCATGTGGTCGACAAGCGCTTCCAGCAGGGCCTTGAGCGCGACATAGATCGCCGCCACGAGATCGTCGGCATGGCCTACCTTACCAAGATATTCTCGCTCAACGTGACCGAGCCGATCCGCCTGCATGTGGATGCCAAGCGCTACTTGTGCTTTGCCGACAAAGGTTATTTCGACACCCTGTCTGCCGCCTCGGTCCGGAGCCTGGAACTCCAGGGCGGTATATTTTCGCCCACCGAGGCCGCCGCATTCCTTGACGAGCCGTTCGCCCAAGATGCGATCAACCTCAGAAAATGGGACGATCTCGCCAAGATGCCTGGTCTTGCCACACCGCCGTTGGACCACTTCATGGGCTACGTCGAGGATGCCTATCAGCGCCATGCAGCCTGAGGCAGGCAGACTTTTTCTGGTCGTCGGCCCGTCGGGCGTCGGCAAGGATTCCGTCTTGGATAAGGCACGTGTTCATTATCAGAATTCAACAGATGTATTATTTCCAAAACGCATCATCACCCGCGCCGCGGATGCGGGTGGCGAAGTACATATTGCGGTCGATGAGGCAACGTTTCAGAGCCGTGCCGCGGCCGGCGACTTTGTGCTGAGTTGGCACGCGCACGGCTATCACTACGGCATTTCAAAAGACATTTGCGCCGACATCGATGCCGGCCGCGATGTGGTGATCAACGTATCGCGCACCGTCATCACCACAGCGCAAACCCGCTTTTCCCACGTCACGGTGATTGCGATCACGGCGAAGCCGGAAATTATCGCGGCCCGCCTGCAACAGCGCGGTCGTGAAACCGGCGCGGAGATCGCCAAACGCATTGAGCGGGCCACCCTATCACTGCCCAGCGGCGTTGATGTTCAAAGTATCAACAATTCGAGGACCTTTGAAGATGCCCTCGCCGCTTTTTGCGCGATCATTTCCAAGCCCGCTTAATCTCTCACGTGACCAGCTTACGGAGCCGCTGCGAGAGCATATCGAGCAGACTAACGGTGACGACGATCATTATCATCACAGCCGCTGTCTCGGCGTAATAGAAGCCGCGGATCGCTTCCCACAGTACCGTGCCGATTCCACCAGCGCCGACAATGCCCAACACCGTCGCCGAACGGATATTGGACTCGAATCGATACAGCGAATACGAGATCCAGAGCGGCAATACCTGTGGGATCACACCATAGATGACTTCATGCAACGCGTTCGCACCGGTGGCGCGGATGCCCTCGACCGGGCGAGGGTCAATCGACTCGACGGCTTCAGAAAAAAGTTTCGCCAAGATACCGGTGGTATGAATCCAGAGCGCCAGCACACCGGCAAACGGCCCGAGACCGACCGCAACCACAAACAACATCGCAAACACCATTTCATTGATGGCGCGCGCCGCATCCATCAAGCGCCGGGTCGGCTGACAAATCCACCACGGCACAATGTTTTCCGATGACATGATGCCAAACGGGATCGACAGCACAACCGCAAGCACCGTGCCCCAGATCGCAATCTGGATGGTGATCAGAATCTCGTTAAAATACATCCGCCATTCAAGAAAGTTCGGCGGAAAAAACCCAGACGCGAATTGACTCATATTGGCGGCGTCATTGATCAGCGACATCGGACGCATATCCGCGCCTTCCCAAGACCAGGCCAGCAGGCCAAATAGAATACCCCAGCCGATAACGCTGACGACGGATCGTTTAATGTTGTGCGGCGGAATAGCCGATGTGTGATCAGCGTCGTGGGTTTGTGCGATGGCCATGTGTCGGTCTCCAAATGTCTTAAAAAAGAAAGGGGCGACGGTCTACACCATCGCCCCTTCAGCAGGGATCGCTTATTGGTTGGCGACGAGAATATCCAGGTCAGCCAATTCCTTGTCGATCATTTGAACTTTTTTCATCTTCTCTTCTTTGGACGCGGCTTCGCTGTTTTCGATCTTAAGCTTGTCCTTAAACAGCGCAAGCTGGCGGATCGGATAAAGCTGCGTATTGTTGCTTTCCATGAAGAAGCCCTGCCCGTCGCTGATGTTCGCCAGCACTTTCTTAGCGCGCGCGGCATCACCGAAGCGACCGTAAGACAAAAAGAAGCCTTTGATCTGCGACTTCAGTTCCTTCGACATGTCCTTGCGGTACACCATCGGATCGGACGGGATCAGCGGAGAGGTCCAGATAACCTTGATCTTCGCAGCGGCATCCGGTGCTTTCAGCTTGGAACGACCGATCTGTTCGGAGTTATTAGCAGCCACATCGACTTGGTCGTTAGCGGTCGCCATCAGGTTGGTTTCGTGGTTGGCGTTACGTACCGTCTTGAAACATTCCTTTGGGTTCACGCCATTTTTTGCGAACACATAGTAAGACGGCACCAAGAAGCCCGACGTCGAGTTCGGGTCACCGATACCGAAGTTGAGCGATTTATCGCACTTGAAGATATCATCCAACTTGTTGATGTCTTTATTCGCGACATTGGTGATGATGTGCGAGTAATAGCCCTGCGTACCGTCAGCTTTCGAGGTCTGCACGAACACCTCGCCACCGGCGCGGTCCACCGCTTCCATGCCGGATTTATTGCCGAACCATGCAACGTGCACTTTACCGAAGCGCATCGCTTCAATGACGCCCGCGTAATCAGGTGCGAAGAACGGCTTCACCGGCATGCCTAGTGCTTTTGACATGTCTTCGATGAACGGCACCCACTGCTCTTTCAAGTTGGACGTCGATTCCGTCGAAATAATGCCGAAGTTGATCGTCGTCGGATCTGCTTCGAGCGGCTTAAAGTCGGCCTGAGCGGACGCCGATGCCACCACGGACACCGCAAGGGCTGCAGACATAATAGTTTTACGAAACATCATCGTTCTCCGTTTGCTTATGAAGGTTGTTGGTAGGGTGGACGAAACAACAATTACCCAGTCGCATATGCCAATGCGGGGCTTGCGGCTGGATGATTTTGGGTGGTTTTCTCGGTCGCCTTTTTGATCGGCTGCTCGACGCTGCCGCCGGTAAGATCAAGGCTGGCTGAGCCGTAGAGTTCTTGTAACAGTACCGGTGTCAACTGATCGCTGGGGCCGTCAAAGACGATCTTGCCAGCCCGCATTGCAATCGTGCGCGGGCAATAATTGACCGCGTAATCGACCTGATGCAGCGACACCAACACGGTGACGCCGTCGTCTTGATTGACCCGCTTAAGGTTGTCCATGACCTTCACCGAGGATGCCGGGTCGAGCGAGGCAATCGGCTCGTCGGCCAAGATCAGCTTCGCGCCTTGCACGATAGTCCGGGCGATGGCGGCACGTTGCTGTTGACCGCCGGAAAGGTCGGCGGCGCGCTTGCCGGCATGGGATGCGATCCCGACCCGTGCTAAGGCCGTCATCGCGCTTTGCTTTTCTTCGCGCGTAAAGATGCCGAACCACGTCCGCCAAAACGGCGCCCGGCCCAAAACGCCGGTCAGCACGTTCGTCAGCACCGACAAACGCCCCACCAAATTAAACTGTTGAAAGACGACGCCGATTTCACTGCGACGCTGACGCACGCCGTCGGCGATTTTGCCGTCTTGCTGAATCGCGGCGTCAAAGACTTTGACCGAGCCGCCGCTGCGGTCACTGGTTACCAATCCCGCAATGTGACGAATCAACGTCGACTTGCCGGAGCCCGATGCCCCGATCAACGCCACCATTTCGCCGGGTTCGATTGAAAACGTGACATTCGACAGCGCCCGATTGCTTTTGCCGAATGTCTTGCTCAGTTGCTCTACTTTGATTGCACTCACCGCCACCTCCTAACTTGAATAAGAATTGTTAGACTGGACGGTAGACACACTCCATTGCAGTCAGGTGTTGGGAAGATGAAGCTTAAATGACACTGGCGACGAGTTCAGAAGATTATGTGGATAACTATCTTAATTCGTTCGGATCAGTTATCCGCCGAACGGAAATCGCCGAATAAGTCTGAAATTTTCACCTCTCTTGGGCTCGGCGAAAACCGCGACATCCGCAAATGTGTGGCCCTCCGGAATATCCGCGATGCGTGCCTGCAGCATCGTTTCGAGAGCAGACAACTGCAGTTCGGGAAGCGGTCCGCTCAACGTAAAATGCAGTCGAAACGACTCCATCACATAAGGATATCCCCACGTTTCAAGCAAAGCCTCTTGGCGTGGCGTTAGGGCGCTCTGTCGACGCCGCGCCAACTCTGCTGCGGTGGGCGGCGAACGAAACCCATCCAGGCCTTCTACCAATGCCGCCGCCAAGGACTCTACTTCCGGACACGGCGCGGCTGGAATCAAAGCGACAAATTTTCCCAACGCGCGCACCTTCCAGTGGTCGATCCGGACCGGCGGAAAACGGCAAACAATATCTGACAATGTGTCATAGAACGTCGCAACCGAAGCATCCGGTTTCAAATGAAAAGGCGGCTTGAGAGTCGCATGAAATCCATAACGCGCAGGCACTTTGGTGGCATTGGAAATTTCCACCGCATTGTGCCCATCGAGCGTGCGGGGCGTCAGGTATTCATCACCGCTTGGGTCACGGCCTAACCATTCATTGCCAAATCGACCGAGCGGACTTTGCGCATCCGGGGCAAGAAAAACGGCATATCGATCAAAAGCTGTATCTGGTTCGGCGGTTTTTTCCATGAAGTATTCTGCACAAAAATCAGCGCACCTGCCAATTGACGTATTTATGAATGCACAAGGTGACGGCGCAACTGCGCCATTAAGTTCGACTGCAAGTTGGAGTGGGAAACCACGTCTTTTTTCTGACACGCAATCAAAACATTCCGAACACCTCGCGGACACGTAGCTGCAACGTCGCCACGATAGGAACGGGTGAGCCTTTAATTCGACATGGCAAGGAGAAGGATATTGACCCCGTTGCAATTCAATAATCTTGAAATTCGTCTGGCGCACACCGACGCCGAGATCGATGCAGCGCAATCACTACGATATCGAATTTTCTATGAAGAGATGGGGGCGAAACCCAGCCCCCGCAGGCGAGCCTTACGCCGTGACATTGATCCGTATGACACCGATTGCGATCACCTTCTGGTTGTTGACTTAGACAGGAGCAAAAAATCCGAACCGTGCGTAGTCGGCACCTATCGCCTTTTACGCCGGAGCATCGCCGATACTTCTGCGGGTTTCTATTCCGAGGACGAGTTCGAATTGGGCGCCTTGCATCATTATGCCGGCGAGATCATGGAACTTGGCAGGTCATGTATCGACTCGGCATACCGCAAACGCGGTGCAATGCAGCTTTTGTGGCGAGGTATTGCGGATTATATATTTGAGCACGATGTCCAGGTCATGTTCGGGTGCGGCAGTATTCACGGTACCGATACTCAACAAGCCAATCATGTTCTGTCCTGTCTGCACCACAATCACCGGGCGCCGTCTCATATTCGGCCACATGCTCTCAAATCACGTTACGTGCCGATGGACGTCATCGCCAAAGATGACATCAATATCGAAAAGGTTCAGGGGAAACTCCCGCCCTTGCTGAAGGGTTATCTTCGCTTGGGCGGCTATGTAGGAGACGGCGCTGTCATCGATTACCAATTCAATACGATCGATGTTTGCGTTGTCGTCGAAACGGAAAATGTGACCCGTAAGTACGCCCGCCATTTCGCGAAAGGGAACGCCCTGGTGCCGCCAGCCCATGTGGGCATTGCAGCAGAATGATGCATTCGAAGGTTCGCGCCGCTGCCCGGCTCATCATATTTTTATTGATCACGGGCGGATTGCTGCCTTTTTACTTGGTCAGCTATCCGCTCGGCCGCGAGGCACGTCGGGCGATGTCTTGGCCCTTCTATCGTTCGTGCATCGCTCTAACAGGTCTTTCCCTCCATGTCAGTGGCACGCAAGCCGGCCCGGGCACGTTCTTCGTCGCCAACCATATTTCCTACCTGGACATCCCAGTGCTCGCCGTCCTGGTCGATGGCCTGTTCGTGGCCAAGACAGAGGTTCAGGGTTGGCCGCTGTTCGGTTTTCTGGCACGGATCGCACGAACCGTTTTTGTGTCGCGCAACATGACCAAGATCGCAAAAGAGCGCCTGACAATCGCCAACAGCTTGGCTGACGGGGAATCTGTCATTCTGTTCCCAGAAGGATCCAGTAGTGATGGCAGCAAGCTTCTGCCGTTCCGACCCGGTCTGCTGTCGGCTGCGAAAGCAGCCCCGGATCTATCGGTACGCGTGCAACCCGTCACCATCACCTATGGCCCTGCGGACGAGGCGGGTAATACATTGTCGCAGGAAGACCGGGATCGCTATGCCTGGTATGGCGATATGGAGTTGGCCTCACACCTGTGGGGCGTTTTCGGCCTCAAAGACGGTATAATCGTTTCAGTACATTTTCATGAATCCCGCGCGTCCCATGAATTTAAAGACGCCAGGGCGTTGGCCATCTGGGCCGAGCAAACTGTATCCGAAGGGATGCGACGAAAACTCGACCCACCAATGGGCGTTGAGGAAAATTCGCCGATACCAATCTACGAAGCGGTCGCACTCAAAACATCCGCGCCGTGAATCATGTTTGGATCGAACTGGTGCAGGTAAGAGCGGAAGGTCTCGGCACACGCCGTCCATGAACGTTTTTTCGCGAATGCCACACAATCTTCCGGGCAAAGCGTCAGGGCAGTCTCAATTGCCACCGAAAGGTCTTCATCCAAGCAACCGACCTTGTCATCGGTCACAACATCCTTGGGCCCCATGACAGGAAAGGCCGCAACCGGGACGCCGCAGGCCAAGGCCTCCAACATCACCAGGCCAAAGGTATCGGTAAGGCTAGGAAATACGAAGACGTCAGCCGCGTTGTAATAGCTAACCAGGTCCCGGCCATGTTTTGCGCCGACAAAGACCACATCAGGGTAATGGCTGCGCAATTCAGCAATCATCGGGCCATCGCCCACGATAACCTTTGTGCCGTCAATCTTCAGATCAAGGAACGCTGTTATGTTCTTTTCGATGGCCACCCTGCCGACGAATAACAGCGTTGGCCCCTTGCCCGGCACATCCGCAGTACCCTGACGATGGCCCGGTTTGAATAAATCGATATCGACGCCGCGCCCCCAAAGCCGAACGTTTTTGAAGCCCCTGGCTGCGAGGCTGTCTACCACGGTCGGCGTCGGTGCCATAACGGCACTGGACCGGCCATGAAACCAGCGTAGCAATGGATAGGACCAATCGGCAGGAATCCGAAAACGGGCCTCTATGTATTCAGGAAACCGAGTGTGAAACGCGCTGGTAAACGGCAGCCCTCGTTTCAGACAAAACCGACGCGCGGCCAGTCCCAAGGGACCTTCTGTGGCAATGTGAATGGCCGAAGGCATAAATTCTTTGACGACTTTTCCGACGGCGCCGGACGAGATGAAGGCTAGGCGTATCTCTGAATAGGTGGGACACGGAATAGACCAAAACCGCTCGGGCGTAAGCATGTACACTTCGTCACCCCTTGCGGATAGCTGGTCGCGCATCGCTGTCAGCGTTCGAACGACCCCATTGATTTGCGGATACCATGCGTCACTGACGATCAGGATACGCATGCGGCATCCGCCGTCAGTTGAGGTTCGGAAAGTATTTCCGATCCCAACCAAAAAATGAGTTCTAATCGACCGTCATGGTGCTCGACCAAGGCTGAACAACTCTCGACCCAATCACCGTCGTTACAGTAGAGAATACCGTCGATGTCTCGCATCTCGGCGTGGTGAATGTGGCCGCAGACAACGCCATCCAAGTTTGCCACAGCCGCAGCCTTCGCAACGGCTGTCTCATATTCCGCAATAAATTTTACAGCGTTTTTTACCTTAAGCTTCAGGTATGCCGACAAAGACCAATATGGCCGGCCGAACCGTTCTCGAGTTTTATTAAACCAGCTATTGATCACCAAAAGAATCGTATAGGCACTGTCGCCCAAAATCGCGAGCCATTTTGCATACTTAACGACAACATCGAATTCATCACCATGAATAACCAACAGCCTTTTGCCATCCGCCGTCACGTGCACGGCATGATCCATAACCGCGACGCCACCGAAATGATGATCCACATACTCGCGCGCAAATTCATCGTGGTTGCCGGGCACGAAGACGACCTTCGTTCCTTTTCTCACCTTACGAAGAATTTTTTGGACAACGTCATTGTGCTCCTGAGGCCAATACCAGGAACGCTTCAGTCGCCAGCCGTCGATGATATCACCGACAAGATAAAGAAATTCACTTTCGTTTTTTTTCAGAAAATCGAGAAGCTTTCCAGCTTTGCAGCCTCGCGTCCCAAGGTGAATATCGGAAATCCAAATCGCACGATATTTTGCCGTGGGAGAATTGATCTTCATGCCTCATCCTTTCTAAAGGAATTGAACACACTTAGGCATGAAGTGATTAGCACAAAATATTTATACTTGAATGCTAAATAAATACGTTATGGTGTTATTTAATAATACTTAATAAATTCTGCAACGTATCTGTAACGTATCAAATTCATTATAGCTTTAGTGATGGATGCAGGCGAAGAATCCGGGCAACGCATCCTCGATTTACTCTCCGGGGTGCGAAAGGATGACACCATTATGGGCTGGCTGCTGACCATCTGGCTGTCACTTCCTCTCGCAGATAACCACATAGAAGTTCGTATGTGGTTTTCGTTGGAGCGCTACTGCGAATTTGCACAGGAAAAATTCCTCGAGAATCCGATACGGTATTCAACGACGGACGGCATTCAGTCAGATGCCGTGGTGAATAAGTCGCAATGCCGAGAGTTAAAGCGCGAAGAAGCCGCCTTAATCCCGCGACACATGCGACATTGAAGATATTTCACGTGTCCCCACGCCTCGATTATTAAGCCCCATTTCCTCAGCGAGGCCTGATATGGATACCAACTCCGACATCCAAAACGATACCCTCAAAGTCGCGCCATTCGATCACGCCGCGATTCAACGGATTGCCATCATCACGGACGCTTGGTTCCCGCAAATCAACGGCGTAGTTCGCGTTTTGGACAGTGTTCGCAAAGAATTAGTCGCCCTGGGTCACTCGGTCCAGATGATTACCCCGGACGCGTTTCGTACAGTTCCCTGTCCTAGCTATCCGGAAATTCCGCTTGCACTTTTTCCAGGGCGTAAAATGTCCAAAATACTAAACGAGGCGCAACCGACGGCCATCCATATTGCTACCGAAGGGCCATTGGGCTTAACGGCGCGGTGGTGGTGTCTACGGCGCAACGTTCCCTTTACGACTGCCTATCACACCAAATTTCCGGAATACGTCCATGTCCGCACGCATCTTCCGCTCTCGTGGCTGTATCGGGTCGTCCGATGGTTTCACGGCCCGTCATCGAAGGTTCTTGCTCCGTCCCCGTCCGTATATAGAGAACTTACCGCTCACGGCTTTCGTAATGCCAAGGAATGGGCGCATGGCGTCAATGCTGAGATTTTCTGGCCTCGTGAAAAAACTTTCTTGAGCCTACCTAGACCGATACATCTTTTTATCGGCCGCACCGCCGTTGAAAAAAACTTGCCTGCATTTTTGGGTCTGGATCTGCCTGGCAGCAAAGTCGTCGTCGGCGACGGCCCGCAAAGGAATGAACTTATAAAAACGTATCCAGATGCCCACTTCTATATTGCAACCGGAGACGACGAACTTGCCCGCTATTACTCCGCCGCAGATGTTTTCGTGTTTCCGAGCAGGACCGACACCTTTGGCCTAACAATGCTTGAATCTTTAGCGTGCGGTGTCCCGGTTGCCGCCTTTCCTGTCACCGGACCCTTGGATGTGTTAGGTGTCCGCAACGCCGGAGAAACCGATTTCGGTTGTCTACATGAAGATTTAGCCGAGGCCGTACACCGCGCACTTAAAAAAGACGCACATGCCTGCCGCGCACACGCCATGGGGTTTTCGTGGAGCCGCGTGACAAAGGAATTCCTCGCCGCCCTCGCCTCAATTTCCAGATAAAAAATTTCAAAGGGTTTCGCAATGAGCCACGCAATCCGCAACGTTCTGGTCATCCATAACCCCGTTGCAGGCCGGCGACGCCGCAGAAGACTTCGACAATTTCTTGAAATTCTTAATGAACGAGAGCACCGGGTGCACATCCGCCTGACCACCAAGGCCGGGGATGCCCGAGATGCTGCACATAGTGCCCAGAATATCGACGTCATCATCGCTGCTGGCGGCGACGGCACGGTCAACGAAGTGGTCAACGGTTTGGCAACGCGCCCTGCCGATGACGCCCTACCCATTGTTGCCTTTTTCCCCTTGGGGACCGCCAATGTTTTAGCTTGGGAATTGGACCTGCCCTCAAGAAAGCCAAAGAGGATGGTCAAGCTGATTGAAAAAAAGAGGACCTTGGACGTCCACCAAGGGATTGCCAACGGGCACCGTTTCTTTTTGGTGGCCAGCGTCGGCTTAGATGCGCGGGCCGTCGCCGCCGTCAACGGTTCGATCAAGCGGATATTTGGAGGCGGTGCATATGTGATCGCTGCCGTTCAGGCGCTTATGCAGAAGCCGCCCACCTATAAGGTCGTGGTCGGCGACGAGGAATACGAAGCCCGTACAGTCATCGTATCTTGCGGACGATTTTATGGTGGACCATTCATTTTAGCCCCACAGGCGCATCTCGGCGAGCCGATGTTTTGCGTGGTTATGCTCAAGAATTATGATTTTTTCTCAGCGATTCGATTTGGTTTGGCACTCGTCAGAGGTACCCTCTCCAATCAACCCGACGTCACCATCGTCATGGGGGATAGCGTTAGAATCGACGGGCCGGGCGGCGACCCGGTGCAGTTGGACGGTGACATTACTTCAACTCTGCCGTTATCGATCACCCTCGACACTCGCCCAGTTCCTTTTCTTGTCTCGAAAAACCCCTGCAGGGCCATAGATCAGAAGCATTGCCAATCGAACATATCAACGATGAACAATAAATTAGATCAGGCCTGAATTCCTGGTCAGAGACAATCATCCCTATTTCTGAGGTGCCCCTAGATTTGTAGACCCTTGCTTGGTAATTTTAGAAGCAAGGAGAATGCAGATGTCAGGTCAAATTCGTTTCAATGATGAGTTCAAGAAGGACGCGGTTTCGCAGGTTGTTGAACCGGGTTGCGCCGCGGTTGGTCAATCTTGCTGAGATCAAAGCTCAAGTTGGCTACAAGCGCCGTCCCGGCCGTTATGGCGGCAAGCCGGCGATGATCACCGAGAACAAGGTCGCGCAGAACTTTGATGCCGCAGCTCCAAATCAAGTCTGGGTCACAAGATATCACCTACATTTGTACGCATGAAGGATGGATGTATCTGGCCGTGGTCATCGAGCTGTTTTCGTGACGTGTCGTCGGTTGGTCGATGCAGTCTCGGATGACGGCGGACTTGGCTTTGCAGGCCCTGCTGATGGCGGTATGGAGACGAAAGCCGAAGAGCACCGTCACGATCCATTCGGATCAGGGCAGCCAATTCACCAGTCGTGAGTGGCAAATGTTTCTTCATCAGCACAATCTGGACGCCAGCATGAGCCGTCGCGGCAATTGTCATGACAACGCTGTGGCTGAAAGCTTTTTCCAACTGCTGAA